>Ga0209514_10006425_pt1 | contig 14437 bp, 13 predicted proteins | sample Subgrocontami58m_FD_187452 | JGI IMG/M metagenome (GOLD analysis project Ga0209514, IMG submission 187452) | Subsurface groundwater microbial communities from S. Glens Falls, New York, USA - GMW37 contaminated, 5.8 m (SPAdes) (version 3) | ecosystem: Environmental > Aquatic > Deep subsurface >...
GACAGCGGGTCGCGCCGGATCTGGCGGAACTCTTTCTTGAAGATGGCAAGGAAACGGTTCATGCCCCGGTCTTTTCAGCCTGCCTCTGGACCAGTCGGATGAAGGTGTCCTCAAGTCGTGCCGGGATGGATTCGACCGACTGGACGCTCAGCCCGCGCGCGCGGATGGCCTCTCCCAGCCGCGCCGAGTCGTAAGCACCGCGCTCGCAGAAAACGTGCAACTTCGAGCCGAAATAGGAGGTCGCCACCAGACTCTCGAGTCCCTCCAACTTCTCGCGGGCGCCGCGAAAGCCCGCCAGGGACACCTCGAAAAGGTCTTCGGCTACCGCCTCATGCTTGATGACGGCCGGGGTGTCCAAGGCCACCAGGGTACCGGCACTGATGAAGCCGAGGCGCTGGCAGAATTCGGCCTCGTCCAGAAAGTGAGTTGTGATCAAAACAGTCACCCCGCAGGCAGCCATGTCTTGGATCAGGTCCCAGAACATCCGGCGCGAAATGGGGTCCACCCCGCTGGTGGGCTCGTCGAGGAACAGGATGGGCGGCTCGTGCAAAATGGCGCAGCCCAAGGCCAGTCGCTGCTGCAGCGCTCCCGAGAGCGTACCTGTGAGTTGGCTCTCCAGGCCGGTGAGGCCAGCCATCCCGACAACGGCCGCCGCGCGCTCCCGCAGGCGGCTCCCTTCCAACCCGTACACGCCGCCGAAGAACGCAATATTCTCCCCCACCGTAAGATCCCGGTAGAGGCTGAATTTCTGCGACATGTAGCCGATGTTCTCTCGCACTCGCTCCGGCTCGCGGTTGATGTCGAACCCGCCCACCGTAGCTGTGCCGGAGGTGGAGGAAAGCAGGCCGCAGAGCATGCGGATGGTGGTGGACTTGCCCGCGCCGTTGGGCCCCAGGAAGCCGAAAATCTCACCCTTTCGTACACTGAGGCTGAGGCGGTCCACCGCGGTGAAGCGACCAAACACCTTGGTCAGGTCCTTGACCTCGATGACAGTTTCCTTGGATGCGGTGGAGGCGGGCATGGTGGTTCTGGCCTGAGGTTGCCAGGAGGCTACCGCTGATTCTCGTCGCGCGCGGGCGGAGAGGCGCTTAGCGCTCCCACCGCATGATCCAGCGCGGCCTTCGCCAGCGCCACGTCCGCCCGTGCCGCAATGACTTCGTACTCCGCGGTCGTCAGTTGGTCGTGAGCATCGAGCACATCCGAGTGCCGGGCGAGCCCGTTGTGCCAGAGATCCGTGGCCGACTGGTAGTTCCGCCGCGCGCTCTCCGCAAATCGTTCAGCGACCGTTACCCGCTGGCGCGCGTCTTGGAGGTCAATCCGGGCCTCGCGTACCTCCAGGGCGATCTGGTCTTCCACCTGTTCCACTCTCAGACGCGCCTGTGCGGAGCGCGATGAAGCCTCCGCCACCTTGGCCCTCCGAAGGCCCCAGTCGAAGAGGTTCCAGGAGACCGACACGCCCACGAAGGCGTCGTCCTGCCACTTGTCCTGCGGAGGGATGTTCATCAGATTTGGCCGGGAATCCTCGTAGCGCGCTATGAGCGACAATTGCGGCGAATACTCCGCCCGGGCGGCCTTAATCTGAGACTCCGCCGCCCGAGCGTCCATCTCACGGGCGGCGCGCTCCGCCCGGTTCGTTTGAGCCATCTCCAGCAACATCCCCTCAGGAGCCAAACCGAGGTCGGACGGCGCGGCCGCCTGCTCGGGAACGCTGTCCGCCGGGAGGGACTGGCCTGTCAGGAAGGTGATGCGCGCGTTGGCGATTTCCACTCGCCGCCGCGCCTCTTCCAGACGCAGCCGGGTCTGGTCAAGCATAACGTCGGTGGCCAGCGAGTCATTATCCGTCGCCAGGCCGGCCTCATGAAGGTTCCGCATGTCCTTGGCATGCGACTCCACCCGCGCCACCGCGGCATTTAAGGATTCCACCGAATAGTAGGCTTTCGACCAGTTCCAATACGCGGTCGAGGCCTGCAGAACTACGTCCGCTTCCGCGCCTCGACGGTCGTGCCGCGACGCGGTGGTCTGGAAGGCGGCGCTTTCTTTCTGGCTCTTGACCCGCCCACCAGTGTAGGCGGGTTGGGAAATCGTAATGCCCGCACCATAGCGGTTCTCGATGGCGGGAATATTCAATGCCGGCCCGAACTGTGAGTCGTGCAGTCCGGTATAACGCGAGGCCTTGGCATCGGCACTCAGCAGAGGCAGGCCTTGGGCGCGCGCCTGGTCCTGCCTGGCGGTGGCGGCGTCCACATCGCGGTCGATCATCCTGAGCCGCTGGCTGTGAGCCACAGTGTTGCTGACGATCTGCCACGGCGTGACCACCCGCGGCGCGTCTCCCGCGAGGCTAACGCAAGCCGGCAACAAACAGACGGCAACCATCCAGCCAAGAATTCCAACGGGATTCCGTACCGAAGCCCAGGGTTGGCGCGCCGCGCCTACCCTGGGGACACCGCCCCCATGCCTGGCCCAACCCCAACGGGGTTGCGTCTGAACGAGTTTCCACTGCCACAACCCCGTTGGGGTTGACGCCTTTTTCACGAGTCCTTTCACGGTTTCTGTTCTTTCGCTTCGCCCGGTCCCAGCAACGCCACGAACGCGTCCTCGAGTGATGGCGTGACCTCGCTGAAGCGGGCCGGCCCCAGCGATGCCCCGTCCAGCCATTCCACACAGGCGCGCGCGTCGCTTTCGCCATCGGGTGTCCAGAAATGGACGTGATCGCCGAACAAGACGAGGTTGGTGGATGACCACTTGGCGCGGAGCGATTGGTAGGCTGCTGCAGGCGTCGGGCATTGAATGTCGAACACCTTCCCGGGCAGCGCCCCCTTCACTTCGTCTGGCGTCCCCGTCATGAAAACGCGGCCCCGGTGCATTAAGCTGATTCTGTGGCACCTTTCGGCCTCGTCGAGGTAGGGTGTGGTCATGAGAATGGTCACCCCCTGCTCGAGGATACCGCTGAGGATGCTCCAGAACTCGCCCCTCGACACGGGGTCCACGCCAGTCGAAGGCTCGTCCAGAAAAATCAGGTCCGGTGTGTGAATCAAGGTGCAGGCGAGCGCCAGTTTCTTCTTCATCCCGCCGGAAAGCGCCTGCGCCAGCCGTCCGCGAAAGGGGGTAAGGCGTGTGAACTCGAGCAACTCGTCCCGGCGCTTCCGAAAGCCCCGCACTCCGTGGAGCTGGGCGAAGAACTCGATGTTCTCGTCGATGGTCAGATCACCGTAGAGCGTGAAGTTTTGCGAGAGATAGCCGATGTGCGACTTGATTGCCTCCGCCTCGCGCCTTAGGTCGAAACCCAGCACCCGGCCCTCCCCGCCCGTCGGCTTGAGGATTCCGCACAAGAGCCGGATGGCGGTGCTTTTGCCTGCTCCGTCCGGCCCCACCAACCCGAACATCTCCCCCCGACCCACCGTAAGATCGAGACTCGCCACCGCGGGCACCGAACCGAACGCCCTCGCCAAGCCGTGCGTCTCAAGTGCTGGAATGCGATGGGTATCCGTCATTTGGAGGCTTCAAGGTAACCGTCAGCGGGCATGCCGGGCTTGAACACACGGTCGGCGTTCGGGAGGGTGATCTTCAGCCGATACACCAGCTTGGCCCGTTCGTCGGGCGTCTGCACGTTTTTCGGCGTGAACTCCGCCTCGGGTGAAATGAACGTCACCGTGCCGTCAAAGAGTTTGCTCTCGCCGTCGAGCTTCACCTTCGCCGGCTGGCCCAGTTTCACCCGGCCCAGCCGAGTCTCCGGCACATAGACGGACAGCCAGACCTCGTCCAATCGCGAAAGCGTGATCAGAGGCGTCCCCACCCCGACCATCTCGCCGTCCTCCCGGCTGCGTGTCGTCACCACGCCGTCCAACGGCGCTGTCACAGTGCAATCGGCGATCGCCTTCTCTAGCGTGGCGAGCCTCGCTTTGGCGGTGTCCACTTGCGTCCGCGCCACCTGGATCTCCTCCGGGCGGTTGCCGGCCTCGAGCCGGGCCAGGTTCTGCACCGCCGCAGCCACCGTTGCGGCGCTCCGCTCTGCCATCGCCCTGGCGTCGTCCATCTGCTTTTGTGTGGCGCTCTTCTGCTCGAAGACCTTCTCGATGCGCCGCTGATCGGCGGCGGACGCATCCGCGGTGGCCTTCGCCTCGCGCACCTGCTCTCGCGCCCGCCGCACATCCTCGACCCGCGAACCCGCCAACATCAGGTCCAGTTGGGCCTGAGCCTGGGCGACCGTTGCACGCGCCTCATCGCGTCTGAGGGTATAATCGGCGGCATCAATCCGGGCAACAGCGTCGCCCTTTTTCACCACGTCGCCCTCGTGGGGCGCCAGGCTCAAAAGCCGGCCGGCGACCTGGGGCGAGACCTGCACCTGCGTGCATTCTATGGTGCCGGAACCGTCCGGCTTGACGCCGCCGGGTTTGCAACCGGCCAGAAGACCCGCGGCGATCCCCAGAAGGATGATGAACGTATTTCTCATAGCCTTGCGCCCTTCGCTGTTGACTTGCTCCTGCCGCGCGGGAGGGACAGACCGTCGCAGAGCAGATTGATGACTTCTTTCCGCACTTGGCCGAAATCCGGCAGTGGCATGGGCAGTTTCGTGTGATCGATGTGCTTCCGCACTTCGCCCATGTGCATACTAAAAAGGCAGACGCCCAGGATGCTCCACCAGACTTGGATCGGGTGCGCCGCCCGCAGTTGGTTCCGCGTGATCCCCTCGGCCAACACCTCGAGCGGTACGAGCGATCCCTCCCTCGCCACGTCCTCCACGACTCTTCCCAGCAGGTCCCCATGCAGGGTAATCGCCACGCTCATAAGCCGCAGGCGGGCCGGGTGCGCCCCGTAGTAATCGAACAGGCCGTCCACGAGAAACGTCAGCCGCTCCCGTCCGTCCGAGAACTCGCGGCGGCGTGTGGCCAGGCTGTCGAGCAACCCGCGGATCACCACTCGCACCGCCTCTACGAACAGGGTGTGTTTGTTCTCGAAATAGTAATAGAGCAGCGCGCTGTTCACGCCCGCGGCCTTGCCGACCATCCGGATGGCGGCCCCTTCGAGGCCCTGCTCGGCAAAGACCCGGATGGCGGCCTCCAGGATTCTCGCGCGTTGCGCTGAGTCAAATCTTGCCATACGTTTAGGCGTTTGATGTCATCTTACGATTTAGTCGCTTGATTAAATACAACGATTAACACCGTCTGTCAAGAGGGATCAACCGCCAAGGACGAAGGAGCGCGAAGGAGCAGAGACACTGGCGGGGATGAGCCCAAGAATCAGGAAACCTTAGCGGTCCTTGACGTTCTTTGCGGTTAAAAGTCCGAGGCCAGGGCATTGAAATAGGGTCAATCGAATCGCGCATGACCGGCGGCGGTTTCTTCGATGGCATCGTCATAGGCTGATCATTTTTGCTCCAGGTAATGCACAGCGTTGGCGGCCCTTCGTCCAATGGCGTGGCTCACCTTTCAGTCAACCAGTTGTTTCACCTCGGCCAGTGGGAGCGCTTCCACTCCGCCTCCCAAGGGATAGGCGTTGCGGCAGCGGCAGATGACCGCCATGAGCTGGACAGATCCTTTTGGCAGGCGCGAGGCGACCAGCCGCATATGGGCGGCATCCCGGTCATCGGGAAGCTCCGTGAACTTGGCCTCCGCCAGCAGGAAACGTCCGCCCCGGTGGATAAGGAAATCCACTTCCCGCTCCCGCTCCCGCCAGAAATACAGTTCGCCCGGACGGCCCGCGTCGAGCAACTGACGCCGCAACTCGGACGCCACAGCAGTTTCCCAAATTGCTCCGGCCAGGGGAGAAGCCATCAGTTCCGCCCCGGTGCGCACCCCGAGCAACGCGCCGAGCAAGCCTGCGTCCGTCAGATACAACTTCGGCGTCTTCACCAGCGACTTGGTGGCATTAGAAAACCACGGCTCCAGCAGGGCCGCCTGGCCGGAGGCAGCCAGCAGGGAAAGCCATTGCGCGGCGGTGGGCGGGCTCACCCCCACATCGCGGGCCAGCTCCGCCTTGTTCAGCAGTTGCGCCGAGCGCAAGGCGCAGGCGCGCAGGAACCGCTCGAAATCCCGGAGACTCCCCACGTTCAGCATGGACCGCAAATCCCGCTCGAGATAGGTCGCGATATACGAACGGTAAAACGCGGACCCGTCCAGCTCCGGCTTTTCATGCAGCTCCGGAAACCCCCCGCGCACCGCGTAGTCCACCGGCCCAAGCCCGGGATGGGCGCCCGTGGCTTCCCGAAACGACAAGCCTGATAGCTCGAAGATCTCGGCGCGGCCGGCCAGCGAGTCCGACACGTGTGACATCAAGGGAAAGAGTTGCGAACCGGTCAGCACGAACAACCCGTTCTCACTGCGCCGAGCTTCGACGACTGCCTTGAGATGGCGGAACACTCCCGGGGCGTATTGGACCTCGTCGATAATCAGAGGCGGCGGATGCCGCTGGAGGAATTGCATCGGATCGCGCTCCGCCTGCTCGGCTTCGCTCGGAAGATCCAGGGAGACATACCGGTGCCCCGGCAAGAGTCGGCGCACCAGGCTGGTTTTGCCCACCTGCCGCGCCCCGGTGACCACCACCACCGGCCGTTGCCGCACCGCCCGCAGCAACTGCGATTCGAGAGTCCGTGGAATCCACATGTCACAAATTATAAAATGATACTTTACTTTAAGCAAGGTGCAAGTTAATATCCTGCGAGCCAATGCCTTTTTGCCCGGCTTCTCCCTCGCGCTCCGTGGCGTTCTTTGCGGTTAAGAAATGTTCTCCCGAGTTTTGCCTTGCCAGCCGTAGTAACTTGCGATCAATTCCCGCGAGATGAATATCTCGCCTCGCACCTTCCTTGCCCTGGTCGCACTCCAATTCGCCGCCATAAGCCACGCTTGGGTGGAAGATGAGAAACCGGTCGGCACCAACGCCCTCTGGCTGGCCGAGCATTACACGAAATATGAACACCGCATCGTGATGCGCGATGGCGCGCGGCTCTTCACACGCGTCTTTGCGCCCAAGGACGACTCGCAGCCATGGCCCATCCTGCTCACGCGCACGCCCTACGCCCTGAAGCCCTATGGCGCGGACAACTACAGCGACTTCAGCGGTTCGTTCGACACACTGGCCAGGGATAATTTCATCCTTGTCATGCAGGACGTGCGCGGACGCTACGCGTCGGAAGGGACCTATGTCCATGTTCGTCCGTTTAATGAAAACAAGGGGCCAAAGGAGGCGGATGAAAGCTCCGACGCGTGGGACACCATCGACTGGCTCGTAAAGAACGTCCCGAACAACAACGGCAAAGCCGGCATGTTCGGCATCTCGTATCCCGGCTTCTACACCTCGATGGGGATGATCGACACCCATCCCGCGCTCAAAGCGGCTTCGCCCCAAGCCCCCATCGCGGATTGGTTCATCGGCGACGATCTCCATCACAACGGCGCGTTGTTCCTTTCGCAAAACTTTGGCTTCTTCTACTGGTTCGGGCAGAAATCCGACGACCCACTGCATGATCGAGGCAGAAATTTCGTTTTCAACAATCCCGACGGCTACGACTTCTTCCTGCGGATGGGGCCGCTGGCAAATTCGGACACCGCCCTTTTCAAAAACGCCATCCCGGCGTGGACCGAGTTCCTGGCCCACCCAAACTACGACGCTTTCTGGCAGGCGCGGAACATCCGACCCCACTTGAAGAACATCCGTTGCGCGGTAATGACGGTGGGGGGCTGGTACGATGCGGAAGATCTCTTCGGCGCACTGGAAACCTATCGTTGGACGGAGCGCCAGAATCCCGGCATCACCAACCTCCTCGTCATGGGCCCGTGGCCGCACGGCGAGTGGGGGCGCGCGGACGGGGGGAAGCTGGGAGAGCTGAAGTTTCACGCAAAGACAGCGGTTTTCTATCGCGAACACATCGAACTGCCGTTCTTCCGCCGGTTCCTAAAAGGCGACACCAACAACCCGTTGCCTGAAGCCTACGTGTTCCAGACAGGCACGGACCAGTGGCGACGCTTCGACGCCTGGCCCCCTCAGAACGTGCGCGAGCGGACCTTGTTCTTCCGCGTCGGCGGCAAGCTCAACTTCACCCCGCCGAAGGAAGCCGAGGAGGCCTTCGACGAATACATCAGTGATCCCGCCAAGCCGGTGCCGTTCACTATGGAGGTGACCACCGACTATCCCCGAGGCTATCCAGTGCATGACCAGCGGTTCGCCGCGTCACGGCCCGACGTGCTCGTTTACGAAACCGAACCCCTTGAAGAAGACCTCACCTTCGCCGGTCCGATCAAGACCACGCTCCATGTCGCCACAACGGGTACCGACGCGGATTGGGTGGTGAAGTTGGTGGATGTCTATGACCCTGACTTTCCAAACCCAGAGCCGAATCCCGCCCATACTGTCATGGGAGGTTACCAGCAACTCGTGCGTGGCGACGTGATGCGGGCCCGCTTCCGCAACAGCTTTGAGAAGCCCGAGGCGATGGTGCCGAGCAAAGCCGAGAAGATCGAGTTCACGATGCCCGATGTTTTCCACACCTTCCGCCGCGGCCACCGCGTGATGGTGCAAGTGCAAAGTTCGTGGTTCCCGCTGGTGGACCTCAACCCGCAACGCTTCGTGAACATCGCGACAGCGAAACCGGAGGATTTCCACAAGGCGACGCAACGGGTCTATCGCACAAGCAACGCCGCCTCCGCGCTGACGGTGCAGGTCCTGCCCGAAGGCGGTCCGTAGATCTTAAGCCGAGACAACGCCACCGACACGTAATGCCTGGCCGGTGAGATGGACCTCACCGCAAGAGAATCGTAACGACCTTTCGCTGGGAGCGCCGGCATCCTGCCGGCGTGGAGGGCGTCTCTTCAGCCCTTCGCCGGCAGGATGCCGGCGCTCCCGGTCGGGGTGAGGTTTCCCAACCTGCGGGCCGTGCAAAGGAAGCAAGACCCTCGAAGGTTGGGAATCCCGCCTTCAGACGGTCCGAAGCCAACGTGACAACTGGGGTGAAGATCCACCCGACCATTGCCAAAGAGGCCTAAAGATGTTCAGATGCCTCCCATGAAATCCAGATTGCTCCTGGCGACAGCGACATTCCTCCTCGCGTCCATGATTACGGAACCACTCCCCGCCGGCGCGCAGGCCGAGACGTCGTCACCGAAGGAAACCCCGGCCCAGCGCGACGCCCGAATGAAATGGTGGCGCGAAGCGCGGTTCGGGATGTTCGTCCATTGGGGCCTCTACTCGGGTCTCGCCGGCACGTGGGAAGGCAAGGCGGTCGGAACGAGCGGCGGAATGGAATGGATCGAGAACTACGTCAAGGCGGACACGGATACCTATGCGAAAGCCGCTATTCCGCTCTTCAAGCCCAAGCCGATGGCGCTTAACCGGATCGCCCGGCCTCTGCTCAGCTGAGTTGACCGGGCGCTTGTGGTTGGGGGAGGGTTTTTCTTTCCAAGGAGTCGGACAGGACGGGGGTGATGCCTGCGGAAAGGCCGCTGCCGCGCAGCAAAAATCCTCGTCCCACTTGCTCGACACCTCCGTGTCGATTGGGTAAGACGAGGACATCAAGTATTTCATCAGCATCCTAAGCGAAAGCTTCGGTTTTTTGCAATAACGATCCAGGAGTATTTTGAGTTCCGGGCGGACTGGTATCGCGGGGGCGCGGTGGCCGCCCTGGTGCTGGAGTACTATTTGCTACTGAGATCGGTTTTGCGAGCCAAGCCTGATTTGCGCCGACTCCTTACCCGGTGTCGGCATTGCCGGATTTTCTTTCTGGCCCATCCACGCAATGCGAACCGCCGCCACACGTTGCGCTGTCCCTTTGGCTGTCAGCAGGCGCATCGTCGGCGAGAGTCCATCCGACGCAGTGTCGCTCATAACCGTGGGGAGGAAGGCAAGGCCAAGAAGCGCGATCTCAACAACAAACGCAACGGGGCCCGGGCGCGGAAGGATCGGCACCAGGTCCCCGCGGCGGCCGTCCCGGGTCCGGGGACAGGCTCTGTCGGGCCTGGCTGCCCGACCGCCCTGCCGGATCCCGCGACAGGCCCTCTGGAGCCAGCCTGCCGGGCAGGCGGGTGGAACGAGCCGATGGTGGAGCACGTGCGGATGGTCAGCAGCCTCATTGAGGGGCGGCGGGTGAGTCGGCGTGAGGTCTTGGAGATGCTGGCCAAAGTTTTGAGACAACACAGCATAGGTCGGAGCAAAAGGATCGATCATACTGTCGCGTGGTTAAATGAACATCCTCCTTAAAGGCTGAACATGGCGCGCGAAGTTGAACTTCTGAGTTTGGACCTGCGTTACGAAGGCTTTCGGCTCAAGCAGCCGGGGCTGGAAGTCAAGCTCTTGTCCTCGATTCTCCAGCGGGGCGTCGAGGAACCGCTGGAAGGGGTGGAGGTGGAGGGATGCAGCGTGCTGCTCAACGGGTTCAAGCGGCATCGGTGCGCGCGCAAGCTGTGTCTGGCGACGGTGCCCTACGCCTCGCTGGGGCAGGATGAGGCGGTGGGGATCTTGAGTTTGCTGCGAACTTCCAATAATCCGACGCTGAGCATTCTGGAGCAGGCCGCCTTCATCGATGAGCTCAAGAACGCGCGCCAGATGAACGTGGCGCAGATCGCCGCCGAGCTTTCCCGCAGCAAGGCCTGGGTCAGCGTGCGCCTGGGACTCCTGGCCCAGATGAGCGTCAAGGTGCGGCAGCAGCTCTTTGCCGGGGCCTTTCCGGTTTACTCGTATATGTACACGTTGCGGCAGTTTATGCGCCTAAAGGAGGTGAGCGCCGAGCAGGTCGAGGAGTTTGTGGGGGCCTGTGGCGGCAAGGGGTTGAGCGTGCGGGAGGTCGAACAACTGGCCCACGGCTTCTTCCGGGGGCCCGAGTCGCTCCGCCAGGAGATCCGCAAAGGCAATCTGGCCCTGCCGCTGGAACAGATGCGGCAGACGCCTGAGAACTCGGAGGGGTGCGGCGAGTTCGAGCGGGTCTTGCTCAACGATCTGGAACTGACACAGAAGTACATGCGGCGGGTGATGGGCAAGAGCCTGGACACGCGGCTCCAAAGCCGTGCCTTTCACGCGCAATCCCATCTCCTGACGGGGGGGATCCTGAGCCTGGCACAGGCGTTCTCCCATACCATGAGGCAACTCCATGATCGAAACGGACAAGCGTAAGGCGATTTACCTGCTCCACCAAGAGGGCATGAGCGCGCGGGAGATCGCCCGGCGGCTGGGGGTCAGCCCCAACACCGTGCGGGCCATCATCGGGCAGGAGGGCGCGACGCCCCGGCGCGCGCGGGCCGACAAGCAGCGAATCGATGAGCAACTCCTGCGCCGGCTCCACCAGCAATGCCAGGGGCGGATTCAACGGATGCATGAAAAGCTCGTGGAGGAGGAAGGGGTGCGGGTGACCTACTCCACCCTGACGCGGATGCTTCGAGAGTTGGGGATCAGCACCCCCCAAAAGACCCGCTGTGACCGGGTTCCCGATGAACCGGGGCTGGAGATGCAGCAAGACACCAGCCTTTACCAGGTCGAGTTGGCGGGCCGGCGCGTCAAGGTGATCGCCAGCCTGCTCTACCTGCGCTACAGCAAAAGACGTTACCTCAAGTTTTACCGCGCCTTCGATCGCTTCAAAATGAAGTGCTTCTTCCACGAGGCTCTCCTCTTCTGGGGCTGCGCCGCCCGCCAATGCATCATCGACAACACCAATCTGGCCCGGCTGCGGGGCACCGGAGCCAACGCGCTGATCGTCCCGGAGATGGAGGGGTTCGGCAGGCAATACGGCTTTGTGTTTCGTTGCCACGAACTGCGCCACCCCAATCGAAAGGCCGGCGAGGAAAGAAGTTTTTGGACTGTAGAAACGAACTTTCTGCCCGGGCGCGCTTTCGCCAGCCTGGAGGACCTCAACCAACAGGCTCTGGCGTGGTCCACGGTGCGAATGGACAACAGGCCCCAAGGCCAGGCGGGGTTGATCCCGGCCAAGGCCTTCGAGCATGAGCACGCTTACCTCATCCCGGTGCCGGCCCACCTGCCCGCGCCCTATCGGGACCATGCCCGCGGCACCGATCAGTACGGCTACACCTGCTTTGACACCAATTATTACTGGGTTCCGGGAACCGGGCGAGCCGAGGTTAAAGTGTTGGAGTACGGCGACCGGTTGAAAATCTTCCAGGCCAGGGAATGCCTGGCCGAGTATCCACTGCCCCCCGATGGCGTCAAAAACGCGCAGTTCAGCCCGCCGGGTTTGCCCGCTCCGCGCCACCACGCCAGCAATCGCCGGCATCCGACCCAGGTGGAGGAAAAGCACCTGCGCGCCCTGGCCCCACCGGTCAGCGCCTACTTGGATTTTGCTCTCCAGACCAAGGGCCTCCAGCGAAATCAGTTCCTCCGCGGGCTCCTGGCGCTGAGCCGCAAGATGAGCCTGGAACTCTTCACCAAGAGCGTGGAGCGCGTCCTCAAATACCGGATCAGCAGCCTGGAAACCCTCGAGCGCATTGCCGGCCTGCTCCTCCTGGAAACCGACAGCCCCTTGCCCCTTGCCCAGGTCCCGGAGGACTTCACCCAACGCGAGGCTTACCAGGAAGGCTCTCTGACAGATCCCCCGGATCTGTCCCTCTACCAAGACCCACCCCAACCATGAATAAAGAACTCAGCGACATGTTAAAGTATCTGCGCCTGGGCGGACTCCTGGCCCATTGGGACGACTATCTCAACGTGGCCGCCGACAAAAGCTTCTCCCACACCCGGCTGCTCACCCACGTGCTGGAGGAGGAATGCCGCATCAAGCGCCAGAACGCCCGCCAGCTCCGGATCAAACGCGCCCGCATTCCCGAACCCCTGGTCATCGAGACCTTTCCCTTCGAGCGCCAGCCCAAGCTCAACAAGAACAAAATCATGGCTCTCTACGACTCCCTGGGCTATATGCGCATGAGCCAGAACATCATCTGGCTGGGCGCCACCGGCTGCGGCAAGACCGGCCTGGCCACCAGCTTCCTCATCCACGCCATCGACCAGGGCTATAGCGGACGCTACGTGCTCTTTGCCGACCTGGTCGAGGAACTCTACCGCTCGGTGGCCGACCACTCCCAAGCCAAACTCCTCAAACAATACATCGGCTTCGATTGCCTCCACATCGATGAGATTGGCTATGTCCAGGTCGAGCCGGTTCAAGTCGGGCTCTTCTTCACCCTGATGCAGCATCGGCACAAGAAAAAGCCCACCCTCATCACCTCCAACCTAGGCTTCAGCGAATGGGGCTCCTTTCTCAAAAACGATCATCTCACCGCCGCCCTCATCGACCGGCTCACCGAGAACAGCCACGTCATCCACATGAGACAGTGCGTGACCCTCCGACCCACTCTCCCCTCCGACCCATGACCTTCCGGCAGCGCCAAGAGCGGGCTTCCCACCTGCGGGCCATCCCTTTGGAATCCGTCCTCCCCCTCTGCGGCGCCGCCCCCGATCGCCACGACAAACGCAAGTGGCACACCCCGGCGGGAGTGCTTTCGATCACCGGCCCCAAGTTCATGAACTGGACCCTCGGGGCCGGCGGCGGCGGGGCCATCGACTTGGTCATCCAGTTGCTCCACCTGGACTTCAAGGCGTCCGTCGATTGGCTGGAGCGCCATTTTCCAGGCGCTCCGGCTCCCCAACCCCTCTCGCCCACCTCCCAGCCCCGCCTGAGCCTGCCCACGCCAGACCCCGGACAACTCGGGCGCGTCCATCGCTACCTGGTCGCTCAGCGCCGCCTGCCCCCGGCCCTGATCGACCCGCTCATCCTATCCGGCGCCCTCTATGCCGACGCCAGAGCCAACGCCGTCTTCCTGCTGCTGGGAAAGCAAAACACCCCCGTCGGCGCCGAACTGCGGGGAACCACCCACCGCCCCTGGCGCGGCCTGGCTCCCGGCTCCCATAAAGACCTCGGCTGCTTCGCCATCCCCGCCTGCCCGCAGGCACAGCCAGACATCCCGCTCCCCGCCATCATCCTCTGTGAGTCGGCCATCGACGCCATCAGTTGTCTTGCCCTCCATCCCCGGCACCTCTGCCTCTCCACAGCCGGCGCCAGACCCAACCCGCTCTGGTTGGCCCCCCTCATCCAAACCGGCGCCCAGGTCTATTGCGGCTTCGACGCCGACCCTGCCGGAGACGACATGGCCCAAGCCATGTTCGCCCTCCATCCCACCGTAAAACGCCTCCGCCCCTCCCAACACGACTGGAACGACGTGCTCAGCGCACGCCGCTGAATCCTCGGCCGCCCACTCCCGCCTCTCGCTACTCGCAGGAACCCGAAGCCCTCGCTACTTGGAAGCCCACGCCTCCAAATCGTCCTCTGCCAGTTCACATCCCTGGCTACTCGGAAAACCCGCCAACTCCCACTACTTGGAAAGAAGAAACTCCACCCCCTGCACTTTGCGGCTGCCTCCACTTAGCTGAGCAGGGATAGCTCAGTACACCTAAGCGCCATCGCCCAAGCCCGGCTTCGCCCAGGAGTGGGCTCGACTCGCCAAGGAAACGG
>Ga0209514_10006431_pt1 | contig 14426 bp, 17 predicted proteins | sample Subgrocontami58m_FD_187452 | JGI IMG/M metagenome (GOLD analysis project Ga0209514, IMG submission 187452) | Subsurface groundwater microbial communities from S. Glens Falls, New York, USA - GMW37 contaminated, 5.8 m (SPAdes) (version 3) | ecosystem: Environmental > Aquatic > Deep subsurface >...
ATTCAAATTGTTTTTATAAAAACAAAAAAGCCCGAATTCTTTTTGAACTCGAGCTTTCTTTGTGGGCCCTGAAGGACTTGAACCTCCGACCCGCTGATTATGAGTCAGATTGCTATTTGGAAATATATATTTTTTTCAACTGATTCTAAAATCTACATAGTTGAGTACATGGGATTCGGGAGTTTGATATGTATCTTATTAAACATCCGAAGAGATCACCGTACTATCAATTAGTCTATCTTAAAAATGGTAAGCTAACTTCTAAATCCACAAAGGCTAAGAAAAAAAAGGAAGCATTAAAATTTTTATACAACTTCAAAGGTGATCAACAAAAAGAAATTCTTAAGAAGCCGATATCATTTTCCAAATTCAAAACTGAATACGAACAGTTTGTTCAAACTTCCTTTTCGAAAAGTTATTGGAGAAATGTTTGCTCATCACTTGCTCAATTCCTAAAATATGCTGGTGATATACAACTGAATGAAATTAACTTACGTGTATTGGAAGCTTTCCTTCTCATAATTTTCAGCAGATCAAAACATACAGCATTTCAACACTTTAGGAATTTAAGAGCTGCATTTAACAAAGCGATTGAATGGGATTATCTTTCTGATAATCCATTCCGAAAATTTCGTTTTCCCAAACTTCCCAAAGTTCACCCGGCTTTTATTTCCGAAGTAGAGTTTGAGAAAATACTTGAGAAAGTAAAAACAAATTTGCTGAAAGATATATATGTAACTTTGTTTCATACCGGCATGAGAGCCGGTGAATTGACAAATCTGAAATGGAATGATGTAGATCTCGAGAGTAGAATAATCACCATCAGAAATACATTAGAATTTTCAACAAAGGGAAAGAAGGATAGGATCATTCCAATAAATGAAAAGCTGCTGAGGGTTATGCAGAATCATTTTCCAAAGATGATCAATTTGAACAAACCTCAATTTATATTCGAAAGGATCCCCGGGATCAAACTTACGATTGATTATTTGAGTAAGCATTTCAAAAAAGCTGTTCGAGCTGCAAAGATGAATGATCAGATCCATCTTCACTCATTAAGACATTCGTTCGCTAGTAATCTAGTTCAAAAAGGTGTGAGTCTGTATGTAGTTAAAGAATTACTCGGCCACGAAGATTTAAAAACAACACAAATATATAGTCACCTTCAGCATCAGAATTTATTAGATGCTGTGAATTTATTAAACTAAAAAGAGAGGGTGTTATGAGTGAATTTATTCCATATTGGGAAAGAAAAGGAAGAAAGTTATCTCCATTGATGAAAAAAGCTTGGATAATGAAGAAGCGCAATTACAAACATCAAGAGATTGCAGACATTCTAGGTGTTACAAGAATGGCAGTAGATAAATCGATATACCGTGCTAGAAAAATAATTAATAAATATCCAGACTGTATTGACTACAAAGAACTGAATGAAATATTCTTAACAATTAAAAAATAGACATGTTTTCCTTTTGTTTGTTCTGATCAGTTCATCGTATATGATCAGCCAGTATTACATAAATAACTTTATGTTCGTGTTTCATCAGTCCCAACATTCACTTTGTAGTTCTATCTTTCTTACATAAAGTTGTCTTATATAAACTCGGCACTTTACCTAATCGCTTTACCTTTGCTTCGTTACGTGTCGCCGAGTCCGGCACACACTACACTTCGCAACATTTGTAATAGGACATTCACCACCTCGCAGATTTATTTCGCTCTAATAATCATAGCTCATAAAACTGCTCAAAACGTGGTGTAAAGCAAAAACAAAAAACATTGTCTTCATTCGCTCAAGTAGCTGATGTACTCTCGCTCATTCAGCCAAAGCTTTTTACTTTCAACTTCTGTTTGGCGCACCCACTGCTCAAAGATTTAGCTTGAAAGAATTTTTTATTATTGCTATGTTGTGAGTGACAGAATTACGAAGCGGGTTCCTTCACGAAAGAAAGGATTTTTTATTTTAAATGGTACATCAAATCATAAATATAACACGTCTCGAGATCCCGGTATCCGTGAGGACCGGAAGGCTTCTTTGTAAGCCTTGTCAAATCTCGGGACTTTTTTATTTGACTAAATTATAAAGGAGAATTACTATGAAAGCTTTTACACGTTCCATCGGTAAACAATTTTTTCCAACAGAACAAATTATCCAACAGCATTCATTCACAAGTGATGACATTGAGACCTTTTCACATATCACGTATGCAATGTTCAACTATGGAAGCTTTGCTGTGGGTTGGACCTACCCGCACAATCTTGAACTAATAAACAATGAGGTCATAGAAATTATTCTATGTGCTCGTAATACTATTACTGAAAACAAAAAACAACAACACCCAGATTTCAAAAACATGTATACACTTTATCTTTCCGGATCCATAGAATCTATAGAATCAAATTCATTATCACAGACGTTTAAGTTAGCTGAGTTGTACCATAAACAAATTAACAATGATATCAGAATTGAGAATTACAACGAAGAATTAATGCAATTGGATACAGAAAGTTTATTGGATGAAATTAGAGACAAAGCTTATTCTTTGAATTTGTTTAGTGATACTGTCCTTAGTGACATTGCTGAATTAAATGACAATGAAGAACATGCGGACTATTTTAATCATGCTATGAAGGTGAATTTGTTGATTGAGAATTTTACTCAATTAAAAACAGCACTTACTAGAAAACAGGATGCTGCTGAAATAATTGACATGCGCAATATGAACATAGAAGAAAACAAAAATATAACTGCAGAGATAGAACAGCTTAAACCAAATGTGAAAGCAGCATGAATAACTAAAGAGACTAACCCTCAGCAGAGTTGATCTTTGCTGAGGGTATTTATAAAACAAAAAAGGTGATATTATGGAAAAGTCCAAATTATGTACCACTCTTGAATTGTCAAAACTTTATGGTGTTAGCCGTAGTGAGATATTAAAGTATGTATCTGAAGGAATGCCGATTATCGCCCGCAACAAATACAATTTTATCCAGTGTAGTACTTGGCTTTTTGGACTTGATCAAAAAAAAATAACTCCGGCCATTAAAAAACGTATCATGAAAGTAAACATGGAATTGAATGATCAAAAATGGAAAAAGATAAAACGCTATATAGGCAAACCTTCAGTAATATATGATGAATCAAAAAAGCAATTTATTACAACACCAGAAGGGATGAAGAGATTTTTAAAGATAATTTCTAAAGGTCTTAAAAGTTTTAGAATGAAAAAAAATAACTCTCCTCAAAATTGAATTAATTAATTCGATGGGTGGCACCATGAAAAATGAATTATTTATTAAATACAGTAAAGAAATATTTAGACTTTTTGTATCGCTCACAGATGTATATCAAAAGAAATTTTTTGAAGGTACACCACAGTCTTTTATAGACGAACTCCACTTCCATTCTGTAAAAGAATACCTACTTTTAAAAATTGGTTACGCTCCTCCTCGTTATATTCAATCAATTAAAAAATTTACACAAAAATTCTTTGTTGATACTTGGTATACTTCAGCGAAATACTTTCCATTGGGTTCAGAAAAGAAACAATCTCTAAAAGAGACCACAAAATCACTTAATGAAGGTAAAAGATTAAAAGTCTATAAAGCAAAATGGTTAATTAATTGTAATACTTATGAGTTATGGGCCGATGCCCCTGTTGTAGATTTAATATTTACTTTGAACAATAAAATTTTGACAACAACACATGACTTAAGTTTAATTTTTTCTGTTATGGAAGATCTTCATGAGGTAGTATATGAATATTTTGAACATGCGAATAAATTTCTCGGGAGAAAATTAACCACAGACCAGCGAAAGCTTTATAGAAAAGTATTAGGGTTGAGTGACGCTCTCTCTGCATTAGCATCTGAAGAAAAATTTTGTGAGTTCGTGGGTGTTAAAAATTATAAATCTTTCAACCGTTGGAAGAATAACATATTAAACAGAAATGAAGTTGTCGAATTGCAAAAGAGTTTTACAAAGGAAGAACTAGCAGAATTAAAACAATCTTACCTGGACAATCTTTAATCTACTTTACGTAAATAAGATTTCTTTTCAACATTCCGTATAGTGAGTTTTTACACTTCGTTATTTTTTCTAAACTACCCTTAGAAATTAAATCTGTTCTTTTTCATTTTTATTGAACATTATTTTTTTGGGTGGTACCAAAGAGCAAGTTCTTCTTAACCAGTTATAAAAGCCGCTTTTGATTGTCCGCCACCCACAATTGAAAGTGGCTTTTTATTTTAAGGAGTAACATCATTGATAACAAAAGCAAATATTGCCAAACCTCCCAAACCCACAAAAGCACAATTAAAACGGGAAGAATTATTCCAGAAGAAACTAAGTAATGCAAAAACAGTTGAGGTGTTGATACGCCACCTATCAGCATTTCCCAAGGATTCAAAAGTTTATTTCAGCGGTTTGGATTTTTCTCGCTTAAAAATGAGAGGTGATTTTGTACAAGTTGAATTCGCTCAGCAAGTGTATTTGAATAACAGAGGCAAAATAATTATCGAAGAAATCTCTGAGGAATAATCATGAAAGATATTTATCAAATAACTGACCCACTGAGATCTGCAATCGTAATTCTGGATGATCTTCAAAAGCAGATTGCAGAAATTCCAAAGGCTGAGGACCGGAAAGAAAATCTTCTGAAAGAGATGATTACAATAAATATTTCCGCCGCCGAGAATTCTCTACTTGGTGCTAATATGTTTCTTGTTAATGTGGACACTATGGACGAAGCAACGCTTCAGAGTACAATTGATTTTACAAAGGCATTAATTAATAAATTAACCCAACAACAATTTTGAGGTAAAAATGTCACGCGAATTAAAGAAGACTGATCAGAACAAAATCATTCTGTTTGATAAACTCAGCGGTACAAGACTTGAATTGTACTACCGTACAGTAACTGCTGAAGATAGAATTAAATACAAATCTGCAATCTTAGAAAACCTAACTAAATCACGGGACATTGAGGAAACAATTAACCTTCAGCTTGTATGGTCTGAAAAAATTATTACGGGGTTTAAGAAAGGTGATTTTACTCTAGAAGGTAAACCGATCTCATCAAATTCTGAAGACAGCGATTATTACCAAGGTTGGTTTGGTGTGCTGAAGGATACTGCAACCGATATTCTTTTAAGCGTTGTTGAGACACTGCTTGGTGAGACAAACTTTGTAGTAAGGGAAAATCCTCTCCCTTTCGAGAAGAGCTGAGGCGCTATTACGGTAACCAATACCCGGAAACCTGGGAAGAGTGTCTTAAGCGTCATGGTAATAATGAGAGAGAAGCCAAGGTTATTTGGAAAAGTTATGAGAGAAGTTTCGATAAAACTTATAGACACGATGCAAGATTCTTATTTGCAGTTGAACTGTTAGAACTGCAGAACGCTGGATTCCCATTTGAGAAAAACGATATCACTATAGAACAATGGAAGTACATAGCAGAGTTAAAAACAGCTTTGAACGAATACAGCATGAAACAAGTACGAAAAGATTAAAATGAATAATGATTCTCAAATATTGTTATCCAATACGAAAGCTGAAGGTGATCTGCTGCGGCTCATTCATAGAGTTGTTGAGCAAGCTATTAAAGAACAGTATACAATCAACAACGATAAAGTGTTCAGTGCCCTTTGTGATGATTACAAGAAATACTTAAAAGAATTCGGTTACAGTGAAAAGTACCAAATCTCAGTTAGTACAACACTCGCTAAAGCTGAATTTCTTTTTGGTCCCACAAAGAATCTCCATGAGATAACAACCAAGGATATAGAAGCTTTCCTTCAATTTTGTAAACGTAAAGCTCCGGCCGGTTATAAAGTTGATTTCCGAAATTTAAGAACTCTTTTCTCTAAAGCTATTAGTTGGAATTTTATTAAAGAAAATCCTTGCAAACAAGTAAAACTACCAAGAGAGCAACAACACCGCCGGGAATATTTGATCCTCAGCGACCTACAAATAGTTCTTTCATTCGTTAGACTAGAAGTCCTCAAAGATATTTATCAGTTCGCGTTTCATACTGCATTACGCTTAAGTGAGCTTCTAAATCTAAGATGGAGTGATGTTTCAATTAATGATGGAATTATCACAGTCGGTAGTGAGAGCTTCCGTACAAAATCGAGAAAGATTAGAACAATCCCTCTAAGCAGCGAAGCAATCGAAATACTGAAAAGAAGATTTCCTAAATACATTAATCCCGTGGATGATTTTGTTTTCACAAAGAAGGAAGGGAAAAAATATTCCAACAACTTCATTTCTAAAAATTTTAAGCGTGCTCTCCGGCGTGCTGGTATGAAAGAGAATGTATGTTTCCATTCACTCAGGCATTCTGCAATATCTCATGCTTTGAATAATGGCGCTCCACTCTCAGCCGTGAAAGACTTTGCCGGGCACTCTAGCATACAAACTACTCAGAACTATCTACACACTAACCTTGACGATCTAAGAAAGGTATCTAGGACGTTCAATATTGCTGTGGGTGATAAATGATTGAACAAAAGTAATAAACAGCGTGGAATCTAACGTGAAAAGTAAAATGAAATATGAATTAATTGTAGCTGAGGGTAATTATGCCTGATGTTAGTTGGATAATAATAAAAGCTGATTTTGCCGATAACCGTAAATTCATTTTACTAGAACATGAGAATCCTAAACATCGTGATCTTGCAATTGCCGTTTGGGTAAAGCTTTTAACAATGGCAGCTCGTTTGAATGGATTTGTTTGTTATGATGAAGATACACCTTACACTCTGCAGAAGCTTTCAGTGTTGTTAAAAAGGAAACCAAAGCAATTAGAAATTGCAATAGATCTTCTAAAAAAATACAATTTGATTGAAGTAGATGAAAAGTTTTTAATAAAAATTCATGGTTGGGATAAACATCAGAACACCGAAGGAATTGAAAAGATAAGAGAAGCAACACGTGAACGTGTAAGAAAATGCAGAGAACGGAAGAAAAACAAAGATTGTAATGTTACAGACGATGTTACTGTAACGAACGGTAACACTCAAAATATAGAAGATATAAAAGAAAACAAAAAAGCAGAAGAGATTAAAAAGAAAGAGAATAAAGAACTGCGGTTGTTTAACAAGAAAATGAAAAGCTTATCTCAATTCAAAGATGAAATGAATAGCAAAGATTACAGTGATCTTAAAAAACTTTTAGATAAAGGGAGCTTCGAAGAATTTGACATGAAGTATATGAAGCTGGTCGCCAAGATAGAGAGTACAAAAAAGGAAGCAGATTAGGAAACACTGATATGATTTCACTACAACATAACATAAATGAAGTGATCAAAGAGTTCCAAAGATTGCAGCAGAATACAATTAAAGCAGAGGTGTCTGCAAACAAAAAGATTGCACAGCAGACTCGCACTCAAATTGTTAAGATGGCACGCGAACGTTATAACATTAAAGCTAGTGATGCTAAGGATGGTGTTGAAGTAAAGCACGGAACTGGTAATAGTCCAACTTCACGAATTGAATTCTCAACTAAACCAATTCCGTTATTTCGTTTCGGTGCACGGCAATCGAAACCTGGTGCATCGGTTATGGTTATCAAAGGTAGGCGTGTTGTTATTAAGAGATCATTCATTCCTAAACTCGGAACGACTTATGAAAATGTTTTTGTTCGTGAAAGAGATGGTTGGAAACTTGTTGGTCGTTTACCGATCAAAAAGTTATATGGTCCATCACCTGCAAAGATGATGTTTAATAAAAATGCAATGACCTCTGCATTAGCATTTATCACAGCTAAATGGGATAATATCTATAGCCATGAACTTGAGTACTACCATGGAAAGTAAAGTACATAACATAACCATAGGATCACGGGTCCTTCCTAGAGCTTTTTCTCAATCGGTTGCCACGGACGCCTCGAATTTACTTTCTGATTGGAATCGGGATAAACGAGTTTCCATTTCCACTAACATGATAATTTCAGATGAATGTAAACACAACGCAATTAGCGAAAATACTTGGAATTACAAGGCAATATGTTAATCAACTTGTTGCAAAGGAAGGTTTCCCGAAATCCGCTCGTGGAAAGTACGAGCTTGAAAAAGCTGTTAAGTGGTACATAGGTTTTATTAAAAATGAAACCGAAAATAAATTCAAAGAGAAACTTCAGAGATATGAGAATGATGATTCACAACAACGACTTAACCATTACCGAGCTGATGGCGCTTTGCTGGATCTACTTGAGCGTCAAAATAAACTCGTTCCAAATGATGAAGTACTCGAAACTTGGAAGAATGAAATCACAATTCTTAAACAGAAACTGTATAGTATTCCAAGTAAAGTTTCTCATAAATGTTTATCAGCTCAATCAAAAAATGAGATTAACGAAATATTGAATCAGTCTTTAAACGAAGCTTTAGAAAGTTATGCAAATGGATCAATCAACATACCCTCAGCCGATACCACTGGAAATAATTCAAAGAAACTTGTTCCGGTTGGTAAGCGAATTGAGAACATTCATCAGACCAAAACCAAAACAAAACGTAAGTGAATGGGCTTTAAAGAATCGGTATCTCTCTCCGGAAGATTGTGAGAAGCCTGGCTCATGGAAAGATGAAGGTTTTGAATATCTCAACGGTTTTATGGATGCTTTTAATGATTCATTAATTCATAACATCAGTGTGATGAAATCTGCTCAGACAGCATTCACACAAGGTGCATTAAATATAATTGGTTACATAATTGATGTTCAACCTGGTCCTATCTTAGTTGCTTATCCAACTGAAAGCGGTGTTAAAAAATTCTCAAAGAGGAAATTGTTTCCTATGCTGAGGGATACTTCAACACTACAACACAAAGTTTCTGATTCTCGAAAACGTGAGGGTGATAATGCAATTTTAGAGAAATCTTTTCCCGGTGGATTTATTTCTATGATTGGAACGAATTCACCAAATGCACTTTCATCTCAAAGCGTACAATACCTTTTCCTTGATGAACTTGATAGAATTCCTTTCGAAGCGGGTTTCGAAGGTGATACGGTAAAAGTATTACAAAAAAGGCAGCAAGGATTTTCTAATTTCAAATGCATTCAGATCTCTACACCTACCTTCAAAGGTATCAGTAGAATTGAAGATGCTTTTAATAACTCTGATCAAAGATATTATTTCGTTCCATGTCCGCATTGTAATCACTTTCAAACACTACGCTTTGAAAACTTAAAGGGATGGAGAATTGAGAAAGGTGTTTACGAAATCGAAAAGACTTTTTATGAGTGTGAAAATTGCAAAGCAGAACTTCATGAACGTGATAAGTACTATATGGTTTCTCATGGTGAATGGAGAAAAATAAAACCTGAAGTTGTTTCTAATGCTGGTTTCTTTATGAACGAACTTTACTCGTCACTCTCCACGTGGGAAAATGTTGTTAAACAATTCATTGAATCAAAAAATAATCAGTTAAAGCTGAGAAGCTTTAAAAATCTTGTACTTGGTGAAGTTTGGGAAGATCAAATAACTAAGGATATGGATTCTAATCACTTAATGCAGCGTTGTGAGAATTATGGCCCGGAACTTCCGGAGAATATTATTATTCTAACTGCAGGTGTTGATGTTCAAGATGACCGCTTGGAAATGATTGTGAAGGGTTGGGGTTTGCACGAGGAGAGCTGGTTAATAGATTATAAGATCCTTCGCGGAGATCCTTCAACAAATAAACTCTGGAGTGAATTAGATATTTCACTTAGTAAAACATATCATCATTCTTTCGGAGCTCAATTAATGATTGCTTCAGTTTGCATCGATGCAATGGGCCATTTTACTCAACAAGTTTATAATTACACAAATTCAGATTCACGTAAGAACAGAAGAATTTACGCTGTGTATGGTCGTTCGGGTGACAATATGCCAATCATAAATTTTCATCCTTCTAAAACAAGAAAAGGAGATTCATTTGCTGTGGGTGTGGATACTGCAAAAGAATTGATTTACTCACGACTATCAATTACCGAATTCGGCCCGGGATATATGCACTTCCCATTTGAAATCAATATCGATAGACAAACCGGGAAAGGAATTAAAGTTGATAAAGAATACTTCGAACAATTGACAAGTGAAAAACTGGTTACGATCTATGATAAAGGTTTACCAAAAAGAAGCTGGAAACAATTACGTGCACGCAATGAGGCGCTTGATCTTGAAGCTTATGCGACAGCCGCTTTCTATGCGCTTCAACATGATGAAAATACCTTGGTTTATATCCACACAAGAATAAAAGAAATTTCTGAGGAATTGAAAAATCCACATCAACCTAAACAAGAGTCTGATGAAATAATTATTCAAAAAACAAATTGGGTTAATAGATGGAAGCTTTAGATGTGAGAAAAAGAATTTAAATATAAATCAGAGGTAAGTGATGGAATATAGTAATGTAGTAACACTAATCATTGACGGAAAGAATAAAGCCGTCACTGCTGTCAAGGATGCAATGGGAAACCTTACTGAACTTGATAATGCAGCTAAGAAAAGCAATGCAAATTTAGGGACTATGTTCGATTCGGTTAAATCTATAGCAGCGATTGCGGGTATTGGTTTAACTGCCGGTGCGCTTTTTTCATTTGGAAAGGATGCTATAATTGCTTCTGCACGGTTAGGTGTATTACGTGATAATTTTAAGGGTACAACACAAGATATTGAGCTGTTCCAAAAAGCTACTGCAGGCACAGTTACTGAAGCAAATCTAATCAAACTATCCAATCAAGCAACTGACCTTGGACTAACCATGAAAGAGCAAGTCATTTTAATGAGTCTTGCTGAAGATGCTGCGGATAAATATGGCGGTGGTGTTGAAGAAAATTTTCAGAGAGTTCTTAAAGCATCTGAAGGTGGAACGAAAGGATTAAAAGATTTAGGAATTCAAAAAGCTGTATATGATGAAATTGTAAAAAGTTATCTAAATGATTCTGGAGTTAAGAATTTGGATCAGCTTGATGCAGAGACTCAAAAATGGATCCAAGTAGAAGCAATGATAAAAGCAACGGGTGTAACATTAGATGATGTTGCTAAGAAACTTCCGGATGCTGCAGATAAAATTGAAGCGATAGGTGTAAAATGGGATACATTCAAAAACAAATCTGGTGAAGTACTTTTACCAATTCTCGGTACAATACTAGGTACAATAATTAGTCTTGATGATTGGGCGATAAAAGCCGGGAGTGATTTGGATCGCTTGATGGGGTTAAAAGGATTTTGGGGAGATGGTGATCAAAGTAAACCGCCTGATAATACACAGAATCAAGTTGATTTGATGAACGCATTAAACTATAACACCTATGTTGATAAGAATGGAAAACTTGTTAGAGAAGAGATAAAAAAAGTAGGTAAGCTAAGCGCTGATGAAATTGAGGCACAATCAAAAAAAGTTCAAGATGCGCTAGATAAAACAAAAAAGAAAGCAGAAGAAATTAAAAAAGCATCAGATCTGATCACATTTGAAAACAGTTTAATTGGTTTAGATGATGTTGACCGCGAATTAATGAAGTTATTAAAGCAAGCAGAAGATTGGAAAAAACAAGGTATTGATCTATTGCTGATTAACGAAACTACACTGTTAAGAAGTGATGAACTTGTAAGAAAAGCATTGGCAGCTAAACTAAAAGCACGAGAGGATTCAGACATCAAAGAACAAGCATTGCGTGATAAAGAATATGATGCAGAATTAGATCATGTTAATCGGATAGTTGAACTTTACATTGATGGAGAGGATGCAAAATATTGGATAAAAAAGAAAGAACAAAAGAAAGAAGAAGAACTTGAGGAATTAAGAAAACAAGCTGTTCGTAATATGTTTGGTGATATGGCTAATATGGCGATGATATATTATGAACTAAGCGGATCGGAAAGTGAAGCTTGGTTTAACAGGTATAAAGCAATGGCTATTGCGGAAACATTAATCAATACTTATTACTCAGCAGAAGCAGCTTATAAAGCCATGGTCGGAATACCATTTATCGGTCCATTTTTAGCAGTAACTGCAGCAGCTGCTGCTACGATGTATGGTATGGCTCAGATAAGTAAAATCACCTCGGTTGGTCCAAGTGGCGGTGGTAGCGCAGGCAGTTCCGGTAACCCTCCCAGCGCTAAACATTCAGCGCTTCCAAGTGCCAGTTCAATTCAAAATAGTTCTTCAACAACTAATAACAATGCTAGAAATATTACAATAAATATTCATTCAATTGGTGGATTTGGAAGTGATGCGGATAAACTTGTTCGCAATCAATTAGCTCCCGCGATCAGAAAAGCTATAAAGGATGGAATCATAGATTTTGGAGGAGATTAAAAATGGCACAAGGCGAAGCAATAAATTTTCATATACCAGATGATAGGATGAATGACTTTATTTCTTCCAGATTAGTAGAGATACAAGCGCAGTTGATCTCTATTAATCAGCAACAAAAACTGATATATGCTGAATTGATGAAAGATGATCCCGATTTTAACTTTGAAGAATATTGTAAAAGTGCTGAGGGTGAACTTAGGAGATTACGTTTAGAACTATGCGCTACATTCACTCAACGATTTTCATAAACTTTTTTGTATTGGTTGATTCTTTTCTTACTGTAGTTTAATTTGAATCCACCAAAAGCAGAAAGTTCAATTGTGGCAAATGTTTAATCTGAAAATTGCCGTGTTGGTTTTAAAGGGCTTGAACTCCCTTGCTTTTCCGACATGGCATTTTCATTTTAAGAATCCTAAGTACATAGAATTTTACATGTAGATAGTTGAAAATAATCAGAGGGCTAATTGAATTCACTCATTCCGCAAACAAAAAAGCCCGAATTCTTTTTGAACTCGAGCTTTCTTTGTGGGCCCTGAAGGACTTGAACCTCCGACCCGCTGATTATGAGTCAGCTGCTCTAACCAACTGAGCTAAGAGCCCAAAAGCGGTGGTAAAAATAGTTATTCCTTAAAACGTTTGCAAATCAGAATGAAATTATGAACGTATAAATTATGAACGTATATATTCAAACCTAGTTGAAATTCATTTTTTGAAAAAAAAGTGACTCCAAATAATTTGTAAGATTGTTATCACGAAATAACAAAAAACTATAAAAGGAGCCTCCGAGATGAAAAATAGCAAAATGCGTAAAGAAAATCTTGAATGGTTAATGAGTCAATCGCTCGAGATGTAGTATTTGTAAGAAGTTAATTCTTGGGTAGCGCTGATAAGTTTATTCTATCATAAGAACCGCGCTTTCTATCTTCCGGATGAGGTTCAATACCAACTATTGTAATTTCATTTTTGTTAGGTCTATATACCCAAAATATTCTACCGGCAGCGGGAACATTATTCTCTAAATAAGATTCCTCAACTTTTGAACCATAACGTTTTGTTAAAGATTGAATTTCGTGAGATGAGAGTGAAGGATGTTTAGGGTTGTTAGCAAGTAAGTTAAAAGTTTTTCCTAGTTTATTATGAAAGATAATTTCACCTTTGCTTAGTTTCTGCTTTTTTCTTCTTTCGCAGAGACCTCTCCAGAAATCAAGTACATCAGGTATACCGAGACGTATCTTAAAGTTCACCGACTATTCCTCATTATCCCAATCAAATTCATCTAATTTGATTGGATCGGAAACTTTACCTTCTTTGAAATTCTTCATTGATGATTCAATTACCTTAAATGTGTTTTTTGATACTGTATTTGGGTCTATCAAAATACGCGGGCTAAGCATAACTTTTCCGTCACTGTAAACCTTAACATTGTAATGGCTGAATGCCGCTTCTCTGATCGTGACCCTTCGTTTAGTATCAAGACTGGTCGTGTATTGTTTCACTACATTTGTCTTCATGGTTTCCTTTTTGCTGTGGGAATTCCCACCAAACCTAAGAAGACACGGGTACAATATCAAGGTCTTTATACTTAAAATTAAACGCGAAAACCTTTATTCATTTTTTAATTTGGTTTTGATAAAGAAATGATTTAATTAATTTATGTTACGCATTGATAAACATAAAAACCCGATTTCTGAAAAAATTTCTCTCAATAGAAGATTTCCATAAAAAAGAAATCGGGTTTTTGCTTAAGGTGAGCAAAAGATAATAGAGACTATTAAAAATGATATAAATGAACAGTGGGTTCATTAGCAGGTTTTCTTCGTGTAACTTCGTGCCTTCTTCGTGCAACTTCGTGTAACACAAAATCCTTTCACGAAGAAACACGAAGTTTTTTCACGAAGGGACACGAAGTAAACTGTGCGTTTTCAGTTATGCAATAGTCTCTGAAGGACGTGGCTGTTCAAATGAATATTCTGCGTAAGGTGAGTTAATTAATTCGCGAAAGCCAAATTATTGCAACGAATTGTGAAAAAAGATTATATTTGCACCGCGTTTTTGCCGGGGTGGCGGAATTGGTAGACGCACAGGACTTAAAATCCTGTGGGTGGTTTCACCCGTGCCGGTTC
>Ga0209514_10006444_pt1 | contig 14397 bp, 14 predicted proteins | sample Subgrocontami58m_FD_187452 | JGI IMG/M metagenome (GOLD analysis project Ga0209514, IMG submission 187452) | Subsurface groundwater microbial communities from S. Glens Falls, New York, USA - GMW37 contaminated, 5.8 m (SPAdes) (version 3) | ecosystem: Environmental > Aquatic > Deep subsurface >...
GAACCTGCACGGCTGCGCACCGGCCTCCAGGGCTCCATTCCCTCAGATCCCGGCATTCGAGGCCCGCTGCATCCGCCCCCCGTTCTTCCTACAGCGGGGGTACCCCAGGGAGTGTAGTTAGTCCGGGAGTGGGGCGCCCACCCTCCTCCGGCGGCTCGCCGGAATCTCCCGTTGCGTCCTCTCTACGCACTCAAAGGAAACGGTTGCTCAGTCCATGAGCCGGAAGCGGAGGTGCTCCGTCTCTTTCTCCGCTTTCCGCTCCCAGTTGGCGGCTTCGGGGGCGGCATCCCCGGACACCACGACCGGGGTGATGAAGATCGCGAGCTCCGTGCGGTTCTCGCGGAAGCTGCGCGACTTGAACAGTTCCCCGATCACGGGGATCTGTCCCAACAGCGGGACCTTTGCTACGTCCTTCGCCATCTCGCTCTTCACCAGGCCCGACAGCATCACGGTTTCTCCCGGCGGCGTGGAGAAGAGGGTGGACACGCGTCGGGTGAGAAAACCGGGGACGTCGGATGTTCCGCTTCCGTGGTCCACCGCGCTCACCTCGGCGTTTACCCGCGTGCGTATCTTTCCCCCTTCCGCCATGGTGGGGTGGATCTTCAGGATGATGCCGTAGCTCTTCCACTCCACGGTTCGGCTCTCCGGCGTGATGATCACGATCGGAATTTCCCCTCCGGCGATAAACTGCGCTTCCCCTCCGCTTTCGCACGCCAGGCGTGGATTGGAGAGGATCCTCGCTTTTCCGTTCGCCATGAGGAGATTCAGCCGCGCATCGAAGTCCGTACCGACGGAGAACGTCCCCGCGTTCCCCGTTCCCGCGGCGAACGTTCCTTTTGCCTGGAGCGCATCCGGCCAGCGGATGCCCAGTTGTGCCGTCTCTCCCCGGCTGATCTCGATGATCTTCAGGTCGTAGAGCAGAAGGGTTTTCTTTTCCTCGGGCAGGGAGAGCCGGAGGTGGACCCCGGGGTGGGCGAGGGCATACGACTCGAGCACGGTCTTATCTTGCGGCGTTGCCACGGGACCGCTGAGGATCACCGAACCGCCCGCCTCGACGATGGTCAACCCGGGAAAGGCTTCCGCGAATGCCCGGGCATCGTCGGCGATCGATCTCTTTCCGGATCCGACTTCGACGTGCCACACCGTTCGCGCACTTCTTTCCCACAGGACAAGATCGGTTTCCCCCTCTTTTTTACCGACCACCAGGATTCCCTCGCCTCGGGGAAGGGGCTGGGCTTCTATGATCCCGGGGTCTCCGACGGATAGGCGTGACACGCCCGGCAGATCGAGAATCCGCTGGAACCCGGGGCGCAAGCGTATTGTCTCCGAGGCCATGGATACGGACCCCGGCGCCGATGCCAAGGCGATGAACAACGAGAGGGCGGCGACGGCGCGTCCGGCGCGCGGAAGAAATCGTTTCATTCCGGGTTCCCCTTCGCGGCGAGCATCGGCGAAACCTTCAACCCGCCTTTCCAGACCTCCACCAAATGGGAGGTCATGGGTTTTGCGGGAAGCCCCGGAGTTACGATCGTGTTGTCGGCGGGGTTGCGGAGGAACCAGTGGAGTTTCCCCGAGGCCATCGCGATTCGGCGCCCTTCCCCCGGTGTCACCATCAGGGTTACGGTGGATGTCTCCTCTTTGTCGGAGGGGGACGCGAGGCGATTGTAATCCCGGTCCACGGCGATCACGGGGATGTCCCAAACCCAGTCGGCGGAATTCGCACCGGAACGGTCGACGAGCAGGTCCACCCGGTCCCCCGGGTGCAGCAGGCCGGCAAACGACGATGTCGTGTCCACCCCGAGCGTGATCGCCCTGCGACCGGGGAGAACGGTCTTGGAGAACGCATCCGTGTCGTACGGTTCCTCGACGTCGGTCCACAATACCGGCTCTCCCGGATCGATCGCCGTTTTGGCGCGCCCACCCACGAGAAGTTCGAAGTCCGATGCGGGCACGTTGCGCTGCCCCGTCCCGGAGGAGGGAACGGCCTTTTTCGCGAGGTTTAGCGTGCTGAACGTTTCTCCGGCGGGAATAGGCACGGAGGCGACGACCACCTCTATCGGGTTCGCTTGCCGCCGGATGTCCTTTTCCACGGTCGCAACCCTCCGTCCGGCGGCGGTCAGCGCGAATCCGCAAAGGAGGAGACCCGCAACCAGTGGGAACAGCGTCCGGACCTTACCGGTCCACTTCCGGGAAGAGAAGGAACGAACCTTCCGCTTCATCGAGGCAAACAATGGATGTCTCCTTTCCGCGTGTTATTTGCAGCACCTGTATCACTCCAGGATTCTTACCGGTGGATACCGATTTCCAACCGGAGGAGAGCAGGCGGGTTCTTATGGAAGGGCCTCGGGTACCCATCTTTCCGAAAACGAGGTCTGCCCGCGTCCCCTCTCCTTCCATCCGGAGGGTGTGCTCCGCGGTAAACCCGGCGGGGAGCCGTGGCGCTTCGATGGACCGCTGTCTCGATTCCTTCAGCCGTCCTTCGAGTGCCGGATGCGAGGGCCTTGATTCCATCGGCAGGTTGAAACCGTCGGGGGTGCGGACGCCCGGCCTGCCGAACTCCCTCTTCGGAGGGGAACCTTCGTCAGGCGATGATTCGTCCGGGGCGAACGATCTGCCGTCGATGACCACACGGCGCGTGGCGCTGATCTCTTTCCTGCGCGCGTTGCCGCTTCCCGAGAGGAAAAGCGATACGAACAGCGTTGCCGCCACGGCGAGTCCGGCGAGAGTCTTCCGGTTCATCGGAGCGCCCCCGTCGCCAGGATTCCTTTGACGGTTCGCCTGACCGCCCCGCCGGAGGGGGTCTCCTTCCCCCAGCAATCGACGGCGCCTTCCGCCTTCCTGTGGAGAGCGTGGGACGGCAGGTCGAGGAACGCGCCCACGGCTTCTTTTTCGAGGGAGACGTCCGCCGCCGCGGTCGTTCTGCCTGACAGTCCGCGGAACAGGGGTACCACGCCGATCAGCGGATCGTTGTGCGACTCTATGCGCGCAACGTCCTCTCCCGGATGAATCGTTGCGGAAAGCCGGGGCTCGATCCCTCCCAGGCGCCTTCCTGTCCTGAGCATCTGCGCGTGCGCGGCGCTCTCCGCGGAGGAGGAGAGCGAAAGATAGCGGTAGATCCAGTACCCTCCCGCGAGCAGGATCAGGAGGAGCGGGAGCGCCAGGATCGTCTCGACCAGGGATTGCCCACAGGGCGATATACGGTGGACCTTCATTTCCTTCCCCGCCAGGTCAGCCTTGATTTCCACGTCATCCCGGCCGATCCTCCACCGTAGGGTTGCGCAGTCGCCGTCTCGAACACCCGGCGTTTCCCCTGTCCGTCGAGGAAGGGGATCGGAAGGTCGGGTACCGTGCTGGTTCCCTCGAACCGGACGAACTGGCGGTCCGAAAAATCGTTCTCCGGTTCCAGCATACGGATCGGTCCCTTGTTGGTTCCGACGATCCCGCGAAGCGCCGTGTCGAGCAACGCGATGACAGACTTTGTCGCGCCATTGAGGAACCTGATCTTCTTCAACCGCTTCAAGAGCCCGCTGATGGGTGCGATGGCATCCGTGAGAGAGACCGGCGCGCCGTGGACCAGGTGGAGTTCGAGCGTGTTTTTTCCGTCATGCGGACCGCGGGGGTTCGGCGGGAACAGGATTCCGGCGACCTTGCGCCGGTTCGACAGGGCGGCGACTTCCCCGAGGACCAGGTACGGCGCCGCTTTTCGGATTTTTTCGGACCAGGAGACGAGCAGGTGCGCCGTGTCCCAGTAGCCGGCGATGAGCCTGCGGGCTTTCCTTGTGTACGCCGCGAACGCCGGTGCGCCGGTCCCGAAGGCCGCGGCGATGGCCAAGCCGACCCACACCACGCATGTGTACCGGATGACGCGGAAACATTGGATCGCCCCGTCGTTCAGGGCGGCGATCAGGTTCAGGCACCGGGCTTCCCAGGTGGCGGCCGACAGGGCGATCGCGTCGACCGAATCCGCCGTGGTCACCCGCGCGACCGCTACGTGGTGCAGGCGGATCGAGGCGAAGACGACCACAAGGAGGGTGGCGGCGACGACCAGGAAGAGGGCCGTCGCCTGCCCGCGGTTTCCGGAACGGATATGTACCGCCTGTCGCGAGAAATACCCGATCATGGTCACTCCACCGTTACCCAGCGGGTGGATTGCAGCATCAGGTAATAGTGGCCCCCGAGGCGGGTCTTCTTTCCCGGGGAAAGGGTGAACAGGATCCGGTCGATCCAGGGGACGACCAACTCGATCCCGTGGGTCAGGCGGACGCAGAGCGCATCTCCGGCGTCCGCGCTGGATGCCCCCCGTTCGCCGTCCTTCGTCACGTCGAGGGTTGTCATGGCGGCCGACCCGAACGATCCCCCGGGCCGGTTCCGGCACACCCGCAGCGCTTCGAGGAAGGCGGTCTCGCGGGCCTTGCGGAAGTCTTCCCTCGCTACGCGGGCGAATTTCCTGGCGGCGAGGTGCGCCGCCGCGTCGACGGCGCTCTTCCCCGCCCAGAGGAGGGAGAGCTGAACGATCGCCAGCATAAGAAGGAGGAGCGGGACCCCCGCGAGGAGGAACTCGATCATCGCCGTCCCCAGCTCACTTCGATCCGGCATAGGTGGAAAGATTCTTCTGGTTGGCTTCCGCTCCGGCTCTGTCCGCGAGCGATTTCACGGTTCCCGTTTCGCTGCCCGACATCGCCTTGACGATCGTGTGGAACTGGTTGCGGAGCTGGTTTCCGAAAATGTTGACGATCCCGATCCCAGCGATGGCCACGAGCGCCACGACGACGATGTACTCCGTGAGCCCCTGCCCCTTGCTGCTGTCGAGTCCCTTTCTCATCTCCCCACCTCCTGCGGTGAATTTGGATGGATTGGAGAGGAGCAAAGGGCATACCCGGAGGCGGCCGGGGTGGGACCATGGAATCGCGCGTTGGATCAGAGGGTTACAGGGATGCGAGAATCAGGGAAAGTAGTTCGGGGAGAAAACGGTTCGGATTTCGAACGCTATGTCCGGTTACCGGTCGAACTCTGCAGTGCGGATCCCATACTTCTTTAACTTTTCGAATAGCGTCGACTTGGCGATCCCGAGCTCGCGCGCCGCCTTTGTCTTGTTCCCCATCTGGCAGGCGAGTTCACCGAGGATGTTCGTCCGCTCCGCCTGCTCCCAGCGCGAAAGCCCGGACGGGTTTTCCGGTTCCGTTCCCGGCTCCGCCGCATGGCGCAGGAAGGAGAAGTCCGGTCCGGTCAGCTCCTCGCTTTCCGCCATCACCACGGCCCGCTGGATCGCGTTGCGCAGTTCGCGCACGTTTCCTGGCCAGTCATGCGAGATAAGGGCATCCAGTGCGGCGGGGGAGAGGCAAGGAGCGGGGCCGGAAGCGGGGTTTCCCATCCCCGAAAGGAAGTGCCGGGAGATCGGGGCCACGTCCTCCCGCCGGTCCCGCAGGGGAGGGATCGATACCGTGATGGCCCCGATGCGAAAGTAGAGATCTTCGCGGAACGCCTTGCGGGCGATCTCCTCCCGGAGATCCCGGTTCGTTGCGGCGAGGATACGCACATCGGCCAGCAGCAGGTCGTTTCCTCCGACCCGCTTGACCTCTTTCTGTTCGAGGGCGCGTAAAAGTTTTGGTTGAAGCGCCAGAGGCAACTCTCCTATTTCATCGAAGAATATCGTTCCGCTGTTGGCGAGTTCGAATGCGCCTTTCCGCTGTGCGGTGGCCCCGGTGAACGCCCCTTTCTCGTGTCCGAACAGCTCGCTTTCGATGATCTCCGGCGAGATCGCCCCGCAGTTGACGACGATGAACGGGCGCTCCCCGCGCGCGGAGGCGTCATGGATTCCCCGGGCGACCAGCTCCTTGCCGCTCCCCGTTTCCCCATCGATCAGGACCGGCACGTCCGATGCGGCGACGCGGCGGATGGTCGCGACCAGTTTCCGTACGTGGGCCGATCCGCCGATCAGGCCGAACGGCGCACCACCGGCGAGCGTGGAGGTTCCAGCCGGCTTCTCGATGCGAATCGGTTCCGGTTCGGCGGAATCGGAGATGGCGTACGCCGTTACCGGTGGGATCGTCGGCTCCTCGCCCGCGGAGGTCCCGGACACGGCGCGATGGAAGTGTATGCGGAACGGCCCCACCTGGAACATCCTGCCGTCTTCCAGCGCCAGCTGGGTGATCCGCTTGCCGTCGGCGTGAGTGCCGTTGCGGCTGCGAAGGTCCGACAGGAAATATTGCTGCCCCACGCGGAAGATCTTGGCGTGAAGCCGGGAAATGGAAGAGTCCGGCAGTTGGAGGTCGGCCTCGTGCCCCCTGCCGATCTTGATCTCCTTCTGGCCCAGCCGCACCTCGACCGTCATCCCGTTCGAAATGGTTACGGAAAGCTTCGCCCCCGGATCGCCCTGGATCATCGTCTCATCCCTCTCGTTTCCTTTTTTCCTAGCAAAGGAAGTGCCGGATCGGGGCGGTACGCTCCCGGCGACGAAAAATACGGCGAAAGCCGAGGGCGCACGCGGGGAGGAGGAGGATCGCGACGGAGAAGAGCGACGCGCCGAACGGCACCTTGCCTCCGGATCGGGTGATGGAAAGGCATCCGCCGCCACCGCTTCCGGAAGGGGATGGCGCGACCGTCGCGTTCAGGGTCGCGTAAGTGTGTACGGCAAGGGTGCCGTTGTCCAGCCCGTCATCCGCGCGCAACCCGATCTCGTATGTGCCCTCCAGGTCCGGGGTGAAAGGGGCGTTGTCCACGCTGGTGGTGATGGAGGCGGCGCTTCCCGCCGGACGGGACACGAGCACCCAGTGAAACGCAAGGGACTGGGGGTCCGCATCGGACGCGGCGCCACGGAAGGTCACGGATTGTCCGGCGTTATCGGAGGCGGGGACGGTGAAGGCGGCGACCGGAAGATGGTTGACATGGATCACCGCCGTCGCGATCCCTTGCGGTGTCTCCGCGGGCGATCCCTGCGACACCGCCAGCCGGACCGTGTAGTCGCCCGGGATGTCGGGAGTGAACGGCGCCGTCGCTGTGATCGCCGACAACGACGCGGCGGAGCCTGCCGGTTTGCCGGCGAGAGACCAGGCGTAGGACAATGTATTCCCCGCGAAGGCGGCGGAACTGTTCACGGACGACAGGGAAACCGTTTCGCCCGGGACGGCGACCGCCGGAGCGGTGATCGCCGCCACCGACTCCTGCACCGTACGCAGGGCGTTCATCTTCCCGTACCCCCACGTGGTGTTCGGAGGAGTGGATCCGTCCGTGGGAAGATTCGCCGTCCTCCGCAGCCGTTCCCGCATCTGCGCACCCGTCAATCCCGGATTGGACTCCCACACCAGCGCGGCGATGCCGACGACGTGGGGGGTGGCCATGCTCGTTCCCGCCATGATCACGTAGTTGTCGTTTCCCGGGACGATCTCGGAGAGGGAAAACGATCCTTGGGCCGACCTCGCCGAATATATGTACTCCCCCGGCGCGGCGACGTCCGGCTTGACGCGTCCATCCCGGGTGGGTCCCCTGCTGCTGAACGATGAGATCCCCAGAGATCCGGCGGACCCGTCGAATGCCTTTGTTTTGAAGGAGCCGACAGCGAGGACGTTATCCCCGTTCGCCGGCTCGATGATGTTCCCGGCCGGTTCGGGAACGAGGAAGACTCCGTCGGAATGGTCCAGGTAGCCGTCGATGACGCCCGTACCGCCGTTCCTGGTCCTGTCGAAGCGGATCGTCCCGGTTTTTCCCGCGAGGGATTGGTGCAGGGAGACGACGATGTGCGTGGCCCCGTTCGGCACGCCGGTGTCCATCCGGTTGAAGACGGTAATCAACCCCCCGGGGGAAGAGAGCGAACTTCCAGAAAGGACCGTTACGCCGTCGCCCGGGAAATTGACGGAAACCGTGTACTCGTCGTATTCCGTCCTCCTCGCCGGATCCGGATCTTTGGTCGCCCCGAAGGCCCAGAAATCCACCATCGGGGGGGACGGTGGAGCAGGGGAGAAGAGGCGCAGGGAGAGGGTCCTGGTTCCGAAGGATTCGCCTGCGACCGTCCGGAAATGTTCGTTCAGATCCTGCTCGTTCCCCGCGGCGGCGGCGATGAGGCGCCGACTGCCTGACGCTCCGGTGGCGAGGGAGTTGATCGCACTCTCGAAGGCGCTTGTCCCGTCCTTGGGCCCCGTCACCAGTCCCAGGCTCAGGTTGATCGCCACCGGACGAGGGGGGCTCTCCGCGTAAGCGATCAGGTTTTGGACGGCCACGACGACGTCCGTGGTGGCGAAGGAAGTCTTCCCGACCATCAACGCGGCTCCCGGGGCCATGCCGGTGTACGTTCCGCCGGAGGAGAAGCCGTTTCCCGCGGCGATCCCGGCGACGTGCGTTCCGTGCCCGTCTTCATCGGTCAGGACCGGCGGGTCGATAGATATCGGAAAGGAAAGCCCCGGGGCGGAGTAAGTATGCACAACACGCGACGAACCCGTCCCGTCGGTGTGAAAATCCGGATGCCCTCCGTACAGGCCGGTGTCCACGAAGCCAAGGTACACGTTGTCGCCCTTCAGGCCGCTCGTCATGAAGGGCTGGGGGAAACTCGGCGTCCCTGCCTGGACGATGTCCGCCGAGAGCGCGGGACGGCTCGCGTCGAGCATGTGCCGGACCCGTTTTGCGCCGTCGATATACGCGATATTCGGCCAGTTCGAGACGTAGCGGATGGCGTCCGGAGGGATCTTCCCGACATACAACCGGGAAGCGACCCTCTTAGCGCCGCCTCCGAGGCTGAGGAACTTCCCGGGAAGGTCGGGGTCGTCCTCGCTTAACCGGAGGAACATCGGGATGGCGATTTTCTCCGCCGGAGCGGCCCCGAACGTTCGCACCCGGACGGAGCCGGCCGCCATGGCATCGGGAGCAAGGAGCCGCGGGTCGACCTTCCGGAAGTCCGGTTCGACGGAAGTGCCGGAAAGGGACAGAAGTCCGTAAAAAAGGAGAGCCCCGCCCGCCATCGTTCGCGCGATTCGTAGTGGATGCATCCGTCCCCTTTGTTCCTTCAGCGTGGCATTGTCCTTGTTTTGGATGCCCCTTCGATGTAGATGATCCGATCGCTTTCAAGCAGCTTCGGGAGTCCCGACGTCGGGCCGGCGACGACCCAGGTCGGGCCGGCTTTGGTGACGACGCGGAACCCGGCGGCGACCACGTGCCGCTCCTCCTCCGCCCCGCCGACGTCCACGAAACGGAGCAGGAGATTCACGTCACGGTCTTCGGTCCCCGCGCCGAAGCGGGTTAGCATGTCGAGCTCCAGCGACGGGTCCAGCCGGGCGAGGAGCCCTTGCGGTCCGAACCAGGCCGCCTTCCGGAGGGAAGGGTCCTTGAGCAGGGGAACGATCTGCCCGGAAGAGAGGAGCAGGATGACGGTGCTGCCCATCTCGTTCAGGACCGTCAGCGACGATCGCCCGAGAGCCTCGGACTGGCCGAGGAAGACGTCGTTGCGGTAGACCGCGATCGCCGCGAACGGCTCGGTCCCTCCCGTCTCCGCCTCCTTGCGGAGCCGTTGGTCGGCCTTGGCGCGGAGCAGTTCTTCGTCCGGGGGACCGAAGGTCCGCCGCTTCTCCCCGGACATGCACCCCGAGGCCATCAGCATGCTCGCGACGAGGATCAGCGAAAATCCTCCCCGGCGGGCACGCAAGCAACTCATAACGTTACCCATAGAGGGAAGCATTACGGCTTCGGGGTGAGGAATCCGACACGGAGGGTCACGTCCAGGTAGCGGGCGTCGTCGTAGCGGCTCTTGAGGGACACGGAGCGGAGGACCACCGGCACTGTTCCAGCCGAAAGCCGCTGGAGCGTCTTGACGGCCTCGAGGTACGTGAGGTTCTCGATCCGGACGTCGAACGCCTCCTCCCGGAACAGTTCGCCGTCGCGCGTGCCGCCAGACTTGATGTTCAGCGCCGCCTGCGGGATTCCCGCTTCTTGGAGGGTGGAGGTGATCCTCGACAAGGGGGCATCCTTCACGTTGGCGGCGGCCCGGACGATTCCCGCCTTCGTGCCCGTTTCCCTCTGGATCCGCTCGATCCCGGGTCGCGCCTTGCGCACTTCGGCGAGATCGCTCTCCGCCGCGGCGACCGCGCGGGCCTGCGACTTGATCCGCGAGACGCCCGGGATGACGACGAAGGTAAGGAGAAGGAGGACGGATGCCGCGGCCCCGCCGATGACGAGGACGCGCTTTTCCCTGTCACGAAGCACGGCGGTCCCCCTTCTTCTCGACGAGGATGGTGAATTTGACCGATGTCCCCTTCACGCTTCCCCCGGACTCCTGCACGGTGGCCGAAAAGTCGGGACCGAACGCGTCCGCCAGGGCGGTGCGATACGTCTCGACAAGATGCGCGTCGCTTCCCGCGTCGCCCGCGATCCGCATCCGGCCCCCGTCGATCGAGATCTCCCGCACCGCGATCTCCCCCTTGGGAAGCGCCCGGGAGGCGAGTTGCAGCATGCCGGCGGCGGCGGGAGCATCGAGACCGAGCTCTTTCTGCCGGCGCCGCAGGGAGTCGAGCTTCGCGCGGATCTGGACTCCCGCCTGGACCACGTTGCGAATCTCCGGTGCGACCGCCGCGAACTCTTTTTTCACAAGGGTTCGCGCACGGGCCGCCTTATCCCCTTCAGCCCAGCGGGCGAACCAGAACGCCCCCAAGGCGAGGAAAACGGCGATGCCCACGGCGATTCCCGAGGCCAGCTTCCAGCGACGGTCCCGCTCCTTCTCCAGCGCGGCCTCCGCCGAGGTCCGCAGCGAAAAGCCGGCTCCGACGTCGGGGCGAAGCGGTGCAAGCGCCGCCCCGTAAGCGGCGAGATGGGCGGAGGAAACTCCCCCGGGCGGCGGGATGCGTTCGGCATCGGGGAAGGCGTTCGCCAGTCTTGCGGGCGCCTCTCCGACAATGAAAAGTTCGAGCGGCGCGCCGCCCGCTTCCCCGGCGGCTTCGCGAACCGCTCCCGGAATTTCCTCCGGGTGTTCGGACATCGCTTGGGGGAACTGCCGCGCCGCCGTTACGCCGCCCCCCGAAACGCGAAGCAGCAGGACGTCGTTGAACGTCGAAAGGTAGAGCCCGTCCCGCGGTCCCCGGGTGGAATCGGAGGCAAGCAGAAGGAGGGCGACCGGATCGGTGACGACGCGGTCCACCCGGATCCCCGCGGCTCCGAACCGTTCCGACGCGCTTTCCACGAAGGATCGCCGCGCCGCGACCGCGAAGAAGACGCCCGATCCTTCCCGCGGGTTAGGAAGAAGGTCGGACAGGATCTCCTCGTCCTCGATCGGCAGGTTCCCCTCGAGCTCGGCCAGGTGGATCGCCCTCGCCCTCGGAAGATCGGTCACCGGGAGCGTCATCGATCGAAGGAAAGTGAGCGGTGGAGGCAGCGTCAGTACGGCGCCCGGCAGGGTGACACCCGGCAGCGCCGAGCGAAGCGCCTCTGAAAGGGCGGACGCGTCCTCCGGGGCTCCGAACGGTTCCGTGCACGGAACGGATACGGCCGCCGCGATCCGGGGAGCGGGCGCCGACCCCTCGAGTGCGATGGCGTAGATCCGGTCGCGGGAGATGGAAATTCCGATCGTGTCCATGGGCCCCTGTCAGAAAAACTGGAACTCGCCCACCGGGGCGGCCAATGTGCCGACGATTCTAAGAGTAGCATTCTTTGTGTTTTTCGACAGCATGTCGAACAGCAAGGCGACGCGGCCCTCGTACGGGTTCCGGACCCTCAGGTGAAACGTGATCATCGACTGACGCGGCGTCAGGATCTTCGTGATCTCTCCCGTGCCGTCCACCTGCGACCCCTCGAATGTACCCGCGAGCCTCGGGATACGGAAGGAGTTCTCCCGGATCACGAACGAGAGGTTGACATCCCCGATCCGCGCTTCGCGTATCGGGGAACCGGGCGAGGGAACGGGAACCAGGAGGAAGTGGAGCGTCCCCGAACCGGCCGCCGTAAGCTTTCCACGGCTTACGCTCCAGTCGGCCTCGGCCTGCCGGATGGAAAACCCGGCCCCGGACGTGGAAAAGAAGGAAGGCGGAAGATCGGACGAGGAAACGCCCGACAGGAGGATGTGCCCGCTCCCCGGATTCCAGGCGGCGGGGGAGAAGCGCAGATCCCCGGAGGCGGCGCCCTTCCGGAAACGCAATCGGCCGGGAGCCCATCGGAACAACCCGGTCCACTCCCACGAAGCGACGACCTCGTCCAGTGCGAGGGGCGGACTTCCGGAGAAAGAGAGGGTAACCTCCGACATGCGAATCCCCAACGGGAAGACATACCGGGTCTCCCGCGACGACAGGTCTACCCCGTGATTCCGGAGGATCGGCCGGAGAGTCGACAGGATCGCGTCCGGCGGCAGCGTGAGGGCAACCGCGCCGGAGAGCGAAGCCAGGAACAGGAGCGCGCCGATCGCTGCGAGCGCGCGGCCACGGAGCGCCACCGGTAGGCGGGATTTACCGGCCAAATGCCTTCCGGGCCGCTCTCCGGAGAGCAAGAAGGACCGCGGGGAGCAGGAGCACGGCGGCGCCAGGGATCCGTTCCGCTTCGCCGCGGCGGGGGTCGCCGGCCATCGAGCAGCCGGACTGCTTTACGGGGGGATTGTCGGGGGAATCGAGCACGCTGGTGACGTAGAGGTTCCGCGCCCCGGCGTCTCCCGCGAGGATATTGTCGGGTCCGGACCAGAAGTGGACCGCCTTCCCGCTGAGATGGGCGAACGCGGGGCGCGTGTAGTCCCCCGCGATCTGCATCGCGAACGCGTTGTCGCCGAGACCTACGGAGACGGGGGAGGAGACCATGGCGGCGAAGACGCTGGCCGTCCCGGCGCTCGCCGACGTGCTGCCGAGCGACATTGCGTAGTACCTTCCCGGGGTTCCAGGGAAAGGCGTGAGGGAGCTGCGGAATCCGTATCCGGCGACGTGCATCCGGAACTGGCCGTCGATCCACGCTTCCGGCCGGTACACATTGAAGTCGGAAGCCAGCACGGCTCCTCCCGGCGGGTTGAGGAAGAACAGGGAATTGTATCCGACGTTGCTCACGTTCACCGGGTTCCCGTCATGGGTCACCGCATAAGGGTTGATCTCGGCGATTCCGAGGGATGCGGCCAATCCCGGCGACCCGGACGGTTCGTCGGCGGCGACGACCCAGATGTAGTTGCCGGAAGAGGCGAGGAGCACGTTGGGGAATCCCCAACGGTAGCCTCCGGAGAGGACCTGGGTGGCCCCGATCGCAAGGTTGTCCACGACGGAGGGGAGAACCGCTTTCACCATTGCGTAATAGATTCCCGATGGCGTGCCTGCCGTGTTGTCGTTGGCGGCCCATACGACGTGGCTGTTGTTGTTGCCGTCCAGCCGAAGGCGTGGGAGGGGCGACCTGCCGGCGCTGCTATGCGTCGTCGTCAGCCGGATCGGACTGTTGTCTATCACCATGGCGTTGTCCAACCCGACGCGGGCGTAGTAGACGTCCGAGATCGACGGCGCCAGCATCGATGGGAAAGAAGAAAATGCGATTCTCATGGTGTTGTCGGCGGTCACAAGAGCAAAGGAGGGATCGGTCAACGCACCCGGGACGTCATTGCCCGACGAGTCCAGGATCATGTCGACGCGCCGGGACGTCACGGTGTTGTTGTCCATCGTCACCCGTGCGCGGAAGAGCTTGTAATCGGCGCCCACGTCCGGACGCGCCTGGAACAGGATCACTACCTCGCTCGCCGAGCGGAGCGCGATCTGCGGGTGACGGGCGTTGGTGTAGGCGTCGCCGTTGTCGATCGCCACGGGGGCGGTGATGCGGACCTGGTTGTCAACCGTCAACTTGTTCGAGAAGTCCGCCACCCCGTTGACCGCCGCGTAATAAAGCCTGGTATTGGAACTGTCGGCGCCGGCGGTGTTGTCTCCCACAAACGCGACATGGAGGACCGATCCGTTGGCCACGACGGCGGGTTGGTCGAACACCCAGTTTTCTGTTCCGGCGTCGTTCACCCGGAAGATTCCCTCGGCCCACGCCGACACGGCGAGGACAAGGCTGGCTGCGATCACGAGCGAATAACGGGTACGTCGAAAACCGGTCATCGGATCCCTCCGGGATAGTTGGTCGGCGAGCCTACTCGATGCGCCAAAAACGCCATTGTATCTCATTTCCCACGCGAATTCCGATGGCGTCGATCGTCCGGACGGTCCCCCCGACGTCCCCGGACGAGCGCACGTGAAAATATGTCGACCGGATATCCACGAGCGTATTGATCAAGGTTCGGCCGAACAGATTCTCCAGGGAGGCGGAGACGTTCTTGATCTGGCTCGCGGTTGTGAACGGGTGGTCTTTCCGGTATTCGATGATCGCGTCCGCGGTCTTCGCGTCGATCTCCCCGCCCTCCGCCAGGTCCGTCCCGGCCGAGAGGGACATCAGCACCTCCTTCGGAGCGGTGTTGATGTTCACCAATCCGGAGGC
>Ga0209514_10006446_pt1 | contig 14395 bp, 12 predicted proteins | sample Subgrocontami58m_FD_187452 | JGI IMG/M metagenome (GOLD analysis project Ga0209514, IMG submission 187452) | Subsurface groundwater microbial communities from S. Glens Falls, New York, USA - GMW37 contaminated, 5.8 m (SPAdes) (version 3) | ecosystem: Environmental > Aquatic > Deep subsurface >...
AAATACCCGTTCTCCTGGTAATCAACAAGATCGACGGTATCGAGAAAACCAAGCTCCTGCCGCTCATCGACAGGTTGCAGAATCTGCTGCCCTTTGCCGCCGTTATCCCCCTTTCCGCGCTCAAGGGCGATGGCATCTCGATCCTGCTTGAGGAAATATGGCAGCTCCTCCCTGAAGGCCCCGAGTATTTTCCGGAAGAAATGATGACCGATCGTTCCGAACGGTTTATTGCTGCCGAGATGATCCGGGAACAAACCATCCTTCTCACCCGGCAGGAGATTCCCTACTCCCTGGCGGTCGTGGTGGATGCCTTCAAGGAAGTGAAAGAGGGCAAACTGCTTCGCATTCTGGCGACCATCTCTGTGGAAAAGGATTCCCAGAAGGGCATCCTGATCGGCCGCCAGGGAACGATGTTGAAGAAGATCGGCACCGCAGCCCGCCTTTCTCTGGAAAAGTTTTTTGCCACCCAAGTTTACCTGGAGTTATTTGTCAAGGTGCGCAAGGACTGGACGCAGGATGAAAAGCTGCTTAAGGAACTTGGCTACGGGGAGAAAATGTAAGGCAAGAGGTGCGTTAGGCCACGGCCTAACGCACCCAAATAACCGCGTTAACATAACGCTCTTACGGCAGATTTGTCCTTATTTGCCGTTTACACGTAAACTGGAAATAAAGAGTATTTTGTCAAAGGTACGTTTCAGGGTCGGGCTGGTGAAATTCAGCATGGCGGACGAATCAGGAAACTCCACCTCATCACCAACACTTAACTTGGTCCTCGCAGCAGCCGCCCATATTTTCTGGCCTTTTTCTTCCACTTGCAGATAGGTGTACCCGGCAGCATCCATAGTGGCAACAACCTTGCCTTTATGGTTGGCCCCAGCCTGCTCTGCCAAAGGCATTACGGTGCCATGGGGACTGCCCTGACCTGTGATCCCCATCGGCATCTGCTGTGAGGACATATCACCCTGCGGGACGGGTGCGGATGGCATTTCTTTAGATTTATCCTTGCATCCGACTACGGAAAGCGCCACGATGCAAACGGCTATCATTAACTGCTTCATCATCATCATTCTCCTCTAGCTTAATTTTGCGTACTTATTCGAAACCGGCAATCGTTTCCTTGCAGAAAAAATTGCTTTAGCTCGTTTACCCCGATACCGGAATTTAAATTAAAACGTGTGAATGGCTATCACACATCACAAAAAGATTGCAATACCAAAAACTAAATAAAACACGAAGTAGTTAGTGGTGGCGCTGATGGTAAAGTGATTTCTCTTGACAGACGTCATTATTTTCCTTAGGCTTTTTAACAATGATCATGGGATTTCCATTTGAAGGAGAGATTATGAGAGCCGTAAAACGTAAAATAACGGATATGACGGTGGATGAGCTTAAGGCCGTCATCCATGAAGCGATCGCCGAGGATATGGAGGTTTGGCGGGAGACCTTCGAGATATTGGCAGACAGTAATCTGATGGGACAGATCCGGCAAGCGGATATGGATAAAGCAACCGGTAAGAAAAGCGCTTTTGTCGCTTGGGATGATCTAAAAAATGCATAAGATCATTCTTCATCGAAACGCCGTCAAATTCTACCGGAAGGCCGATGACGTCTTGAAAGAAAGAATAGCGGACGTCATTAATGTCATTGCCCTGAATCCCCACCTGGATTGGCATATTAAGAAGTTGAGGGGGGACCTCAAGCACATGTATCGTTTCCGCATGGGCGATCTGCGTATTCTTTACGAGATCGACAATGCGCAAGAGATTGTGTGGATCAAGGCCATCGAATGGAGAGGATCGGCATACAAATAAAGGTCCGTCAGGTTGACGTATAGCTTCCTGAAATCTATGTTTGATAAATATCGTTCATTATGTAAGATTACGAATGGTTATCGCTGATTACGTGGAGATTAATAACGTCTGTTTTGAATTTTTTACTGACAGTTGGATGGAAAATAAATCTGTCACCTTTTTTACTTTTTTAATAGCTTCGACATGTTGCTATATTTATTGCCTGCTTTGCGCGAACTAAAACTGGCACGTTTGGGATGTGTCTATATCGCGCCAGAAAATTACACGTTCCCTGAGGATGCATTATCGGACCAATTGATCCACCCGATCGAGCAACCGAAGGCCTATGTGGCATTGGCCCTTGATGCCGACCGCCAATTGGCGCGCCATTTAGTATTCCTAGGCTTCGATAAAGCGCGGGCATGGAAATTCATTGACAAGTATGACTGGAAATTCGATCACCTCTATGTGGTAATCGGCGACCCGCCATTTGTTGAAAACGGACGGGAAAAAGTAGAGAAAGCAGCCGGTCCCTGGTTTGATGCCTTTCAACGCAATTATCCTATCCATGTAAAAGGATTCAACGCGGCAGATCCATTGGCCGTTGCTGCTTGGTGCCATACCCATTGGCAGGAATCCAAGTGGTTGGATTTGGTGCCGCTCGGTCCCAAGCCTATGAATCTTGGTATCCTATGGTTTTATTTTGGCCTCACTGAGGAAGAGCGCGGACAGGTGCGACTATTATACGATTTTCCCGTGCAAACCACACCACGGAGTCAAGGCGTACAGCATATATACTTTTATGATTGCGCCTGGATGTTGACATGAACAGTCTGGCACAATTTTTTACCCCCGACGGAGTGACCAGGCATGTAGTGGCTGGTCTTTCTGCATCTGCCCCCCAAAAACTGGTGGATTTGGGTGTAGGAATCGGATGCCTGCTGGCGGCTGCGCACAACCGTTGGCCCCATGCCCATCTGGTGGGCGTGGACATTGACCCAACCCGCGTTTACTCTACCCACTGCCGACTACCAACGGCCAATTGTTTTCATGCCGATGCCTTGTGCTATGATCTACTTAATCTTTTGGGTATTGAAGCTGGAAGTATCGATCTGGCGGTCGGGAATCCTCCCTATGGCCGATTTCAAGCCGGGATAGATCACAAGTGGATTCTTGACGAGGCGAATTTGGCAGATGCAGTACCACTGCAACGGATCACACGCGAGGTTGTATTCTTAGCGCAGAATCTTCGCCTGCTCCGCGCCGGAGGGGAGCTCGCCGTTATTCTGCCTGAAGGAATCGGCACAAGCCAAGTGTATGCCGACCTACGCCGAGCTCTGATGGAACGCCACGGTCTCTGGCGGGTATTGGAACTGCCGCCGCGATTGTTCCGGGGAACTGAGGCAAAGACGTTGGCAATTTTCCTAAGGAAAGGCGAACAGAGTGGAACCGTACGACTGGAACGTTGGAATGATGGCGGACAAATCGTAGTATCTCCAGGCGATGCGGTTCACCGATTGGACGCGTCTTTTCATCTGGCATCTTACGGCATTGGGAAAATCATACTTGCGGATCTGGCACCGGAAATCAAGCGAGGGGCCGTAACGCGAGAAGCGGCAGCAAAACTTGGGGCCACAATGTTTCACACCACTGATTTCAAGCACTATGCGGATGGGCGGGCGCGCTTTCCGAGCGATATAGACCTGCCGTCTCGCTGGCTTGCCAAAGCAGGTGATCTTTTGATTCCCCGCGTTGGCAGTCGTTGTCTGGCGCATGTTGTAATGGTTGAAGCGGGACAGGCGGTATTCACAGACTGTGTGTATCGGATACGGGTTGCCACCGAATGTTGCGAAGCGTTATTCCGTTATCTCCGTTCCCCTGAAGGTGTAGCCCAACGCCTCATCCGTGCTCATGGGGTATGTGCACGGGTCTTATCTAAAGAGGAACTGTTGAAACTCCCACTGCCGTTTACCTCATTGTGAGTGGTCATACTCGACAAGAGCCTGTACCTCTGTGAAGCGCAGTAAATGTGACCCCTGCTCTCCTTTTGATCGGGAACTACGCCTACTCATATCTCAAGGCATCAATGGGGTTGAGAAGGGATGCTTTATAGGCCGGATAGAACCCGAAAAATATGCCGATCAGTCCGGAAAAGCCAAAGGCAAAGATAACGGAAAAAGGCGAAACTATTGTCGGCCAATCTGCAAATGAGGAGATGATTTTCGCCGTCACCACGCCGGCGGCGATGCCGATCAGGCCACCGATGAGGGAAAGCGTCAGAGCCTCGATGATAAATTGGAGGCGGATATCCCAAGCACGAGCCCCCACGGCCATCCTGATCCCGATTTCTCGCGTCCGTTCCGTGACGGAGACCAGCATGATGTTCATGATGCCGATCCCGCCGACGAGCATGGAAACGGAGGCAATTGCCCCCAAAAGCAGCGTGATGACCTGGATGGTCTGCTGTGTAGCATTCATCATCTGCGTCAGGTTACGCACATTAAAATCAAGCTCCTGATTCGTTCCCAGGCGGTGCCGTTGTTTGAGAAGCTCGGTGATCTGCTTTTCCGCCGGTGCCAGATCTTCCATGCGCTTCATTTTTACCATTATCGTTCTTATCATGTCGGGCAAGCCGCCGGTGCCGAAGATTTTCCGTTGCGCCGTCGCAATGGGGATATAAACAACGTCATCCTGGTCACGGCCCAGCATGTCCTCTCCTTTTACCGCCAGCACGCCGATGACGGTGAAGGGCAGTTTCTTTATCCTGACCACCTGCCCAAGGGGCGCCATTTCACCGAAGAGATTACTCACGACCGTCTGGCCAAGGACGCACACTTTGGCCGCATTCTTTACCTCCTGATCGGTAAAGATTCTCCCCTCCGTCAGCAGCCAATCCCTCACCACAAGGATCCCGGGGCTTGCTCCATAGACTGCCGTCGCCCAGTTCTGGTTACCCGCTACAATCTGGGAGGCGCCGTTTAAGAGGGGAACCGCCTCTGCAACATTGGGGATTTCCCGCTTGATGGCTTCCGCATCTGCCCCGGTCAGCGTGGACTGTGTGCCACCTCCCATGCGCAGGCCGCCGGTAGTAACGCTGCCGGGAAAAACGATCAGGAGGTTGCTGCCCATGGTCTCCATCTGGGAGGTAATTTGGTTGCCTGCCCCGGTACCCACCGCCAACATGGCAATAACGGCCCCCACGCCAATGATGATTCCCAGCATGGTCAGAGCGGAACGCATTTTGTTGACGCGCAGCGCCCGCAACGAAATTTTAAAGGTAGCCGCAAGATTTATCATGCCTTTTTCAATGCCTCATCACTGACAACGCGTCCATCGAGAAATCTGATAATTCTTTTGCTATATGCCGCGATATCCTGTTCATGCGTTACCAACACAATGGTGATGTTTTTCTCTTCGTTCAGCTTAACAAGTAAGTTCATAATTTCGCTGCTTGTTTTTGTATCGAGATTTCCCGTAGGTTCATCCGCCAGGATAAGCGGTGCGTTATTGACCAGTGCCCTGGCTATGGCTACCCGCTGTTGTTGCCCACCGGACAATTGCGCGGGATGATGCTTTTCCCAACCCGCCAGCCCCATGGCCGTCAGGGCCACAAACGCCCGTTCTTTCCTTTCCGTATCCGGGAGATTTTGGTAAAGCAATGGTAATTCAATATTCTCCAGTGCCGATGTCCGGGGTAAAAGATTAAAACCCTGAAAGACGAACCCCAGTTTTTTATTCCTGATTCTCGCCAGTTCATCCCGCGACATATCTCTAACATCTATCTTGTCCAACCGGTAGATACCGCTGGTTTGACGATCGAGGCAGCCAAGCACGTTCATGAAGGTCGATTTTCCCGATCCTGACGGTCCCATAACGGCGACAAATTCCCCGCGGTTAATATTTACCGACGCCCGTTCGAGGGCGCGCACAACATTGCCGCCACCCAAGTCGTATATCCGGGAGAGTTCGTCTGTTTCAATAAGCGGCATACTAATGGACTCTCCTGCCGAACAGACTTCCTTGCTGTTTTTTCTTATCTATAGCGGCAACGATTACGTCATCTCCTTCTTTCAGAGCCGAGGAAATAACCTCCATCCTATCACCATCACTGATGCCCGTGCCAACAACTATCTTATGGGGTTTTCCGTTTTTCAGCACCCATATGGCGGGACCTTTACGTTCCGGCGCTTCGGCCCTTGCCGGTTCTTTAATGCCGGGCCGGAATCTGAAGGAGGAATTCGGCACTTGCAAGACATTTTCATGCACGGACGTGATAATGGATACATTTGCCGTCATGCCGGGCTTTAGAATCTTTTCATGATTCTGCACCAAAACCACCACGTCATAAGTGACCACATTTTGGACGGTAATGGGTGCATTCCTGATAGCCGCTACCCGCCCCTTTAATGTTTTATCGGGATAGGCGTCCACCCTAAACTCTACCGATTCCCCTCCCTTGATCCTGCCGATATCCGCTTCATCGACGCTCACATCGATCTGCATTTTGGCCAGATCTTGGGCAATGTTAAAAAGGGTCGGCGTCTGAAAACTGGCTGCCACCGTCTGTCCCACATCCACATTTCTGGATATGACCATACCGTCCACGGGTGAAACAATGCGCGTGTATTGCAAATTCGTCATGGCTATTTTTAGCGCGGCCCGTGCCTGCTCAACCTGCGCCTCCGCCGCTTTTTGCTGCGCCACGGCGGCAAGCTCGTTCGTTTCAGCGGTATCGAGATCACTTACGGCAATCAGGTTGCGGCCAGCAAGGAGTTTGTTTCTCGCCAGAGCTCTGCTTGTGTCCAGCACTGCGGCCTTCGCCTTTTCCACATTGGCTGCGGCAGCCGCCAGGTTAGCCTTGGCCTGCTGCACTTGCGCCTCGAAGTTTGCCGGATCTATCTGAGCCAGCAACTGCCCTTTCTTGACATAGGAATTATAATCCGCGTAGAGATTCTTTATCGAACCCGATACTTGCGTGCCGACCAACACCGTGGTTACGGCATTCAACGTCCCCGTCGCCGTGACCGTTTCCCGGATATTACCCCGGCTGACCTTTTGTGTCGTGTATTGTGTTCCATCGTCATTCTTACGCACGATCATAAAGATGCCAACCGCAATAAGAATAAGGATGACCGAAACGATAATAATCTTTTTCACGTTGCTCCCCTAAATTTAAACACATTTTTTGCCCTTTTTTGGAGCGCGTCCATATAGTAATAAACTACAGGGGTAATATATAGGGTAAGAATTTGAGAAAATGCCAGTCCTCCCACAACGGCCAGCCCCAGCGGTCTGCGGGAGTCGGCACCCGCGCCGATGCCGATGGCGATAGGCAGAGTGCCCATCAGGGCGGCCATCGTGGTCATCATGATCGGACGAAAACGGACCAGAGCGCCCTCATAGATCGCCTCCAGGGGCTTTTTACCCTCTTTCCTCTCGGCTGCCAGGGCGAAGTCGATCATCATGATGGCGTTTTTCTTCACGATCCCAATTAACATCACCACCCCCACAAAGGCATAGACATTGAGTTCGTAGCCGAAAAACATCAGGGTGACAAGCGCGCCGAAGCCCGCCGACGGCAGGCCGGAAAGAATCGTGAGGGGATGGATATAGCTTTCATAGAGGATGCCCAGGACGATGTAAATGATAAGGATCGCCATGATAAGCAGGATCCAGAGCCCTTTAACCGAGGACTTGAAGGCCTGTGCCGAGCCCTGGAAGCTGGTGGTAATGGAATGGGTAAGGGTAGCGCGGGCGATTTCTTCCACCAGGGCAACGGCCTCACTGAGGGCGATGCCGGGTTTAAGATTAAAGGAGATCGTTACCGACGGCAGTTGTCCCAGATGGTTGACGGTCAAAGGCCCCAGGTTTTTTGTCAGCTTCGCCACGGTATCAAGAGGCACGAGGTTCCCCTTGTCCGAGCGGACATAAAGCATGGTAAGGGCCGCCGGGTCCATCTGATATTCCGGCGCGAGTTCGAGGATCACTTGATACTGGTTGTTGGGCGCATAGATCGTCGATACCTGCCGGGAGCCGTACGCGTAGTAGAGGGCATCCTCGATTTGCCGGGCGGAAAGACCGAGGGCGGCAGCCTTGTCGCGATCGATCTCTACATTCACCTGGGGTGATTTGATCTGCATGTCGCTGGTGACATCCTGGAATTGTGCGAGTGTTTTCATCCTTGCCTCCAGGGTTCCGGCGCTTCGGTATAGCTCGTCGGTATCGGGACTCTGCAGGGTAAACTGGTATTGACTCTTGGTCAACTGACCGCCGATCCGGATCGAAGGCAGGTTTTGCATGAACATCATGATGCCGGGAACCTGCGATACCTTCGGTCTGAGTTCCTGGATGATCTGGTCTGCGGAGAGCTGCCGCTCAGCAAGCGGTTTCAGACGCATGAACATACGTCCGGTATTGCCCGCGATGTTGATACCGCTGGCGCCTATGTAAGACGTGAAGGACTCGATGTTCGGTTCCTTAGCGAGAATATCTGCCAGCTGTTTCTGGTGACGCACCATCTCATCAAACGATATCCCCTGCGCCGCCTCGGTGACGGCAAAAATCTGGCTGGTATCCTCGGTCGGAAGGAAACCCAAGGGCATTCTGACGAAGAGCCAGCCGGTGGCCAGGGCCAGGACTATTGTAACTGCCACGGTGAGGCGTCGGTGGCGTATCACCAATGTTAGAGAGCGTGCATAAAAGTTGCGCATGCCATCAAAGACCCGCTCCATGCCCAGGTAGAAGCGGCCATGCCTCTCGGCGTCAGGCGGCCGCAGAAACCGGCTGCAAAGCATGGGGGTCAGGGTGAGGGAGACGAAGCCGGAAATCAGTATCGCCATGCTGATCGTCACCGCGAATTCATGCAGGATCCGCCCCAGGATGCCTCCCATAAAGAGTACCGGGATGAAGACCGCAACCAGGGAAAGCGTCATCGAGAGGATAGTAAACCCGATCTCCCGTGATCCCTTGAGCGCCGCTTCCATCGCGCCTTCTCCCTGTTCCATGTGTCTAACGATGTTTTCGAGCATGACGATTGCGTCGTCCACCACAAAGCCGACGGAGAGTGTCAGGGCCAGCAGCGTAATGTTATTGACGGAGAACCCCATCAGGTACATGGCGGCGAAGGCGCCGAGAATGGAGAGAGGCAGCGCCAGGCTTGGGATCACCGTAGCCGAGATGTTGCGAAGGAAGAGGAATATTACCATGACCACGAGGCAGATCGTGAGGATGAGCGTGAACTTGACGTCTGTCACCGACTTGCGGATCGAGACAGAGCGGTCGTAGAGGATATCCAGGCTGACTGAGGACGGCATCTGGGAGCGGAAGACGGGCAGAAGCTTTTTCACATTGTCCACCACCGCTATCGTGTTGGTGCCGGGCTGACGTTGCACGGCAAGGACGACGGCGCTGGTTTTGTTGTACCAGTTCACCGTCTTATTATTCTCCACGCTGTCGATCACGCGTCCGATCGTGTCGAGACGCACCGGGGAGCCTTTGCGGTAGGCTACGATGAGGGGACGATAGGCCGCAGCGTTATATAGCTGACCCGTGGCCTTGATGGTGAAGGCCTGGGTTGGCCCGCTGAGGAGCCCGGTCGGAAGATTTACATTCCCCATGCCCAGGGCGTTCCCCACCTCGTCGATCCCGATCCGGCGAGAGACGAGCGCCTTGGGATCCACCTGGACACGCACGGCGAACTTCTGTGCCCCAAACACCTGTACCTGGGCCACCCCGCTGATCATCGATATCCGCTGGGCCATGAAGGTCTGGGCGTAGTCATCGACGGTATAAAGGGGAAGGGTTGGGGAACTAAGGGCTAGGTAGATGACCGGCTGATCAGCCGGATTTACCTTGTTGAAGGACGGCGGGGACGGCATGTTCTGCGGGAGCTGGCGGGAGGCCCGGGAGATGGCCGCCTGCACATCCTGGGCGGCGGCATCGATGTTCCTGGAGAGATTGAATTGGATAGTGATCTGGGTTGTGCCGATACCGCTGGTGGAATTCATTGAATCGACCCCGGCGATGGTAGAAAACTGACGCTCCAGGGGAGTTGCCACCGCCGATGCCATGGTATCCGGGTTGGCGCCCGGCAGGCTTGCGGTCACCTGGATAGTGGGGAAATCGACATTCGGAAGATCGTTAACCGGGAGAAACCGGTAGGCGGCTAAACCGAAAATAAAAATGGCGATCATGACCAATGAGGTCATGATTGGCCTGCGAATAAAGAGTTCAGCGATATTCATGGACGCTTGCCCTTTACCGTATCAATGTCCCCGACGGCCTGCGGCGGTCCTTTCTTGCCTGCCCCCGGCGCCGATTTCCTGATCTCTACCTTTGCCCCGGGGATGAGCCGCATTTGCCCATCCGTCACCACCGTCGCACCAGGGTTGAGCCCTTGGTCGATCACCGTTTCTTCATTGATCGTCGGACCTGTAACCACGGGCCGGGATTCTACGGTATTGTCACTCTTGACCACGAATACGAACTGGCCGCTCTGCCCGGTTTGAATGGCGCTTGTCGGCACGAGCAGGGCATGGGGCCGGGTCGTCAGCGTCAGGAGCACACTTACAAACTGTCCCGGCCAGAGTTTATGGTTCATATTCGTAAATGTCCCTTTGAGCTTAATGGTGCCGGTGGCGGAATCGACATTATTGTCCACAAAGGTGAGTACGCCCCGTTCCGGCAGCCGGTCATCTTTGGATATAGACGCCTCGACCGCAATCTTTCCCTGGGCCAGATATTTCTTTACCTCTCCCAAGTTCTGTTCCGGCAGGGAAAAGGTCACGTAAATAGGGCTGAGCTGGTTGAGCACGATCATGGCCGTATCCGCATTGGCCTTTATAAGGTTGCCCTCATTCACATTTAGGTTGCCCGTACGGCCGGCAAGCGGAGAATAAATGTAACAATACTGCAACTGGAGGCGCGCATTGTCCAGCGCTGCTTTATCGGCATTGACGACAGCCTCAAGTGCCGCCGCGTTAGTCCGATATTGTTCCTCCTGTTCCTTGGCGACATAACCTTTCTTAAACAATTCACCGTAGCGACCGGCCTGTTCCACGGCATAGGCCAATTGAGCCTTGTCCCTGGCGAGATTGGCCTCCGCCTGCTTCACCTGGGCTTCATAAGGCCTCGGGTCAATGGTAAAAAGAAGCGCTCCCTTTGCAACGTCCCGGCCCTCCTGGAAGTGCACTTTATGCAACACCCCGACTACCTGGGATTTAACCTGTATCGTCTCAATTGCCTCAACATTGCCAATGGCTGTCAATTGCACGGGAACATTTCTTTCGGATGCATAGGCTACGGTAATGGGCGCCGGCGGTTTCGGCGGCGGCCGATCTTCTTTTCCCTGCGAACAGGATACGAACAATAACGCCGACATCATCATGAAAAACGCACACAACAAGGCGTCGGGCAGGCGGCAACCGAGACTTCTCTTCATTACTATCACTTTCCCCCCACAGCTCTTTGGAGACTCGCCTCGGATTCTTTCCGGTCGTACATCGCCCCCGAAAGGACAAGCCGGGCATTGCCCAAGGCGACTACGGCGTCCGTCAGTTCGAGGGGCGTACCGACTCCGGCGGCATAGCGCCCCCGGGCCAGATCAAGGTTCTCCGTTGCCTGGCGCACCGTGACTTCCGCGGTCACGATACTTTCTTCCGCAGCCCGCAGGTTGGCAAGGGCCTGTTCCACATCCAATCTGACTATCTGCCTTAACGATTCTTCCGCCGCCCGCGCGACCTCGAGGGCGGCTAAAGCCTCGGAAACCTGGTTCTTTGTTAAAAATCCGCTGAAGAGATTGAGATTAAGATTGACACCCACGCTCCAGCCACGATCCAGGGGAACATCCTGGCCCGACCACCCGTAGCTGGCATTACCCATGACCGTGGGTAGAAAATCTTTCTGAGCCAACGCCACCGCTTTTTGCGACGCTTCTGTTTGCCGCACCAAAGATTGCAAATCGGGGCGATTGAGAAAAGCCTTCTGAAGCGATTCATCCAGGCCAATGCTGCCTTTCTGATAAGTGGTATCGTCCTCCAGTTCGTAGAAGGGCGCCGCCGACATACCGATAGCGTTGTTAAGGTTTACAATGGCAATGGCCAACAAGTTTTGAGCTTTTACGAGATTAACCCTGGCGTTACTTAAATTAACCTCCGCTGTGGTCACATCAAAGATCGGCCTGACGCCCACTTCATAGAAGCCTTTTGCCCTGTCTAATTGCTCTTCGAATTGTTTTACCGTATCGGCGCTGATCTCTCTGATATGCTTGGCACGTAAACGCTCATAATATGCATACTTCACCCCCAGGATGACATTATTGGTGACATTGTCCAGATTGGCGCCCGTCGCCCCCAGATCGAGGCTTTGTATATCAACTTTTGTTCCTACCCTGTTAAAATCATAGATGTTTTGCTGTAATGACAAACTACTCTGATATTGATTGAATTGATCAGACAGGAGCGGGGAGGCGTTACGGCTCATGCCGGCAGACAAGTTCAGTTGCGGATAATACCCGGATTTGGCCTGCCCAACCCTGCTTTTCGCAACATCCACCGTGTTTCGAGCAGCGATGATCTGGGGATGTTTTTTTAGAGCTATGTCCACCAGCTTGCTGAGGCTGAGCGTCTCCCCTTTTATAATCGGTTCCGCCGTTGCAAACACGTAGGACACAGACAGGAAAAGCAGCATGATTGCCAACGACAAAGGAAGATTATTTTTTCTTGCCAGATTCATAGTTTTGCCCACCTTGCAATAGCCAATCTCATCTGACTTTTTACCGCCACACGTCAGACACAGGCGGCGACTATACCACAATAAAAAAAAATGAATAGATCAAAAACCGTGGTTTCAAGCTTGCGGAGGGGACGGCCTTTATCTACGGCGGCGTTGTTGGGCAATGACAATGCTCTCCCAAAAACCCCTTGACAAATGTACATCAACTATCTATAGATGCGGGGAGAAGTTAAATGATGACGCGGGGTGGAGCAGTCCGGTAGCTCGTTGGGCTCATAACCCAAAGGTCAGAGGTTCGAATCCTCTCCCCGCTACCAATAAAACAAGGGGGTTAGATGAAAATCTGGCCCCTTTTTCTTTGCCTTCTTAGTAATTGGGGACAGCCACTCATTGTTTATTAGTGGCTGTTCCCAATTACCGGGCATCCCTTCTCGTATGGGGAGAGTTAGTTAGATCCCCTCCCGGCATAACGGCCGCGAATCAGCTCTTTTTGTTTTTGCATAGCCTGCAAGTTTTTCTCGCAAAAGATTTTATTCCCGGCCATGTCTGTTTCACAGTGATACATGGCCGTAGATAGGGTGGCGGGGGTGGGGGTAAATATCTGCGCCTGTTCGGGAGTGGTCTTTAATCCCGAAGCCAGAAATGATTTGAGACGCTGCATATGCTCTTTGGTGCAGCCCGGATGGGCCGCCATCAGGTAGTAGGTCATATAATAACTTTTGCCCGAGGCAGCGCAGGCGCTGTCGAAAGCGTCTTTGAACTTAATCAGGGATTCCGGAGCAGGTTTGTTCATCAACTTCAAGACAGCCGACTCGGAATGCTCCGGCGCCAGCTTTATCTGGCCAGAGACATGATGTCTGGCCAACTGCGCAATGTAGCGTCGCCCCTGTTCCTGATCAGCCATAACCAGATCGGGCCGGATACCCGAGGCCACAAATACCTTTTTTATGCCCGGCAGGCCCAGCAGCAGCCGGAGGATTTCTATCTGCGCCCGATGCCCGAACCCTAGCTGGGGGCAAATTTTCGGCATGAGGCAATGCTTGTTTTGACAAGCCCACCCTTTCCGGCAGGAGAGGCCGTACATGTTGGCAGTCGGGCCGCCCACATCATAGATAATGCCATTGAATCCTGCTGCCTGGCTGATGCGCGCCGCTTCCGCCATGATAGACTGCGGGCTGCGGGAAACAACCTGACGTCCCTGATGCACGGCAATCGCGCAAAAGTTGCAATGTCCGATACAGCCGCGATGCGTTGTAATGGACTGCTTGATCGTGGCGAGCGCCCTTATTTCGCCGGTTTTATAATAAGGATGTGCATCACCGGCAAATTCCAGGTCGGAGACCTCGTCCAGTTCGGTTGTCGAGAGGGGAGGCGGAGGAGGATTATGGATGAGAAAGCGATCGCCGTGCTGCTGGATAAACCCTGGGGAGGGGTGGTCGGCATGCCGATCAAATAACAGGGACATGCGGCGGAAAGCAGGTTTGTGGGCGGCAACTTCGTCAAAGGAGGGCAGCAGGATCTTTCCCCCGGCGGGAGTGGAGGTAATATAGCAAATTCCTTTAATGTTTCTCCAGTCGGCGCCATCGCGGAAGGCTGCTGCCAGCTCGATCACGGTTTTCTCTGCCATGCCGTAGGCCAGGATATCGGCCTTGGCATCGAAAAGGAGAGAGCGGCGGACGGCATCGTCCCAGCAGTCGTAATGAGCAATGCGTCTCAAACTGGCCTCTATCCCACCCAGCACGATGGGCTGCGCGGGCTTGAAGTGCTGTCGAATCAGGTTTGTATAGACGATCGTGGCCCGGTTCGGCCTTACGTTGACGCCGCCGGGAGTATAATCGTCTTGATGGCGGAACTTATTCAGGCGGGTGTAATTG
>Ga0209514_10006449_pt1 | contig 14392 bp, 11 predicted proteins | sample Subgrocontami58m_FD_187452 | JGI IMG/M metagenome (GOLD analysis project Ga0209514, IMG submission 187452) | Subsurface groundwater microbial communities from S. Glens Falls, New York, USA - GMW37 contaminated, 5.8 m (SPAdes) (version 3) | ecosystem: Environmental > Aquatic > Deep subsurface >...
GCGCTCGATGCGATCGATCTTTCCCGCCTTGGTATCGCAGTCGGCGCAGTCCTCGGCATAGACCTTCGCGTGCGTGAGTTTCACCGACAGGCCGGCGAGCGGCCACTGCTTCTGCGCGGCATACATGCGGATGGTCATCGAGGTGCACGCACCGAGGCCGGCCAGCAGCAGATCGTAGGGCGATGGCCCATTGTCGGCGCCCCCCGCGGCGACGGGCTCGTCCGCGCGCAACCGGTGGCGCCCCGCACTGATCGTCTGCTCGAATTTTCCGGTCCCGGCCTCCGCGACGATCACTTCTCCGGGCGCTGCCCGCAGCGCATCGACGTCGTTCGACAGCGGTCGCGCGATGTAACGCGCGGCCCATGCAGCCAGCACCGAGCCCGCGTACATCGCGTCTTCGCGGCGCGAGAGCAGATGATCTGCCCCATCCAGCGACACGAAACTCTTCGGATGCCTGGCTGCGAGAAAAATCTGCGCTGCGTTGTCGATGTTGACAATCACGTCGAGTGGCGCGTGCATCACCAGCAGCGCCTTTTTCATCCGTTTTATTCCCTCGGTGACCCGGTGCTGCTCGAGGTCCTCGATGAACTGCTTCTTGATGCGGAACGGCCGCCCGCCGAGTGTCACTTCTGCCTCGCCCGCCAATTCGATTTTGGGGCGCGCCGCCGCCATCAGGTGCAGCACGTGCGCCGGATCGAATGGCGCGTTGATGGTTGCTACGGCACGCACGTCGGCAATCTTCGGTGCGGCAGCCAGCACGGCGGCGCCCCCCAGGCTGTGGCCGATCAATATCTCAGGCGTGCCATGGTTCGCACGCAGGTAGTCAGCCGCCGCGACGAGGTCGGCGACGTTGGATGAAAAATTCGTGTTGGCGAAGTCCCCGCCGCTACCGCCCAGACCGGTGAAATCGAAGCGCAACATGGCGATTCCCTGTTCGGCAAGCGCGGCGCTCAGGTAGGTCGCGGCCTTGGACTCCTTCGAGCAGGTGAAGCAGTGCGCGAAAATGGCGTATGCGCGCGCGTCTCCCAGCGGCAAGTCGAGACGCGCCGCGAGTTCGGCGCCGTTTGCGCCGGCAAAGGTGATTTTCTGGCTTGACATCGGTTTTCCTCCTGAATCTCCGGACGGGTTCATCGTCAATCATTGCGTGCAAGCAAGCCGGCATTGGACACAACGAATGGCGTCAGATAATTCACCATTACCTTCAATAGCACCGCGATATCAAAACCCTGAGTCGCAATAACGTCCGCCTGGTTTACGAACGTGAGCCAGGTCCCGACGATCAGCGCGACACCGCCGGTCGCCTTGAGGTGATCCGGCCGACAGCATACCGTCAAGGCCGATTTACACTTTGCCCATGAGCGTCCCACTTTACTATCAGCCAAGATAAACTCCTTCAGCAATCTGATGGCTTCGGCACCATCGAGGTTGAATGCTCTAACGCAGTATCGTCACAGGGGCGAGCCGCCCGCTGCGGGGCAGCACTTGCCCGATGATCGCTGCGGCGGGGTAACCCAGGGCTTTCAGCTCTGTAACGCAGGCGGCAACCCGCTCTCCCGGCACCGCCGCCAATAGCCCTCCAGCCGTTTGCGGGTCAAACAGCAGCGGAAAGCGCGGGTCGGCCGAGAAGCTTTCAGGATTTTCAACGGCTCTCCGCAAGCGGATATTCTGAGGCTGCAGCGAGCTGAAAATTCCCGCTGCGACCGTATCGAGCGCGCCATCGAGAAAAGGAATCGCGCTCAGGTCCAGGGCGACGTCCACGTCTGACTGCTTGATCATCTCCACCAAGTGACCGATGAGGCCAAACCCGGTGACATCGGTGCAGGCGGTGGCGTGACACCGCTGCAGGCAGCGCGCCGCGTCGCGGGCGGAGAGCAGCATGGCATCGAGTGCGCTCTCGATCCACCGCCCTTTTGACTTGTGCCGCATGTGGGCCGCGAACAGAGTGCCGGTCCCGATGGGCTTCGTGAGGACCAGCCTGTCTCCGGACACCATGGGACCCTTGCGCAGAAGAGCACCTTCGAATGCCGTCCCGTTGATCGCAAATCCCAGCCCGAGCTCGGCCCCTTCACTGGTATGCCCACCCACCAATGCGGCGCCGGCGCCCTCCAGAACGCGTAGCGCGCCGGACATCATCTGGAACAGATCGTCCTCCATTTTCGCTTCGAGACCGTAGGGCACCGTGGCAATGGCCAGTGCCGTCTGCGGCTCGGCTCCCATGGCGAAGATATCGCCGAGACTGTGGTTCGCTGCAATCTGTCCGAAAAGGTAAGGGTCATCGATCATGCTGCGGAAGAAATCGACGGTGTGGACCATGACCTTGCCCTCGGGCACGCGCACGACAGCAGCGTCATCGGGTGCATCCAGGCCGATCAGGATGTCTTTGGAAACGCTGGGACGCAGACGCCCGATCACTCGCGACAGCACTGTGTGGCCCACTTTGGCGCCACATCCTCCGCAACGGCTCGCCATGACCGAGAGCTCCTTGAGCGCCTCAGGCCCCGCGAGTCCCGGCTCCAGCGCCGCCGTCTGCGCTTCCACCATCTCCGGGAGGTCGTCGAACTGCTTCATAAAGCGGCGGTCGATCCAGTCCTTGAGCCGCCACATGGCTGCACCTTCCATCGCCCAGCCCCAGCGGGAGGCGATGGCATAGCGATTGCCGGCGGAAATCAGCGACAGGAAATGCTTCTGGGGTTTAAAGAACCGTGGCGGCTTGCCGAGCAGGACCCGGCGCAGGTTGTCGGCGAGCGGCTTACCCTGACGAACCGCGAACACGCCTGCCTTGGGACGAGGATGCCTGACCATGTCGGCGATGTCCCCCGCGGCGAACACGGCGGAATCCGTCACGCTCTGCAGCGTATCGCGCACTTTGACAAAACCGTTAGGGTCACACTCGAGTCCGGATGCGCGCAACCACGGCGCGGCTCCCGCCTGGGTCACCCACAGGATTTCATCAAAGGGTATTTCCCCTCCGTTCGCACATAGCAGTCGTCCGGGTTTGACTTCGACAATTTCGCGGTCCATGTACAGGGTCACATTCCGTTCCTTGAAAATGCGCATCAGAATGTGACGCACCCCGGGGGCGTAAGTCGGAAGAATCTCCCCCATGGTCACCAGCCCTACGCTCACCAGGCCGGGATCGCGACCTGCCGCCGCAATCTCTTCCCGCAACCTGAACTGGATGGCGAGCGTGAGTTCCACCCCGGCGGCGCCGCCGCCCACCACCCCGACTCGCGTGGGATCGTCGCGGCTCAGCACGCGCTCCAACAGTTGTTCCCAACGCCCGATAAGGCGATCGATAGGCTTCACCGCTGTGGCGTAAAGCGATGCTCCGGGTACCTCGTCCTGCCGCGGGCGCGACCCGATATCGATGGACACTACGTCGTAGCGTACCGGGGGCCGGCTCGAACACAGCACGTGTTTTGCGCCAAGATCCAGACCCACGGCCTCATCGTGGTACAGCCTTGCGCCGGCGAAGCTCGCCAGCCGGCGCAGGTCAATATGACACTGCTCACGGCCGTAGTGACCGGCGACCAAACCGGGCAACATCCCCGAGTACGGCGCGTCGATGTCTCTGGCGATGAGCGTAAGCCGCACTCCCGGAATCGGCTGCATGCCGAAGCGCTTGATGACTAATACATGAGCGTGACCACCGCCAATCAGAACCAGATCCTTGACGACGGCCGCGGTATTCGAATTCATGACTGTTTGAGCCTTGGCGATGTATAAGATCGGGATGAAACAAGCCTGCGGTCACGCTGCGAACATTCGTTGCAGCGAAGCCTTTGGTTACAGTTGCGCAGAAACAAAGTCGATATTTACCGGCCGCCTACGAATTGTGCACCCGCGTGTAACCATCGGCCAATTCCTGCCGAACTACCTGTCACAACGCGCCAAACGCATCGTTGCCCAGGCAGGGCGCGCCGCCCGATGACTCGTCCGCATCGAGACGGGCGCCGGCAACATGGCTGGCGTACTAACGGCAGACGCATAATCTTCAGGAGCATGTCATGGATCGTCGTCGATCATTGAAATGGCTGTTCGGCCTATCTGTACTACCCATTATCAGCGCCGGCCCTGGGCTGGCGAAGGACGGCGCCCGCCCGGTGCTGCGCAAGTCTAAATCCGAATGGGCTGCCCTGCTGCCGACCCCCGCTTATCAGGTGTTGTTCGAAGAAGGCACGGAGCGCGCCGGCACGAGTCCCTTGAATCGGGAGAAACGTGACGGGACGTTCGTCTGTGCCGCCTGCAATCTGCCGTTGTTCGACAGCGGCAAAAAATACGAGAGCGGCACCGGCTGGCCGAGCTTCTGGCAAGCGCTGCCGGAAGCCGTCGCCACCAAGACCGATTTCAAATTGATCTTTCCGCGCACGGAGTACCATTGCACGCGTTGCGGCGGACATCAGGGCCATATCTTCAATGACGGCCCGCAACCGACGGGCAAGCGCTACTGCAACAACGGCGTCGCGCTGCAATTCGTGCCGCGCGCCGACAAGCTGCCGGAGCTGCGGACGTGAAAACCCGCTTGGGTTTGACCGGATTCGCCGCGGCTGTATTGCTGTTGCTTGGCAACATCGGTTTCGCGGCCGGCGCGCAGTCGACCAAACCCGCGAACAGTTCAATGGCGACCGCGACGGCCATCTTCGCGGGCGGCTGTTTCTGGTGTCTGGAGGCGGATTTTGACAAACTGCCAGGTGTGACCGCGACGGAATCGGGTTACACCGCCGGCAAGACCCCAAATCCCACCTACCATCAGGTCAGCGCCGGCGGCACCGGGCATACCGAGGCAGTGCGCGTAAGCTACGACCCGGCAAAGGTGAGTTATCAGCAGTTGGTCGACTACTTCTGGATGCACATCGATCCCACGGTGAAGGATCGCCAGTTCTGCGATGCCGGTACGCAGTATCGCAGTGGCATCTACTGGCAGAACGAGACCGAACGCAAAATCGCCGATACCAGTCGCGACGCGTTGCTGAAAAGCGGCAAGCTGCCGCAGGTGCTTACGGAAATCGCCGCCGCCTCGGCGTTCTACCCTGCCGAGGAATATCACCAGGATTACTACACGAAAAATCCGATCCGTTACGCTTTCTATCGCAGAAGCTGCGGCAGGGATGCCCGGGTGCATGAGATCTGGGGCAGCAAGTAGTTACTTATGAATTCGCGTAAATTCGCTGACTGTGCTCTCGTCGCAGCGTTGATGGCCGCCCTGCCGGCCGCGGCTGATATTCGCGTGCGGGCGAGCATTGCACCGAACGGCGCGCTGGCCCTCAACGCCGAAGCGACGGCGCGCACCGGGGCCGGGCTAGCCGCGCTATTCCTGGCGCTCGCCGAGAGCGACCTCGCGTCGAAAGTGACGCGCGGTGAAAACAGCGGAGTGACGCTGGCGCACGATCATGTCGTGCGCGAATGGATCGGGCCAATCCGCCTGACCGGCGGCGCAGCACAGGTGCAGCGCGATATTGCGTTGCCGGCTGCCTGGAACCGCGCGCGGCTGGAGGTGGTCGCTTTTGTGCAGGACGAGCGCACCGGCGGCGTGCTACAGGCAGTGAGCGCAAACCAGTGCGCGGGCTCCTGATTTCTGACGGCGCGCTCCGATGACTGACGCTATCCGGCCCATCCACCCAAGCCTGGCTGCGGGCCAAGATCTTCCTGCTGCCGCCTCGCCGAGGCGGCAGCAGGAGCACCACGGTTCGAATAATGTGTAGTGGTCGCAACTTGATCTGACGGGCAGTGTCCGTTATCGGCATACGCAACCGGCAGCTTTCGGGGATCCCTATCTTCCGGTTTCGACCCGCAGGAGCCGTCCAGCGTTTGATGTCATGAAGGGCAGCTATCTGAGGTAGAGCTGCCCCTCGCCAGCTCCCCGTCATCTTCCGCTTGTCGGCCATAGCGGTCGCTTGCCCTCTTCGACCAAGACGGCCGGTTTAGATGCATCACCGGTCATTGCCGAAGCTGACTTTACTCCCAAATAAGATATGCTATTAGTGCTATGAGCGCCGACTGGTGGCCTAAACTACTTGCCCACGTCCCCAACGAACGTCCGTGGGATGATGTAGATGTTACCGTTGCCGAGATAAAAAGCTTTCCCGACAAGCCACATCCGGGGCATCGCGACACATTCTCCGCACTTGTTCCGATGGATCAATTGGAACAAGTTGCGGCGAACCTTGGCAAACTCGGCCCTGGCGTTAGCACGAGTGGTCCGCATCCAACGCCCCACTCTGGATCCACTTACAAACCAAGCTTCTGGGTGGACGCTCGTGATCTGCCAAGCCAGAAGTATGAACCTCTCGTACTCTCGTGGAGATCGCACGACAAAACGGTCCTGATGCCAGACCCTAGGTTCCTCATGACATATGGGCTTAGCCCACGAAACATTAAGGAAGATTTTGTCTTCTGGGACGATCCTGCGGCACCAGTTCATGATGTCGTGAAGGTTAGCGCACCGTCGACATGGGCGTTTCCAAGCTCCACTCACGCATTTGTAACGGTCGCGAGAAATTACCTTGAGGATTACCTCACTCTACGAGGAATGGCGCTCGTTCAAGTCTTCTGGGAGGAACGATGGGGCAGCATGGATCCCGATACACAGAAAAGGCTTGGCGATGCGGAGGCTATCGACATTAGGTTTCCAGACAGATTGTTCCAATTAAATCGATATATTGAGGACAAAACCGTTGCAATCGCACAAGTGTGGGGCGGTCGAGTTGTCGCGACGGCGGGAAAACTTCCGGTCTCAGCCGATTCGTTGGACACCGATGGGCTAGTTTGGCCCGGTTTTTCACAGCCAGTCACGCACAAAATGGCTATGCAGATGGGGCCATCCCACTGCGTATACGTCAACGATGCTGTTTTAGGCGAATTCGAAGGTCACCCCAGCTACAAAGTCAATCCAAACACTGGTTCTGTGACATTCGGCACTCAGTGGGGCGTCAGCCACTGCGACAGGGTCGGGAGAAATCTGATCCGTCTTGAACTCAAGAAGCTATATGAGGGTGTTCGCCCCACTATTACTCGTCATTGGAATAAATTCGCGGTTCCGCCATTACCGGAATCGGCGTATCCAGCCATTTTGAAAGAAAGACATATCGCGGTACGCGCGAAGGAGTTGACCTATGCCATGGCGCAACTGGGAAACGTACTGGCCGTCCTGGCTGGTTCTGTTGGTTTAGGCGAACTCCGCGCAGAGGATTTCGTCACCATTCGTAAGACCGCACTGGACTATCACGGTTGGTGGAATTTTCAAGAGACGGAAGCGATCGCGCGATACATTCCGCTTGAGAGTTCTGCCGATACTCTGCTCGATAGATGCGTCAAACTGGACAAGCTCCTCGTTGAGGGCATTGCTGAGGTAAACCTTCGAGGACTTCTGATTACGTTAGGCGTTCCCGCCGAGTCCCTCGCCAAATTGGGGACGTTGAAGTTACTCGATACCATCGTTCGAATGGCACAACTAGGAGCAAAAACAGGGCTACAGCTATCAAGCAACGGACCAATCATCTGGGAAAGACTCATCGAAGAAGGAACAAAGCCCGAGCAACCGGTTAGCCACCTATTTGCTCTCCACGACATTCGAATCCTAGGAGCTCATAAGTCCGGAGACAAATACAAGAAACTCATGGCGGAATTGCAGCGATTTGGAGTCAATACCGGCCAAGAAGCAGCAGGTTACGGTCGAATCATCGATCTCATTTACGATATCCTAGCCGAAGAGTTAATCGAGGTTACGAAGAAGATCGAGAGCGCGATCTAACAATTTCCGGAAAGGCCTGGGTCGGACCTGTGTAGCGCTTTCTACAACTGGTCGTGACGAATCGTGAATACATGGACAACGAACACCAGGATGCACCCGACATCGATACGCTCCTTGCGGAGATGGCACCTCCGAGCATCCCCGAAGAAGGGTTCGGACCGGACAATCCAGACCTATTTCAGGTTCGGGGTTGGAACAAGATCCATGCGGCAACGGTGCTTGCAGGCCTGGCCACCGTACCGGACTTTCACGCAAACGATATTCGGCTGGACTGGCTGCTGCGGCTGATCCTGGCCAAGGCGGAAGGCCATATCAAGGTTCAGCCGGCCCAGTTGCAGCGGGCACTCAATGCGGGGCTGTCCAAAGCGAAGGTATTGAGAGCCGAAGACCCGATTGAAGATCTTTTCTGCGACCGGATCGCAACTACCCGCGGAAATTTCCGGATCATTGCCGGCAGATGGCAGGCGCCCGGTCCCTATACTCAGACTTTGCTTTCGGCATTCGAGGCGCTGCCGGCCGGCGGCCTGAAGGATACGGCCCTGGCCTCGGTCTACGCGCTCCTCTCAATAAGCGACGAGATCGCCCGCAGAGCAAACCTGCATCGTTTTACGCCGTCAGACGGCGTGGAGATGAGTCAGTTTTCCGTGCCCAGTGCCGATTCGCTGAAGAGAATCTCTCGACGGGTTGTCTTCACAACAGATGCGTTGAGTAACCTCGGGATCAACAAAGAGGCCCTGGCTCCATTCGTTCTCCAGCAGGAGCATTTTTCTTACGTCGGTGCCGTGCCTCGGGGCGAGTCCCCCCTTGAACTGCATCCGCTTATCGAGCATCACAACGGCATCGCGGTCGTGTCCCCGGCGGGCTTGTCACTCGCCATTCGGGCAGTGATGGTCAATGCTGCGAAGCGCGGTGGGGTCGAGCGGCTGTTGCTGGCGGAACTGATGTATGCCCAAGAGAAATACGCCGAAGTTTCCGGCTTCTGGAATGGCCCCCTTTCGCTACCGGCGCCAGACGCCCATTTCGTCCGGACATCGATTGTCGAAACAGGAAGCGGGCGATATCTGCAGGTGATACAGATTCCGTCGACCTTCGAGTATTTTCCTCAGCGCTTGTTTTTAGCCGTAGCGGAGATCGGGGCGGAAGTGAATCGAGCAATCGCCGATCATGTCATGGCCCTCTTCAACTTCCTGCACGGTCGCTCGGACTATCGTGAAGCAACCACATTGCTGTTGGCGAGTGGCTGGGGTGCGCCGCACAGCTTGGCGCCCCCAATTGACGATAGTCGGGCACCCCGGAATTGGCGGTTTCTGGCATTGAGCTTCTTCGAGGCGTCCGTGCTCGGTGCTTGCGATGATGGAAAGCTGTCGGACTTCCTTCGCATCAGCGCGCAGAAGGAGCGGTTGGAGACGGGGGGATTTTCATTCGAGAATCCAAACGGCCCCATCAATCTGTTCGGGTTCTGGCGCGATACGCGGAACAACCTCATTCCTGAGCATATGACGGACATTGCGCCGCCCTTTGGATTGATGCTTCCCGTTGACAGCCTCCGCCAGCCGCACATCGAAGCTGCGCGGCGCAAGGATCTCCAAGCGTTGCCCTTTATCGATAACACCTATCGGTGGGTACAGCGAGAGAACTGGGACGATGACGATCAGCTTCATTCGATCTACGCGAGCCTCGACGACATCGTTCATCACCGACTGCTGGGCGCAGTCGCGATCAAGGAGCGCGTCTGGTGGCTGGAATCCATGGAGGTCGATGGGGCCTCGCGGGAATGGCGGTACCGGCTATGGCACGCGATGCTCCAGTGGCTGGAGGCAGTCGGGCCGCAGTTGATCGACCGCTTTCCCAACAGCTTTCCCCGTGGAGCCCGCTGTGTGGGGCTCTCCGTGCCAACCGAAACGGAGTTTCAGAGCATTGGCGACCTCCCCGCTGACAACGCGCAACTCCCGCAAGCCGTGGTGGTCACTCCTGCGCAGGCCAATGCACCGGCTTCGGTAGCCGTGACCGGCTCATGGCTCGCCCAAGTCCGCAGGCCGGAGAATGATGCCGAAGTCGAGCTGGTTGCCGCGATTCTCGAGCAGTTGGCAACGACGGGGACCAATGGCCTGTCCAGGGACGCGCTTCGCGGAATCGTTAGGGCGGCCATTGGCTCGGAGCATTGGCGCTGGACTCATGCGGGCGCTGCCTTGACCCCTCTAGATCGTATGGGAGCGCAGGGGCTGCTCGGGTCATTCAAAACCATTCGAAAGTCCGCTTTGGCTCTTGCCAAGTGCGGCTCGATTTGGCGGTTTCACTCCCGGACGGATGGGGTAGAGATTGTCGGCGAGGCGCCTTGCATGGAGTTCCTCGCACGCTATCGCACCAGCATGCTCGATGCCTTGATCGAGAGGACGCAGACGTTCAAACGCACCGAGTTGGTCCTCCTCGCTGCCGAGCGCTACCAGGCTTCGCGACACGAGCAGTCCTCATGGCGACGAGCGATCCGAGCCATGCGTGCGATTCAAGGTAGAGCGGCCGATCAGCGCGCCTTTGAGCGCCAGAACGAGATGAACGCGGTTCAACGCGCAGCGAAATCCATCATGGAGATCGCCGCCTGTGAGGCTCAGATTAACGGAGGGGTGTCACCGGACCAGGATGATCTCGACGACTTGTTCGCGACCGCACTACTACTCTTGGGCAACGGGCAACTGTTTGCCTCCATCCGCGCTGGTCTTGTTGAACCCCGACTGAAGATTAGCCCCGCTGGAGACCTGCTTAGCGACCGCAGTCTGCTGGAGGTGGCTTTCCGTCCGGGCGCTGAATGGAAGAATACTCAGACGCTCGACGAAGCTGACCGATCCTACGGGCGAGACAGGACTTCGCCAGAGGTGGAGGCTCGCAAGCAAGGGTTGCAGCTTGATGCCAAGCTGCGCGCTGCGATTGAGGCGGAGTACCAAATATCTGCAGAAGCGTTTTTGGACTTGCAGTACGCGGTCGTAGCAATGGCCTCCGCTGCCCAGCGAGAGATTATCGTAATGCTCCGTTCTGATCTTGCCCGGACGTTGGCAGCCGACGCATCGTTCCCTCGTGAGGACGCGACGTCGCTTCTTGCACGACTCACGCTTCCAAGCCGCAAGTCCTGGCATGATCTTTCCGGCGGCCTCAAGGCGATTAATTTCGATCTCAGCAGGTTCGACAGACCTTTATCGTTGATCGGACGCCCATTACTCGCACTGGACGACGGCGCCGATCCGACCGTGTTGGTTGCGCCGTTGCTGATAAGTGACTCAACGATGTACTCGTTCTCCGGACTGATGGACGGCTCACTACAGAATCAGTTCTGGACGTCCGATGTTGCCCGACGTTACGTGGGAGAGGTTTCCGCGGCGGCAGGGCCTCGGTTCGAGGAATTGGTCGCGGAGAAGCTGAGAGGTATCGGCCTCCGAGCATGGGTGCGCTGCAAGCCCTCTTGGGCGTTGAATCAAAAGGTCAGTCAGGAGCTTGGTGATATCGACGTGCTAGCAGTCAGCCCGGACGGCCGCTGCGTGTGGGTAATTGAGGCAAAAAACCTACGGCTATGCCGGTCGGAAATCGAGGTGGCGTCCAGGCTCTATGAATATCGCGGACGCAGGATGACGGATCGCAAGGGCAAAGAAGTTCCGGACGCGCTTCTGAGACACATTCGCAGAGTCCGCTATCTGCGCGATCGCAAGGATGCCTTGTGCCATCGGCTGAAACTGGAGACACCACCTGAAGTGCGCGGACTGCTGGTAGTTGATTCCCCCCAACCAATGAACTTCCACATGCTCGAAGAGATGGAGGATGCGAAAAGTCTGTTCTTTAGCGCCTTGCACAAATTCAAGTTCTGATTAAACGACTGGGTAACGTTAAGATTCTCACTCATCAAAGCGGTCATGTGGTTCTACTACCCGCACCAACGTCAGGTTTCGAGTGTCATTGGTGACACTACGGGGTCGACCTGAGACTGGCTGCTTTGGCCGATCTGCCGTCATCGAGCAACGCTCCGTGAATGGCAGCTACTATCATGAGCAGCCGTTCAGATACCGGGGATTTTCGTTTCGCCGGTGACGCCAGCGGGTCAGAAATTGCCCCAATCACATCGAATGGGTTGCTTTTTTGCAGAACCGATCGGCGGGATTTGAGTGCTTCTCCGCCGAAAACGCTACCAGCGCAGTAGGCGCGGACCGAGCATTGCGCCCACGGCCGCGGGAATCAACATGCCGAGCAGGTACCAGACGGCAAGGAAAGGCGATTCCATCTCCGGGCAGTGCAGCGTATACACCAATGCCCCCACCGCCCCGGCAAGCAGCCCGGCTGCGGCGCCAGCCAGCGCGAGCCGCGTCGGCGCGAGCCCCTTCATCGCCCATAGCAACGCGACAAATACCGGCGCGGAGAGCATCGCGACATTGAACGGGCAGGAAGCCCAGGTATCGCCGTAGATCAGCTGCGCGCGCTCCACGGGCGCCGCAGAGAGCAGCACCACGACCGCGAGCAGCCACATGGCCAGCACCGGGGCTGCCAACGCCGCGGGCACGCGTCCGAGCCGCACGCCGGGACGCGACAGCCGGACGGTTGCGAGCAACGCGCCGGCAAGCAGCGCAGCGGGGAACGCAAGCTTCATCCAGAACATCGGCAACCGCGCTGCCTCCGCAATATCCGGCCGCACGCCCAGCATGATCGCCATCAGCAGTGTAGTGCCGAACGCGCCCCAGCCCAGCGCGATCGTGAAGCGGCGCTCAAACGCATGCGGCTCGGCGGCTTCCGCCCCGCTGGCGAGCATCGTGATCAACTCATCAGTTTTCATCGTTCCCCTCGCATCATTACGGCCAGGGCCTTGAGGCCGCGGTGCACACCGACTTTGACGGCAGACTCCGACATGCCGGTGATCCGCGCCGCCTCGACGACTGACATCCCATGCAATTTCATATGGATGATGGGCAACCGCTGCCGGTCCGGCAGCCGCTCGAGCAGCTTCGCGAGGTCGCGCCGCGCATCGTCCGCCTCGGTGTCCGAGGCGGCAAACACATCGAGTTCATCGTCCAGCGGATCGTTGAGCGCGTCGCGTCCCGCGCGCCGGCGCAGCAAGTCGATCAGCTTGTAGCGTGCGATCGCGTGGATCCATGCCGTCAGCGGCTGAGCCGCATCGTAGGTGTGGCGCTGATTGTGGACAGCCAACAACGTTTCCTGCACGAGATCCTCGACTTCGTTCGGCAAACGGGAGAGCCGTCCCCTGAGGAAGGCGCGCAAATGCGCGCTCAGTTCCTTCAGGAAGGCATGATAGGTTGCCGTATCACCGGCCAGCCCCCGGACCAGCAGATCCCTGAGCCGGTCTTCGCTTGCGCTCACGCGGCCTTCTCTCCTTATTCGTCGTCTTGAAGCGTTCGGTTACAACCGGGCGAAAAAATCCTGCCGGAGCGAATATTGCACGACGCTGTAACCTTTCGCCAGTCCGGTGCGAACTTCCCTCAGACCGTGCGCTCCGGACCATCCCGGTTTGGAGCGTGCGGCGAATCCAAATCACTTAAAGGAACTTGACCATGAAATCACGTAACCTCGCTATCACCGCTTTCGCCCTTACTGCCCTGGCGTCCGGCGCCGCCCTCGCGCAGGACAAGAAAATGGGCGGTAAAGCCGCCTTGGAACAATGTTACGGCGTCGCGCTTGCCGGCAAGAACGACTGCGCCGCCGGCCCGGGCACAACGTGCGCGGGAACATCGAAGGTGGATTACCAGGGCAATGCGTGGAAACACGTTCCCAAGGGGACCTGCGTCACGATGAAGACACCGAAGGGCATGATGGGCTCGCTGAAACCGATCAAGAGCTAAAACTTTCCGCACCCGCACCTCGCAACCATGACCACAGCTCTCACTGCCGGGCTCGGGCTGAAGCCGCAGCACTACGATGCGGCGCTCGCCTGCCCGGCGGCGGGACTGTGGTTCGAGGTGCATCCCGAAAATTACATGGTCGCCGGCGGCCCGCGCCTCGCGTGGCTGGAAGCGATCCGCGCACGCCATGCGATCTCGCTGCACGGGGTAGCCCTGTCGCTCGCCGCCGATGCCGAACCCGATCCGGCGCACCTCAAGCGTCTGGCCGGACTCGCGCGCCGCATCGAACCCGCGCTGATTTCCGAGCACCTCGCCTGGTCTACCTGGCGCGGCGTCTATCACCCCGACCTGCTGCCGTTCCCGCGTACTGATGAAGCGCTCGCGCGCGTCGCCGACAACGTGTCGCGCACGCAGGATGCGCTGCAACGGCGCATCGCCATCGAAAATCCGTCGCACTACCTGCACATCGAAGGTCATGCCCGGGACGAAATCGATTTCCTCTCCGAGCTCGCGCGCCGTACCGGCTGCGGACTGCTGCTCGACGTCAACAACGTGTACGTGAGTGCGCGCAACCTGGGCTACTCAGCCGAGGGCTATCTCGACGCGTTTCCCGGCGAGCCAGTGATGGAAATTCACCTCGCCGGCCACACGCCGGATCCGAATCTGGGTGCGGCGCTGCTCGTCGATTCCCACGACGCGCCAGTTGCCCCCGAAGTCTGGGCGCTCTACGCACGGCTGATTGCGCGTATCGGCGCGCGCCCGACGCTGATCGAGCGCGACGACAATCTGCCCGACTTCGCCACACTATTTGCCG
>Ga0209514_10006450_pt1 | contig 14391 bp, 14 predicted proteins | sample Subgrocontami58m_FD_187452 | JGI IMG/M metagenome (GOLD analysis project Ga0209514, IMG submission 187452) | Subsurface groundwater microbial communities from S. Glens Falls, New York, USA - GMW37 contaminated, 5.8 m (SPAdes) (version 3) | ecosystem: Environmental > Aquatic > Deep subsurface >...
GCGCCCTCGGAACCTCGTCCGCAGCCACGAACGTCCCCTCGAGCTCTGCCGCGAGCGCCGCCGGGCCCGAGATCGCCACCGCCTCGAAGCGCTCGGTTCCGGGCGCCCGGACGCGCAGGACGGCCACGTCGGCCCCCGAGACCGCCCGGGCCGCCCCCACGAGCTCCTCGAGCGCGACGCCGATCGACGCCCCCCCTGCTGCCGAGGCCACGGCCCGCGCGAGGGCCGAGAGGCCTTCCACCGGCACGCCGGCGGTGCCTGTCAGAACGTCGTGATCGGTCTGGGCGATCATGGTCAACGACCCCTCTGGAGTATCGCGGGTGCGGCAGGGCGCCTACAATTTCCCCTGTGGCCCGGCCGATGCCCACCGAACCGCTGCCCGAGCCCTCTCACACGGTAGACGCAGAGGATGCTCCCCTCGACGGGGCGCCTCTCGAGGTGCCTCTGGATCCCGGTCGCGCGATCGAGCTGCGCTACCGGTACCACCGCGCCCGGCGCCACGCCCGGGTGCGGCAGAAGCAGGAGAGCAGGCTCGCGCGGTACCGCTTCTACATCGTGATGCTCGTGCTGATCGCGATCGCGGTCGCGTTCGTGATCGGCAGCTGGCACGAGATCCAGCGCCTCTTCGGGCTGTGACGCGGGCGCCGCGCCGCGCGGCCGCGTCCGCCCGCCGGCGCGGCGGCTGATCGCGCCCCCGGACCGGGTCGCCTCCACGCCGCACCCGGAATTTCCCCATACTGCGACCTGTGCAGACGCCAGAGCCCACGTATCCCCCGGACGCTCCGGTCGACCCGCTCGAGCCGCGGCACGGCTCGCGCGCGGTCGTCCCCGGCTACTGGGGCGAGCGCCTGGCGTGGATCGCGGGGCTCGTCCTCGCCGTCTCGGCCTTCACGGACTGGTACGCGGGGAGCCAGGCAGACGGCCTGACGCTCGCGGTGACCGGCTGGCACACGGGAGCGCTCGGCAAGCTCGTCTTCTTCATCGGGCTCGCGACGCTCATCCTCGAGGCACTGCGCGAGGCCGGCATCGAGCTGCCGGCGACCGTGCCGGAGAGCCTCGTGCTGATCGCGTTCGGCTCGCTCGCCACGATCTTCACCCTGATCCGCGTGATCTCGATCCCGGACACGTTCTTCGACACGGCGAACCGCGGGATCGGAATCTTCATCAGCCTCGTCGCGGCCGTCGCGCTGATAATCGCCGGCCTGCTCCGCGCCGCAGAAGAGCTGTAACCGCCAGCCCGACGGCGAGGCCGAGGACGGCGCCGCCGAGCACGTCGAGCGGCCAGTGCACGCCGACGTAGATGCGCGAGAACCCGATCGCAAGCGCGAGCAGGTAGAACGCGGGCGCTGCGCGCGGGACGAAGAAGCTCAACACCGTCGCGCAGGCGAAGCTCGTCGACGTGTGCCCCGACGGGAACGACGAGCCGCGGGGCAGGCCCACGAGCGCGTCCGGATGGGCATAGCGGAGCGGCGGCCGCTGGATGTCGGTCGCGGATTTCAGCGCGCCGGCGAGGCTCTCCGCCGCGAGGTCGGCGAGCGCGACCGCGAGGAGCAGCGACGCCCTGCGCCATACGAGCGCGAGCCCGAGCGCGATCAGCAGCCAGACAGCGCCCCAGGTCCCGATGCGCGTCAGCCAGACGAAGACCTCGTCGAGCGGGTGCCACCTGTGGTCGACGACCCACCGCTCCCAGTGCCGGTCGAATCCGGTCAGGTCGCGCCCATCGTCAGACGGGAACGATCTTCTTCGTCTGGTCGATCAGGTGCTGCAGGTCGAACGGCTTGCCCACGAAGCCCTGCGCGCCGCTCGAGGCGGCGAGCGCCTGCGCCTGCTCGTCGACCTTGCCGCTGAACATGACGACCGGGATCAAACCCGCGCCGTACTGCTCCTGCACGCGGCGGAGCATCTCCCAGCCGTCGACGTGCGGCATCATCACGTCGAGGAGGATGAGGTCGGGCTTCGCCTCCTCGATCGCGGCGAGCCCCTCGTCGGCGCTCCCCGCCTCGCGGACGATGTAGCCCTCGAACTCGAGGTTGACGCGAACGAGCTCGCGCACCTTCTCGTCGTCGTCGACGAGCAGGACGAGCGGGCCCGTTTTCGACTTGCCGCCCGGCCCGGAGCGATCGAGGAACGCCTCGAGATCGGCACGGCGGTACCTGCGGTGCCCACCGGGGGTGTAGAAGGCGGGCACCTTCCCCTGGTCGGACCACTTGCGGATCGTGCTCTGAGCGACGCCGAGGAAGCGGGCAGCCTGCCCGAGCGTCAACCACTCGCTGTCATCTCTATGTGCCACCCGACCAATACTGACCAAACCTGCCGGTTTTTACACCAACGACCCGTCAGGGATGGAGCGTGCGCACCCAGGTCTGGGTGATGCCAGGCGTGGGATTGTCGTGCAGAGCCTCGCCGACGGCGACCCCGGCCCCGAACAGGACCGCCGCCACGGCGAGCCCGGCGAGCCAGTAGACCGGCCGCCTGGAGCGGGGCGCGCGCCGGCGGCCCCGGCGGCCTTCAACGGGCGAGATGGTCACTGGAGGTAGTCGACCGCCCCGCGCTGATACGCGTAGAACGCCGCGGCGAGGACGAGCGCGAGGTCGCGCGGCCACCCGCGCGCGGGCGCCCGCTCCTCCACCGTGGCGCGCGCCCACCGGTCGGCGTCCCGGTAGGCGTCGGCCAGCTCCCCGAGCGTGAACGTCTGGCCCACCTGCTTGCGCAGCTCGTCGATCACCAGCTCGACCTGCTGCACGAGCGTCCGGTAGCGGCGCGCGTCGCTCCGCTCGGCCTCGAGGCGGCGGTGGCCGTCCTCCCACTCCTGGCGGATCAGGGTCAGTGCGTCGACGGACACGGGCCGCGACTGTAGCGAGCGAGGCCCTACCGAGCCGCACCGGTGCAGCAGCGGGCCGGCCACAGGGGCTCGAGCTCGCTGACGACCCGGCGCCCGAGCTCGTAGCCGGGGCGCGCAAGCGCGAAGCCGGCGTGGGCATGGAGGCACTTGAGCGAGCCCGAGCCGCGGCCGGCGCCGCCGACGCCCAGGTCGAGCGACGCGCCGCCGTCTCGGCCGGTCTCGCCGCCCGCGAGCGCCCGGCGGACGACCCGCGACTCCTCGTGGGCTGCGGCGAGACTCGCGGCAAGCTCGGGGTCGTCGTGCGCGGCGGCGCTCCAGCGCTCGACGCCGCCCGCCGCCTCGAGCCGCGAGATCGCCGTCACGAGATGGCGGCAGGTCACGTAGTACGTCGTCGGGAACGGCTCGCCGTGCGGGTCGTACGGGCTCTGCTCGGTGACGGCCGGGCGACCGAACGGGCAGCGCACCGCGACACGTCGGAACGCGCGCGGCTCACGACCGATCTGGCGGGCGACGTCTGCTCGGTCGGTATCGGCGTCAGTGTGGTTGTCCACGGCGGCCCATCATGCTGGCCCGCTCGCGCTTGCGCCACTGCTGGATGCCCTTGACGATGAAGAGGTGCTCGCCGGGACGCACGTATCCGAGCGCCCGCGCTTCGCGTGAGAGCGTCGCGAGCGAGGTCGACGAGCCGAGCTGCTGCTCGAGGCGCGCCTTGTCGACCTGGAGCGTGCGCACGATCTGACTGCGGTGCCCGAGCTCGGAGCGGGCGTCGACGTACGCCTTCAGCGGGCGGTAGTAGAGCAGCGCGACGAGCAGGAGCGCCCCGACGGCAAGCCAGCGGCGGAACACGATCGAGCGCGCAGGACGACGACCCTTCTGAGGCATCCGGGCGGGTTTCGCCCCGGGCGGCCGTGACCCTTCCTCGGGCGCTCTTTGTTTCCCGTCGCGGAGCCGAACGTGTTCGGCGCAGCAGTGATTCCGCTCACCGGCAGCAGACCAGAAGGGGGCACACGGGGGAAACTGGTTTCCCCCGTGAAGCGAGCGAAGCGAAGCGTCTTTCCCCCGTGAAGCGAGCGCAGCGAAGCGGTTCAGGCGATGTCGACCTTGATCACGTTCGTCGAGCCCGGGATGTTCACCGCGGTGCCCGCCGTGATCACGACCCGGTCGCCGGCCTCGAGGAAGCCCGCCTCACGGGCCGCCTGGACCGACGCCGACCAGAGCTGTTCGATGTCGGGGCTCTCCTCGATCAAGAGCGGCGTCACGCCCCACTCGAGCGCGAGCTGGCGCATCGCCCAGTCCTTGTGCGTGAGCGCGACGATCGGCCTGCGCGGGCGCAGGCGCGCGACGGCGGACGCCGTGCGACCCGTGACGGTCGGGACGAGGATCGCAGCGGCGCGCAACGCCTCGGCGATGTCGCACGCCGCGTTCGACATGGCACCGCCGATCGTCGGGTTCTGGCCCGCCTCCGGAGTCTCGTGGCGGTACCCCATGCTCGGCTCGATCGCGAGTGCGATGCGGTCCATGTACGCGACCGCCTCGACCGGGTAGTCGCCGACCGCCGTCTCGCCGGAGAGCATCAACGCCGACGTCCCGTCGAGGATCGCATTCGCGACGTCGCTTGCCTCGGCGCGGGTCGGCTCGGCGGAGTGGATCATCGTCTCGAGCATCTGCGTCGCGGTGATCACAGGCTTGCCGCGCTCGAGCGCCTTGAGGATGATCCGCTTCTGCACGAGCGGCACGAGCGCCGGGCCGATCTCGACACCCAGATCGCCGCGCGCGACCATCACCGCGTCGGTCTCGGCGAGGATGTCGTCGAGCACGTCGACGGCTTCCGACTTCTCGATCTTCGCGATCACGTGCGCATGCGACCCCGCCTGCTCGATCAGCGCGCGCAGGTCGCGCACGTCCGCCGGCGAGCGGACGAACGAGAGCGCCACGTAGTCGACTCCGAGCTGGAGCGCGAACTCGAGGTCGGCGATGTCCTTGCGCGTGAGCGACGGGATCGGCAGCGGGACGCCGGGCAGGTTCACACCCTTGTGCGACGTGATCCGGCCCCCGATCACGACGGCGCAGCGCGCACGGCCCCGCTCGACGTCGTCGACGCGCAACCGGACGAGGCCGTCGTCGATCAGCACGTCGTGGCCCGGCTTCAGCACGTCCCCGATCACCGCGGGTGCGATCGGCAGCTCGCCGTCGACGGCGGACTCCTCGGCGCAGATCGTGATCTTGTCGCCCCGTGTGAGCACGATCGGCTGCTCGAGCGTGCCGATCCGGAGCTTCGGCCCCTGCAGGTCGGCGATCAGCGCGATCGGGCGACCCACGTCCGCCTCGACCTCGCGTACGCGCCGCGCGCTCTCGGCGTGGTCGTCGTGCGTGCCGTGCGAGAGATTCAGGCGTGCCGCATCCATGCCGGCGGCAACGAGTGCGCGCAGGCGCTCGGGAGAGTCGGACGACGGGCCGAGCGTCGCGACGATCTTCGTTCGGCGTGCCGGCGCCATCTCGTTCAGGTTAGCCACGGCTGCGCGGGAAAGCGTCCCAGCCCGGATACGTTGCACGGCTTCCGAGCTCCTCCTCGATGCGGAGCAGCTGGTTGTATTTCGCCACGCGGTCGGAGCGCGCCGGGGCGCCCGTCTTGATCTGGCCCGTGCCGAGCGCAACGGCGAGATCGGCGATCGTCGCGTCCTCCGTCTCGCCCGAGCGGTGCGACATGACCGCCGTGTAGCCGTTCGCCTGCGCCAGCCGCACCGCCTCGATCGTCTCGGTGAGCGTGCCGATCTGGTTCACCTTGACGAGGATCGAGTTGCCCACGCCGCGCTCGATTCCCTGTTGCAAGCGCGCCGGGTTGGTGACGAAGATGTCGTCCCCGACGAGCTGGATCCGGTCGCCGAGCCGCTCGGTCGTCAGCTTCCATCCCTCCCAGTCGTCCTCCGCGTTGCCGTCCTCGATCGAGACGATGGGGAAGCGGCCGACGAGGTCGGCGTAGAAGGCGGCCATCTCGGCGGGTGCGACCTCACGCCCTTCGAACCGGTACACGCCGTCTGCGAAGAACTCGCTCGACGCGGGGTCGAGGGCGATCGCGACCCGGTCGCCGTGGCCTGCGCTTCCGGCCGCGTCGAGGATCGCCTGGATCGCCGCCTCGCTCGACTCGAGGTCGGGGGCAAAGCCGCCCTCGTCGCCGACGGCGGTCGCAAGGCCGCGGCCGCCGAGCACCTGCTTGAGCGCGTGGTAGACCTCGGCCCCGATCCGCAACGCCTCCGCGAACGACTCGGCGCCGACCGGCACGACCATGAATTCCTGCAGGTCGATCGAGTTCGCCGCATGCACGCCGCCGTTGATCACGTTCATCATCGGTACGGGCAGCGTCGTTCCCTCGTCCTCACCGAGATACCGGAAGAGTGAGACACCGGCGTCTGCGGCGGCAGCCTTTGCGGTGGCGAGCGAGACGCCGAGGATCGCGTTCGCGCCGAGCCGGCCCTTGTTCGGCGCTCCGTCGAGCTCGATCAGCGTTCGGTCGAGCGTCTCCTGGTCGGCCGGGTCGAGACCGTGCACCGCCGTCGCGATTTCGCCGGTCACGTTGGCGACCGCCTGCGTCACGCCTTTGCCGCCGTACGCGTCTTCTCCGTCGCGCAGCTCGACGGCCTCGTGCACGCCGGTCGACGCGCCCGAGGGGACGGCCGCGCGTCCGGATGCGCCCGAGTCGAGGAGCACGTCGACTTCCACGGTGGGATTGCCTCGGGAGTCGAGGATCTGGCGGGCGTGCACGCGGGCGATCTGGCTCATTCGGTCGTCTCCTTGGCGAGGTCGAAGTAGCGGTCCTGCTGCTCGAGCGGCAACTCGCTCCAATTCTCGCCGCTGGAGGCGGCCAGCAGCTCGGCAGTCTCGACGCGCGTGCGGAACCTGTCCGCCGCGCGCCGCAGCTCGAGCTCCGGATCGACCTCGAGCTTCCGCGCGACGTTGACCGCCGCGAACAGCAGGTCGCCGAGCTCCTCCGCGCGCCGCTCGGGCGAGTCGAGGTCGTCCTTCAGCTCGCGCAGCTCGTCGTCGAGGTCGGCCACGGCGCCCGCGACGTCCGGATACTCGAACCCGACGGATCTCGCGCGCTGCTGCACCTTGCGTGCGTAGAGCAGGCCGGGCAGCGCGGCGGGCACATCGTGGAAGACGCCCTCCCGACCTTCCTGCTCCCGCTTGATCCGGTCCCAGTTCTCCTTGACGCGGACCGGGGTCTCCGCTTCGACGTCGCCGAACACGTGCGGATGCCGGCGCACGAGCTTCTCGTGGATCAGGCGCGCAGCCTGCGCGAGATCGCCCTTGCCGCGCTCCTCGAGCAGCAAGGCGAGGAAGTACACCTGGAAGAGCAGGTCGCCGAGCTCGTCCAGCAGCTTCGCATCGTCTCCGGCGAGCGCCGCGTCGGCGACCTCGTAGGCCTCCTCCACGGTGTGAGGGACGATGGTGCGCGCCGTCTGCTCACGGTCCCAGGGACAGTCGTGCCGCAGCCGCTCGGTCAGACGCTGCAGATCGAGGAGGGCCTGCTCCAGGCCCTCCATCTCAGTTACTCGTCGTGGTCGCCGCGGTCGTCGTGGCGGCCGTCGTCAGCGGCGTGTACCCGGTCTGGTACGCGATCTTCTTCGCGTATTCCTTGTTCACGTCGTCGACCCACTTGTTGATCGCGTCGGTCTTCTTCGTCTGCAGCAACTGCGTCTGAATCGACGCCTTGACGTCCTTCAACGGCTGCTGCGTCGCCGGCTTCACGCCGGAGAGCGCCTGGATGATGTGCCAGCCGTACGTCGTGTGAACCGGCGCCGACAATTCGCTCTTCTTGAGCGAGAACGCGACCTTGTCGAACGGCGCGACGGTCTGCCCCTTCGTGATCGTCAGCTTTCCGCCCTGCGCGGCCGAGCCCGGGTCCTTCGAGTACTTCTTCGCGAGCTTGGCGAAGTCGCCGCCGCTCTTGAGTTGCGCCTCGATGCTGTCGGCGAGCTTCTTGTTGTTCACGAGGATGTGCCGCACGTCGCGACTGGCAGCTTGCGCGTACGTCGTCTTGTGCGCGTCGTAGTACTTCTTGATGTCCGCGTCGCTGACCTTGATGTCGCCGGTCACCTTCGCGTAGAGCTTCTCCGAGAGGATCTGCCCGTGCAGGTTGAGCGCGAGCAGCGGCTCGGTCAGGCCCTGCGCCTTGAGCTGTTGCTGGTACTTCTTCTCGTCGCCCGCGAAGTACTGCTGCTTGATCTGCTTGATGCGCGCCTGGACGTCCTTCTCGGTGACGGCGACCCCGAGGGTCTTCGCCTTCTGCTCGAGCTCCGACTGCTGGACGAGGTACTTCATCGTCTGATCCTGGAGCGCCTTGTACTGCGAGGTGCCAGGCTTCGGGAACGGCGTCTTGCGCGCGACGTACGCGCGCTTCGTGCCGTCCATGAGCATCGTGAACTGGCTCTTCGCGATGGTGTCGCTGCCGACGGCCGCGACCGCATTCGACGGGACGCTCTTCTTTCCGCCCCCACCGCAGCCTGCGGCGATGACGACGACGGCCAGAAGCGCGAAAAAGGGAAGGAGGCGGAACAGTCTCATTGGGATCCCAGGGCTCGGATGGCGAGAAGGAGGCCGGTACAGCCGCGACGGCTTACGCCTCACGCTGCCTGGCGGGCTTCCAAGATAGCATCGACGAGGCGGATCGCCTGGGGGAAACCGTCCTCGCTCCGGAGGGTGACCTCGCTCGATCCGGTCGTGTAGACGGCCGTGTGGATGCGGCTTCGCAGCTCCCTCAGCTCCTGCGAGCCGAGGATGAGCCGGCCGACCGTCGCCTTGCCGCCGCGGAAGACGAGGTAGTCGGCGCCGAGGAGGGCCACCTTGATCTTCGCCTCCTGGATCGCGAAGAGGTTCTCGACCGGCTCCGGCAGCGGGCCGTACCGGTCCTCGAGCGACGCCTGGAGCTCGCGCAGCTCGTCGGCGGTCTCGGCGAGGGCGAGCCGGCGGTGGATGTCGATCCGCAGCGCCTCCGAGCTGACGTAGTGCTGCGGCACGTAGGCGTCGATGCGGGCGTCGACGCGCACCGGGCGGGCGGCGACGCGGCGCCGGCCCTGCAGCTCGGCGACCGCCTCGTTCAGCAGCTCCACGTAGAGCTCGAACCCGACCGCTGCGACGTGGCCCGACTGCTCGCCGCCGAGCAGCTCGCCGGCGCCGCGGATCTCGAGGTCGCGCATCGCGATCGCAAAGCCGGCGCCGAGCTCCGTGTGGTCGGCCAGCGTGGAGAGCCTGGCGCGCGCCTCCGGCGTCAGCTCACGCGCTTCGGGGTAGAAGAGAAACGCATACGCCGTCGCGTCGGAGCGGCCGACGCGTCCGCGGATCTGGTAGAGCTGCGAGAGGCCGAGCGTGTCCGCACGCTCGACGATCAGCGTGTTCGCCTGCGGGATGTCGAGGCCCGACTCGATGATCGTCGTCGAGACGAGCACGTCGGCGTCGCCGCGCAGGAACGCGTGCATCTTCTCCTCGAGCTCCTTCTCGCGCATCTGGCCGTGCGCGACGAGGAAGCGCAGGTCCGGGCAGAGCTGCTGCAGCTTCTCGGCGGCGGCTTCGATCGACTCGACGCGGTTGTGGAGGTAGAACGCCTGGCCGCCGCGCTCCTTCTCGCGCAGCAGCGCCTGGACGATCATCTCCTCGTCGTACTCGCCGACCGTCGTGCGGATCGGGCGGCGGCCCTCGGGCGGAGTCTCGATGATCGAGATGTCGCGCATCCCCGAGAGCGACATGTGCAGCGTGCGCGGAATCGGCGTCGCGCTCAGCGTCAAGACGTCAACCTCCAGGCGAAGCGACTTCAGCAGCTCCTTCTGCGCCACACCGAATCGCTGTTCCTCGTCGAGCACGACGAGGCCGAGCTCCTTCGGGATCACGTCGCGGCTCAACACGCGATGCGTGCCGATGAGGACGTCGACCTTGCCCTCGCTGAAGTCGGCCAGCACCCGCTTGACCTCTTTCGGCGAGCGGAATCGCGAGACCATCTCGACGCGCACGGGAAAGTCGCGGAAGCGCTCGCGGAAGGTGTTCCAGTGCTGCTCCGCGAGGATGGTCGTCGGCGCGAGCATCAGCACCTGCTTGCCGTTCACGGCGACGGCGAACGCGGCGCGCACCGCGACCTCGGTCTTGCCGAAGCCGACGTCGCCGCAGACGAGCCTGTCCATCGGCTGCGCCGACTCGAGGTCCTCCTTCACGGCCTCGATCGCGTTCTCCTGGTCGGGCGTCTCGCGATAGGGGAACGACGCCTCGAGCTGCTGAAGCCACTCGTGCTCGAGGTTGTACGCGATGCCTTCGCGCGTCTGCCGCTGCGCGTAGAGGGCGATGAGCTCGGACGCGAGCTCCTGCACCGACTCTCGGGCGCGCGACTTGAGCAGCTGCCACGCCTTGCCGCCGAGCTTCGAAAGCGCCGGCGCGCTCGCATCCGCGCCGACGTAGCGCGACACCTTGCCGAGCTGCTCGTGCGGAACGTAGAGCCGGTCCTCGCCGCGGAACGCGAGCAGGAGGTAGTCGCGCGTGACGCCCGCGACCTCCTTGGTCTCGAAGCCGAGCAGCTTGCCGACACCGTGATCCTCGTGCACGACGTAGTCGCCCGTGCGCAGGTCGGCGAACGACTGGAGTGCGCGGCCGCCGAGACGGGCCTGCCGCGAGACGCGGCGGCGGAACACTTGATGGTCGGGCAGGAGCACGAGGCCGAGGTCGCGCCAGACGAACCCGCGCCGCGCCGGCGCGATTGCGAAGAAGAGGCCTGCGTCCGCGGGGAGCGTGTCGTCGGCCTCGAGAACCCTCGCCTCGACCTTCCGCAGCATGTTCTGCGTGCGCAACGCCTCCCCGCGATGCGGGAAGGCGACGACGACGCGCTGGCCGGAGCGCACGAGCGCGGCGAGCTCCGACTCGGCCTCGGCGAGCCCCCGCGCGGCGATCGCCGGCCGCTGCGCCTCGAACGAGAACGGCTGGTTCTGCGGGAACGGATCGAGCTCCGTCGTCCCCTTCAGCGAGATGGGCTGGAGCTTGTCCTCCTCCCAGATCCGGCGCACGTCGTCGGGCTGGAAGACGAGGTCCGGCGTTCGGTCGAGGGGCGCAACGAGGTCGTTCGGCACGGGACGGATCTCGCCCTCCTCTCCGTGCCACTCCTGCATCAGGTCGGCCCGTCGCTCGGCGGCCGGGTAGATCGTGCAGGCCTCGACGGGGTGCAGGGCGCGCTGCGTGAACGGTGAGAACGCGCGGATCGACTCGATCTCGTCGCCGAAGAACTCGATGCGCAGCGGCTCGCGGCCGGTGGTCGGGAAGACGTCGACGATGCCGCCGCGCACGGCGAACTGGCCGCGGTCGTCGACGCGATCGGCGCGCTCGTAGCCGGCGATTGCGAGCGCCTCCGACAGCCCTTCGACGCCCAGGTCGCGCCCGGCCAGGAGCTCGAGCGCCTCCGGCCGCAGGCGCGGCGGCGGCAGCGGCTCGGCGAGCGCGTGCGCCGAGGCGCAGACGAGCCCACCGCGGGCCAGGACGTCGAGCGCACGCGCCCGCTCGCCGACGAGATGCGGCGGCGGCTCGAGGCCGGACTCCCAGCGGACGCCGCGGCTCGGCATGAATCCGACCTGCTCCTCGCCGAGGAACCAGGCGGCGGCCTCGGCGGCGTCGCGCGCGTCCGCGTCCTCCGGAAGCAGACAGACGAGCGGCCGCTCGAGCTTCTCGAAGAGCGACGCGAGCAGCACGGGCAGCGCCGCCTCCGAGACGCGGGCACGGCTCGGCAACGCCTCGGTGAACTCCTGGAGGCGCTCGAGCTCGACGAGCTCGCGGACGAACGCGTGCAGTACGGGACGGTCCATGCAAACGGCGGAACCTGGCGGTTCCGCGCCGGCGCATGGTACTCGCGGCCCCTCTCTCTACGCTCTGTCCTTGAGTCGCAAGCAACCGCTGACCGAGCGCGGAGTCAAGAGGATGATCGAGCGCGAACGCACCGTCGGCCTCGACGCCGAGGACACGGCGGCGCAATGGCTCGCCGAGAACGACAGGCAGCCTGAGCCTCCGCGTCCCAAGGCCGCCTCGAAGTCGAAGGCGCTGCACCGCTGGCGCAACCGCGGGCGCTGACCGCTTCGCGGCCGTAGCGGCGTCCGTCTCTCGAACCCGTCGGCCGCGGCTACGTCACGGCCTCGAGCTCGCGGTTCGTTCCGCGTGCCCACGCCTGCGCGAACAGCTCGTCGCCGAGCCTCGACCGCACGTCGGCGATGGTGCGGTTGAAGAGCTCGCGCTCGGCGGCCTGGAGGATCGTGGAGGCGAACGTCGCGAGCGTGTCGGCCACGCCCGCGAGCTCGGCGGCCCCTTCGTCCGCACCTTCCGACGCGGCAAGCGCGGCGAGCCCGACCACTGCGTAGACGGCTTGCTCCTTGGAGTCGATCTCGCGCGCGTGCGCGAGCGCCTCGTCGAACGAGGCGTGCGCCGCCGCATGCTCGGCGACGCCGAGCTGCGCGAAGCCGAGGTTGATGAGCATGAGCGTGAGGTTGAACGTGTCGCCGATCCGCCGCGACAGCTCTATGCCCTCCGAACACAACGCGGCCGCACGCGCGTAGTCGTGGCGGTTCAGCTCCGTGACGCCGAGGTTGCCGGCCGCGACCGCCACGCCGCGCATGCTCTCGAGTCTCCGGTAGAGGTCGCTCGTCTCGGCGAACACGAGGCCCGCCCGATCAAGGTCGCCCGCGTAGAGGGCGATGCTGCCGTCGAGCGTGAGCGTGAGCGCGACGCCCTCCACATCGCCGAGGCGGCGGTAGAGCACGAGGCTCTCCTCGAGCAGCGCCCGCGCCTCATCGAACAGCCCCTCGTCGACGGCGAGCGCGCCGGCTCGATTCAGCACCTTCGCCCGGATCCACGCTGGCTCGTCGGCCCCGAGCCGCACCGCGTCGCGAAGCCAGCAGTGGCCCTCCCGGCGATGCCCACGCACGTGCCAGAACCGCCCGAGCGCGGCGGCGAGCCGAAGGTTGAGCGCGACGTTGCCCCCGCTCGACCATGCAAGCGCCGCCCGGCAGTTGTCGTGCTCCGCCTCGAGCCTGTCGAGCCACGAACCCTGCCGCGGCCCGGTCAGCTCGAGCTCGGCCCGCTCCGCGAGCATGAGGAAGTACTCCGCGTGACGAGCCCGCATCCGCTCGACCTCGCCTCGCTCCTCGAGCCGCTCGAGCGCGTATTCCCTCACCGTCTCGAGCAGCCAGAAGCGGGGCTCGCTCTCGCCTTTTCGACCGACGAAGCTCTTGTCGAGCAGGCCGCCGAGCTCGGCAAGAACGTCGCCGCCCTCGGCGCAGACCGCGGCGACCGCCTCGAGCGTGCAGCCGCCTGAGAACACGCCGAGTCTGGCCAGCAGGCCCTGCTCATCGGGGTTGAGGACGCTGTGGCTCGAGTCGATCGTCGCTCTGAGCGTCTGCTGGCGCGCGGGAACGTCCCGTCGTCCCGCGACCGGTAGATCGAGCCGGCTGCGAAGGCGCGCGAGCAGCGCAGCCGGCGGCAGAACCTTGGTTCGGGCAGCCGCGAGCTCGATTGCGAGCGGCAATCCCTCGAGCCGGAGACAGAGCTCCGCGACCGCCGGCGCATTCTCGGCGGAGAGGACGAAGTCGTCGCGGACGGCCTGGGCCCGGTCGACGAAGAGCGCGACGGAAGCCACCTTTCCCAACGCGCCCGGAGCCAGATCCGCGGCCTCCGCCGGAACCTCGAGGGGCTGCAGCGAGAACTCGTGCTCGGCCGCGACGCGGAGGGCGGCAGCGCTCGTCACGAGCACCCGCAACCCTGGGGAGGCGCCGAGCAGCGCGACGACGGCAGGCGCTGCTGGCAGCACGCCCTCGAAGTTGTCGAGCACGAGCAGGAGCGCACGGTCGCGCAGGCTCCGCTGCAGCGACTCCACCGGCCCCTCTCCGCCACGCGTGTCGACTCCGAGCGCCTGCGCCACGGTCCGAAGCACGAGATCGGGATCGGAGATCGCCGCAAGCTCGACGAGAAAGGTGCCGTCCGGGAAGTCGTCCGCGAGCTGCCGCGCCGCCTCGACCGCGAGGCGCGTCTTGCCGATACCGCCGATCCCGGTGAGCGTGACGAGCCGCACGTCGGAGCTTCGCAACAAGGCACCGAGCCGGTTGAGCTCGCGCTCGCGCCCGAAGAGCCGGCGCGACGGTGCCGGGATGCTCGTGCGCGGGGCCGACCGGACGGTGGGGCCGTCCAGCGAGGGATCCTGCCGCAGGATCGCCTGCTCCAGAAGCCTCAGCGGCGGGCTCGGCTCGATGCCGGGTGCGCTGCTCGGCGGCATCCTGATCGGACTGACCGAAGCGATGGCCGGCCTGTTCTTCACGCCATCGGCCAAGACCATGTTCGCGACCGGTATGCTGGTGCTGGTGCTGTTGCTGCGGCCGCAGGGTATCCTTGGGCGGCGGCTTACATGATCGGGCGCCTGTTTGAAGGAGTATCGCGCCGCGCGCTTGTGCTGCTCGTGCTGCTGTTCGTAGGCCTCGTGTCTGCACCGCTGATCGCCAACGACTACTTCCTCACAATTCTGATTCTCATTCTCTATTTCGCTT
>Ga0209514_10006452_pt1 | contig 14389 bp, 15 predicted proteins | sample Subgrocontami58m_FD_187452 | JGI IMG/M metagenome (GOLD analysis project Ga0209514, IMG submission 187452) | Subsurface groundwater microbial communities from S. Glens Falls, New York, USA - GMW37 contaminated, 5.8 m (SPAdes) (version 3) | ecosystem: Environmental > Aquatic > Deep subsurface >...
CATAGCCGTATAGTCTGCATATGCTGGTCCGCCCTGAAGCAGCATATCCGAAGTTATTTCTTCCATTAGTATAAACGACTTGCCCCGCTCGATTAACTCTTCACTCAAAGTGGAATGAGCCAGCGCAGTGCTGGTCATATAGATAACCAGCTTCAGTTCGGGATCGCGTGCCGCATTCATTATGGGCGTTGTCGGGTTGTATCCGTGGGATTTTCGCGGTGTCATAACGGCCACACTGGGTTCTATGTCGAGTTCATTAGCCGCGGCGGCCATGGCACTCCATACTTCTGGCTCGATGCGGGTATCGGTGATGATAAGCACCTTGTCACCTGGCTTGGCGTTGAGTTCAAGGGGAACTCTTACCGCCTTCATGATTTCAATCATTTTTGTATTCATCAACTTAACCTCCTCCAAAAAATGACTATGAAACAAATGTTATTATTTAGTGGTCACTACTATCCAAACTAGTTCAAACCCACATTTTTAAACACCCCTTTCAATAACCTTCTTCAGTTTAAGAGTATCTTGCAATTTGCATGCCAATCATCAGGTGGGCTATTTACGGCTTTTCTGGCGCCACATAGTTTATCCTCATGTTACATAAATGGGAAATATGTATCATATTTAAACCAACATTGCGCATCTTATCGTTTCGAGATTAAACAGTCAATCCCTCGCTTCACATGTCCGATTATGAAAATATTATTCATATTTATTGCAGGTAACTGGTCCATGGACAAAGAATACTCTATAAAACTTAACGACCCTGCACTGAAGTACAGGGGTTACAATTACGACTAAAAGTCGCTAGTTTCGGCTAAAGCCGACTAAAGCATTTCGGACTAAAGTCCGGGAACCACGGAGAAACGAAAGGACGGAATGCTAGAAGCTGTATGAACTGAAGTCCGTGGTTTTTACTTGGTGCATAGAAAATAAAAAAATTATGGGGGTAAACGATGCGTATCCACATTGCCTTTTTGGGACGCAAAGAATCAATCACTGCGATCCAGGATAACATGCCTACCTTCGAAGGGGTGAAAGTAACAGCCCACGCCGGATTTGAACACGAAGCGATTACTATTGCTCTGGAACTTCAGCGTGCCAGTGTGGATATAATCGTCACCGGCCAGCGCAACCTGAAACTGCTTCAAAATTCGCTGGATATTCCTGTGATAACTATCCGGATCACCTACGAAGACCTTCTTCTCGCCATTGTAAAAGGTTTGCCGTTCGGACGTAAAATGGCACTGTTGACATCGGTGCCCCTTCAAGAGATCGGCTTAAATAACCTTCACCTGCTTGAAGAACTGTTCAAGGTTACCCTAATCCATGTGAAATATACAAACATCAACGACCTGGAAGAAAAAATTGGTGAACTGAGAAAGGCAGGTGTGGAGGTCGTCATCGGAACGACACCTACTTATCTATTGGCTCAAAAACACGGAATGAAAGGGGTTAGCATCTATAGCCTGGAAGGAGGGATCCAGGACGCTGTCCTTCGCTCTATCGAAATCGTAAAAGTTAAATACCAGGAGGAGGAGCGATCTAAAAGATTTAAAACCATCCTTGACTCTGCATACGAAGGAATAATCATGACAGATCATCAAGGACTGATTAACTTTTGCAATTCTTTTGCAGGAAAAATATTAATGGTTAAACAAGAAAGTATTTTAGGTGATCATCTTTCCCGGCTTTTTACCCATACGCAGGTGGAAAAGACTCATGAGCCGGAATACGGAATTATTGAACAGCTCGGAGAAGCAACGGTCATTGTTAACCACGTTCCTGTAAAGGTCAAGAATCAAATCACAGGTATTGTTACGACGTTTCAAGATATTACGCGAATTCAGGAGTTAGAAAACACTATCCGATTAAATACTCACGCCAAAGGAATGCAGGCTAGGTTTACTTTCGACCAAATTATTGGGGAAAGCAAAGCAATCCAAAGAACCGTAGCTGCCACCAAAAAGTATGCTGAAAGTGACTTTACCATCCTTATTGAGGGAGAAACAGGGTGTGGCAAAGAAATATTTGCGCAGAGCATCCACAATCATAGCAAACGTTACCTCGGCCCCTTTGTAGCCATTAACTGTTCGGCCCTGTCGGAAAATTTGTTGGAAAGCGAGCTCTTTGGATATACCGAGGGTGCTTTTACCAGTGCGCTGAGGCAAGGGAAAAAAGGGCTTTTTGAGATGGCCCACAACGGGACAATATTTCTTGACGAAATCAGTTCCGTTTCTCCAGGCTTCCAATTAAAGCTTTTGCGCGTCATCCAGGAACGGGAGATTATGAGGGTGGGCAGTGATAAGGTTATTCCCATCAACGTAAGAATTATCGCGGCAACCAATGAAAATCTTGGCATGGCGGTATCGAAAGGAAAATTCCGCCCAGATCTATACTTCCGGTTGAATGTGTTGACACTTGTATTACCCCCTCTTCGCCAGCGCAGGGAGGATATACCCGTTTTATTCCGGCATTTCCTGAAAAGCATCGATCCCCAGTTTCTACCGCGCTCGGGGCATTTTTTCCCGGCAATCGTTACCCCTTTACTGGCATACAATTTTCCAGGTAATGTTCGGGAACTGATTAGCATAGTTCAACGCTTTTTAATCATGCTTGATCCGACAAAACTTAATGAACAGGGTTACTTAAAAGAACTTATGCGGGAGTGTATAGGAGAAAACCCTTTTTTATCGCCTTCCCCGGGTAGAATGGTTGTTGAAGTTAAAGAATCGCTCCGTGCTACATTGGAAGAAATAGAAAAGAAAGTAATTAGCAATGCCATTAATGAGGAAAATGGTGACAAAGCCAAAACAGCACGTAAACTAGGGTTAAGTAGGACAACTCTTTATCGGAAAATATCAGCATTGAGAATTACTAAAGACGGCGTGTAAATATTGTGGCAACAACATCGTGCTACGCAATTTTGCCATCGTCCCGCTATGGCTGAACTATCCCCTCTTGGAAACAGTGATAGGGTCTAGCGATATCGGAAGAGGATATTATACAGAATGTAATGGAACTCCGTTGCTCAAAAGGAAAACAGCAATGAGAGTAATGGTGGACACAAATGTAATTATTTCAACGTTTCTGATGGAAGGTGCTCTACCCGACATAGTGCTGAACGATGTCTGTGAAAATCACGAACTAATACTTTGTGATTATCATTAGTGAAAGTTAACACATGTCCTTAATTGAAATATATACATGTGCTGGCAATATACCTCCCGATATTCACGGCAACAAACACCCCCTCAAGCCAAATAACCTAACGCCCGCCTGCTTCGAGGAATCAAAGCAAGCGGGCGTTAATACCCTGTTGTACTAAACCGCTGCGCGGTGGCTCTTTTATAGATAGCAATAGGTAAAGCTTTGATACAATCTCCACCTTTTCCCCTGCTCCACACCGTGCATGAGGTAGAGTAGGCGACCAGCGAGTTACTATCCGAAGACAGCACTTTTCCAATCACCCCTCCCAGAACGGAGCGTGCAAGTTTCCTATGCACTCCTGGAATGATATGATGGCAATGGAAATCATTTATCTCTAATCTTTCACCAAGTACCCCACACTTTCCGCTTTGAGCAGAAAATAGGGATATTCGATTGTCGTTATACTCGATGCTTCGATTTATTACTGGGTTTTTCGTCAGGTAGATAAACTCGAAGTCTGATACTTTATCAATTGATTTGTGAATGAGCTTTCTTCCTTCAGTCGTATATTTGTTGACCTTTTTGGAGAAGTTCATTGCATTTTTAGTTTTACATGCTGACATGGGGAATATGATGAGACCATCAACATATGTCTTTTTCTTATCATATCCCTTATACTTTTCCTAGTATATCATGCTAGGAGAACCCTTATTAGCGGATATTGATTCCCACCTAATTTTAATTATCCTATCAAGATAGTATCCGATTTTTGAGAAGTCTATGGTACAATGTGTTGCTATACGATAGTAATTTTGTGTTCCAAGAACATAAGAATTGTAGAGACTTACATTCTTGGATGTTGGGTTCTTTTGGATTTTCTTGATTAGCTCTTTTCCTTTAGCCATTATTTTCACAACAGCCTTAGGTTTAATCGTTGAGTGAGCGACTCGTTTCATACCCTTCACCACCGCTTTGATTTTGCGCCAAGGGTGCGCCAAGGGGACGTTTTTGCGCCAAGGGGACGTTTTGATTGGCAGCATGTTTTTCGTCTGCAACATTTTGTAGTTCATGCACTTCTGTTGGACATTGATCATTTTTACTCGCTTTGGCAGGATCTTATCCCCGTCGGTTACTAGCTTACTGCTCTGTCAACGATTACGGTAAGCTGGTAACCCTGACTGGCATCTGACAGTGTGAACCACACGCCACCTTCACTACGCTAAGAGGTGGGTGCTTCCTGCTCAATCTAGCTATTACTAGAAGTATCAACAGGCTATCCCCGTAATCCCTACGGTTCTTTAGGTACTAAACTTATGCTATCAATGCAAGTAATCTCAATCCTTCATTTCTAATATTCATAGCTGCGTTATAATCCCTATCGATCATGCAACTACAAAATTTACAAACCCATTCTCTATCTGATAATTGCAATTCCTTATTAATTTTACCACAGTAGTGGCATGTCTTGGATGAAGGAAGCCATTTATTAACGTTTACTAACAACTTTCCGTCGTTCTCTAGCTTATATTTTAAGAATGTCGTAAACATTCCCCAGCCATTGTCATGTACCGATTTACCAAAATGCAAACATTGACTCATTGCTTGCATATTCAAATCTTCGATGATCACCGCATCGTAACCATTGACTAATTCCCTAGACTTCTTATGTAGAAAATCTTTTCTGCAATTAGCTACTTTCTCATGGATCTTGGCCAGGACCGTCAAGAGGGAGATCACAAATTCATCCCCCACCTAACGAGGTAGGATAATTCTTTGTGAACGAAGGTTAAATAGAGGCTTACCCCGACGGTATAATAAGCCTCCTCCATCATCTCCTTGTCTTCTTGTGCTGTAGCTTTACTATTGTAGTAGGGCCAAACCAGTCTCATCCTGACCACTTTTATTAAAACATAGTTGTGTTAATATGTTTCTTAGGTGAGAGTAATGAAACTTCGCGCAGCAAAAAGCCGTTGTTTCTAAGGGAACGACGGCTTTTTGCCGCTCATAAGAGGGCAACCGCAACTATTCTGGACGTTTTTCCATATCACTTGGTCAAGCATAACTTCCAAATCTTTTACATCCGGGCACACCGTAGTTTGTTACCTCCCTACGTTCCGGATATACTAATCACCCAAATCGGCTAATTGGTGATACCGACACAATTCCCGGAGGGGATTGTGTCGAGCATTAGTTAGCTAGTTCTATTTCTATTTTTATTTTCTGGATTGTTTCCAGAGGCAAGCCTGTGATTTTAGCTACGATTGTAGGCTCTATCCCCTCAATCAATGCATTACGGGCATCTTCCAGCTTGCCTTCTTTCTCACCTTCTAGCTTGCCTTCCTTCATCGCCTGCCGTTGCATTTCTTCCAGCGTCAATTCTAGATTGTAGATCATCTGCTCCACCTCCCGCGGATCGTTAGTACTGAGTAGTTTCTCCGCTTCTTTTCGTTGACTTTGTCCTAATCTCTTCAGGAGTACATGTTCCAACCAAGTCTTGAGTACCCGAAATTCATCGTTCTCTATCCCTTTAATCCACTCCGCCAATCGTTTCAGACGTTTGACTACTTCCCCTTTTTCCTTCTTCTGATCCAGTGCGAATACGCTGGCGATCAGGTTGGCAGCCTTGTACAAATCTTCTTCTTTCTTGATAGCGGTTCACATCAAAGAGGAGATAACGGAAGTTAAGCGCGTGACTTCCAAAACGTCCGGATTCGCTCAGCAGATCTCGGAATTCCTCCGATGCTGTCCAATTTTCAACACCGTTGTACAGTACTGCCGGAATGATGACTGGCACACGGTATCCTTTTCTCTCCCATTCACGGATCTCCGTGTTCTGATAGATATCTCGCCAGATTTCCGCCATATAGATGAGTAGCCTTAGAGGCATCGAATAATCCACTGTGGACTGCAATTCTAAGAGCACATAAAATATTATATCACCGTCTGAAGTCTGTAGCCGGTAGATAACGTCCGACTCTCTTTCCTGAAAGTTGCTTAAGACGAAAGTTTTATTCACGAGTAGGAGTTCGTTTTCGTCGATAGTTTGTACCCAGTCTTCGTTCACGAAAGTTCTCAATAGCTCCAAAAATGTCTTTTTATTACTCAAAAGTTCTTTGTAGCCTTTATCATGTTCGTGGTGCTGCTGTTTTTGTCCTTCAGCCATGTTCTCAACTCCTCTAGCACCTTGTATCCTAAGTTCAGTATAACACCTTTTCTACAGACGTTAAATCCCTTATATTTCTATTTTTAAATTTTTGATAATACGATATAAAAATTATTTTAATCTTTTTAAATACTCATATATACTGTAAATATTTTGAACAGTTTTCAATTAGTATACAACTGGGAGGTTGACATGATTACTGTTGAAACCCGCAGGGAGCATTTAATAAATGCGTGGCAAAAGTTTATTACCACCGGTCAAATTGATCCATCAATTCGACCGGTAATCGCAGAATCTTGGTTACGCTGCCAGGCTTCCGGCTTAACTCCCAACAAAAGGATGCGCAACAATGCTCCCCTGCATTTCATTGAGAAAGAACTTGAAGCTAATCAAAAATTGATTGCAACTTGTGTACCAAGTATGAAAGAGCTCAACGATTTTTTTCGTGACTCGGGTTTTTTAATCTCTTTAGCCAGTAAGAACGGAATGATATTACATTTTAAGGGTAACGATAGACAAAAAGGCGGGAGTTCATGTAGGAGACCTCTGGACCGAAACATTAACAGGAACTAATGCTATCGATTTATGCCTCGTTCATAAAAAGCCAATTCAAGTCTTTGCCCACGAACACTATCTTTCCACTGCGGCAGACTGGACCTCTTCATCTGCACCAATATTTGATGTGAATAACGAGCTTCTTGGGGTACTGTCAATCACTGGCGAATACGATAAAGTTCATTCTCATACTTTAGGGATGGTTGTTGCGGCAGTGAATGCTATTTAAAATAGCCTGAAAATGCAAAAATCCCTTCAGGCAGTTATTATCTCTGATACTTATAAAACCGCAATTATGGAATCAATCGACGAAGGAATTCTTGCCCTCAACAATGACCAAACAATAAGCCATATTAATGTCAATGCCAAAAAGATACTGAGAGAACGCAACCGATTGATCTAATTATTGGCCAACCATTGAACGAAGTGTTGGGCCTTGAGCATCCCCTTTTAGACAAGATTAAGAAATACTTTCAACCCAGGTACCTTAAATTACACGTTGAGGAAACTTTCCTCATTGATCAGGGTAATTTTACTGTCACAGCTAAGGTCATCTTGTCCCCCGACTACCAGATCACTGGTTTGGTTCTAGTGTTAAGAGAAATGAAACTAGTTAAAACTCTGGTTAACAAAATGGTGGGTGCTAGGGCAATTTTCTCTTTTGACGACCTAATAGGCGATAATAAACTCTTTCTCGAAGCTATTAACCTTGCCAAGCAAGCCTCAGCTAGTAATTCCAATGTCTTGCTCTTAGGCGAAAGCGGGACTGGGAAAGAGTTGTTCGCACAGGCGATTCATAATCTAAGCGAAAGTAGAAATGGACCTTTTCTAGCAATAAATTGTGCAGCTTTACCACGGAGTCTAATTGAAAGTGAATTATTCGGATATGCCGAAGGGGCCTTTACAGGGCAAAAAAGGGTGGAAACCCTGGAAAATTCGAACTAGCAGACGGTGGAACTCTATTCCTAGACGAAATTGGCGAGATGCCTCTAGAGGTACAAGGTACTCTTCTCCGGGTACTCCAGGAGAGTACCGTAGTAAGAATAGGCGGAAAAGAAGTTATTCCAATCAACGTCAGAATAATTGCGGCAACCAATAAGAACCTTGTGAAAGAAATCGGGTTAGCCAATTTCCGAGAAGATCTTTATTACCGATTGAATGTTATGGCTATTAGTATTCCACCTCTACGAGACAGAAATGACGATATCTCTGTACTTACTCAACATTTCTTAAGTAAATTAAATCTACGGCTTCATAAAAAAATTAAGGAAATTAGTCCAGAAGTTATCTGGCTTTTCGAACAGTATCCTTGGCCAGGCAATGTCCGCGAATTGCAGAACGTTATAGAACGTGCTCTAAACGTAGTAGATGGAAGCACAATTCTCCCTCATAACTTGCCGGGATCTCTCCTTGTCTCAAGTAAAAACACTAAGGATATAACTTTTATGTCCATCCGACAGTATGAAGAACAATTAATCATAAAACTACTGCGTGAATACAAAGGCAACCGAACCACCATTGCCCGCACTATGGGTATCTCAAGGACATCACTATATCGCAAGCTCCACGATTATAATATTAAGGATTAATTCACATACACATAAGCCGCTGCACATAGTCACAATGCAGTGGCTTATATTTATATTTTTCAGGGATTGCAAATATTAAGAAATGTCAGCCAAACAATGGCCTCCTGAAACAGGCTTAGTCCCTTTAAACAACCTTATAGACCTTTACCCCTGTTAACCTTTTGTACCTGTAAGTCTACCACCATCAACAAACAAGGTATGACCTGTGATAAAATTGCTAGCCGAACTAGCCAAGAAAATTGCAGGCCCCACTAAATCTTCAGCTTCTCCTATTCGGCGCAAGGGAATTGTTGAAACTATACTTTTGTAAATATGCTCTTCTCCAAGAGCCTCCTGATTCATCTCTGTCCGTACGTAGCCAGGAGCTAAACTATTTACTAAAATATTATAGCGGCCCCATTCCCGGGCTAAACTTTTGGTTAAAGAAATTACACCTGCTTTACTCGCAGCGTAGGAAGCCATTTTATATTCGCCTATTACCCCTCCTACCGAAGCAATATTAACGATTTTCCCACCACCATTATCTTTCATCACCCGTGCAGCGGCTTGAGCCCAAAAGAATACCGCCTTTAAATTCACATCGATGACCCTATCCCAATCACCTTCCGTTACTTTTAGCGCCTCTAAAACTGAATTAATCCCCGCATTATTGATTAATACATCTAACTGTCCTAAGGTCTTAACAGTTTCATCGACAACTCTTTTCGCTTCTGAAACTTCAGAGACGTCAGCCGACAACGCAAGAGCCTTCCTCCCCAGCTTACGAACTTCTTCAGCCACAACTTCACATTGCTCTAGATTGCGGCTAACTATGGTCACATTGGCTCCCGCCTTTGCAAGACCAAGAACTAATTCCCGACCAATTCCTTTACTTCCTCCAGTTACAATAACAACCATGTCCGTAAGGCAAATTTAGACAAAGACAAATTTAAACCCCCTTTCCACAAAAGAAACAACTATTTATTCTCTAATAGTTATTTACTTAAATACCTTCAAACTCGGGTTTTCTTTTTTCCAGAAAAGCAGTCATCCCCTCTTTTTGATCCTTAGTTGTATACAAAAAGGCTTGACAAGCTTTCTCATAGGCAAGACCCGCCTTTAGATCTGTTTGGAGTCCATGATTGATAGCTTGTTTGGCCATTCGGACAGCTAAAGGTGCTCTTTTCAAAAGTCTTTGAGCTAATTCATCTGCTACCAACAACAATTCTGTTGGCGAACAAACCCGATTGACTAAGCCAATGCGTTGAGCCTCGTCCGCCTTCAGTAAATCCCCTAAAAAAATCATTTCTTTGGCACGAGTAGCCCCAATGAGTCTGGGTAAGCGTTGTGTTCCCCCACCTCCAGGAATAATACCTATCCCTATTTCGGTTAAGCCAAAGCGGGCATTTTCGCTGGCTATACGAAGATCACAAGCTAAAGCAAGTTCACAACCACCCCCAAGGGCATAACCGTTGACTGCAGCAATGGTTGGCTGAGGAAGACTTTCTAATGTATCAAGAACCCCTTGAACACCAGGATCCCAAGCCTCTATGATCGGTCGTGTCAAAAGCCATTCTACATCAGCTCCGGCCGCAAATGCCTCTTGCCCCGCACCCGTTATAATGACTACCCTTATTTGAGTATCCTTGGCAATATCAGCTACGATCGACCCAAGTTCTTGCCAGGAGAGATTATCCAAGGCGTTACGTACCTCTGGCCGATTAAGAGTTAAAATAACAATGCCGCCAGTCTTATTAATTAACCACCGTTGATAATTCACTGTCATTTCCCTACTTCTTCCGGTATTCCTGCCAATGTCCTAGCCAACCGTTTTCTCTTTTCCATATCATAGTTACCACTAATGGCGATCTTCTCCATAATAGGAGATCCCCCACCATGCACCCCGCTAATTTGAGCCGCTGCTCCAGTTGAGGAAGCTATAAGGTTTTCTACAAGGCGATACACCCTGTGTACATACTCACTGGGTACGTCTGCTTTACGCTTCATATATTTATCGAGGAGTTTTCCCGTGACAGGGCTTAAAAAGTCTTCTTCTAAAGGAAGCGTTGCTGCCAATCCACCGGCGATATCAGCCAAGGTTTCATACTCATGATAGATATTAACTCCGGCATGGTAACGACCAACGTTAGCAAATACTGTATCGGGAATACAAGTTCCAGATGAAGCCCTTTTACCTTTGACAGCGGAAGCAATTCCGGCGGCATATACTAATTCTGCTACAGCAATCATATCAGCCAGCTTATCCCTCACATGAGAGACCTTCCCTAGCCCACTGTAATCAGCTACTAAAGCAGTTGTACCCATTAAGACATCTGTCATAGCAGGTTTGCAGCCCGTATAGCTATGCCTGTGGTATAGCGCAAAAAGTGAAGCCAGACGTCCAGCGAATTTGTGTTCTCCACACATAAATACTCTATCCCAGGGGACAAAAACGTTATCAAATACGGCATAGGCATGCATTGTGCCAAATTCAGTAACCGGTGCCTTCAGTTCTTTCCGTTCCCGGTGCACATGGGGCACACTAATGAGATACACCCCTTCAGCATCAGCCGGAATAGCAAACGCTACTGACCAATCCCCCTCTTCAGGTGTCATTGCTCTAGTTGGGATAACTATCAACTCATCACAATAAGCAGCAATCGAATTATGGGCTTTAGCCCCTCGAACTACAATGCCATCTTCCCGCCGCTCTACGATACGCAGATAAAGGTCTGGATCCGCTTGCTGATGTGGTCGTAACGAGCGATCACCCTTTACATCTGTTTGGGCAGCATTTCCAATGAGATCATTTTCTTGAAACCATTTTAAATAGTTTGTGAAACGCTCGTAATAATTAGAGCCAGTCGTTTCATCAATCTCCTTTGTTACAACACTCAGGCCATTCAAGGAATCGATACCCATACAACGTTGGATACAGCGACCAGATCTTTGACAAAGTTCACGAGTCATTTCTTGCTTTTTCATAAGATCATCGCTATTTTGGCTGATATGAGTAAATCTATTAATCTTCTCTCCAGTCAAATGGGAAGTTGCTGTCAGATCCGCGAGTAAAGGTCGGCTTACACCGATTAGATCTGCCTTACCTTCTTGTAAAATTTGTTCCCCAAGTTCGAGCGAATTAATTTTTCCTGAAGCAATGACTGATACTCCTAAGGGGGCCAATTCTTCTCTTATTCCTTTGGATAGATACACATGGCAACCATTAGGTAAATTACTCGTAGGCATACTCCTTGTTCCACTAAACCCGGTGTACCAACGACCATCTTCTGTTTTACCGCCCGCCGAAACACTAAGATAATCCAAGCCCTTTTCAGCCACGACAAAGCAGTTCACCTGCCTCACCATCTGGAACTTCATTTCCAAAATCATCAACGACCTTGATCTCATCCGCATCGTGGACGGGTGCTCCAGAGCTATTGAGGAGGGTATCCCCTTGGTCATCAAGACGGGTCATATTTAATAGCCCCTCTGCCGTACCATATACTTCTTGGGGAATACAACCAAATTGTTCAATGACTCATTTACGCAACTCCGTTGGCAACCGCATACCCCCGTTTTGAATGACTTTAAGGGATTCAAGATTGTACTGTGCTGGAACCGTGGAATTCAACCAATTTGAAACTAAGGGCACCGCAACGGCATGACACTAACTTTTTTTCCTTTTCAATCAAAGAAAATACGGTTTCCGGATCTGTCCCAGGTGAAATAACTACTTTTCCGCCATAGGCGAATGTTGCTAATATACCTGGTGAGGCTAACGTGAAATTGTGAGCAAGTGGTAGTGCGGCGAGATAGACTGTAACGATGATGGGGTAAAGCCATAACAGGTATTACGCCAATCTTCACTAAGGCAATATAGGTATAAACGAATTCAGGTATATTAGGAAGTTGGAGTATCACTTTATCGAGAGGTTTTAAACCCGTTTGGGCTAAATGATAAGCTAAGGTGTTAACTTTTTTTCCTAGTTCGGCATAGGTTAAAGATTCCTCATTATAAACCAACGCTACCCGGGAACCATACTTTTCAACTGATTTCTCAAACATCTCCGAAAGGATAATATTCTCCCAATAGCCTTTCTCCCGATATAGTTGGGCATATTCTTCTGGTCAAGCAATACAACCTTCTAACATATTAGTGCCTCCCATTTTTAATTAATTTTTGTTTTGTTTTTTTATTCAGTATACACCAATAATTCTGAAGATTGAAGGTCAATTTCTACCTACCCTTACTCAAATGGCAGGTTGTTGCAGCCTCCAACGCATAAAAGTCCGGCAACCAAACTTCAGGCTGCCGGACTTTTATTATCCATAATCAACTTTTCTTAGTTTCCATAATGTTTAAAGCAATGCATAAGCCGCAAAAATAAAGCGTTGGTTATTAGTAGCTTTTTAATTTGCTACTCGATTTTATTAAATATTTTTGCTTGTTTTCTTTCTTCGATCACTTTACTCAATACTTTTCCCGCTGTACCTATGTTGTCCGCGTCATATTCATTGATAAAAACATGGAAAGCCTCAACCGGTATCCTCAAAGTCTCACTAGCCAAACGGGTTAGACCTTCGATCAGAATTTCTTTTTGTTCTTTTCTCATCTTTGCAGCTTCCAAAATTATAGTCGGCATATGCAAGGATACCTCCAAATTTACTTCCCTGTACGACATATATTTCTGTTTTTTAGATTTTAGCTGACAATTTCTGGTGTACTGTCTCTAAGGCATCGCCTTTTACATTCACTTTGTATAGTAATACCAGTAATCCACAAAGAAAGGCAGGTATCGAGAATATTATGAAATATTGACCAAAGCTAAATTGACCCATTTGAATATATCCTCCCAAAAGAGGACCAACTATTGATCCCAGTCTTCCAATGGTTAGGGCATATCCGATACCGGTAGATCGGGCATGTGTGGGATAAATTTCACCGGCTATAACATGTTGAGCGATTTGAGTACCAATAATAAATACACCTGTAGCAGCACCAGCAATCAAAAGAGTGTTGTTTGAAGTAGCAAAACCAAAAACCCATAGAGATATGCCGCCAAGAATATAAAATAAGCTTAATCCAGCTTTTCGTCCAAACTTATCCATAACCCAACCTAAGATGAATCCACCCACAGTTGCCCCAACAGCTTGTACAATGCCGAAGCTGTAGCTCTTTACCATAGAAAATCCATTCTTAACTAACAACGATGGCAACCAACTTGATAATCCGTACACCACTAATAAATTAAAGAAATAAGTAATCCATACAAGAATTGTCATCCGCCTCAGACTGGGACTAAACAGAACTTTGAGGCCATTTGTTTGCTTTGGTTCCTCTTGAAAAAGGTTTTCTGTTGACCAGCTTGTAGGTTCTAAACCCGCAACTTTTTCAATCTTATGAATTTCTCTAATAGCTTCATCGTAGCGTTTTTTGTGGATTAAAAAACGGACAGATTCAGGAAGGTATAAGGCAATCACCGGTATGATCATAATTGGAATGAGTCCTATTAGAAGCAAAGGCCGCCAGCCATTAGTAGGAATAATTAACATTGCCATGAGCCCGGCTACTGCCCAACCTAGTGTAAAACCACCGAACATGGCTGTAACTGCTTTAGCCCTAATTTTTGCGGGTGCAAATTCCGAAATAAGGGTGATGGCAATTGGCATAGCACCACCCATTCCTATCCCAGCTAAAAAACGCAAACTAACAAAAGTTTTAAAGTCAGGCGCAAAATATGATACGCCACTAAATGTAGAGAAAATAGCAACTGATAACATCAGAGATTTTTTTCGTCCTAAGCGGTCTGAGATCATGCCAAATCCTGCTGCACCTACCATTAAACCAAGAAAACCATAGGATGCCACTGAACCGGCAACGATCGGAGTTAACTTCCATTCCTTAATTAAGTGGGGCATGATATACGCAATAATTTGAGAATCATAACCATCA
>Ga0209514_10006457_pt1 | contig 14381 bp, 9 predicted proteins | sample Subgrocontami58m_FD_187452 | JGI IMG/M metagenome (GOLD analysis project Ga0209514, IMG submission 187452) | Subsurface groundwater microbial communities from S. Glens Falls, New York, USA - GMW37 contaminated, 5.8 m (SPAdes) (version 3) | ecosystem: Environmental > Aquatic > Deep subsurface >...
GACTATATCAATACCACAACCTGTAGTAGTACTGGCTACTTTATGCAAGTTTCCCTAATAGGGTTCAGCTTCAAATAGCCCGAAAACTTTGGTCTAGTCACAGTGACAAGCCCTTCGCACTTTCGATGGTGCCGGACCCCTTGACTTGAGAGGTGGACCCCTTTTTCGAGCACGAATGTCCACACCCGTTTGCCCGTTGCTCCTGGGATTAGAAAGGTCGTACCCTTCGTCTATCAAGAGACGACGAAGGCAGTCTTCGGCGTCTCGGTTGGCAATTATGGATGGCATATCAGGCCCCTTGTAACTTTGTGACATCAGACTCGTTCGACGTCAGCCCATAGAGTTTGAACACGATCTGATCAAGTTGCTTTTCCAGTGCTGAAACGTTCGCAGACAAGTCAGCGCGTTTGAGCACCAGAATCTGGTCGACCAGCTCGATCACGGGCTGCTGCTGAGTCGCAGTAACAACAGGAATCGGTAACTTTTTCCAATCGTCAGGGTAAAGGTGAATGTTGGAGCGGCGGTTAGCGCGGAGGAAATCGCGGGCCGCAGACGAGTTCATTACACCAAGAAGGTACTTGATCGAGAACCGGCGGCTAGTGGCCTCAAGTTCTTCGCGCTTCGGCAGGTCGGGCCGCAGCGGCTTTTCTCCCCGGTAGCGCGCTGCTTTCTTCAGAGAGTTGTTTCGAACTCTGGCTAGCCCATCCCATGGGATGAAGATGCAAGATGTGTGCGTCGTGAAACGCTGTATGTCATCGAACATTACAGGCGGAGCACCGCCGGTAACGACGACCGTCATGAGTTTCTCTCTGGTCTCGTGCAATTCGATAAACGTCTGCCGTCTGAACTTGCGTGGCGCTCGTTCCGTACCCCATTCCAAGAATTGGTGAAATGGGGTGACCCACTTTTGAATGTGTTTTCCCTCAATATAGCGTTTAGGATGGGTCACGTCCTGATGATTCTGAACGACGTCATCGGTGACGAATTCTCCCTTGTATAGCTTCTCGTCGCTGCTAGCAGCTATTCCATAGCTGATATAGCAAATGGAAGTGAGAGGGATTGTGGCAACTGAAAAGGATGATCCCTGCCTATCAGGAAAGAACACCCGTTGTGTCAGCATCGCTTGCTCTTCACTCGGAAGCGTGGTTACATTGCCGAAGATTTCCCGATGAACACGGCGTTCAGGTCGATTATGTGCGCCCTCAACCCTCTGAAAGAAATATATAAGATTGTGTACTGCAGCGTCGAAGATTTGAAGGTCGCTGCAGAAGTCCAGCCGAAGGATACTGGCATTCTTCAAGAACCACTCTTGAGGCTTTTGTGCATACTTCGAGTGGCAGAACGCGTCGGAGACTATCATGGTAGATACGCCTCCGTGCCGCAATAGCTTGTAGCTGCGCTCTATGAAGGGAACGAACAGGTCCCACTTTTCCCACAGCGTCTCGTATTGGTCACTTGCCAGGATAGACCTACGCTGACTTTGGTTCCATTCGCTTTGCTCGTCGGCCCGGACGTATGGAGGGTTCCCAATAGTGATATCGAACCCATCACGAATTCCGAACATGGACTCGGGGTCGAAGTAGTCGGCTCTACGGTCGCCGCGATAGGGATCCCACGCCGCTACCGCTGAAGCCAGGTCCTTCGCAGCACTGCCTCCAAGGACCAAAATGAAGTCACTCAATTCCCGGCGTAAGCGCCGGTCTTCCGCTTTGCTGGCGTCTTTCTCTTCTTTCGATTGGGCGAAGAAATGACGTGCCCGAACGTTCAGCAACGCCTCTTCTTTCGGCTCGATCTGTTGATTGAACATTGCCAGGTCTCTTGGGCGGGCAATGCCCAGGAGCGAATTGGCACAGATGAACTTGGTTTCGAGATTAGGCAATGGCCGAATATTTGCATCATTCTGCTCGATGACGAGCGAAAGGAAAAAACGGAGTTTGCTTATTTGTATAGCCGCTGGTTGAATGTCTACGCCATGGATGCAATCTTTGATAAGCTCCAGCTTACGGGTATAGTCGAAGGATTCCTCCTTGAAAACCTGTTCGGCTTTCTTGCGCATCTCGTCCGGAAGGGCGGCGAGCTTGGCAGCCTTCCACTGTTGATTGCGGGGGTCGAGCTTGCGTAAGACATGCACCAGCATTTGTAGCAGTCCCATGGGAAAGGCCCCGGACCCGCAGGCGAGGTCGAGTATACGCATCCGACTTATTGCAGTGACTGCCTTGGCTGTTTCAACCGCGTTCAGTTTGTTGGATTCCATCTCTTCGGACACCATGTCGCGTAGGTCTCCTTCGAGACCTGGCCTCGGGTTATCAGATCCGATGTTGGCAAAAAGATGACGAAAGAGAGCTTCTTCAACCATATAGTGAACGATTTCGCGGGGAGTATAGAACGAACCAGTGGACTTGCGGGCCACTGCGCCGGTTTCCGGGTTGACGGCAGCGAGCAAATTTTCGAAAGTCCGGCCCAGCAACTCAGGGTCGAGGGCAAGATCCTCTTCAAGGGGTGTGTTTTCCTCGATAGTAAACTTATAGTCGCGGAAAATACGCAACAGGCCCCGGGCATGTGGTGCGCCTGATTCCCCTAACATCGGCCCAAGCTCGGGAACCGAGCGATCGACGCCGAAGAACAAACAATCAGGAACAATGGGTTGTTTTGCAGGGACATCCGAGAAGCCATCCACCCGCGATTCCTTTTCGACATCGGGATCACGGCCTGGTATTTCATCAAGGTTCTCGAACAGGCCGCCGTTGAGGAACGGGATGGTCCGGTAGAGGTCTTCCACCGGCGCTTTCTCGTTGAACAATCCCACGTGACGAAAATAGCGTTGGTCACCGTAGTGCTTGTTCTTTCCCAGATAAGATCGGGCTGTCCGGAACTTTCGCTCCGCGGCAGGCGTAGCCAACGTAGCAAAGAATAGGTTTTGCAGTATCGCCTTGTAGAAGCGGCCGTCCTTGTCTGTTTCACAGTCAGCCGCTCGCCAGTCTTTAAGCAAGCTTTCGACGGTGCGGTCAGCAAAAATGTCTTCCGGTACAAGCTTCTTCTCCCTGAGGAACCAGCAGAAAATCATTCGCGTTAGCAGCCGAATAAGGGCTTCGGAGTCGCCCCCATCGTCTTTTTTGGCACCGTCCGGAAATCGGGTGTGCAGGCGAGCCCAATAGAACCAGTTGCGGATTTCAACGAAGAACCGTTTGTTGAGGGCCTGAATGTTTAGCGTTTTGCGCCAAGCCTCGTGTAACTGCACGAAATTGGAGAAACCGTGTTTCTCTTTCAATGACTCCAGCGAGAGGTCGAAAAGTATCTCAATATGCGCTCGATGCGGCTGCGCAAAATTGATGTCCTTGATCAGAGTGACCTTTTCCAGCACGTCCTTCGCCGATTCCTTTTTGTTGAGACGGCGGTCGATGATGGACAGTGTCAGCGTGCTGCCATGCTTGAACAGCACCATGACTGGCATGGGGAACAGCCTGTTGATTTCCCTGGTGACGGTGGAAAGTTGAGTGCGGGTGTATTCCGCGTTCTCGAGCGCGATGGCGAAGAACAGGTAGGATTCCATCACCACGTTATCAACCGTCTTGAGTGACCCGAAATCAAGACGGCCTTGCGTTGAGGCCCCGATGTCTTCTCCCGTTAGCTGGAACAGAAAGTCGACGGTCTTCCACTCTTCAAGCAAAGCCTTCTCTGCGGAAAAAGCCTTGCCCGTGGCAAAAGCAGCGACGAAAGTGTCTCCGTTATTGGGGGTCAATTCTGTCGACCGTTCACTGTGATAACCCAGTCCGCCAAACAGGTCGGCGGCGCTTTTCAGAAGTGCCTTGTCCGCGAATCCGGCCAGGCTGCCCTTTATCTTTTCCTTTAGCTGTTGGTCAGTCACAGTTTCTTATCACCAACCAGGTTACGAGTTCGAAGTCGGTCTTGTCGGAAACCTGCTTCAGCCGGTCCATCAACACAGCGCCCCGCCCCGATTGGAGGTGGGCCAGGGCACGTCGCTTGAAGTTCCGTTCTATTGAGTCCACTGCCTTCCCCAACAGTTGCGAATAGGCCTTCATCTCCGAGCCGTTGTTCGTCTGCTTGTCAAAGGCATTGCAGAGTTCTTCGTAGGCCGCTGTCCGGCCTGAGCAAAGGCCGCGGAACATCTCCAATATCTGCTTGGGCTGAGTGAAGGTGAACCGAACCTCTTTGTCATCACGAACATAGACTAAGAAATAGGGCTTCAGGGGGTTGACGGCTTCCGTGCCGTCAGAATCCCCCTTCTGTTTCAGACAGAAGATGATGCCGGGACCGACCACCTTGGACGACGAGTCCGGAGGCACCACCGCGTAAAGGCCCAAGGGTGCCTCTTCGAGTTTCTGCCTATTGCTCTCGATGTACTTCGACAACTCCATGCGGAAGTCATCGAGGGTGAATTCGTTGAGTGCAACGCTCTCGTTGAAATCCTCCATGTCCAGGACTTCGTCTTTCAGACGCAGCAACTGCTTGTCCCGGTACTTCAATTCGTCTGCGATGAGGTCTCTGATGTCATCGGACTTCAACAGGTTGTCTTCCAGCGTGGCTGCGATGTCGACTAGTGCCATCCTGGCCTCGACCCGGTTCTTCAAGTTGATGTATTTGTTCAAATCCGCCGTAGGCCAGAAGTTGACTAACTGCACACTTTTGTTGATACTCCCAATCCGGTCGATGCGTCCAAACCGTTGAATGATGCGTACAGGATTCCAGTGGATATCGTAATTGATCAGATAATCGCAGTCCTGCAAGTTCTGGCCCTCAGAAATACAGTCGGTCGCGACCAGAAGGTCTATTTCGCCTTCCTGGGACATGGACCTCATCTTGTCCCTCTTTTTCGCAACGGGCGAAAAGTTGGTCAGGATATTGTTGAATTCGTTCCGGCCAAACGTCGTTTTGTTCTCGCGTGAACCCCCGGTTACCAGGGCAGATTGAATTCCCAGTTCCGAGAGCGCCCATTGGCTCAAAGCTGCATAGAGATACTCTGCGGTGTCAGCAAAAGCGGTGAATACCAGTACCTTGCGGTTGGGCTGTCCAAGTTTGTTGATGGTCGGATTGCTAACCTTCTTGGATATGAGGTCCTTCAGTTCCTTCAGCTTGGCGTCGCGGTCGACTGATACATCCTTCGCTTGCAGGCAGATGCCGTTAAGCTGCTGTTTATCCTGGCGGAGATCCCGAAGCCAGTGCTCCACATCCAGGTGGGCCAATTTGAATGTCTTCTTTTGACCTACCTCGAAGGCTTCGCGGGCCTCCGGGTCATCATCAAGTCCAAGTGAGTCGAAGTCGAAATCGGGGTTTTCTTCTTTGTGTTTCTGGAACCGCTCAATCTTATCTTCCAGACTCTCGATCTTCGCAATAGTTCTCTCCAATGTCATGGCGAAGGAACTCACGGAGCTTTCCAGGCGTTTGAGGAAGTTGACCTTCATCATGCCAATCAAATAATGTTCGCGGTCGGCCTGAGTAAAGTTGAGGATCTTGGTTTCATACTCGGCTTTATGCGCGGGCAACACGTACTTGCTTGGGTTAAACAGGGAAAGCCTGTAGCCGGATATCTCATCGTTCAGTTTGTCGTAGGACATGAACTTATGCTTGAGGTCGGTTTCCGGGCAGACGGGTATCGGCTTGGGCCTTTCGGGGAAACCGCCTAATTTGGCCACGCTGTCGCGGTAGTATTTCTGGATGTGTTTTCTTGAGCGGGCGATGGTCAATTCATCAAGGAGTTTGAAGAAGCCTGAGCTGAGCCTGTTTAAGAGGTCGCTGGTCTTTCTCTCTTGCGTCTGCACCTTGGCCCAGGCCGAAAACTGTTGTTGAGCGGTCTTCAAGGTTTCCTTGAGGCTGGAAACCCCGATCGTGTCCCTGAAGGCGGAATCTTCATCCTCGGTGATGATGTACAACTGATTGCGAAGGTCTTTCAGGTCGTTGTTTACCGGCGTAGCTGACAGCAAAAGCACCTTGGTTTTGACACCGGCCTTCATGACATCCTGCATCAGACGTTCGTAGCGGCTCTTCTGGACGATATTCCCGTCCTCGTCGCGCCGGCCCTTGGTATTATTGCGGAAGTTGTGCGACTCGTCGATGACCACGAGGTCGAAGTTGCCCCAATTAATGCTCGCCAGGTCTATGTCGCCGCTTTTCCCGCTGTCTCGACTCAGGTCTGTGTGGGAAAGAACCGTATAGGCGAATCGGTCCGCAATAAAGGGGTTCATTTCGCTATTATTGTGGGCCTGGTAAACGGTCCAGTTCTCGCGCAACCGCTTGGGACACAGAACCAGGACCCTTTCATTCCTCAGTTCGAAGTATTTGATGACCGCCAGGGCTTCAAATGTCTTGCCCAAACCCACGCTGTCGGCGATGATGCAGCCGTTGTGTTTCAGTAGTTTATTGATCGCTCCCTTCACTCCGTCTTTCTGAAACTCAAAGAGGACGTTCCAGACCAGGGTGTCAACGAGCTTGATGTTCTGGTCAAGCAGGCCGCCGGTTTCCTGTTCGGCAAGAAACTTCTCGAAGATGTGATACAGCGTCTTGTAATAGATGAATTCGGGTTCGTTGTTCTGGTAAAGCTGTTGAAGGTACAGCAAGACTTCGTCCTTGACGTCTTCGACAAGCCCGGAATCGTTCCAAATCTCATGGAACCAGGTCTTGAGGTCTTGTCGGTCACGGTTGCTGTCCACGACCAGATTCAACTCGATGTTGTTGCCGGACGGGCCAAGTCCGAGGCCTCGGACGGTGAAGTTGGAACTGCCCATTATGGCATCTTCAACCCCGTTGGTGGCTATGTGGTACATCTTTGCATGGAGCAGGTTGGACTGTTTGACGGACTGGATGGCGACTTTGTCCGTTATCCAGGCGGCGCACTCCCTGGCAATGGCTTTCTGCTCCAGCCGATTTGCGAGTGAAAGGCCTTCGTCCTCTATCTTGAAGGATTTTTTGTCGGTCTTGGCCGGGTCCAGGGACTTTACGAAGCGGGGCTCGCCGAAGAGGAAGTTGACGGTTCCGGCTCGCGATAGCTCATCTTTGAGAGCGGCATAGGCGTATATGGTGAAGTAAGCCGACACAACGGAAAGCTCCGCGCCGTCCTTGATGCGGCGGGAAAGGAACTCTCCCACGGTTCCCCGCTTGTAGTTGTCTCTAATGCCAGATGGCAGCGACGATGCGTCCATTCAGTATTCACTAACCTCGCGAATCGTGTGAGAAGCTTCTCTACGAGCAGGTTCTTTTCGACAGTGCCAATAATAAGGCCGTTGCTGACAGGATGCAAGGGGGGGGCTGATAGCTCATAGCTATTGGCTGCTGGCCGTTAGTTCACACGTCCCCTCTCCCGCAATGGGCGAGAGAACCGGGCAAAGAGACTCTGTACCGTACCCCTCCTCTCTTATTCTCTCCCATCGAGGGGACAGAGTGGGAGATGGTCAGGCATGGGGATTCCGGAAGGACGGGGCCCTTACTAATCTGGTTGGAATACCCTCATCCCCTGACAAGCCTAAGGACTGAGGTAGGATAGCCAATAGCTGATAGCTTGTAGCGGATAGCTAATCGCCAATCGCCAATAGCTAACCGCTAATCGCTAATGGCTAATAGCTGGTAGCAAGTAGCCAATCGCCAATGGCTGGTAGCTGGTAGCGGATAGCTGGTAGCTGATAGCAAGTGGCTGGTAGTCAATAGCTAATCGCTAATCGCTAATAGCCAATAGCTGGTAGCAAGTAGCCAATCGCCAATCGCCAATCCGCAACCGGCGCGACAAAACCCCATTGACCCGGGCCGCGCCCGCAGCGTACGCTTTCAGGCATGACCGAAGCCCCGCCCGCCCGCAGAACTGCTATCGGTGAACAAGGAGGTCATCATGCCCGGAGGCGCCCCGCGCGGCAACCAGAACGCCCGCAAACACGGCTACTACTCCAAAGTCCTGGGTAAGGCCTCGCGCGTTGCCCTTGACCAGGCCGCCTGCATCAGCGGCATCGACGAGGAGATCGCCCTGCTCAGGTTCCACATCCGCGAGCTTCTGGAGAAAGAGCCGGATAATCTCAAGCTGCAACTTCAGGCCGCCAGCATACTCGGCAGGCTCCTGAAGACCCGTTACCAGCTCGGCGGCGCGCAGCAGGACAGGCTCAAGGAGGCCATGCACAAGGTCATGACGGAAATTGGAGTGCCGTTCGGCGTCGCGCCCTGGCTGGGCCGCCCCGGCGAATCCGCCCGGCCCCAGGTTACAAAAGATGGCACAGAAAAAAATGCTGTTTGAGAAGCCCGCACCGCAAGCTGGCTCTTATCTGCGCGGTGTACCGGATTGTTTCCCGAACAACTCCCGGCGCGGATACAAAAACGGCCCGGTTGTTTGGTTTATTTGGTTACAACTGGAAATCCGCTGTCAGGCGCGCGGCAGATTGGCGTACAAGGTTAACAAAGCAAAGAAACGGGCGTTGTTACACCTGTTGGCATCCGACCTCAGATAGCTGATAGCTGGTAGCTGGTAGCCAATAGCTGGTAGCTGATAGCCAATAGCTTGTAGCCAATAGCTTGTAGCTTGTAGCCAATAGCTAATAGCTGGTAGCTTGTAGCTAATAGCTGGTAGCTTGTAGCTAATAGCTGGTAGCTTGTAGCTAATAGCTGGTAGCTTGTAGCTAATCGCTAACCGCTAACCGCTAACCGCTAATCGCCAATAGCTAATAGCTAATCGCTAACCGCTAACCGCTAACCGCTAATAGTTGCGCCCTTGTTCATTCAGACGGACCGGTGCTGACCACCATGTAGGTCGAGGTGTTCTTGACGCCTTTGGTTGTCTGGATGACGTTCAACACCGTCTTCGCCACCGCGTCGCTATCGGCGCCATGAACAACGGCGATAATGTCGTGCGGACCCGTGACGACATCGGCGGCCCGTATGCCGGGCTTACCTCGCAGGGCTTTGGCCGCTGCTTCTGCCAGGCCCATTTCTGCCTGAATTAAAACGTAAGCCTGTCTGCTCATCTGTTCCCCCTTTTCGACCACCACCGGCTGGACAGCCGAGTTTGTGCTGCTCCCCTCATTATACTCTGGTCCCCGCTCGCACGTGGCCCATGCACAGGCACGGCCATGACGGAGCACGGCCCTCCGAAGGTAAGCGCCAAGGGGCGAGAGTGCGGGCCTCAGATGGCGCGTGTAGTCGCGTTCTGCAGCCATGGTGTGGTAAACTTGTGCCTGACAGCGCCTGACCCAAGGTGGATGAGACAGGAGGACGAAACCGATGCAGATGGGATTCTATTTCGACCAGACACGGTGCACGGGATGCTTCACGTGCATCGTTGCCTGCAAGGACTGGCACGACGTGCCTGCCGGACCAGCAGCGTGGAGACGCGTGACGACGATTGAAAAAGGGACCTACCCCGAGCTATTCGTCGCCCATCTCGCCACCTCCTGCTACCACTGCGTCAACCCGGCATGCGTACCCGCCTGCCCCGTGGGCGCTATAACCAAAAGGGAGTCCGATGGCGTGGTCCTGGTCGACTCCGAAACATGCCTGGGCCACGATAACTGCGATATGTGCCTTCAGTCCTGCCGCTATGCTGCACCTCAGTTCGGCGCCGAGAAGAACGCCAAGATGCAGAAATGCAATTTCTGTATCGACCGCCTGGCAGAGGGCAAACAGCCCATCTGCGTCGGGGCCTGCCCGATGAGGGCACTCGACTCGGGTCCGATCGACGAACTGAAGAAGAAGTATGGTAACGCGGTAGACGCCGAAGGCTTTGCTGCCGACCCCAGCCTATGCCCCTCCACCATATTCAAGCCCAAGTGGGACACGAAGAAGCTGGTTGTGATGCGGGTGGATGTTGTGCCGCTGAGCCCCGAACTTGTCGCCGGCATGCGGTAGGGATCGGCAGGCACACCCTCACCCCCGCATCAGAGTACGGGGCGGGCTCTGACCTTCTCCAGCGAGGGGGAATGCGGCCTGAATTCCAAGTACCAAATGACAGGTCTCAAACAAGCGCCAGGTGCCAGGTACAGGACCTCAAATGGGACCACCCTCATCCTTCGACAGGCTCGGGACTGGGACGAGCCCATAGCTGCTGGCTTTTAGCCGTTAGCTCACACGTCCCCCTCTCTGCCGCAAGCAAGTGGCGAGGGAAGGGCGAAGGGGCTTGGGGGGTCAGCGGCTGGACAATAGCTCCCGGGCAATGGTACGGCGATAGAAATCGCCGTGGGCGAGCGGCAGTTCCTGGTCCTGGGCACTGAGGAAATGCAGCCCAACTTCATGGTCGCGGGTGAACCCCACCGCCCCGTGAATGCGGACGGCTGATGCCGCAACCTGCTTATAGGACTCGCTGCAACAGACCCTGGCTATCGAGATCTGCTTTTCACACGGCTGGTCCCGGCCCAGGAATCCGGCAGCCTGGTATGTCGCATACCGCATGCCGTCAACGGTGATAAGCATATCCGCACACTGGTGCTGTATCGCCTGAAAACTGCCGATAAGCTGGCCGAACTGCACCCTGGTCTTCGCCATCTCCAGGGTCAACTCCAACATCCTGCGGGCGCTGCCTACTGCCATTGAACATCTGCCCGCAGCGTCGAAGCAGGCTGCCCTCGCTATCACCTGCCAGCCCTTACCTGTTTCACCCAGTACCCCGTCCAGTCCAACCCTGGTCCCGTCAAAGATGATCTTGTGCAGGCTTCGGCCTGTTACGGACCTGTGACTGTCGATACTGGAACCGGGGCTGTGCGAATCAACGACGAACACCGTGATGCCATCTTCGGTGGTGCCGTTATGAGTCCTGGCCACGGTTATCCAGAGGTCAGCATCAGCCGCAAAGGGGACGAGGCTCCTGGCACCGTGCAGCACGTAGGCGGACCCAGCCAGTGTGGCACGTAAACCAGCCGAGCGGCTGTCGAAGTCGCCCCACTCGTCATTTAAGGCAAGGACGACCAGTGCCTTTCCGGCGATGATTTGTGGCAGCAGTTGTGCCCCGGCGTCCGGGCTGCCCGTTTCAATGAGCGAAATCGCTCCGGACAGGGTTTCGACTATCGGCAGAGGGAGCAATGCCCTGCCTGCTTCTTCGAGGAGGGTGACTGACAGGTCGAGGAAGGAAGAGCCCTGGCCGCCGTATTTCTCTGGAACGGCAAGGCCAAGCCATCCCAGCTCAGCCAGCTTCAGCCATAGCTGGCGGTCCAGCGTGCCCTTCTCACGGTAATCCCGCACAACGCTAAGCGGGCATTCCTTCTGGAAGAAGTCCCTGGCAGCCTCTTTGAGTATTAACTGCCTTTCGCTGAGTTCCAGGTTCAATCAAAACCTCTATCTGTGTGTATTACGCAGCCTTCATTGCTGGCAGTCCAAGCCCTCTGGTTGCGATGGTGTTCTTCTGTATTTCCAGGGTCCCTCCGGCCAGCCCATGGCCGATGGAATAGACATACTCTCTGCCGAAACTGACCTCGGAATCGCCGCATGAGGGGACATCCACGTCCAGACAGTCCGGCCCGATGACCCCCCTGGCAAACTGAGCGATCCGCCTCCCCAGTTCGTCGGCCATTATCTTGGTGGCAGACCCCTCATAGGTGAGAGGCTTGCCTGAAGCCATCAGGTACACCGTGCGCAACGAGAGCAGCCGGGAGACCTCAATTTCGACTGCCAGTTCGGTCAGGCCGTGACGGAAGACGGGATCTTCGCTCACAGGCAGGCCGTTTCTTTTTGTCTTTTTTGCCCAGGCTATCAGATCGTCGAACACCCTGCGGCAATACGCTATCCTGGCTGAGCGGGCCCAGAACCTGTCGGCCTCGAGGGAGGGGATGACTATCTGGAGGGCCGAGTTCTCGCCGCCGATCAGGTTTTCCCTGGGGACTTCGACCGAATCGAGGTACAATTCGTAAAACGAGGCATCGCCGGCCAGATTGATGATAGGACGGAGGGTAATGCCCGGAGTTTTCATGTCCAGAAGGAACATGCTCAGACCCTTCTGGTGCAACTCAGGCCTGGTGCTCGCCAGCAGCCATGCATGGTTTGCCCGGTGCGCACGGCTACCCCAGGTCTTCTGTCCGGTGATTAAGTACCGGTCGCCCTTTGCCACTGCCCTTGTTTTGCAGTTGAGCAGGTCGGACCCGGCGTCAGGCTCGCTGAGGGCCTGCCAGAACTGGACCTCCCCGCTGGCCAGCCGGGGCAAGAAGGCGCGTTTCTGGGCTTCAGTCCCCTTCTTCGTCAGAGCCTGGCCAACAGTGTACGCGAAGAAATGCCCTGCCCAGGGTGCTTTGTGGTAGGCCATTTCCTCGTTGAGAATGAACTGGTGGACCGGGCTCAGCCCAAGGCCGCCGTACTCTCTGGGGAAGGTCGTGCCTATCCAGCCTTTCTGGCCGACCCTTCTGGTGAACTCGTAGGACCAGCATCCGAACCCAAAGCATTCATTCTCTGTCTGTGTGGGAAAACTTGAGGGTGGCTCCTCCGCAACAAAACGCAGGACCTCTTTGCGGAACTCTTCCTGTTCCGAGGTCAGGGAGAAATCCAGTTCGTTATCCGCCATCAGGGCATTGACATGCGAAGATTCAGCATCTTGACTAAAAATTAACCGGTCGTTATAATTTTCCCCGAGCATATCATCGGCATCCACCTTTGTCAAGGATATGTTGCATCCCGGTTGACAAAGTCCATACAATATCAGGAAAAAGGGACTTCGCGGTCTCTGGCATTGGAGCCTCAGTGAAGAACAGGAAATCCCGTCTTACCAGCAGGATACGGTTACGTCAGACTGAAAACATCCTGCTTGCTGCAGGGCAACTCTTTTTCAGGAAAGGATACACTGCAACGAGTATTGAGGATATCGCCGAGGCGGCAGACGTAAACAAGGCCAGCATCTACTACTATTTCAAGAACAAGAACCAGATGCTCTTCGATATCTCGAAGAGGTCGATGGATGACCTGCTCGACATGGCCAGGCCCATAGCAGAGTCAGGGGCTCCGCCGGATGAGAAACTGAGGCGGCTTATTCAGGGCCACATCAGGTGGCAGGTGAATACTCCCGGTCTGGCAGGCATTGGACAGCTTGAGAGCAGGAACATGGCCCCCAGGTCGTTGCGTGCATTCGTCGAAATGCGCGACCAGTACGAATTGATCTACAGAAAGATCATCGCCGAGATCATCGCCGCAAACGGAGATGGCAGGGACCCTGTGCTGGCTACGATGCTGAGCCTGGGGATGTTGAATTCCATTATAAGATGGTACAAACCCCGTGGAAGGAAATCGGCGGAAGAAATAACGAACTGCGCTTTTGACTTCATAATGGGAGCGCTCAGGCATCAGGAGGGCGTCTCCTGCGCGGTTGAACTGAAGAAACGAGCCGCAACCCCCAAGGCGCCGAAGATGGCGCGGTCAAGGGCCAGAGTGAAGGTAGCTGTCAAATAGCTGACAGGCTGAGCCATCCAGTGAAACAGGAGGGTCAAAGTGGCAGAAACTAGCTTGCAGGACATCCTCTTCGAAAAGAAGGATGGAATCGCCAGGGTAACGATAAACAGGCCCGAAAAGTACAACTGTTTCCGGGCGATTACCGCCAGGGAGATGGCGCAGGCCTTCGAGGATGCCGGCAGTGATCCGAAGATCGGGGTCATTGTTCTGAACGCGTCGGGCACGAAGGCGTTTTGCACCGGGGGCGACGCGAAAGATGTCGGCCCGAGCGGCGCGGGCTACAATCCCGATTTGCTGGTGTGGATCGAAAAACTGCACGGCCTCATCAGGCAGGTGCCGAAGCCGGTGATCGCCTCGGTACGTGGCTTTGCCATTGGCGGCGGCAACGTGCTGGCAACCCTGTGCGACTTGACCATTGCATCGGAGAACGCCGTATTCCAGCAGGTTGGACCGAAGGTGGGGAGCTACGACGCGGGGTTTGGAGCGATCCAGTTGGTCAGCGCCGTTGGTGAGAAGAGGGCGCGGGAAATATGGTATATGTGCCGCCCATACAAAGCAGCCGAGGCACTACAGATGGGCCTGGTGAACAAAGTGGTGCCGGACGCCCAGCTAGAGGCTGAAACTGAGGCCTGGTGCAAGGAACTGCTTGAGAAGAGCCCGACGGCCTTGAAGTTCCTCAAGGCGTCCATGACCGCGGTCACGGCGCAGCTTTCGGGACTGGACAGGAGTTACTTTCACCACCTGTGGCTGTACTATCAGAGCGAAGAAGCAGTGGAAGGCCGGAAGGCCTTCGAAGAAAAGCGGAAGCCCGACTTCGGCAAATTCAGGGTGTAGGGGATAGTCTCGGAGGCAGCTTGTTCTGCCTTCCTCACCCTTAAAGGCGAGGAATTAGCTGGAGGCGATCAGTCGGTACTGCCTTGGTACTTCCCCGCAAGGGGAGATTAGCTGGCGTGGTGTCTCATTGATCTCTTGACAAGACACCGGCCACCGTGTTGTCGTTCCAGCGAAAGCGGGAATCCAGACCCAGGAGCCTG
>Ga0209514_10006459_pt1 | contig 14379 bp, 12 predicted proteins | sample Subgrocontami58m_FD_187452 | JGI IMG/M metagenome (GOLD analysis project Ga0209514, IMG submission 187452) | Subsurface groundwater microbial communities from S. Glens Falls, New York, USA - GMW37 contaminated, 5.8 m (SPAdes) (version 3) | ecosystem: Environmental > Aquatic > Deep subsurface >...
CATACTGGTGGAGGCGGGATTGGAACGAGACAAATAGAGCAGAACTATGAGTGTCCGTATTGAAATGCTGATGCTCCGTGTCCGGGGGGATACAGACCACGTCCTCCTTTTCCCAGTCCCATCTTTTTCCATTGTGGATGTCATACCCTTTTCCTTGTAGGATTTTATGTACTTCCTCACTGACGTGGCGGTGTCGGCCGCTATGGCCGCCCTGCGGTAGCTCCTGCAAGAAACAGTCAAAAAGCAATAATGGTGATTGGCTATAAGGCGTAATCAGGTATTTAAGTTTCCCCATCTCCGTATTTTCCCATGAGAAATCTCTCCCCCGCATCACGTGAGGAGCTTTCCGGCGGTGTTCAGCCTGCATGGCAAGTAATTTGAGGTATCGCTGGTAGGTATTTTGAGGCTCTCCAGTAAACTGGATATAGCTTTTACCTTCCATAAATTTCTGGTAGTCTGCATCCCGTCCGAAACGTACCTCTCTGCCATTTGCAAAGCGATAGCCCTCCATTTCTCCATTATTTGAGTATAGAGGAGATGACTCCGGAGGGATAGTGTAATTGAGATGCCATTCCATTTGCTCGAAATGGCTCAGGTTCATCAATTCAAAAACCAGGGGGATAGAGAAAAAAAGCCGCGCCGTGCGGTCGGCGCTGGGGTTAAAGTGTTGATGGACACAGTACGTGGGAACGCACATGACATCCCCGGCCTCCCACGGATATTTTATGTCATCATGTATTTCATAGCCTTCTCCTTCGATGATATAGAAGATAGCCTCATAATAGTGGCGATGTTTCCCAGAATGCTCCCCTGGAAGCAGTATCTGTTCCAGGAGCTCCATTGTGCAAATGGGAGCCTGGGCGAGACGCCGCGGCATACCGGGTCCGGCAAAAGGTTTGCGGTGCGCCTGGGCGCTAACCTGCCACGGTACAGAATCGTATTTCAGAACATGAGGCAAGGTCTGGAGCTTCCGCCGCTCCGTTTCGTAGCGCTCACGGTTTTCCTCGGAGGTGCGTACAATCTGCACAGGCTCCGGCTCGCGGCGCCGCTCCAGTTGTCTTTCCATGCTAGATCTCCTGCTTACTGCTTATTTCCCCCACAGCTTGCTAAATACTTTATCCCGGAACATCTGGTTGGCACTATCATTGTCTTCTTCGGTCTGGAAGACGAGTTTCTTCGGTTTTAGTTCAGTGCCCGGCGGTGAGTAATCGCGCACTCCCTTTCGATTCATGGGTACCTGTTGGGCCTTGCTCACCACCTCCTGGCCCTCCTGGGAGAAAAGCCAGCTACCAAAGAGTTTTGCGGCATTAGGATGAGGACTGTCTTTAATAGCTCCCACTGAACCGCCAATTCCTGTAGTGCCATCCTCCAGGAATACCGGTTTAATAGAAGCCCCCTCCTGAACGAAGCGGTTCAAGCTTGTATTTGAACCTGTCGCCGCCAATGGGAAATCACCCTTGGCAAGAGCCCTACCGCTTTCAACTTCGCCGGTGACAAAATTCAAGTCCTGTTTGCCCAGGGCTTCAATAAAACCCAGGTTCACATTACCGGCGCGGATAAGGGGAGTAAACAACTGGTAGGGAGTCCCAGCTATCTGAGGGTCGGTGACAAGTATTTTGCCCTTCCATTTTGGCTGTAGTAAGTCTGACCAACTCCGCGGCTCATCCGCTTGTTTGACCAGGCGGGAATTAACCCACGCTGTCATATAGCTGATTCGGAAGACAAGGACGTTTTTTTCCGGATCCAATCTGTCAGGAGCAACCACAAAGTCATCAGTAGATTTCAATACATCCAGGTCGCTAAGGCTTGTTGTAATGCCCTCTTTTTTCATGTTAAGAACATGCAGCGGTGAGCCTTCAGTGAAGTCGGCTGTTATCTGGCGAACACGGCGTTCAGTTTTCAGGCGTTCCAGAAACTCAGCCCCCCGGCCGGTTACGATGTCGACTTCGATACCATATTTGTTTTTGAATGCTCTGGCGATTTCCAGACCCGTGTCTCCTACCCAGTTGTAGGAATAGATGGTTACTTTTTGCTCCTTTTGTGCGGCTTCTACAACCTTGTTCCACGCAACTTGCCCCGATTTATCGGGGACATCCTGGGACGTGGTAGGCCTGAAGTTAGAAGCGGTAACGGTTGTCGTGGGAGGTGAAGTCTGAGTTGGCGCTGTAATCGGTACCGACGTAGGGGCGCAACCTATCAGTATCACCAGTAATATTGTCAGCCATACCAAATGAAAACCCTCGCTTTTCATGCTCCTCCTTAAGTTGGTATTATTGATATCCTTACGCGAACAAGCCCCGACAGGTCAGGCCAAAACGGAACCGATCCCGATGCATTGGGGACTTACCTGGCGTCGAAAACCCCCACCCCGATGAATCGGGGTTGCCCCCTTTGCGTAAAGGGGGTTATGTCACGAAGAGAACCGTTCCAAACCCAATTCAAATAATTTATCCCTGGTTGGAACACCTTTTTCGATGTCCCAACCCCGTTCGTCGTAATAGTCGTCCAGCATTTGTTGTATATCCGCTGTGGATACACGCCTGCCAAACCAGTCTACCAGGTATTTATCGCCGCCTTTAAGCTTTAATGGTGTTTCGGTATTCTTCAGCCATAAGGCAGGGACTTCATCGTCTTTTCTGGTGAATCCCTCCCGGACATTAAGTAGTTTTTGCAAATTCCATACCCTTTCGCCGCGCTTTTTTAGCTCCTGGGTAGTAATATCAAAACCGGTAGCTGCCGTGTACATTTCAGCCAGAAGGGGCACGTTCCGCACTGGCTCCCAATCCCCCCACTCAGTGCATACACCAAGAGAGTCGTAAACAGCATAGGCATCCTCGGCATGTTTTTCCAGCCTGCCAGCATTAAAGCCATCGTTTGTAAATATTCTATCTATCGCTTCCAGCGGCGCCCCCATCTCCAGGCAGTCCCTTTTTACATCGTTTAGAGACCTTTTCCACTCCGGGAAGTAGGTCTCTTTATGGATATCATCCCCTGCCGGGTACATGGTATCCTGGAGTAAGAGCTGTCCCCTGGGACGCAGAATAGCCGCCAGTCCGTGTCCGGGATCGAAGCCGTCAAAGCGGGCGTCAGTAATGGTATCGAAGTTTCGAACGATGGAGGCGCCGTCCGTCCAGTCGGAGGCAGCGTCAACGCCGACCCTATCGGAGAGGGCATACCAGCCCCGTGCCATATACTCACCAATGTGTTGCCGGTTAATATACTGTTCCAGTAGTTTTCGATAAGAATCGAAGTCCCCACGTTTAATTTCCAACCCCCCGGTGTCTTTGCTGGATATGACACCGCGCTCATAGAGCCTTGAGACGAAGTGTATCATCCGCACGGCCGTAAACATATCAACCCCGGCCCTGTTAGCGAGATCGAATAGCGTCAGGACGTCGCCATACTCCTGGAGCCGTAATCTGCGCCCATGATAGAACGTAAAATAGACCTTGGCATCAAGTAGCCGGGTCCCGGCAAATCTACCATCCTTTATTTCGTGGTTGGCCTTGCAGGGATCGGGGCAGGAGGCGCAGGCGATCCATCCTGTCCGTGTACGCTCGCTCAGGTTGCCGGGATAGCCAGCACTGGCGCTCTGGAAGAAATCGGCGCCGCGCCCCTTGCCGAATCCGGGGTGAGAGATTATCTCCTGTCGTAGTTTCTCCGACAGAGCCATCAGTTTCTTCCCATTAGCTATTCTCACGCCTTTTGTGCCAAGGGTTACCACAGCTTTCAGGTTTTTGGAACCCAGAACTGCTCCTCCGAAAGCACCCAGAGTGCTCATGTTATCAACAAAACCGACAGCTCCGTTAACCAGATTCTCACCAGCTCTGCCGATGGCGAAAACGCCTGCCTTGCCGCCGGGCCCCTTATGCCGGGAAGACAGTTCTTCGGTAGTCTCGAAGACGTCTTTTTTGCCCCACAGATCTGATGCGTCGCAGACCTGTACGTCATCATCAACAATTTTTAAATACGAGGGCTTTCTAGCACGCCCGGTTATGACCACAACATCGTAGCCAGCATTTTTCAGCATAATACCGAACCTGTTGCCGCCGGCTACTGATACGTCAACTACATATTTGGCTTCATGCCTGCTGGCCGGACCGGGGAATTTCATGATAAGGTTAGTCTTGCAGGCTGATGGAACCATAGTACCAACCAGGGGGCCTACGCCAAAGACAACCGGGTTTTCGGGGGATAAAGCACTAGCACGGGGTTTGATCAGATCAAAGGCAAATCTGGAGGCGAGTCCAGCGCCACCGATGAACGTTTGGGCTTCATTCAGATCGAGGGCCGCAGACCTGGTTTCCCGGTTTTCCAGGTTAACGTAAAGGACCTTGCCGGCATATCCATAGTAGTCCATCTCATTCACACCTTTTGTCTTTCAGGTTTTTACACCAGATATACCCATTCATTCGCTGTAAAAGTGAAATTCGGGGAGTAAGGGCTTATAGCACACGTATCCTTTACTTATCAGAGCCTCAGGGATGTCATCACACCTCATACCTTTCCAGACCCATCTCAACCAGTTTCTGCCTGGTAGGCGTCCCTTTATTAATATCCCAACCCCGTTCGTCGTAATAGTCGTCCAGCATTTGTTGTATATCTGCCGTACAGACACGCCTGCCAAACCAGTCTACGAGGTATTTATCGCCGCCTTTAAGCTTCAGTGGTGTTTCGGTATTCGTCAGCCATAAGGCGGGTACTTCATCGTCCTTTCTGGTAAAGCCCTCCCGGACATTAAGCAGCTTTTGCAGATTCCATACCCGTTCGCCGCGTTTCTTAAGCTCCCGCGTGGTAATATCGATACCTGTGGCCGCCGGGTACATTTCAGCCAGAAGAGGCACATTCCGCACCGGTTCCCACGTAGTGCGGCCGCCTTCGGAGCAGACCCCCAGGCAATCATAGACAGCGTAGGCGTCTTCGGCATGTTTTTCCAGTCTGCCGGCATTAAAACCATTTTTGCTGAATATCCTGTCCATTTCCTCCGGTGGTGCGCCCATCTCTATATAATCCCGTTTTACATCATTAAGCGACCTTTTCCATTCAGGGAAGTAGGTCTCTTTGTGAATGTCTTCGCCTGCCGGGTACATAGTATCCTGGAGCAGGAGCTGCCCCCTGGGACGCAGAATAGCTGCCAGCCCGTGTCCGGGGTCGAATCCATCGAAGCGGGCGTCAGTAATGGTATCGAAGTTTCGAACGATGGAGGCGCCATCCATCCAGTCGGAGGCAGCGTCAACGCCGACCCTATCGGAGAGGGCATACCAGCCCTGGGCCATGTACTCGCCGATGTGTTGCCGGTTAATATATTGTTCTAATAGCTTTCGATAAGAATCGAAGTCCCCGCGTTTTATTTCCAGTCCTCCTGTGTCTTTGCTGGATATAATACCCCGCTCGTATAACCTGGAGACGAAGTGCAGCATTCGCACGGCGGTAAACATGTCCAGCCCGTTTCTGGTAGCCAGGTCAAAGAGCATCAATATTTCGCCGTATTCGTCGAGCCTGAGCCTGCGGCCGTGATAGAAGGCATAGTGTGCCCTGCAATCCAGTAGCTTTGTCCCGGTAAATTTGCCATCTTTAATTTCATGGTCGGCTTTACAGGGATCTGGGCAGGAGGCACAGGCTACCCGCCCTACCTTTGTCCGGCTGGTCAGGTCATCGGGGTAACCGGCGCTGGTGCTCCGTAAATACCCTGCCGGCCTCCCCTTGCCGAAGCCGGGATGGGTGATAATCTCCTGACGCAGTTTCTCCGCCAGAGCCATCAACTTTTTACCGTCGGCTACCTTCACCCCTTTGCTGCCCAGGGTCACCACAGCCTTCAGGTTTTTAGAGCCAAAAACCGCCCCCCCGAATGTGCCTATGGTGCTCATATTATCCACAAAGGCTATCGCCCCGTTGACCAGAGTCTCACCCGCTTTGCCTATTGCCATAACACCAGCTTTGCCTTTAGGCCCTTTATGTCTGGAGGACAATTCATCGGTAGTCTCGAAGATGTCTTTTTTACCCCACAGGTCGGCGGCATCGCAGACCTGTACATCGTCATCAACAATTTTCAAATAAGAGGGTTTTTTAGCCCGACCTGATATGACTACGGTATCATAGCCGGCGTTTTTGAGCATCAAACCGAACCTTTTGCCGCCGGCTACCGATATATCAACAACGTACTTGTTTTCGCTTCTGCTGGCCGGGCCGGGGAACTTCATGGTGAGATTAGTCTTGCAGGCGGTCGGGACCATAGTGCCCACCAGTGGGCCGACACCGAGTATAATCGGATTTTCGGGCGATAAAGGGCTGGCTCCGGGTTTAATTAAATCAAAGGCTATTTTGGAGGTAAGTCCTGCGCCGCCGACGAATTTCCGGGCATCATCCAGGTCAAGGGGTACAACCTTTGTCGAACGGCTTTCCAGATCAATGTAAAGGGTTTTACCGGCGTACCCGTAATAGTCCATGTTAGACACTCACCTTCTCTAACTGCTTTATAGCGCCCTGGGCGCAGTACCGGGCGCATATAGAGCAGTTAGGGATACAATCAGCCGTGAATACGATGCTGACGCTGGCCTCGGGCACTATCCTGGCTTTTGCCGGATTAAAAACCCCCGTATATGCATAGGAGCAGGATAGCTGGCAACAGGCGCAGCCGGTGCATAGTTGAGGATTTATGCTCATGTTAGATTTGTCCATATAGTTAAGCCTCGCATTTTATATTTAAGGATTGCTCTGAAAATAGCGGGTCACCCCTCTCTTTAATTCTCTCCCCAAAGGGGCGAGAGGTTTTTTGCACTATTTTCTTCCTTCATGGTCCCGATACACCGGGATGAGAGATTGCTCTGAAAATAGATAATTCCCCGATTGTCGTAGGGTCAGGGTTTTAACCTGACCGCCACTGCGGGCCCCGATGTATCGGGGCCCCTGCGTAAACGTCCGTAAGCCTTATCGTGGCTTTTTGAAGAACTGGGTGAGGTATTTCTCCTGGAAAAGCTTGGTCTCATCAGCCATATCAGTCATTGTTAAAGGTATAAGTTTCCTGGGTTTTATCCGTGCGCCAGGCAAAGAGAAATCGGGCACATCGCTGCGGACTCCGGGTGCAGATATGAGTTGACTGAGCTTGGCCTGCCCCTCGGCAGAAAGTCCCCAGTTAATAAATAGCCGCGCGGCATTGGGGTGATTGGCTTTTTTTACCTGGGCAAAACCAAGTCCGGATACACCTACCCCTTCAACCATATCTAATGGTTTTAAGGGCAAGCCCTCCTTTATCAGCGGCCCGGCGGAAGAACTGGATATAGCCAGCGCGAGAAGATACTCTCCTGTGCCTACTTTCTTCCCTACATCGCGGGTGCTGCCGATATCCAGAAACACCTCCTGATTGCCCAGGGCTCGAAGGTAATCCTCGTCTATGGCCTTGCTATTCAATAGAGGCACAAAAGCCAGATAAGGGCCGCTGCTGACCACCGGGTCAGACATAACCATCTTGCCTTTCCACTTTGGAGCGAGGAGGTCTTTCCAGCCTTTCGGTTCATCTTCAGGTTTCATATTAGTGTTTGCCCATACGAGGATGGGGGAGCCTATGTAGGCAAAGGCTGTACCCTCCGGGTCGAGGCCCGGCGGCATTAGCCATACGTTCTTTTCTTTAAGTACCGGCAGGTCGCCGGGTGATACTACAACACCGGCCATTTTAGCATTCAGTACATTCAAAGTTGAGCTTTCCATGACGTCTGCCACTACATTTCCGATACGCTGCTCCGTTTTCAGCCGTTCGATTTGCTCGTTGCCTCTTCCGGTTATCATTTCCACAGTTATTCCGTATTTCTCTTTAAAGGTCCGGGCTATTTCTATCCCGATGTCTCCGGTGAAGGCCCAGGCATACAAAGTTACATTTCCTTCTTTTTTGGCATCTGAAACAACTTTCTGCCAGGCAATTTCTTCAGCGGTCTGGACCGGTGTCGGCATGGATGAGCTGGCCAATGATGTAGGCGGGGGGGTAGCAGCCGGTGACACGACTGGCTGCGGGGCACACGCTGCGAGGGAAAGCAGTACTATCAAGCCTATCATGAATACCCTCATATTTTATCCTCCTGTGTAATCCATTATTTAACGTGGATAATCAAGTTGCCATATGATATACAGAAGCTGGCAGGATGTCAACTTGAATGGATTAAGCGAGTGCGGGGCTTTCGGTATTTTGAAGGGTTAGCCTCGCCGCTCAGGTCGTAAACCGTGGCGTTATCAATGTGTACGGAGATCATGCTGCCGGCAGGTATTTCTCCTTTGACCAGGACAAGGCCGTCGATCTCAGGGGCGTCACGGTAGCTGCGGCCTATCGAGATACCGTCACCTGCGCCTTCAATCAACACATCCAGGTTGCGGCCGACGAACTCCCTGTTGCGATCCAGAGAGATTTGCTGCTGCTTTTCCATCAGGCGTTGCAAGCGTTCTTCTTTTAACTCCCCCGGGATGGGGTCGCCTAATGGCTCACTGGTCGTGCCCTGTTCGAAAGAGTACTTGAACACACCTAGCTTATCAAAGCGAATCTCTTCGACAAAATCGAGCAGTGTCTGGAATTCCTCTTCGGTCTCGCCGGGGTAGCCGACGATGAAAGTAGTGCGCAGGGCAAGACCGGGGATGGCTTTGCGCATTTTCCTGAGGGTGTTGCGGACCCAGCCGATGTTTGTTGGACGGCGCATCCTGCGCAGCGTCAGCGGGTGGGCGTGCTGCAGGGGCATGTCAAGATACGGCACCACCTGCTTATGGGTAGCCATGACTTCGATCAATTCATTGGTGACATAGCCAGGGTAGGCATACATGATGCGTATCCAATCGACCCCGGGTACCATGGCAGTCATTTTTTTGAGAAGGTAAGCCAGACCATTTTTTAACCCCAGGTCATAGCCATAGTCGGTGGTATCCTGGGCGATAAGGATGATCTCGCGTACACCTCTCTCTTGCAAAGAGCACGCTTCTGCCAGTATCGCTTCAACAGGGCGGCTGACAGCGGTGCCCTTGATCAATGGGATGGCGCAGAAGGCGCACGGGCGGCGGCAGCCATCGGCAATCTTTAGATAAGCGCTAGCGCCCTGCACTGAGACACGCTGTGCGCCATGCTCGTCCCCGCCGACAGTGGCCGCTTCGGATAGGTTATAGCGCGGTTCGGGGCGCACGGCGCCGCGCAGGCTCTCAACTACATCAACAATATCCATCCACCGGCGTGTACCGAGGATCCCATCAACGCCAGGGACATGACGGGCAACTTCGACGCCGTTGCGCTGTGTAAGGCAACCTGCGGCAATCAACACCTGTCCGCTTTTCTTTTTAGCAGCCATCTCTGCAAGCACATTAAGCGATTCTTCTTTAGCCGTTCCGATGAAACCGCAGGTGTTGACGATCAGCACGCACGCACGCCGCGGGTTAGTGACCGGTTCATAACCCGAACCGGTCAACAGTTGCGCCATGGAATCCGAGTCAACGGTATTCTTAGCACAGCCGAGAGAGACTATGTGAAATGTTTTTTTGCTCATTCAGTAAATTATAACCTTATATATTTCAAATAAAACTTGTCACTTACACTTTGGGTAGGAAATCCCCCGTAACGATGCTCCTGAGGGGCATCGTTACGCCCCCTTTGCGTGGAAGACGCAACACAAATTAACTGTGCCTTTGAGCTTCAGTTTTCCCAGACCCAAGGGCGCAAGAAGTATTCAGCACGCCCCCATTCTAGCGCAAAAATCGTCTCTTGAATAGTTGAAAAGCTACAGTACCGGGTATACGGTATCAAAATGAAGGGGGAGGGCTTAAACAGCCCTCCCCCTTTTTTCTTACTGAACTGTAACCTAGCCTTACCCCTGGGCAGTCACTTTTATCACGGTGTCACAGCCCCCCTTTATTCCGAGGTGCCAATGCTGCCCAATCCCTGCGCCCTCTTTGCCCTGCCCTGACACTACGATGACTCTACGATGTGTCTACACTTTGTCAGATATACCCCCTATCTAGTTTGCGCCGATGCCCTGACTTTTCGCCCCCTTCGCTCTGCCAGTCCCATAGGAAAGTAAAATAGCTAATTTATCTCATAGAATATTATACCATTATATCATATATTGTATTTGGGCTTAGGAATATCGCCCAATCTAATTGAATACGGGAGTTTATATGTAAGCTAACATATCAGGCGTATGGCCTGAATACTCACAATTTGAATCTTATTCTACATAGCTAACTACCTATGTAGGAAAGTCTATCAAGTAGCTGTATGCGGTCTATGGAGTCTAGTCAGCAGCTAACATGAAAGGGCTTGATACCACTTACGGTTATTGTGATTAAGGCTGTAGTTAGCCCCAGCAGCTAATCGGAAGTGTAGGCAGGCTACAACTAACCAAGCGAACCGCCACCGCTTGGGATGATAGGACACGGGCAGCGGGTTATATATATCGCCGATACCTTGAACGGGTAAGATAGGGGACTGTTGTGCCAATCTATAAAAAGGATGGTGCAACAAATGGCAAAGATGCTCATATCTATCGAGCAGTTACTCAAACCCCCTAAGACCATAATCAAGGATAGGAATGTCAAGGGCTTCCCGCTTCACGGGTTGTGGATACCTGTCCTTAAGGCCGCTGTAGTCAATGGTGAAGCCCATTTCTCCCAGTCAGCCTTGGGTGCTCCCCTGAGGGACAAATATAACAAGGATGGCACACTCAAGATAAATGACAAGGGCGAACGGGTGAAGGTTGTTGAACAGGACGAGATAGCTCCGGCAATAAAGGGCATCATGGATAACTTCGGTTTTGCCCTGGGTCAACATGCACTGGCTACGCAGAAGGCTCATCCTGTGGAATGGAAGGCATTGGAAGAGGGTTGTCAGAAGGCCGGGGATAAGGTGCGGGAGCATGAGGAAAATCTATTTGCCTCGTATCTCCTGTCATTGGAACAGACCCGCCAGGCAGACGCTGCCCCCAATGTGGAAGCCAAAATCGAGACCAGGGAACTGGTCCCCGCCTAAGCAGTTACTTCAGGCACAAACAGTCCCCTATCCTGCCCGTTCAGGGAATAAGAGAAGGGGGTTGCCATGAATCAACCATTATGGGCAACTCCTGAGCGGCAATGGGTCTTGGATGTGCTTACTCGGTTCATGCTTGATGGGCGGTGCTCCAACGGGCATACCGATTGTCCCGTGTTAGCCAAAGTCAGGCAAGTCCTCGTGCATTTCCTGGGCGAGCCAGGTGAAGCTAATCCCATATCCCCCGAGGACTGGAGAGATAGGGCAGCGTTAATTGTCCAACAGCTAATGCTTCAACCGAAATATAAGCCTACCTCAAAACTTCCCACCCTGTTTTTCCCAGGCCAAGAGCCTGTGAGGGGTATCTCTGATACAGTCACCGGTGGTGGGATAGGCTTTGAACGGCGACCAGTCAAGCAACTGACCAAAGGCTTCTTGACCAGGGATGAACTGCATCACCTGCCACAATGGCTTTCCAAGGAATTGATTGAATACTGGAAAGTCGATGACAGGGACGCACGCTCTTACATGGCTAAGCTGGAACAGCGTTTGCTTCACCATCTGCCTGGTATATACAATCGTGGCGAATGTGATTCCATCGCCAAGAGTGAATACGTGGCTAAGAGACCCATCTGGACTATAGTTCAGATGGGCGTGAGTGCATTCACGATGGCCAGGGCGGCTAAGGTGTATATCCCTGGCTTACGCACTCACATCTGGGTAGACCTGTCAGGGGTAGGGAAACCCAGTAGAAGCAAAAAGCGAGGATATTACCGCTATGGAATAGGGAAAGCACCTCTTTCCATGGCCGAACAGATAGACGACCGTTGCTCTCAGGCAGTTAAACGATACTTAGAGACACCAGACATTTAGTCTGGTGTCTCTTTTTATTCCCCAGATAAGCCGTTCAGGGTAGGCGGTAAGGGACAAGGGGGCTGGTAGCCAGTACGCCAGTTCAGACTAGGGCGTAAGCCCGGAAAAACCTGAGTCTTAAATAGCTTCCCGCCTACCCTTAGCGGCTTATTTTATAGCCAGAAAGGGGGTGACTAAATGCTACAACAACCCTGTTCACTGTGCCGCTGGTATAGCGTGACGGGCTGCACGCGACAAAAAGAGTTCCTTTGGCATTTGATAGAGTGCTGGAGGCTGTCCAGGCTTTTAGTTGTGAAGGGACTTAGCCAGACCTAACCCCCACAACTTTAGCCTCCGGGGGTAGGTAAAGACGGAAACACCGTCACTCCATCCTCAAGTATGTGAGAAGGGATGGCAGAAACGGCCCGCTTTTACCTACCCCTTGAGCTTAGCAGCTCTCCCCCTTCTCCCTTGACGGGAGAGGGGGGCTTTTCTTTTTAGCCCATCTCTATTCGGAGGTTCCCCATGACTACTTTAGTGTTGGCCCCACCACAAATAGAGACCAAGCCCTCGATTCAGTCAACTGAAGATCGCCTGGCGGCCCTCGAAGCTTACATCAATAATGCTGTCAGGCACTGCGGCAAGTGGGACAGAGGTTCGTTTGACTTTGAGGACATGGTACAGGTGGCCACACTAGAGGTATGGAAGGAATTAAAAGAATACCCCAATGTCCCTAACGGATACCTCTGGCAGGTGGCATACCATGCCGCTCTCCAGGTGCTCAGAAGAGGCAGGTCTGTGGACTCACCCGGTGCCGCTCGTCAGGCTAAGTACCAGATTTTAAGTCTGGAGGCCCTGCTGGAGCATAAAGATGACCGGGACACGGTAGATGATGCCCTGGCCCGGCGCCGGCGCCGCGGGGAAATACCTAACCCCACGCAAGACTTAGCAGTGGCCAACTTAATGAGGGAGGAATTGGAACCATACCTTGTGCCCCGGGAGCGCCAGGCATTTCTCTTGCTGCTACAAGGGGTATCAGACTAAGGAAATCGCCGGTGTACTGGGTATATCTGTCGCATATGCCCAACGGCTGGCCATGGGCATCCGAATTAAGGCTGCTCGCCTGTGGGAGCTGCAGGAGACCAGAGTAGACCCGTCACTGGCAACCTATGCGTGCCTTGAACGGAATAAGGATAAATATAATGCCAACCGGCGGGCCAAGAGAAAGGAGGTGAATAAGGATGGACCTGTACTGTCGGCGCTGCGGCGAACCCTGGGACATGGACCACGTCAACTATGAGATGACTTCGGGCGAGCGCAACCACTTCAAAGCAGGCGAAGGCTGCCCGTCATGCTACGGCAAGGAAGTGGCAAAGAAACCCTTCCGGGCGGAGCTGGCCGGGGTTATGGCGGACCTGCTGGGCGATGATGAGGACGGCCTGGTGGCGGAGATGGAAGACGCCGAGGCCATGATGGGAAGTAAATTCTGGGAATAAAGGAGAGATATGAAACTACTAACCAAAGAACTGAGACAGAAATTCCCCAAGCTGTACTCCCAGGAAGAGAAGGACCCGAAGGACGTCAAGATTGTGGTCAAGTTCTTCTGCCCCTGGAACCAGTGGACATGGTATGCCACTGAGGCTAACGCCGTACTCAAGGACGGGACTGAAGTGGAAGCATCCCATAACGGACAGGGTAAAGAAGTCGACGTGATCTTCTTCGGCTACGTCAAGGGTCTGGAGAACGAGCTGGGCAATTTCTCCCTGAAGGAGATGGAGGCTATCCGTGGCCCCGGGGGCCTGGCAATAGAGCGGGACCTCCACTACGGTGAAAAGCACACCCTGGCGGAGGTGATGAATGGGTAGAGATTACGTTTCCATAGCCAGCGCTCCCTACGAAGAAGAATGCGTCCAGGTCGAGCGGACAGGCGTCTATATAGGCCCAATGAAGGCTGAATGCCGGCGCTTCCTGGAGTTGATCCGGAAGAAGCTGGGGCCGGAGCCCGAGGGGGCGTCACTCAGCATCAAGGGCAATCCCCATGACTTTGGCACCTACTACGAGGTTATTTGTTACTACGACGATGAGAATGAAGAGGCTGCCGCCTACGCCTATCGCTGTGAGAGCGATGCGCCCAAGACATGGGACGACGACAAGCCAATAGAGAAGGAGGCAGTATGCGCAGATAGTCTTCTATCACCCACAACTTAATAGGTTAACCACCCGGCCCTCGGGGCCTCAGAGATTGTAAAAAGGCCAGTAATATTTTAACCAATTTTTTGCTGAAAATATTACTCGGCTCTTTGAGGCCCCGCAGCGGGGCGGTCAGCTCCGGAAAGAGAGGTGAGACAGATGGCTGAATTCGAATTCAAAGATACCAAATTTATGTCCGCGGTGGAGAAGCAGAAGGTTTTGAGAGAATGGGAAGCCTTCTTGAAGTCCGGGTGTCATAAGGACTATTTCACCCAGGCTTTATACCACCATCTCACGCAGCACTGCTCCTTTATTGCCCATTACGACAGGGCAGGGTTCTTCGCTACCTACTT
>Ga0209514_10006460_pt1 | contig 14376 bp, 7 predicted proteins | sample Subgrocontami58m_FD_187452 | JGI IMG/M metagenome (GOLD analysis project Ga0209514, IMG submission 187452) | Subsurface groundwater microbial communities from S. Glens Falls, New York, USA - GMW37 contaminated, 5.8 m (SPAdes) (version 3) | ecosystem: Environmental > Aquatic > Deep subsurface >...
TGCCACCAATTGATCTCCTGGAAAAGCCCGCAGTTGACCAGCATTCAGATGATTGGGATCAAATTACACAACGCGCACAGGTACTAAAAAACACCCTCGTACAGTTCAATGTGAATGCAGAGGTCGTGGAAATTGAAAGAGGGCCTGTCATCGCCATGTATGAATTAGAGTTAGCGCCGGGAACGAAGGTGGGGAAGGTTGTAAGCCTTTCCGATGACCTGGCGATTGCCTTAAAGGCGCCGAGCGTAAGAGTCGTTGCTCCCTTGCCGGGCAAGTCATCGATTGGATTGGAAGTCCCAAATACCAAGAGAAAGACGGTGATGCTGCGGGAGTTGCTGGAAACGTCCGATGACATACGGAAAAAAATGGCTATCCCGCTTCTGCTGGGAAAAGATGCGGCTGGTAATCCCCTCATATCTGATCTGGCATCAATGCCCCATTTACTCATTGCAGGAACAACTGGTTCCGGCAAATCCGTTTGTCTTAATTCAATTATATTGAGTATTCTATTTTTGCGGCATCCAACCGATGTCCAGCTTCTCCTGGTAGACCCGAAAATGGTCGAATTTTCATTATTTCGGGAAATTCCCCATTTGATAAGCCCCGTAGTGACGGATATGAAAAAAGCCGCAGCCGTGCTGGAATGGGCTGTAAACAAGATGGAAGAACGGTACGCCTTGCTTGCCAGTGTTGGTGTGAAACATATAAATGCCTATAATAGGCTGGGGACAACCGAAATCAGAAAACGCTTAAATCCTGAGGGCGATGCCAATCTCGACGATGTACAATTTTATTTGCCGCATATCGTTGTTGTGGTTGATGAACTGGCGGACTTGATGATGGTGGCATCCAAAGAGGTTGAGGCTTCTGTTATTCGGCTCTCTCAAAAATCTCGTGCAGTAGGCATTCACCTTATACTTGCGACTCAGCGGCCTTCAGTTGATGTGATTACGGGATTAATTAAATCAAATATGCCTTCGAGGATATCATTCTATGTCGCTTCAAAGGTCGATTCGAGGACGATTCTGGATCAAAACGGAGCGGAAAAGTTATTGGGAAGCGGTGATATGTTATTCCTGCCTCCAGGGACATCTAAGTTGGTGAGGGTTCAGGGGGCGTATGTAAGCGATGAAGAGGTAAAAAATGTAGTCGAATATCTCAGAAAACGCTCTGCTCCAAAGTTTAACTCCGAATTGAAAAGCTGGAAAGGAGCTTCAGAAAGAGAGAATATTGCCAAAGACAACCTTTACAACGAAGCGGTGCGGATCGTGCTGGAAACACAGAGGGGGTCTGTCTCTCTCTTGCAGAGACGATTAGAGATCGGTTATTCACGCGCTGCAAAGTTGATTGACCTGATGGCTGAAGACGGTGTTGTTGGAGAATACAAGGGGAGTCAGGCCAGAGAGGTATTCCTGTCCCTGGAAGAATGGGATGCCCAAATGGCACGTATGAATCAGGAAATGGATAAAATATAAATAAACATGAAATCAAAAAAAGTTGCGTTAATCAATTTGGGATGTCCGAAGAACCTGGTAGATGCAGAGGAAATACTTGGCAGGGTAGCAGATAGCGGAAGCATTATCTGTCAATACCCTGAAGATGCAGAGGTGCTGATTATAAACACCTGCGGTTTTATTGACGATTCCAAGAAAGAATCTATCGATACGATCTTAAAGGCTGCAAAACTGAAGGAAGACGCACAGTGCAAAAAGCTTATTGTAACAGGCTGTCTTGCTCAAAGGTATCCCAAAGAATTGCAGAAAGAAGTCCCTGAAATCGACCATGTTGTCGGTCTGAAGGATTTTGATAAACTAACTAATTTGTCAGGTTCCGGTCAAAAGAGGGGAAAAGGCCATCAGGCGCAGTGTAACGACGAGTGGCGTAATCGTATTAGACTGACCCCAAAACATTATGCCTATCTCAGGATATCGGACGGTTGCGATAATAATTGCAGCTACTGCGCCATTCCTGGCATACGAGGTAGCTTTTACAGCCGAACGATAGAGAATATCCTGGAAGAGGCTCACCAGATGGCTAGTGAAGGGGTAAAGGAAATTAATGTCATTTCGCAGGACACTACTTCGTATGGAGTTGATTTGTATGGAAAGCAACAGTTACATGTGCTATTAGAGAAACTTTCAAAAATAAAAGGCATTGAATGGATACGGATACTATACACCCATCCAAGACATTTTTACCCGGAACTTATTCATGTGATAAGCCAGCAGGATAAAATCTGCAAATACATTGATCTGCCTATACAACACATCAATGATACAATTCTGTCAAAGATGGGGCGGGGAGTAACTCATTCTTATATAGAGAGTTTAATCGACGATTTACGAAGTCATATCAATCACCTATTCTTAAGAACGTCTGTTATTGTTGGATTTCCAGGGGAAACGGAGGAGCACTTTGCCGAGCTTTTGGAATTTGTAAAAACTACTCAGTTTGAACGGTTGGGAGTTTTTACTTATTCAAAGGAAGAAAATACGCCTGCGGCATCCTTCAAAAAACAAATATCTCAAAAAATAAAAGAACAACGACTAAAGAAAGTCATGCTCACGCAACAGGAAATTGTATTGAAAAAACACAAAAACCTGGTGGGCAATTCAATTTCTGTTATTGTTGACGAGAAAAACGAAAGCAATGATGGTTGGCTTGGCAGGACGTACGGGGATGCTCCCGATGTGGATAGCAAGGTGATTATTCAGGGAAATCATGTAAAAGCGGGTGATATTAAAAATATGATTATTACTGGCACTGCAGGTTATGATCTGACTGCAACTTCTCTAAAAAATGGAAAGAGGATCAAATGAGTTCTTTTGATTTTTCAAGATGTACGGCTTTCAATCTGCCCAACCGATTAACCCTGTCGAGGCTCCTGCTGGCCATTGTATTCTTTATTTTTTTATCGTATCGTTGTTACACTATTGCGCTTATTGCGTTTAGCCTGGCATGGTCAACAGATTGGCTGGATGGTTACCTGGCGCGCAAAAAAGACCTTCTCACGGATTTTGGGCGTATTGCAGACCCATTTGTGGATAAGATTATCGTCTGCGGCGGATTTATATTGCTCATACGGCATGCCCATGACCTCATACCATCGTGGATGGTTGTCGTGATTGTAGCAAGAGAATTTCTCGTCAACAGTCTGAGAAGCTATTCAGAATCAAAGGGGATTGAATTTGGTGCAACGATTTGGGGCAAGGCAAAGATGTTTGTCCAGTCATTTACCATCAGCTTGATCTTGTTGTTCTTTGCCCATCTTCAGCACCTGATAGCCATCAAACAGGGTATTGTTGTTATGCTCTGGATTACCGTCATTATTACCCTCGTGTCTGGAATCACCTACATGGTGAAAGCCGGTCCTGCAATCCTGACAAAATAGCGACGGTATAATACTGGCTGATTATGAAAAAATCAGTTTTATCTTGAACGTAAAGTCAGTGACCACCCGCATAGAGGGTGGCTTGATTAGCCCTAAAAGGGCATTTTTACTGGCTCCCCTTAAGAGGATACTTACTAACTTCTCTATAAATTCGACATGATTTTCTATTCTCAAGAATTAATTCTCTCTAAACAATTTAACTTTATCATTTAAAAATGCAGAGTTACAACCCCCTTGCTCCCTTTACTAAGGGGGATACAGGGGGTTGTCGCACGCTCTTTACAACATACTCGTGAACTGTCACCACTCTTAAGTAGGGGCGTATTGCAATACACCCCTACAACTAAGAACACCTTCTTGTTGGGTTGTCGGTTACTTTATATGCTAAATACCACAGCATAGCTTTTGCTATTCACACCCGCATAGCGGATGGTTTAGATCGGGAATATAAAACTCTTTTTAAAAATAAATGTAGAGCGAGAGTTTTAAAATGATACTTTACAGGCACATTAAAGCTTGTAATTGCCCTTGTTCTTACTTCTTTGCTTATCATATGCTGTTACTGATAATTTGAGTTATGGTACTGCCGGAAGGATCCGCTATGAGAAACAATAATTATTTTGTACGTATTTCACAGGTCTGTTGCGGAATTACCATTGGCATGGGTGTTCTCACTTTTGTGGGCTGGTTATCGGGACTGCGATTGTTAGCCAGCGTTCGTCCAAATTATATCCCCATGGCGCCGAACACCGCCACTGCCTTCATCATACTTGGAATCGCTGTCCTTGCCCTTACCTTCCAGTCCTTTTGTCGTTTCTTCCGATGGTTTTCCGCTTTTTCTGCAATTCTGACCATAGTGTTGAGTATCCTGACGCTTATCCAATATTTTATTCGTGTTGACCTCAATATTGACCAGATGATATTAAGAACATCCGGTTTATTGGGCAAAGTTCCTGTTGGTTGCATGTCGCCCATTACGGGTGGAAATTTCCTTCTGGTAGGTGTTGCTCTCTTATTATTATCGTTGCCCTCCTATGAAAGACTCACACGGGATATTTCGTCGTGTCTCGCCATAGTAACGACAATCACCGGATTGGTGGTAATACTTGCTTACCTTTATGGGACACCCATTCTTTATGGCGGTAATACTATACCGATGGCGGTCACAACGGCATGCGCCTTTGTATGCCTGGGTATTGCGTTAATTGCGACATCAGGTTTGGAGTGTTTGCCTGTGCGCCTTTTTGCAGGCACATCAACGCGCGCACGCCTGATGCGCGTCTTTTTCCCAGCCACAATCATGATTATTCTGGTTGAAAACCTTGTGGATGCCTTTTTTATCCTAAAGTGGAATTTTAATCCGGCGATTGTGATTGCAATGTACTCGGTAATATTTGCATCAATTGTGGGTGTTTTTGTGCTTCGGATGTCAAAAACGGTTGGTGACGATATTGACCGCGCAGAAGCCATACGCAAACGAGCAGAAGAGGAAATCCGTAAACTCTTACATGCGATAGAGCAGAGTCCTGCTGTAATTATGATCACCAATACTGCCGGTAATATTGAATATGTCAACCCGATATTTACTCAACTTACCGGTTATACGAAAGAAGAAGTCATCGGGAAAAACCCACAGATTTTGAAATCAGGCAAGACAATGCATGAGGAATATAAACACCTGTGGAATACTATTACTTCAGGTGGAACGTGGCAGGGAGAGTTTCATAACAGAAAAAAGAATGGTGGATTATACTGTGAATCTGCAACTATCTCTCCTGTCAGGAATACAGAGGGAGTCATCACCCATTTCATGGCGATAAAGGAAGACATTACGGAGATTAAACAGATGACGGACAGGCTGAAGGAGAATGAGGAGCGGTTCCGTTTATTATTTGAATCAAGTCAGGATGGAATACTCGCATACGATAATGATATTCGCTATATTTTGTGGAATAAGGCGATGGAACACATGTCAGGCGTGAAGAGGGAGGTGTTGTTAGGAAAATCACCCTTTGAGGAGTTTCCATTTTTGGAGGAAGTTGGCGAGGGAGAGGCATTCAGGAATGCCATAAAAGGCAAGCCAACCGTGCGGGGGGCAATGCCGTATAACGTTCCGCAAACAGGAAGGCATGGATTCTTTCAGAGCGCTCACTTTCCATTATTCGGTGCAAATGGAAATATCGTTGGCGGGATGGCAATCGTTCGGGATGTGACTGAGCAAATGCAGAACGAACAGAGAGTAAAAGCACAGCACGCAGTGACACAAATATTGGTTGAATCTTCTGCAATAGAAGAAGCGTCTCTAAAAATCATTAAGGTTGTCTGTGAATGTCTGGCGTGGGATGTTGGGGAACTATGGCTGGCGGATAAGCAGAAAGGGGTATTGTGTCTCACCAAATCCTGGCATTCTCCAGCAATTGAGTTGCCGGAATTTGAGGCAATTACCAGCAATACCACATTTGCGCCAGGTATCGGACTGCCGGGTCGCGTCTGGCAGAGTGGCAAACCTGTCTGGGTTGTTGATATTGCGCAAGACGCTGGTTTTCCAAGGGCAGAAACAGCGAGAAAAGAAGGACTGTGCAGCGCATTTTCTTTCCCTGTAGAAGGTAATAAAGAAGTCATTGGTGTAATAAACTTTTTGAGTCGTACGACAAGGCATCCGGACAATGACTTGCTCAATATGATGACTGCCATTGGCAGACAAATTGGTTTATTTATTATACGCAAACAGTCCGAAGAGCAAACAAAGATTCAATTACAACGTATTTCTGCCTTGCATGAAGTTGATATAGCAATAACAGGCAGTTTTGATCTGCGCCTTTCACTGAATGTATTCCTTGAAAAGGTTATTACACTGTTAAACGTGGATGCTGCAGATATATTCATTCTTAACAAACACATGCAGGCGCTTGAATACGTAACGGGCCGTGGCTTTTTATCAGACGCTATTAAAACTCCTCTTGTATCGCTCAGCGATGAAGTGCTCGGACGCGCCGTGAGTGAGCGCCATCTCATCAATATTCCAGATTTGCGTGAAGTGAAGGATGCCTTTAATCGCGCCAGAATTTTGTCAGACGAGGGCTTTGTGTCGTATTACGCCGTGCCGCTCGTTGCCAAAGGGTATGTGAATGGGGTGCTTGAACTTGTTCATCGTATTCCGTTCAATCCGGATCAGGACTGGTTGAATTTTTTAGACGTTCTTGCCACACAGGCTGCGGTTGTTATTGATGATGCGATGCTCTTTGAGGAATTGCGACACGCCAATGTAGAACTAATGACGGCGTATGACAGGACGATCGAGGGATGGTCACGCGCCCTCGATTTGCGCGACAAGGAGACCGAGGGACATTCCCGGCGTGTAACAGATATGACCGTGAAAGTGGCCGGGGCTATGGGCATTAGGGATGAGGAACTCGCCCATGTCCGTCGCGGAGCATTGCTCCACGATATTGGCAAGATGGGCATACCTGACCGCATACTGCTCAAGCCGGTACCCCTTACCGATAAGGAATGGGTGATTATGCGCAAACATCCGGCCTACGCTTACGAACTGCTCTGGCCCATTGTTAATTTGAGACCGGCAATAGACATTCCGTATTGCCACCACGAGAAATGGGACGGATCGGGCTATCCGCGCGGGCTCAGGGGTGATCAGATCCCGCTGGCTGCACGTATCTTTACAGTGGTGGATGTATGGGATGCCATGATATTTGACCGGCCGTACAGAAAGGGTTTTGCAAAAGAAAAAGCGCTTGAATACATACGTTCAAATGCAGGCATACACTTCGATCCAAAGGCGGTGGAAGTATTTTTAGGAATGAAGTTATAAAGACAATTATGCTTATTTGAGCGGTTTTCAGGACATTCTTTAAGGTTGGGTGAGCCTGCCTTGAGCATGTCGATGGGCGAAGCGCACCCAACAAAAGTGACTCAATTGGAGACCAATATTTTGCCAATTTTAGGTTTGAAGTAGTGTTACGGAATGCCAGCATACCAAATGTTTCGGTTCAATCGAGGACGATTGAACCATCAGAGGGTTAGGAATGGCGACGAGAATTAAAGAAACAGACGTTTAGGCTACTTTCAGTCCAATACACATCTTTATCGCAGCGTTTACTTCTTTCAACAAGTCCTCCAGGCTGACGGGAACGATTTGTACGGCTTGCCCCAGGCTGATCGTTCTGGCCAGGGTGTTTCTGAGAATGGGGTTCTTCAATTGTTTGAATCCAAACCCTATCAATATATCGAGGGTTTGTGGATATTGTTTGATGAGTTGATAGACGTTTGTGCTGGCAGTTGCGACGGTAATTTGCTCGGTCGACTCTTCTTCTACGTCAAGCTGCATCGTTTTCCAGGCATTGATAGCAAAGCAGAACATGGCGGAATACTCAATAAAACCGCTGATGCCCATAAAAGCACAAAGTTGCGGATACAGGTGCTCGGAAACCGGTTGTGCCACTACCCTGAACACACATCCAATGTTTATCAGCACGAATGTAGCGTTGAGCAGTTTCGTACTGCATAATTTTACGCCCTTACTCAGGGGAATCATCTTAGAGGCGCATCCCAGGATCATCATACTGATGAATCCGATAAAGATGGCATGCCGGTATGCGCCAAACAAGGCATGAGATGTCCGCTCCCCCGATAGGGTTTCATAAATAGTAAAGCTCAGCAGGGCACTTTCTGAAACAAACAGCCATATAAGCGCTGCTCTAATATACTTTCTAAATCCCGTGGGTAAATTAGGGTTGCTCTTAATTGACTTTTTACTGTCGAACAAATTCAAGTTATATATAAATAAAAACACTCCAACGGTCTCCAGAATCCCGGCCATTAAAAATACTGCATTAAAAAAACCATAGAGATTATCAGTATATTCCCGGTAAAATCCGGATATCACTCTTAATGCAATAGAGATATTTAGTATGTAGAGAACATATGTGCTTCTTTTCTTATTTGGCTCCTCTATGCCCAGGAAAATTGGCAACGTCTTTGTAAATATTCCAATAATAACCATGCAAGCAAACCCCATAATCTGAATATGCCGAATGGGGTCCTTAAAGACTTCCGGGATGTTTGTGTTTCCTACAACGGTAAAATGGAAGTATAAAGCGACAAAAGCTATTGCCTGAAGAATAAACCAGAGATAACTAGACAGGAGAAATCCTTCGTAAACCTCATACTTCTCTTTACCCGATGAGAAGTAGGTCCTGCAAGTAACGTAGATAAAAATGGCTATCGATGCAACCTGGAAAATACAACCAATCAAGGCGGGAATTTTTAAGAAGAAAAAGCCTGAGTAATACGAAATTGTCTTAAAAACAAAGGAGAGAAAAATACCTGCTACCATCAAAAAGAAGGATTTATAAGCCAGCGGAGAGCTATAGAGCATGGAATTCCAAAATTTGGGTAATGCAAAATATGAAATTCCCATGATAAACAAACCAACCCATCCGTATACCTGCGTATCACCGTGTGTTTCTGTAAGTATCCAGGCTAATGAAGAAAGGGAATTTCTAAACGCCGCATACGCCAGCAAGGATGCCCCATAGAGACACCCCGTGGAAAGCACTACGATAATGGCTGTTTTAACAAAGATCTCATAGACATGTTCGGCTTGCGGTTTGGTAATGGAACCCTCAGTGTTTGAATCAACTTCTCCATTGATTAGTTTTTGAAGATCGTCAATCAGTTGGGAGGGATTGATATTGTGCATCTTGGCGAAGAAGGAAAGGGGCTTATCGGGGAGAATGTTACCACCGCACATGATGCCATAGGTCTCAAATATACGGCGGGTGACAGGATATTTTTCAACAACCTCTTTGACAGTATTTTCTTGCCTTATCCTCTCCATAGATGAAGTTCCTTACACCTTTCATAAGATTTAAGAGGCATGTTATAAAATAACATGAACGAAAACATCTTGTAATTTATTTGATACAAAGTAATAATATGAAAAACTTTAATTGAATATATCAGACGTGCAAAATAGTGTCAATGACATTTTCTATGAAGAGTCCGTCTGAAAGGGTAATTACTAAAAAGGTTTTTTACAGAAATAACTATGTTCTATTCTACCGTGACCCCGCATCGATTTCTCCTCCTCGGCTTTATTTTTATTATTTTTACAGGTGCTTTTCTTTTGTCACTTCCGATTGCCTCTGCGAGTGGCAATTCGCAATCTTTCATTGATGCCCTGTTTGTAGCAACCTCAGCTATCTCCACCACCGGATTGACAGTTGTTGATTTGGGCAGTTTTTATTCCCTTTTTGGACAGATCGTCATACTCGTGTTGATCCAGATAGGGGGACTTGGATACATGATTTTTATCGTCATGATTGTGTTGCAACTCGGCGGTAAACTATCCCTGGGTGGAAAACTGATCCTGGAAGAATCCATGAGTAGTCCTCCTTATGAAGAAGTCTCTCACTTTAGTAAAGTGATCATCTTTATTACCTTCTTATTCGAGTTTTTAGGAGCAGCGGTCTTAAGTTTGTATTGGATGAAAGACTTCCCTGTAAGTCACGCCATCTATCTCGGAATATTTCATTCCGTCTCCGCATTTTGCACAGCCGGATTCAGCTTGTTTCCTGACAACCTGAGCGCCTATCGGGATAGTATTGTTATTAATGTGATAATCGACATACTTTGTATTGTTGGAAGTGTTGGGTTCTTTGTCATCTATGATGTATACAATATGGTGTCTCGGAAAAAACGTGAAGATGAAACACCTAAGAAACTCCTGGTTCATACAAAACTGGTATTAATCATGCTTCCAATACTTATAATCACAGGAGCGTTACTGATATATCTATCTGAATGGAATACCCCATTGCCATCGTTTAAAGACAGAATTTTAACATCTACATTTCAGGCAATCGCGGCATCCACCACAACAGGTTTCAATACTTTAGATACGGGGATGGTGAAAACTTTGGGATTAGCCGCCATGATTATGTTGATGTATATTGGGGCTTCTCCTGGTGGCACAGGAGGTGGAGTTAAAACGACTACCTTTGGATTATTGATTTCGTCTATTATCTCTGTTATATCCATGAAGGAAGAATTAATATTGTTTAATAGACGTATATCTGCCAGGACCAAAGACAAGGCATTTGCTATCTGTACCATTGCCCTGCTCCTTATAGCATTGGATGTCCTTATTTTGTCTGTAACAGAAAAGGCCTCTTTTATGGAAATAGTATTTGAAACGGTCTCTGCATTTGGGACTGTTGGGCTTTCTACTGGGATTACACCAACGTTAAGTGTAACAGGCAAGATTGTCCTTGTCGTTACGATGCTCATTGGCAGGGTAGGCCCTCTTGCTATAGGATTTTCCATCCGAGGCAAATGTAAAGCGGTGCCAATTAAATATCCGGAAGGGGGGATATTGGTTGGATAACAAATTGCTAGAGACAGGTTTAAAACCTGTCTCTACGTTTGGTTTTTGTTTTGCTTATTTCAGGCTATTTTGCTATTTTTATACGTTCAAAAATGCAAGGAGCTCACATGAGACAATTTGCCGTAATTGGATTGGGAAGGTTTGGCAGGAAGGTGGCGGAAACACTGGCTAAAAAGGGTGTCCCTGTAATTGCGATTGACAGTGACCCGGACTTAGTAAGCAAAGTAAGCGACCTTGTTACCAAGGCAGTTCAGATAGATAGCACCGATGAGCAATCGCTTGTCGCCAGTGGTATAAAGGACGTGGATGTGGCAGTGGTAAGCATGGGTGAGGATATCGAATCGAGTATTCTAACAACGGCGCTGCTCAAAAATCTGAATATTAAAGAAATTGTTGCACGGGCATGTACCCCGCTTCATGCCCAGATATTAAAGATGATAGGAGCTACTCGTGTCGTATATCCGGAAGAAGACATGGGCATTCGCGTAGCCAATAGTATCCTTTCACCCGGTGTGCTGGAATATATTGAACTAGGCGCTGATTATACCCTTGCGGAGATTGAGGCAAAAAGTGAAAGTATCGGTCGGACAATCAATGAGCTTGATTTAAAGGCTAAGTATGGAATTAATGTCATTATTGTAAAAAGAAGGGTATTTGAAGTAGGAGAAAAGACGGGTGAAACCGTAGGAAAAGAAGTAAAAGTTTTGCCTACATCCGATTATAAGATTCAGGAGGGAGACATCCTCGTTGTTGTGGGCAACAGTAAGGATGTTGAATCTTTTGAAAAACACATGAAATAATTTTAAACTGGTAGCGTAACCGTCCCGGTTGCGCGAATGAGAAGGTTGCCAAATGCAGCCTGATTTAATACATGCGAAGTATTGCACTGACAAATCAAAAGGGTGGTGTAGCCAAAACAACGACCACCGTAAATCTGGGTGCCTGCCTTGCTCAAATGGGTAAGAAGGTGCTCCTTGTCGATTTAGATCCTCAGGGGAATCTGAGCTCTTGGCTGGGTTTGGATATCCATAATCTCGAACGCTCCATGTACAATGTCTTTTTGGAAGAAGTTTATTTTGAAGAGATTCTGACAAAGACATGCGTCGAGAATATGACCCTCGCCCCTTCGAATGTTGCATTGGCTGGAGTAGAAAGGATTTTAGCCCATGAAAAGGGACGAGACCTCATCCTGCGAAAGCGTATGTCTGCCGTAGTAAACAAATACGATTACATTATGTTAGATTGCCCTCCTTCATTGGGGCTGATTACTATTAACGCATTAACCTTTGTTAAAGAGGTTTTCATTCCTTTGGAAACGAAGGTTTTAGCATTAAATGGTCTGGTAACCCTGATCAATACCGTACAGGTGGTAAAAGAGAGGTTGAATCACAGCCTGGAAGTAACCGGTATTATTGCCTGCCGGTTCGATGGCCGGACAAATCTCAGTAACGAGGTATATAACCAGATCAAAGAACGTTTTAAGGATAAGGTCTTTGATACTATTATCAAGGAAAATACACGCCTGGCAGAATGCCCTATTTCTGGAAAGCCTATCACCATGTACGCCCCTGACAGTTCAGGCGCCATAGATTATGCGAATTTAGCCAAAGAAGTAATAGAAAGAGAAAATATGATAAAGGAAACGAGAAAATAGACCAGTAAAAAGTTTTAAAATACAGACTGATAAAATGAAAAATTGGAATAGTCTATCCTCCCTATACATAAGCCTCTTATTAATCTTATTTCCCCCTATAACCTTTGCCGAAGACATGGGCACATCCTCGACTTCGATAGAGGAAACAACTCATCAAACTGAGTCCTCTTCAAGTAATAGCGGGGAAAATACACCCGATTTGAGCGCCGAAGTTAAAAAAGGGCTTTCGACTGAAGCAGTATGGTTTGGATTTGATAAAGAAGTAACCATAGCGACACGGCATGAGACACATGTCAGCAAGGCGCCAAGCATCGTTACGGTAATTACTGACGAAGAAATTAAGAATCTGGGTTACCGTACCTTTGTAGAAATTTTAAGAACTGTGCCAGGGTTTGAAATTTTAAAAACGGGGGCACTGGGAGATACAATCCCAGCCGTACGAGGCTTTGCAGGCGACAACAAGGTGCGGGTGATGCTCAACGGGCATCTGGTAAATAATCCATTAAGGGGCGGGGCATTTGTTAACTTTGATGATTTTCCCGTGGAAGGCATAAAAAGGATAGAAATCATCCGCGGTCCGGGTTCTGCCATGTACGGCGAAAATGCATTTTTGGGAGTTATCAATATTATTACTAAAGACGCAAAGGATATTGATGGTGTAAAGATGAGCAGTGGTTACGGAAGTTTTGACACGTACGATGAAAATATCATATTTGGGGAGACGTATGGGAAGGTAGGCGTTTCAGGGATGGTACATTACAGGCAGACTGATGGTTTTGATGGTATTGTTGAGAGCGATAGTCAAACCATAGTTGATAATTCTCTTTCTTCTCTTGGTTTCCCGAGTGTTTCACAAGCGCCAGGTAAAGTGCATGATGGCAGACAGGAATTCGACCTGAACCTTAAAGTCGCTTACAAGGATTTTTATGTAGAGGGTCTTTACATCAACAAAAATGTCGAACCCTTTATTGGCCCACAATACGCATTAAATAACGAATCTGATGTGGAAAATAATTACGTGTTTGGCGAGGCGGGATATAAAAAGACCTTTGAGGAAAAATTAACTTTAAAACCGAGGATTTATTATGACCAGTTCGATAGAAATATTTACACACAATCATTACCGGAGGGTTCAACAGTGTCTTCCGATACTGGTGGAGATGGTGTCGCAGATACTTACTACACGTATCCAGACGGGCATATTGTAAACAGCAAAGTAATTGAAAGGGTTGCCGGTACAGAGATTCCATTTGATTATGAATTGTTTGATGGAAACATGCTTACCCTGGGGCTGGAATATCGTTATGTAAAACAAACCAATATCCATTTTTTAAGCAATGTCGATCCCGTTACCTTGGAGCCGCTGGACTCCATTCAGGACTTTTCGGAGTCATATCCCCAAATAGACAAGGCGACAAGGGGTATTTGGTCAGTTTATTTGCAGGACACATGGGATATTACCGATGCCTTAAATTTCACGTTGGGGGTAAGACATGATCATTATAGCGATTTTGGTGGCACGACTAATCCACGGTCAGGCTTAACTTGGGCATTTATGAAAAATGCATCGCTAAAATTTCTGTATGGTGAGGCATTTCGAGCACCGAGTTTCGTAGAAATGCATGCCATCTACCAAAAAAATTCCATTATTCGTGGAAATAAGGATTTAGATCCTGAAACTGTCAGATCATATGAAACCGGGCTAAGTTACAAGTTTAACAAATATGTTTCGAGCAGCATGAATTATTTCTTCAACGACATAAAAGATCTTATTGTCTTGCGCAGCACATTTGAAGATACAACGAGAATTTTAAGTTATGAAAACTTTGGCGATGCCCATGTTCACGGTGTAGAGATGGAAACAAAGGTGGACATAACCAAAGGTAATTATGTTTTTATGAATTATACCTTCCAGTCTCCTGAAGA
>Ga0209514_10006461_pt1 | contig 14374 bp, 14 predicted proteins | sample Subgrocontami58m_FD_187452 | JGI IMG/M metagenome (GOLD analysis project Ga0209514, IMG submission 187452) | Subsurface groundwater microbial communities from S. Glens Falls, New York, USA - GMW37 contaminated, 5.8 m (SPAdes) (version 3) | ecosystem: Environmental > Aquatic > Deep subsurface >...
TATCTCGAACAGCGCGCCGAAGCCGCCGATGCCGGCCAGCACCTCGGGCCGCATGGTGCGCCTGGCGGCGGGCTTGATGCGTTCGACCAGGGCATCGCCGGCATCGATATCGACGCCGGCATCGCGGTAGGTCAGCGGGGAGGCAGCGGAGTTGGATGCGGTCAAGATGGAATCCTTGGAAATGCAGGCGCAATGAATGACGGGAGACGGTTTGCGGTCGGATCGGCGATAATCTGCGGTCCCAAGCCCAGCAATCCCGCGAATTTTACCGGAAATGACCTCGCCTTCAGACGCCTGGAACAGCGATCGCCTGCAAGCCGCCCTGTGGATCGCGGCCGGGTTGGCGATACTCGCGCTGCTCTATGCGCTGTCGCCGATCCTGACGCCCTTCCTGCTCGCGGGCATCCTCGCCTACATCTGCAATCCGGTCACCGACCGCCTCGCCGGCCTCGGCCTGCCGCGCCTGCTGGCGGTGCTGCTGGTGCTGCTGGCGCTGGTCGCGCTGGGCGCCGGACTGGTGCTGATCGTCCTGCCGCTGCTGTACGAGGAAGCCACGGTGCTCGCCGCGCGCACGCCCGAGGCGCTGGCGCTGGCCAACGAGAAACTGGCGCCCTGGCTGCGGCAAAATTTCGGCCTCAAGCTGAAATTCGACGCCCCCTCCCTGCAGAAGCTCGCCGCCGGCAACTGGGACACCGTCCAGCTCATCCTCGAACGCCTCTACAGCTCGCTCAGGATCGGCGGCGTGGCGCTGGTCGGCCTGGCGGTCAATGTGCTGCTGGCGCCGGTGGTGATGTTCTACCTGCTGCTCGACTGGCACGGCATGCTGGCGCGCATCGGCGGCATCGTGCCGCGGCCCTGGCACGGCAAGCTGGCCAGCGTCGCCGGCGACGTCGACGCCGTGCTGTCGCAATACCTGCGCGGCCAGATCCTGGTGATGGCCATCCTCGCGGCCTACTACTGCGTCGCGCTGTGGCTGGCCGACATTCCTTCGGCGTTCTCGATCGGCGTCGTCACCGGCCTGTTGATCTTCATCCCCTATCTCGGCTATGCCACCGGCCTGATCCTGGCCCTGCTGGTGGCCACGCTGCAGTTCGCCGGCTGGGGACCGATCGTCGCCGTGCTGATCGTCTATGGCATCGGCCAACTGCTGGAGAGCTTCCTGCTGACCCCCTTCCTGGTCGGCGAGCGCATCGGTCTGCATCCGCTGGCGGTGATTTTCGCGCTGATGGCCTTCGGCCAGTTGTTCGGCTTTTTCGGCATACTCGCCGCGCTGCCGGCCTCGGCCGCGCTGCTGGTCGGGCTGCGCGAAATCCGCGCGCTCTACCTCGACAGCAAGTTCTATCAGGGCTGAGCCATGGAATCCCCGCAGCGGCAGATGCTGCTCGACCTCAAGCCCGAACAACCGCCGACGCTGAACAACTTCGTCGTCGGCGCCAATGCCGAGCTGCTGCAGCGCCTGCGCAACCTGTGCGAAGCACACAGCTTCGAGGCGCTCTACATCTGGGGCCCGCATGGCGGCGGCAAGAGCCACCTGCTGGCGGCCACCGCAGAGGCGGCGCGCGTGCAGCGGCCCCTGGTTTGGCTGCGCGGCGAGGAAGCCGGTGCCGAACTGGCGCTGACGACAGGCTGCCTGCTGGTGATCGATGACGTCCAGACTCTCTCCGACGATGCCCAGATCGCGCTGTTCCGCGCCTTCAATGCGGCGCGCTTCCTCGGCCTGGCCCTGCTGCTGGCCGGCAACGAGCCGCCACTGCGGCTGGGCCTGCGCGAAGACCTGCGCACCCGCATCGGACAGACCCTGATCTACGAAATCCAGCCGCTCTCGGATGATGAAAAGGCCGCTGCGCTGCGCCGTCATGCCATCGAGCGCGGCATGCTGATGGATCCTGCCGTGGTGCATTACCTGCTGCGCCACGGCCGCCGCGACCTGCCCTCGCTGATGGCCATGCTCAACAACCTTGACCGCGCCTCGCTGGAACAGAAGCGCCCGCCCACCCTGCCCCTGCTGCGCGAACTGATGCAGACAACTCTCGATCTCGACAAGGATCCCGATCCGACATGAAGCTTGCCCTGTTCGACCTTGACAACACCCTGATCGCCGGCGATTCGGATTTCGAATGGGCGCAATTCCTGATCGGCAAAGGCGTACTCGACCGTGAAGTGCATGAGGCGCGCAACGTCGAATTCTTCGAACAGTACAAGGCCGGCACGCTGGACATCCATGCCTTCCTCGATTTCCAGCTCGCGCCGCTGTCGCGCCATGCGCGCGCCGAGCTCGACGCCTGGCACAGCGAGTTCCTCGCCACCCGCATCCGGCCGCTGATCAGCCCGGGGGCGCGCGCCCTGGTGCAAAAGCACGCCGAGGCCGGCGACCTGCTGGCCATCGTCACCGCCACCAACAGCTTCGTCACCGGGCCGATCGCGCGCGAGTTCGGCATCCCGCACCTGATCGCGACGATTCCGGCGCAGGAGAACGGCCGCTTCACCGGCCAGCCGCGCGGCACGCCCTCGTTTCGCGCCGGCAAGATAGCCCGCGTCGAGGCCTGGCTGGAATCGATGGGCCTGTGGCTGGGCGGCTTCGAGCAAAGCTGGTTCTACAGCGATTCACACAATGACCTGCCGCTGCTGGAAAAAGTCACCCACCCGGTCGCCGTCGACGCCGACGACACGCTGGCGCAGGCCGCCGGCGAGCGCGGCTGGCCCCACATCAGCCTGCGCGGCTAGCCGCCGGCAGCCCGTATTCGGGTATACTCCGCCCCCTGCAAACGGCCGTGGATTTCGCTTGATCGCCGTTTTCGGAGACGTGGCCGAGTGGTCGAAGGCACGCCCCTGCTAAGGGCGCATCTGGGCAAAACCTGGATCCAGGGTTCGAATCCCTGCGTCTCCGCCAGCACCCTCCAAAATCCCGCACGGCTAACCGCCGTGCGGGATTTTTTTCATGGCCCGGGTCCTGCGTCCCGCATCGACCCTGATTAAAACAGGGTTATTTGGCCGCGGCGGCGGTCATCTGCACAGGCCCGTCGCGCGGCGCACAATTCAAATTGGATGGCCACCCAATCTGAACACAATCTGTTGTCATGGGATGATTTCGTGGCGGTACTATCGAAACACACAAAGAAGAAAAGTCCTTCATATCCATGATGTCCTTACGCAAACTACAGGCCCTTACGGCCCTTCGCCGCGAGCTGTTGCCGTTCGTCGCCTCGCTTGAGGACTTTGACATCCTCGTGGCGATCGGGGCCGCGGAAGAGGATCGGTCCCCGCTCGGTTTCAAGCAGTTGCGCCTGCTCAACCTGGCGGCGCCATCGACGCTGCAACGCAGGCTGAAGCGGCTCGGCGCCAATCGCATCATCAAGACGGTCACGCTCAGCGGCGATGGCCGGCGCGTGGTGTATTCATTGACCGCCAGGACGCGGGCGGCCTATCAGGAATTCATGTCGAGGGTATCGGGCGCCGACCGTGGCTGCGGTGGGTAGGAATCGAACAACAGGGGCATCGCGGACTTACGATGGCTTATGAAATAGTTTGGGAGCCGCGGGGCGTCGTCAAGCGCTTCTACGACCACGTCACCGGCCTGGAACTGTTGCAGGCCGGCGCCCACACACAGGCGAGCATTCGGTTCGACGAACTGCGCTATGTCGTCAACGACTTCCTCGACGCCACGGGATGTTCGGTCACGCCCGACGATATCGACGAAATCGCCGCCATCGATCAGGCCGCCTCGGCAACCAACCCGCACATCCGCATCATCGTCATCGCCACCCATTCCTACATCCTGGCCATGGCGCATCACTATGCCAGCTCACCGCTGAATGTCTATCCGACACGGGTCTTTGCCACCCGGGCCGCGGGCCGCGCCTGGCTGGACGTTTCGCCGGCCCAGTGCCCTTCCTCACTGGCCTTCAAGTAATCGCCATTCCCGCACGAATGCCCTGGCATCGAACCACCAGGCGTGGAAATCGGTGCGGAAGCCTTTGGCGTCGCCCAGAAACTCCGCCTCACCGCCGGCCAGCGGGTTGGGGCGACGCACGCGACGCGACATGCGGACGAGGACGTCGGCGATGCCATCGATCCGCGCATAGCTGTCGAACCAGTCCTCCGTCGCCATGAGCTTCAGGGCGAAGTGCGAGTGGTCCGGCAGTTCCGCGACGCGCGCGGCGACCTGCCGGTAGACACCGTGGCGATACTCGGCGAAGGGCTGCTGATGCATGGCCGCCCATTCGCTGGCCAACAGGTGATCGTAGAAGATATCCACCAGCACGCCGGCATAGCGCCGGCGTGACGGGGACACGCGGGCGCGGCTTTGGCGGAAGGCCGGGTGCGTTTCGGCATGGCTGTCGATGGCACGATGCAACGCGACGCCGCGCGCCAGGTCCGCCGGCAGGCCACCGGGCAGCGGCCCCTTGATCCAGTCGCCGACGACTCCGCCCACCACCAGGGCGGGCGCGTCACCGGCGAGCAGGGCATGGGCAAGGAAGTTCATGAGGGCATCGGACTTTTTCCGTCGAGTCGGTATTATCCGCGCATGGACGACCTGCTCTCCACACTCGAACTGCAAGCCGGCGACGACCCGCGCTTCTCGGTGATCTGGATGCACGGCCTGGGCGCCGATGGCTCGGACTTCGAACCCATCGTGCCGGAACTGGGCCTGGACCCGGCGCCCGGCGTGCACTTCGTCTTCCCCAATGCGCCGTCGATCCCGGTGACCTGCAATGGGGGCTACGTCATGCCGGCCTGGTACGACATCATCACGCTGGACAGCACTTCACGCACGGTCGACGAGGCGGGCATCCTGCGCAGCCGCAACGCGATCCGGCGCCTGATCGAGCGCGAAAACCGGCGTGGCGTGCCCTGCGCGCGCATCTTCCTCGCCGGCTTTTCACAGGGCGGCGCCGTTGCCTACACCACGGCGCTGACCCACGCCGAGCGCCTGGCCGGCGTGATCGCGCTGTCGACCTACATCCCGTCGCCACGCTTGCTGGAGGCCGAAGCCACGGCGGCCAATTCCGGTCTGGAAATCTTCGCCGCGCATGGCAGCGAAGACGACGTCGTTGCAACGGACCTGGGAAGCCGCGCCCGGGATCTGCTGCTGCGCCTCGGCCACCCGGTGGAATGGCACGAGTATCCGATGCCACATTCGGTCTGCATCGAGGAAGTCATTGCCATCGGCACCTGGCTGCGTGAACGCATGGCGGCCATCGAGGCCTCCGCATTTCCGCTGTAGGAGCGAGCTCGCTCCTACAGGCGGCGCAGCGCCTCGCGCACCAGGGGCTTGAGTTGCGCTTCCTCGGTGGTGCCAAGTGCCTTCAATATCTCGACGCGCATGCGCGGTTCCCAGGTACGTTTCAAGTGATTGGCAACATCGGCCACGGCCTGCGCCTGGTCCGGCATGGCCTCGAAGAAGGCGCCGATCTGGTTCGCCATCTTGATCAAATGCTCGCGATTCACGCCTTGATCTCCTCAAGAGTGCCGTGTCCACAGTAGGTAACGCAGCTTTCCTGGCGCAGGAAGCCGATCAAGGTCAGGTTCAGCTTGTCGGCGAGGCGCACCGCTGCGGCTGTCGGCGCCGACACTGCGGCGAGCGTGCCGATGCCCAGCGCGGCGGCCTTCTGCGCCATCTCGAAGCTGGCGCGGCTGGTGATGATCAGGGCGTCGCTTGCCGCGTCGATACCGTCGCGAGCCAGCGCGCCCAGCGTCTTGTCCAGCGCGTTGTGGCGGCCGACGTCCTCGCGCACGTGGCTGATGACACCGTCGCGGCCGACACGGCAGGCGGCATGGGTGGCGCCGGTGGCCTGTTGCACCAGCTGTTGCGCCGGCAGGCTGCGCATGCCGGCATGGAGCGCGGCCAAAGGGAACGGCTCGGCATGCAGCAAGGGCGACAGCTCGCGCTGCACCTGATCGAGATTCTCGACCCCGCACAGGCCGCAGCCGGTACGCCCCGTCAGGCTGCGCCGATGCGCCTTGAGACGCGCGAAAGCGTCGCCGGCGATCTCGATCTGCAGGCTGATGCCGGCTTCCGACTCACTGATGCCGATGTCGAAAATGTCCCGGCGGCGCGCGACGATGCCCTCGCTCAGGCTGAAGCCGACGGCGAAGTCCTCCAGATCGGCCGGCGTCGCCAGCATCACCGCATGGCTGATGCCGTTGTACTCGAAGGCGACCGGCGTCTCCTCGGCCAGATCGTCCGGTCGGCTCGCGCCGTCGCGCCACACCGTGCGTCGCTGGATGGACTTCATGGACGCGCGCGCCGCGAGACCTGCACCGCGGTGACCTTGTACTCGGGGCAGTTGGTGGCCCAGTCCGAGTTGTCGGTGGTGATCACATTGGCGCCGGATTCGGGAAAGTGGAAGGTGGTGTAGACCACGCCCGGCTGCACGCGCTCGGTCAGCGTCGCCGGCAACACGGTCTTGCCGGCACGCGATTCGATGCCGACCCGGTCGCCCTCGCGGATGCCGCGTTCCTCGGCGTCGTGCGGATGGATTTCGAGCAGGTCGGCGCCGTAGAAGTCAGTGTTGGCGGTACGCCGCGTCTGCGCGCCGACGTTGTATTGCGAGAGCACGCGGCCGGTGGTCAAGAGCAGCGGGAAGCGGCGCGTGATCTTCTCGTCGGTCGGCACGTACTGAGTGATCAGGAAGCGGCCTTTGCCGCGCACGAACTGGTTGACGTGCATGGTCGGCGTGCCGTCGGGCGCCTCGTCGTTGCAGGGCCATTGCAGGCTGCCCTCGCGTTCGAGCTTGGCGTAGCTGACACCGGCGAAGGTCGGCGTCAGGCGGGCAATCTCATCCATGATGTCGGATGGGTGCGCGTAGTGCATCTCATAGCCGAGCGCTTTTGCCAGCGCCAGGGTCACCTCCCAGTCGGCCATGCCGGCCAGCGGCGGCATGACACGGCGCACGCGCGAAATGCGGCGTTCGGCGTTGGTGAAGGTGCCGTCCTTTTCGAGGAAGGACGCGCCGGGCAGGAAGACATGGGCGTACTTCGCCGTCTCGTTGAGGAACAGGTCCTGCACCACCACGCACTCCATGGCCGAGAGCGCGGCAACGACGTGCTGCGTGTTGGGGTCGGACTGTGCCGGATCCTCGCCCTGGCAGTAGAGGCCGAGGAAGGAACCGTCCTGCGCGGCCTCGAACATGTTGGGAATGCGCAGGCCCGGCTCGGACTGGATCGTCACGCCCCAGTCGCGCTCGAACAGCTCGCGCGTGACGGTGTCGGACACATGTCGATAGCCGGGCAGCTCGTGTGGGAAGCTGCCCATGTCGCAGGAGCCCTGCACATTGTTCTGCCCGCGCAACGGATTGACGCCGACGCCCTCGCGGCCGACATTGCCGGTGGCCATGGCGAGATTGGCGATGGCGATCACGGCGGTCGAGCCCTGTGAATGCTCGGTGACGCCGAGGCCGTAATAGATCGCTGCGTTGCCGCCGGTAGCGTAGAGCCGTGCGGCGGCGCGCACCTCGGCGGCCGGCACGCCGCTCGCGGCCTGCAGCGCCTCGGGCGAATTCGCCGGGCGGGCGACGAATTCGCGCCAGTCGGAGAAGGCATTTGCCTCGCAACGTTCGGCGACGAAGGCTTCATCGACCAGGCCCTCGGTCACGATCACGTGCGCCATGGCCGAGAGCACGGCGACATTGGTGCCGGGTCTGAGTTTCAGGTGATGCGCGGCCCGGATGTGCGGCGAGCTGACCAGATCGATTTCGCGCGGATCGATCACGATCAACTTTGCACCCTCGCGCACGCGGCGCTTGAGCCGCGAGGCGAACACCGGATGCGCATCGCTAGGGTTGGCGCCGATCACGACGATGACATCGGCCTGCTCGACCGACTTGAAGGTTTGCGTGCCGGCCGATTCGCCCAGCGTCTGCTTGAGGCCGTAGCCGGTCGGCGAATGGCAGACGCGGGCGCAGGTGTCGACGTTGTTGTTGCCGAATGCGGTGCGCACCAGCTTCTGCACCAGGTAGTCTTCCTCGTTGGTGCAGCGGCTTGAAACGATGGCGCCGATCGCATTGCGGCCATGCGCTTGCTGGATGCGGCGAAACTCGCGCGCGGTATGGGCCAGCGCTTCGTCCCACGACACTTCACGCCAGGGATCGCTGATCTTCGTCCGGATCATGGGCTTGGTAATGCGGTCCGGGTGCGTCGCGTAGCCCCAGGCGAAGCGGCCCTTGACGCAGGCATGGCCCTCGTTGGCGCGGCCGTCCTTCCAGGGGACCATGCGCACGATTGTTGGAAACTGAGCGCCCCCCTTCATCTCGGCGCGCAGGCCGCAGCCGACGCCGCAATAGGCGCAGGTGGTGGTCACGCTGCGCTCGGCCTGGCCTTTTTCGATGACGGTCTTTTCCATCAGCGTCACGGTCGGGCAGGCCTGCACGCAGGCGCCGCAGGAGACGCAATCGGACTCCAGAAAACTCTCGCCCTGCCCCGCCGTGACGCGCGAGCCGAAGCCGCGCCCGGCGATGGTCAGGGCGAAGGTACCCTGCTGCTCTTCGCAGGCGCGCACGCAGAGGTTGCAGACGATGCACTTGCCGGGGTCGTAGCTGAAATAGGGATTCGACTCGTCCCTGACGACGTCGCTGAAATGATTCTCGCCCGCGCCGTAGCGCACTTCGCGCAGGCCGACCACGCCGGCCATGGTCTGCAGTTCGCAGTTGCCGTTGGCGGAGCAGGTCAGGCAGTCCAGCGGATGGTCGGAGATGTAAAGCTCCATGACGTTGCGCCGCAGTTTCGCCAATTGCGGCGACTGGGTGCGCACCTTCATGCCGGCTTCGGCCGGCGTGGTGCAGGAGGACGGGTAGCCCTTGCGGCCCTCGATTTCGACCAGGCAGAGGCGACAGGAGCCGAACGGCTTAAGGAAATCCGTAGCGCAGAGCTTGGGAATCATCACGCCGGCCTCGGTGGCAGCGCGCAGCAGCGAGGTGCCGGCGCGTACGCTGACGGTGAGTCCGTCGATATCCAGAGTCACCGTTGCCTGCCCGCGAAGCGGCGTTCCAGGCACGCAAAGCGAGCCAGCGCCGGGTGCTCCCTTGTCGAGTTCCTGCGGAGCGTTCATCGGAAATCTTCCTCGAAATGGCGCAGCGCCGACAGCACCGGAATTGGCGTCATGCTGCCCATGGCGCAAAGCGAGCCTTGGGTCATGGTCTCGCACAGCTCCTGCAGCAGTTCGATCTGCTCATGCTGCCCGGCGCGGATGCGGTCGATAACTTCGACGCCGCGCGTCGAGCCGATGCGGCAGGGCGTGCATTTGCCGCAGGATTCGATGGCGCAGAATTTCATCGCGTAGCGCGCCTGCTTCGCCAGGTCCACCGCATCGTCGAAGGCGACGATGCCGCCGTGGCCCAGCCCGGCACCGATGGCGGCGAAGGCCTCGTAGTCGAGCACCGAGTCGAATTGCGAGGCCGGCAGATAGGCACCCAGCGGCCCGCCGACCTGCACCGCACGCAGCGGCCGGCCCGAACGCGAACCGCCGCCGAAGTCGTAAAGCAGTTGGCGCAACGTGAGGCCGAAGGGCACTTCGACCAAGCCGCCGTACTTGATGTTGCCGGCCAGCTGAAAAGGCAGCGTGCCGCGCGAGCGGCCGCAACCGAGTTCGCGGTAGGCGGTAGCGCCCTGCGCCAGGATGTCCGGCACGCTGGCCAGGGTGATCACATTGTTGATCACCGTCGGCTGGCCGAACAGGCCCGCGACCGCCGGCAGCGGCGGCTTGGCGCGCACGATGCCGCGCTTGCCTTCGAGGCTTTCGAGCAAGGCCGTTTCCTCGCCGCAGACATAGGAGCCGGCACCCTTGCGTACTTCAACTTTGAAATTGCCGAGAAAGTCACCGGCCTCGGCCAGCGCGGCGTCGAGCGCCGCGACCGCATGCGGATATTCGGAGCGGACGTAGATGAAGCCCTGCGTGGCGCCGACCGCGAGGCCGGCGATGGCCATGCCTTCGAGCAGGCAGAAGGGATCGCCTTCCATCAGCATGCGGTCGGAGAAGGTTCCCGAGTCGCCCTCGTCGGCATTGCAGACGATGTACTTCTGCGCGGCCGGGGTCGCCAGCACGGTCTGCCACTTGATGCCGGCCGGAAAGGCGGCGCCGCCGCGGCCGCGCAGGCCCGAGTCGGTCACCGCGCGCACGATCTCGGCCGGCGCCATGGCCCGCGCCCGGCGCAGGCCCTCGCCGCCGCCGCGCGCGATGTAATCGGCCAGCGAGCGTGGATCGACCACGCCGATACGCCGGCAGGCCAGGCGCTGCTGGCCGGCGAGCCACGGGATATCTTCGGTCGGCCCGAGGCACAGCGCATGGACGCTGCCCGTGGCGAAGTTGGCGGCGAACAGGCCGGGCACGTCGGCCGCCGTTACGGGGCCATAGGCGATGCGGCCGCTCGAGGTGACGACTTCGACCAGCGGCTCAAGCCAGACCATGCCGCGCGTACCGTTGCGCACCAGCCGGATGGCCATGTCGCGCCGCGCCGCCTCGGCGGCGATCGCGGCGGCCACCGCATCGGCACCCTGTGCCAGCGCCGCGGCATCGCCCGGGACGAAGATCGTCGTCCTCACGGTGCCGACTCCAGCGCAGCGATCAGTGCGTCGAATTTCTCCGGCGTGACCCGCGCGTGCAGCGTCGATTCATCAACCTGCACGGAAGGCCCGCAGGCGCACAGGCCAAGGCAATACACGGGCTCCAGCGTCACGTCGCTACCGGCCAGGCGCGCCCGCGCATGCTCGGCCAGGGCTTCGCCGCCGACGGCCTGGCAAGCCTCGGCGCAGCAGACGCGGACCACGTGGCGACCCGGCGGCTCCTGGCGGAAGTGGGCGTAGTAGCTGATCACGCCATGCACTTCGGCGCGCGACAGATTCAGCGCTGTCGCAATCGGTGGCACGGCCTCGGGCGGGATGCAGCCCAGCGCATCCTGGATTTCGTGCAGCATGGGCAGCAGCGCGCCGGGCCGGGCGCAATGCTGCTCGATGATGCGGGTGACGATGGCGGGGCTTTCCATGCCGCTTTGTACTCCGCCTGCGGCGAAAGCGAAAGCGGGAAAAACCGAAGGCCTATGCGGGTTTGTCGAACGATTCCGCGAGCGCCCTGGCCTCGGCGACCAGCGAGGCCACCATCGGCGGCTGCGGCCCGCGCGCCAGGGTGACCAGGCCCGTGGCCCAATCGACGGCCGGCTCGACCAGCTCGATGGCGACCACTCCGGGCGGCGTGCCGACCTGCTCCAGCACGCTGCGCGGCACGATCGACGACCAGTGGCCGGAACCTACATGTGCCAGGATGCTGACGATGGAATTGGTCTCCAGCATCGGCGCCACGCCGGCGCCGACTTTGGCGAAGACCGCGTCGATGGTCTTGCGGTTCTGCATGTCCGGCGTCAGCAGGCACAGCGGCACCGTCGCCGCCTCGGCCCAGCGCACCGACTCGCGCCCGGCGAAGCGGCCGTTGGCGCCCGTCAGCAGCACATGGCGCTCGCGCCAGATCGGCACGATGTTGAAGCCGGCGACCTGCGCCGACTCGACATAGACGATGCCGGCATCGAGCTCGAAGCGACGCAGCCGGGCCAGGATTTCGTCGGTGGCCAACGACAGCACCTCGGCCGTGACATGCGCGTGGCGGCGGGCGAAGGAGGCGGTCAGTGCGGCAACCACGGTCAGCGCGGTCGGGATCACACCGAGGCGCAGGCGGCCGGTGAGGCCGTCGCGCAAGGTGGCCAGTTCCTGCTTGAGGCCTTCGGCGCTGGCGGCCATGCGCTGGGCGTACTCGACCACGCTGCGGCCCTCGGGCGTCAGGCCGGCGAACTGCTTGCCGCGTTCAACCACGGCGACGCCCAGCTCGGTTTCAAGGTCGCGGATCGCCGCAGACAGCGTGGACGGCGAGACATGGCAGGCCGCCGCGGCGCGACCGAAATGTTTTTCGCGGGCCAGGGCAATCAGGTAGAGGTATTTGCGCGAGATCATTGCTTCGCCGCGGCCGTCGCGCGCCGCGCCTCCTCGGCGGCGTTTTCGGCCTCGCGGCGCTTGAGCTTCTCGGCGTAGTCACGCTGGCGCTGATCGATCTTCCTTGCCTTCTCCGCATGCTTGCGCTCGCGCTCGACACGCTTCCTCGCATTTTCCGGCGCCGCGGCGGCACGTCGGGCGTCCTCGCGGCGGTTTTCCTCGATCTTGCGCAGCTTGGCCTCGCGCTCCGCCGCGAGCTTGCCGCGGCGGCTTTCCAGTTTGGCCTGTTCCTCCGCCTGGCGGCGCTCGCGCTCGGCCGCGCGCCGGGCTTCCTTCTCACGATGGCTCGCGGCGGCCGTGGCGTGTCCCGATTCGTCTTCCTCTTCCCTGGCGGTGCGCTTCGCCTCCTTTTCCGCGATCCGGGCCTGGCGTGCCTCGCGCTCGACACGGTGGCTCTCCTTGCGAATCGCCTCCGCCTCGCGCACGGCCTCGGCACGGCGCTCCTGCGCGGCCGTCATACAGCCGATGGCAATCAGGCGCGTGTTGCAGTCTGCCTTGTCCGCCTGGAAGCGGCGTTCGGCGGCATCGCGGATATCCTTGGCGCGCACCCGCTCGGCCGCCGCGTTTTCCATCGTGATGGACGGCGGCGGCGAAATGGCCTGCGCCGCCAGCCCGGTCGGAGCCAGCAGCAGCGCGATGATCAGGGCGGTCGTGGATGGAAATCGGGACGGCGTCACGGCATGCAGCTTAGCCGGTTCGCGGCGGCTTGGCCATGGCCGGGCAATCATGATTTCGGGCTAAACTCCAAAGAAAACAGGAGGAGTCCGGCGTCGAATCCGTCGATTGCCGGTCGTTGCGGCGCACAGCCTCGAGGGAAAACACGTGAGCGAAGTCATCGTCATCGGCGGCGGCATTGCCGGCATTTGCGCCGCACTGGAACTGCTCGATGCCGGGCGCCGGGTAGTGTTGCTGGACCGCGACAAGGCGGAGAACTTCGGCGGCCTGGCGAAGGAAAGCTTCGGCGGCATCTTCCTGGTCGGCACCCCGGAACAGCGCCGCGCCGGCATCCGCGACACGCCGCAACTGGCGCTGGCCGACTGGCGCGCCTTCGGCGAGCTTGATCCCACTGACCACTGGCCCAACGCCTGGGCCGAGGCCTACACCCATCGCTGCCACGACGACGTCGGCCTCTGGCTGCGCGCGCGCGGCGTCGGCTTCCTGCCAGCACCGCACTGGGTTGAGCGCGGCCTGTTCACGCCCGGCAATTCGGTGCCGCGCTTCCACATTGTCTGGGGCACCGGGCGCGAGCTCGCGCTGCGCCTGATCGCCACGCTGGAAAGCCATCCGCGCCGGACGAACCTGGAGGTCCGCTTCGGCCAGCGCGTCGAGGAATTGCTGACCGGCAATGGCGCCATCACCGGCTGCCGCGGCGTCGGCGAGGAAGACGGCAAGGCCTTTGAACTCACGGCCGGCGGCGTGATCGTTGCCGCCGGAGGTTTCAACGGCAACATCGAGCGCGTGCGCCGGCACTGGCACAAGGACTGGTCCTCACCGCCGGCGGTGATCCTCAACGGCTCGCACCGCTACGCCGACGGCCGCCTGCATGACGCCGTGACTGCGGCGGGCGGCAATCTCACCCATCTCGACGCGATGTGGAACTATGCCGCCGGCGTACACCACCCGCGGCCGCGCAAGCCGGGACACGGGCTTTCCCTCGTGCCGCCGCGCTCGGCGCTGTGGCTGGACTGGCGCGGCCGGCGCATCGGACCGATGCCGCTGGTGACGGGCTTCGACACGCGCGACCTGGTGGCGCAAGTGTGCGCGACGGAACGCCAGTATTCATGGCAACTGATGAACAAGACGATCGCCATCAAGGAACTCGCCGTCTCGGGCGCCGAGCACAATCCCTCGATCCGCGACAAGAAGAAGCTCGCCTTCCTGCGCGACCTGCTGTTCGGCAACAAGTGGCTCTACGAGGAAATGACGGGCAGTTGCGAAGACTTCGTCGTCGGCCGCGACCTGCCGGAACTGGTGGCGAAAATGAACGCGCTGCAGGGCGACGATGGCGTGAGCCTGGACGAGATCCGCAATGCGGCGGAAAGCTACGACGCCCAGATCGATCGCGGGCAGAGCTTCCACAACGACGAGCAGTTGCGCCGCATTGCCTACGTGCGCCACTGGAAAGGTGACCGCCTGCGCACCTGCAAGTTCCAGAAGATCCTCGACCCGAAAGCCGGGCCGCTGCTCGCGGTGCGCGAATTCATCATCAGCCGCAAGAGCCTGGGCGGAATACAAACCGACCTGCAATGCCGCGTGCTCGATGCCGGCGGCCAGCCGATTCCAGGCCTCTACGCGGCGGGCGAGGCGGCGGGCTTCGGCGGTGGTGGCATGCACGGGCTGCGCGCGCTCGAAGGCAGCTTCCTCGGCGGCTGCATCCTCAGCGGCAGGCTGGCCGGGCAGGCCG
>Ga0209514_10006462_pt1 | contig 14373 bp, 22 predicted proteins | sample Subgrocontami58m_FD_187452 | JGI IMG/M metagenome (GOLD analysis project Ga0209514, IMG submission 187452) | Subsurface groundwater microbial communities from S. Glens Falls, New York, USA - GMW37 contaminated, 5.8 m (SPAdes) (version 3) | ecosystem: Environmental > Aquatic > Deep subsurface >...
TTAAATTTATTTTTATCTTTAAATGATCCCACGCCACTAGAAACAACCACCTTCAAAATCCTTGGCATCTGCATGCTGTTTTTGTAGCCCGGCAGTTTTTTCGCTTTTGCTTTTATCCCGAGCATGGTCGAGGGGTTAAGATTTTCCATGGATTTTTACATTTGAGACGTGAATGGGAAAGTCCTTTTCTATAATTGTGCCTTTGGCACCACTCTTTTTGGCGCGCTGGTGAACTTTTTTGGTATTTACACCCGCTATCAAGACCTGATTCTCTCGCGGAAAAGCACGCAAGATTTTCCCAACCTTACCCTTATCTTTTCCCGTCAAAACTATTATGTTGTCTCCCTTTTTTACATGCATATTTTTATTTATAGTGAGCTTGTCGAACTATACTACTTCTGGGGCTAGGGAGATAATTTTCTGGAATCCCACCTCGCCAATCTCCCTCGGAACAGGACCGAAGACTCGACCAGCCAACGGCTCTTTTCTGGTGCTATCCAAGATTACCACAGCATTCTCATCAAAGCGCACATAGGTGCCATCCTTTCTTCGAAATGGCGCCTTCTGTCGCACTACTATTCCGCAAAGAATATCTTTCTTTTTCACCTGTTTTCTCGGTTCGGCTTTTTGGACTGAGAGAATGACTAGCTCACCAATAGAAGCATAGCGCTTTTTCGAACTCCCGAGCACTTTGAAAACTCGACCGAGCTTGGCTCCGGAGTTGTCTGCGATTTGAACTATTGTTTGCGGTTGGACCATGGGGATTAATTTTCAATTTTCAATTTAGAATTTTCAATTAACGTAAAGTGTTTATCTTTGGAAATCGGCTTAGTCTCGACAATCTCGACCTTATCACCAATCTTGGCAGTATTGCCAGCGTCATGGGCCTTATATTTTTTGCGGCTCTTGATAAATTTCCCATATTTAGGATGTTTATCATAACGCTCGACCAATACAACTATTGTATCCTTCATTTTATCTGAAACTACTGTGCCAGAAAATATTTTAGCCATTTTGTTTGCTTGTAGTGAGCTTGGTCGAACTATTTAACTCTGTCATGATACGAGCTATTTCTCTCTTCACAAGCCGAGGTTCTTTGACATTTCGAGACTTGGAACCACTCGACCCGAATCGAAGTTTGCGCAGAATCTCTCGCTTCGCTAACAGCGCTTTTATCAAATCTTTCTGCGGCTTATCTTTGTAAATTGTTTTTTTCATGTCTATTTTGGACGCCAGGCTTCCTTTGTGGAAGCCTGGCGTCCACAGTACTACCTCGACACCACTTTGGTCTTGACTGGCAACTTCGTCCCGGCCTTGCGCAATGCTTCGCGCGCCTCTGCTTCTCCAAGACCATCGACCTCGAAGATCATTCGACCCGGCAAGACCGGAGCCGCATAGCCCTGTAAATCTCCCTTGCCTTTGCCCAGCTTCACTTCAGCGGGCTTTGAAGTATAAGGCATGTCAGGGAAAATGCGAATCCAAAAGCGTCCCGTCTTGCCCACCGAGCGTGACAAAACTTTTCTCGCAGACTCAATCTGATTTGAGCGAATGCGTGCAGAACCTAAGGCCTTCAATCCGTAAGAACCGAAAGCCACTGTAAGTCCGCGACTAGCCACGCCCATCTTCTTAGGATTACTCCTCATAGTCTGCCACTTTCTATATTTAACTTTCTTTGGAAAAAGCATGTTACTTAAAAATATCTCCCTTATATATCCAGACCTTAACCCCAATAGCTCCGTAAGGCATAACAGCTTTTGTGACCGCATAGTCGACATCGGCCCGCAGAGTTTGTAGTGGAATTCGGCCAAGTTTCCTATCTTCTGTACGACTCATAGTGGCTCCGCCCAAACGTCCCGCCAGAAAGATTCGTACACCAAGCACGTCACGATTGGCCATCACTTTTTCAAGCATTTGCTTCATGACCCTTCTGAAAGCGAGACGTTTCTCAAGTCCCTCCACGATCATCTGGGCTACTATAGAAGCATTGGTCTCGGCAGATTTAACTTCTTTGATATCGAGTCTGACGTCGACTTTATCTTCAAGGAGTTTGTGTTTCAAGAGTAGCGCTTTAATTTCTTTGCGAAGCAGTTCTGCCCCATCGCCTTGGCGGCCGATGATCATACCCGAGCGAGACGAGTTCACGATAATGCGCAGGTACTTCTCGCTTCTCTCTATTTCTATATCAGCCACGAAAAATCCTTTAAACTTCTTTTCTAAATACTGGCGGATTAAAATATCTCCGCGCAATGCCTGTTTATACTTCTCTTTCGGTAAAAACCATCGCGATTTCCAGTCACGAAGGATACCTAGTCGGTGTGAATATGGATGTACTGTGTGTGTCATATTACTTGCTTCCTAGCGTAACGCTAACATGGGAAGTTCTTTTGCGAATTGGATTAGCCATACCTTTAGAACGTGGGCGGCTACGGTAGAGAGTAGCTCCGGCATCAACTCTGATTTCTTTGACGATTAAATTCTCGGTTGGTAAAGAGAGGTTTTTAGCATTTGCAAGAGCTGAAGATAGAAGTTTTTGAAGTGGAAGAGCAGAGCGCTTCGGCATGAAAGAAAGAACCGTTATAGCGTCTTCAACCTTTTTCCCACGCAAGGAGTCAGCGACCAAACGCACTTTGCGAGGAGATTGTCTATAATTTTTCAATTCTGCCTTTGCTTCTAGCATTTTACTGTCTACTATCTACTGTTTACTTTTTACTTTCCGCCGCTCCCTTCACTGCTTTAGCGGCGGCAACCTCACTCTCCTTCTGCTTCTGTTCAAGTTCCTTCTGCATCTTACCTCCGTGTCTCAAGAATTTTCTCGTGAGAGCAAATTCGCCAAGACGATGTCCGACCATGTCCTCGCTTACAAATACTTCAATATGATCTTTGCCATTATGAACTCCAAAGGTAAAACCGACCATCTCCGGCGCAATCTGACAGGCCCTCGACCACGTCTTAATCACCCCGGCTGTAGCCGGATTTTTTCCCTCGACCTTTTTGAGCACTCGAGGATCTACGTATGGACCTTTTTTAGACGATCGGGTCATCTGACTTAAATAATCCCGCATCTGCGGGATATCAGAGATAGTATATAAATTACACACTAAAGTCAAACAGCCAAAGCCCCCGCCGAGAAGGCGGGGGCTTTGGGGTATTACGAAACTACGAATACCAATTACACTCAGGTTAAATGAGATATTATCTAGCTAAGTAATATCTTGAGATTAACCGTTGTGATTTTTTCCACTCATTTCACCACGAAGCTTCTCGATAAAGCGAGATGCAGCTTCTTGTCCACCAAGACCAAAGGAGAGGCCCAGAGCAAGCGAAACCGCAATGACCACACCGGTAAAGAGCGTCTGGCTAAACGTTGCCGCAATACCAAGCTGGGAGAGTGCCACTAGGATGGCGAAGATCCAGATAGCCCACTTAGCAATCGCGCCGACAAAATGTGCCGAATCTAGGCCCGCTGTCTTAGCCGCTGTGACAACAACCCGCCCAGTGACGTCACCGATAACACCAGCCACCAATAGGACAAGAGCAGCAGCAAGCACGCGAGGCAGGTAGCCAAGCACTACGTCCTGGAGAAAGAAATTAACTTGGGAAAGGCCGAGTACGTCTATGGCCGCCACCACGAAAATAACTATTACAAACCACTTCACTAAACCACCTATAAATGCTCCGGAATCTAGATTAACGCCTCCTCGCTGGATAAACGTTTCGAATCCTGCGCGACGAAGAGCGTCGTCAACTTTCAGAGTCTTGAACACCTGCCAAATTGCCCGACCAAACAGGACACCGACTAACCATCCAAGGATTAGGATGATAATTGCAATAACAAGGTTCGGGACGAAGTTAACTACTCCCACCCAGAGATTCTGGAAGGAAAGGGTCAGAACTTCTCCCCATGTATTTAATAACATATATTCTTAGCTCGATATTTGTGCAAATGCACTTAGCTTCTAATTACCACTCTAAAAGGGGTATGCCCGACATTATACACCTGTTTAACGACGCAACATATGGACTGTGGATAGTTATATCCCCAATTTATTCAGGATTTTTTCGTGCGGATAGTCCAAGATGTCCCTCAATAGCTTATCGTAAATACTTAGACGGTACTGGAAATCGAGTGTGTCAAACGCACTGTAACGCAATTCTTGTAACGCAATTCTTTACCGAGCTGTGCTTCAATGGATGAAATGGCCGACAAGAGCTTCACTTGCCTAAGGCGATCCCCCACCACGAGAATATCGACTCGAGAATCAAGATTATGCAAAAATACGCCAGAGATCAGGATCAGTTTAATATTGCCGGCGCGAGATATTTTCTTGATTATTTCTTTCGGCGTTATGGGAGCCGCATCTATGAGGAAAGTTTCGATAGCTGGAAGATATTGGTAAGACGAGTCGAGAGTGAATCCCTTAGCCCGACGCTTGATAAGACCGGCTTTGGTTAGGATTCGAAGCTCTCGACGCGCCATGGCAGGTCGCTCTTTAGTACGACTTGCAACTTCTATCGGTGTGAAAGTAAGGCCAGGATTAAAGATAAATAGGCGCATTATCTTAACCTTCGCCTCTGTACCGAAGATGAGGGAGACAGATTTCATCCCTCCATCTTACTACTTGAGTGTGACTTTACCACCAGCTTCTTCTACTTTCTTCTTGAGCGCTTCTGCCTCTTCTTTCTTCATATCTGCCTTAAGTACAGACGGGGCGGCATCCACTAAATCTTTTGCCTCCTTGAGACCAAGACCGAGAACCTCTTTGACCACTTTGATAATAGCGATTTTGTTTGCACCACTATCTGTGAGCTCTACGGTTGCCGTAGATTTCTCTTCTATCACCTCGCCGGAGCCTTGTGCGGAGGCGGGTGCGGCAACAGCCGTGGCTGAAACGCCGAACTTCTCTTCAAACGCCTTGACGAGCTCGTTAAGCTCTAAGACGGACATGGACTCTACTTCCTTTATAATTTTATCTAATTTTTCAGTCATTTTATTTTTGCTATTTCATTCAGAGCTATAGCTAATCTCTGTATGGGTGAATTAATAATGTTTACAAACTTACCACGCAATACTTCGAGTGTCGGAATCTGGGCAATCTCCATCATTTCAAGAGCCGAGAGGAATCGTCTTTCAAAGACTCCGCCCATGATCTTGAGACTCTCAGGAAACTTTTTTTGGAATGAATAAACTTCACGAGCCGGAGAAACTAAATCATCTCCCCAAGCCAATGCCAATTCGCCCTCTAATACTGGTTTCTCGCCTAGAAACTTTTCTCCATCTAGTGCGCGGTCGGTCAAGGATTTCTTAGCAACAGTGTAGGAAATACCCTTATCCTTAAGATCACGGCGCATAGAGGTTGTATCCCCGACTTTTAGACCGCGAAAGTTTACAAATACCAAAGACTTGGCATCTTTAAACGCCTTCTTTAGTTTCTCAACAATTTCCACCTTCTTGTCTTTCGAAATGGCCATTCTTTAATAAGGCCAGAGTGGTTAGTCTCGGTAGGGCTTATAAATGCCTACTGTCTTTGACCTTATGAGCAAATACTCTACAGGAATAAAAATTTAATGCAAGTACTAAATACTTACAATACGTTATCTAATACCTATAGGTAGAAAGTAACGTATAAACAACAAAACCCATCCAGAAATAGAATCTAATACTAACGACTAGATACAGGAGTTATTGTGATCTGAGCTACTGGACCATTTGGATAAGGATTCTTGATTGGTTTAATATCAATCTCTACTGTGCTTCCTTCTCGCAATCCTAATTTATCAATAATATATTTCGGGATACGTATAGCGTAGCTATTGCCCCATTTGCAGATTTTTGTTGTCATACTAATACTACAAGTATACACAATGTATCTACACATGCAACCTGTAAGGTCTTGCCTTGCAGGTTTAGTTCATTTCGACCATACGTTATCTTCTGTCTATAGGCAGAAAGTAACGTATATGAGAGAAGTGTTTTTTTATTGCCTTTTTTATTATTAAAGAGTAAGGTGTTTTCAGAAAAGAAAGGAGGGGGGTATGTACTTAAAAATCGAGTTGCACGAAGTGGCATCAGCACTGCCAAGAAAAGCGTGGGAGTGCGTTGCCCCCAAGACAGAGGGAGTCAACCTTCTGACAACGGCATATCAAACGCTAAAACCCTTTGAGGGCTATTGGATCAAAGCAGATGCAATCATTTGCCGCCTGATTGAATGTAATCCCTCCCCCAGATTCTCCCTGATCTTTTGGCCCAACAGCGGCGGTAGTTGGATGTGGTTTGCCATCGGGAAACATGTCGCACTTTACCTCCCTCGTTCAGACCATCACGAATAGTGGTGGTCTGTTAGTTTACCTCTTCCCTACCCTTCGGCGACTAACCATAAATTTGTTTGAATATTTTTTGGTTCGGCGGGATTTCTGGCCCTTGCCAGTCGGCTTGCCGTAGTAAGAAATAGCGCGTCGGCGACCGCGGCCCTGCCTACCTTCACCTCCACCATGCGGATGATCAACCGGGTTCATGGCAGTACCGCGTACTGTGGGACGAATACCGAGCCAACGACTTCTACCTGCTTTCCCGATAGTCACCAAACGATTTTCATTATTAGAAACTTCACCAATCGATGCCCATGCATTCGCTGGCACCTTCCTCACTTCACTTGAAGGCATTTTCAAATCAACAAAACCTCCTTCTTTAGCCAGCACTTCTACATAATCACCTCCCGAACGAGCAATTTTCGCACCACCTTTATGCTTGAGTTCAACGTTGTAGATAAAAGTGCCAACCGATATATTGGCTAAAGGCAAACGATTACCGGGAGTCAAAGGAGCATTTTCAGAAACAATATATGTATCGCCCACACGCGCGCTGTTATGAAGGAGTACATACCTCTTCTCACCATCTCGATACACCGCAAGTCCTATGAAACCAGAACGGTTGGGATCATATTCTACGGTCTTAATGGTAAATGGGATATTAAATTTATCGTAAGCAAAATCAACGTCACGATAGAGGCGCTTGTGACCACCGCCCTTGTGTCTAGTAGTAATTCTTCCAGTATTATTTCTCCCCCAAGCACGTTTGAAACCGCTGGTCAGCGACTTCTCCGGTTTTCTTGATGTCAGAAATTTCCGAAAATCTATGCCCGTCATGTGGCGACGCGAATCTGTTGTGGGTCTGTATTTTTTCATATTAATTCGATTTTGTCTCCTTTCTTCAGATAAACATACGCCTTCTTACCGCCGCTCTTCACCCCCCTTTTCCCACGGACAAATACTTTTTTTGCAGGAATCTGGGCAACGTTCACCCTAATCGGTTTCTTCCCATAGACTTCGAAGACTGACGCGCTTATGGACTTCTTGGTAGCATTTGGTGTTACTTCGAACACATACACGTTTAATTTGTCAGCTCCTAGAGCCGCCTTCTCGGTAATGCGAGGGTAGAGAAGAACGTTATTTGGTTTGATATTAAGATTTGCCATAAATCAATTTGGGATTCTCGATGATCAAATATTTGTATTCAAGTAGAAGAAGAGGATTTAAGTTTCTCGCCTCAATCACTTCCACATTACCAAGATTGTCAAAAGCTCGTTCTGTCTCTTTATTCTTTGCTGACATAGCTATGACCGTGGCATTGTTTCTCTTGGTGAAAATATACTCGAAACCCTTAATACCAGAGAGTGTCTGGAGTGCCTTGATTGCAACTTTCGTCTTGGACTCGGGAAGTCTGAGAGAATCGACAAACAGCACCTCGCCATCGTGCAATTTGCGCGAGAGGATTGTGTGGAGCGCTTTGGCTTTCATTTTCTTCGAAACCTTACGGTCGAAATTTTTATCCTTAGTCGGACCACCGGTGACGCCACCGCCAACCCAGATCGGTGAACGAATCGAGCCGTGACGCGCTCGACCAGTCCCTTTCTGTTTCCAAGGTTTGCGACCACCACCGCGGACATCGCCTCTGCCTTTGGTATGGGCCACATTTTTTCGCTTCGCCGAAAGCAATGAGTCAGCAACTTGTTTTACCAGATCGGCATTCCAACGAACACCGAATATACTTTCCGGCAAAGTGACGATTCCAGTTTTCTTCCCCTCCATGCTGTAGACCGAAGCATCCATAATATTATTTGACATTAATCTCAACCCTACTTCCTCGTCTGCCCGGAATGGCTCCTTGTATAAAGATTTCCCTCGTTTCCGGAAGAATTTTAACAATCTTGAGGTTCTTGACCGTTACTCTCTCGCCGCCCATCCGACCGCCCATGCGCATTCCTTTGATAACCTTCCCACCGGAACGACCGCCGCCGCCGATAGAGCCCGGACTTCTCTCCGAGTGCTTACGTCCGTGCGACCGGGCATCACCTTTAAACTTATGCCTTTTAACTACCCCCTGAAAACCCTTGCCTTTCGAGATTCCAGTGACATTAACGACACCACCTTCTTTCAATACCTCACCCCCACCCTCTCCTAGACTAGGAGAGGGCTGGGAGAGGTCCTCATCGCCAATCACTAAAGTCACAGGAAAGACTTCCCCACTCTCGGAGAAAATTTGAGTCATTTCCACTTTTTTAGCAATAAGTTTTTTCATCTAGATTAACTTGACGTCAATGTTGACCCCGCTTGGCAAACTCATGTTGGTCAGCGCTTCTATTACCTTGGGACTAGGATTAATGATGTCTATCAGTCGCTTGTGAATCCTCATCTCAAACTGCTCCCGCGCATTTTTGTAGACAAATGCGGCACGGTTGACGGTATATTTCTTGATCTCTGTCGGAAACGGAATTGGACCGACAACCTTGGCATCATAGCGAAGCGCCGTGTCTATAATCTGTTTGACAGAGAGGTCCAAGATCTTCGACTCATAGGCCCTCACTCGAATACGTAGATGAGAAGTTATTTCTTCCGCTTTCGGAACCTTAACTTTGACCACCTTAGGAGTCTTAGGCTTTGACGCCTTTTTGGGTTTTAGGGATGCTTTAGGCACGTAATTTAAGCTATAACTTTCGTGACTACGCCTGCACCGACGGTCTTACCTCCTTCGCGAATAGCAAAACGCTGTTCATTCTCAAGCGCCACAGGAGCCACAAGTTTGACTGTAAACGTTGCAGTATCACCAGGCATAACCATCTCAACACCTTCGGCCAGAGTCACTTCTCCAGTAACATCAGTAGTACGAACGTAGAACTGCGGTTTGTAACCTGTGAAGAAAGGGGTGTGTCGTCCACCTTCCTCTTTCTTTAGAATATAGACTTCGGCTGTGAAATCAGTATGAGGAGTCACAGAACCCGGCTTAGCAAGCACTTGGCCTCGGTGGAGATCTTCTTTCTTAGTACCGCGAAGAAGCACTCCGGCATTATCACCTGCCAAAGCTTCCTGTAGAGATTTGTTGAACATCTCAATACCAGTGATAACTGTCTTCGAGGTGTCTTTGATGCCGACAATTTCAACTTCTTCGCCAACTTTTGCTTTACCTCTTTCAACTCGACCAGTGACAACTGTACCGCGACCTTCGATGGAGAAGATGTCTTCAATCGGCATCAGGAACGGCTTATCAAGGTCTCGAACGGGAATTGGGAAGTAAGTATCAAGAGCGTCTGTGAGTTCGAGGATCTTCTTTGACCATTCATCGTCAATACCCTTAGCTTCAAGTGCCTTGAGGGCTGAACCCTGTATCACAGGAGCGTTGGCACCGTCATAATCGTATTTCTTCAATAGATCGCGGACTTCTTCTTCGACGAGAGCAATGAGCTCTTTGTCAGAAACCATGTCGCATTTGTTGAGAAATACAATAATCTTGGGCACACCGACTTGCTTAGCGAGAAGGATGTGTTCTCGAGTCTGTGGCATCACGCCATCAGTTGCGGCGACTACGAGAATAGCGCCATCCATTTGAGCGGCACCGGTAATCATATTCTTGATGTAGTCTGCGTGGCCGGGAGCATCGACGTGCGCGTAGTGGCGCGCGTCAGTTTCGTATTCCGAATGGGAAAGGGCGATGGTAATGCCTCGAGCTTTTTCTTCGGGTGACTTGTCTATGTCGTCAACAGTCTTAACGGTGGCCTTCTTGCCTGCGCGATTCAAGACATTGAGAATAGCCGCGGTAAGAGTGGTCTTGCCGTGGTCAACGTGGCCGATAGTGCCTACGTTGATGTGCGGTTTGGAACGATCAAATGCGTCTTGTGCCATAGTATTAGTAAATTATTATAGAATTGATATTAATGTTTTAACGCATCAAACCGCTTATATGGTCAATTTGAGAAAATATCAAAGAGCCAACAAACGTCAACGCTTAAGGGGTATGGTATACAAGTGAGTGAAAATAGTCAACCAGTCTTCCTACTTCCCTCCCGTTCTGGCTTCGATGATAGTCTGGGCTACATTTGTGGGAACGATAGCATAGTGATCGAATTCCATAGTGGAAGAACCGCGGCCTTCGGTCATAGAGCGAAGCGAAGTGACATAGCCGAACATTTCGGAGAGGGGTACTTTGGCTCGTACCACTTTGAGTTCGCCCCTATCTTCCATGGCCTCAATCTGCGCGCGCTTACCGGAGAGATTACCAGTAATATCACCCATAAATTTCTCTGGCATCACTACTTCCACTTTCATAATAGGTTCAAGAAGAACCGGTTTGGCTCGCCTGGCAGCTTCTTGGAAGGCCTGCGAGGCGGCAATCTTGTATGCAATCTCTGAAGAGTCCACGTCATGATATGAACCGTGATTAAGCTCGGCGGAAATATCTGTCATTTTATAGCCAGCGACAATTCCCCTGTCCATTGCTTCTCTAATACCTTTTTCTACCGCAGGAATAAATTCTTGGGGAATGACACCACCTTTTATCGCATTGATAAATTCAAATCCCGGTTCTCGACTGGCATTCTTGGGTACTTTTTCTTCCGGATCGTACTTCGGCAAGGGCTTTATCTTAATCTTGACGTGACCATACTGACCCTTACCACCCGTCTGTTTGATATATTTATTTTCCACCTCTGCCTCTCCTGTAATCGTTTCCTTGTATGCCACTTGCGGCTTGCCGACATTGGCCTCGACAGAAAATTCACGCTTCATGCGGTCCACGATTATTTCAAGATGAAGTTCACCCATACCCATGATGACTGTCTCGCCGGTCTCCTGATCTGATTTAATTTTAAAAGTCGGGTCTTCATCGGAAAGTCGCTTCAGAGCCATACCCATTTTCTCTTGGTCGGCTTTAGTCTTCGGTTCAATGCGAAGAGAAATAACCGGTTCTGGAAAGACAATCCGATCAAGAATAATCGGATTCGCTTCGTCAGAAAAGGTGTGAGAGGTCTTAGCGTTCTTGAGGCCAACAGCAGCAGCAATTTCCCCAGAAAAAACCTTCTTCACTTCTTCTCTCTGGTTTGCTTGCAGGCGCACGATGCGACCGAGTCGCTCCTTTTCACCAGTGGTTGAGTTATATAAATAAGTACCCGATTCAATCGTGCCTGAATAAACGCGGAAAAATGTCAGCTGGCCGACAAACGGGTCAGATTGAAGTTTGAAAGCTAGGGCTGAGAACGGCTCTGCGTCAGACGCGTGACGTTCTATTTCTTCTCCAGTACGAGGATTAATTCCTTTGATGGCCTTGATATCGAGAGGAGATGGCAAGAGATCCACGACCGCGTCAAGCACGAGTTGGACTCCTTTATTTTTCAAGGCCGAGCCAGCAAAAACAGGGAAAATCTTATTAGCAATGACCGCTTTACGGAGTGCCACCTGCAAATCATCGAAACTAATCTCTGTCCCCTCGAGATAAGTCGTCATGAGAATGTCATCACTTTCCGCAATTTTTTCCACCAATTCGGCACGATACTTTTCTGCATCAGCCATAAGATTATCCGGAATTTCTTTCTCCACCACTAAACTGCCCATATTGCCTTCAAAGTAATAAGCTTTCATCTTTAAGAGGTCTATAACTCCTTCATGTTTCTCTTCTTCTCCTATTGGAATTTGCATGCGCACTGCTTTTTTAGAAAGTCTATCAAGTATAGATTTATAAGAGCGCTCAAACGATGCACCTGTACGATCAAGTTTGTTGATAAAACAGATACGAGGCACTAAAGCATCTTCGGCGTAGCGCCAGTTTGTCTCGGACTGCGGTTCAACCCCCGCTACGCCGTCGAAAACTACCACCGCGCCGTCGAGTACTCGAAGAGATCGCTTCACTTCCACAGTAAAGTCGATGTGGCCGGGGGTATCGATGATATTAAAACGGAATTTCAATTCCTTTTTCAATCTATCAGCATCAGAAAGATAAGTTGGCGCCCAAAAACAGGTGACCGCCGCGGCAGTGATGGTAATGCCACGTTCGCGCTCTTGCTCCATCCAATCGGTAGTGGTATCTCCTTCATGCACCTCACCAATATCGTGCTGCGAACCAGTATAAAAAAGCACCCGCTCAGAAGTGGTGGTCTTCCCAGCATCAATATGGGCAATGATTCCGAAGTTACGCACCCTCTCTAGTGGATAGTCCCTTTCCATATAATTTTAATGCTGATAATCTCGCCTGCCCCGTACCAAGCTTTGCTTTGGTACGGGGTTCCATGAATTAGTGAAAAATAAAAAGCAGTTAAATCTGCTCGCGTTCAGAATACAGGAATATCAGAGAATAATCAAACCCATGTGTATATAAAAATCCTCAACCAACCTAGTCTAACTAAAACTATCTCATACGCTATCACTCGTCGATAGACGACAGATGACGTATTAAGTGGGGAGGTCGAATTCATGTCGGAGGTGACGATCATTTTCTATCTCATCCGCAATCACATACAGGACATCCTTCCCTATACCGAAGTCTGTTTTTAAAAGACCAATAATATCTTCGCAGTCATATGGATACACCCAGACACTATCTTGCAAACGATATAACCCGGACTGCTTAAACAAAAAACTAATTTGTTGGCGAATCTTTCTCTTCTTCTCTGGGATATCGAAAATAATCATTCTCCATTTTTTATCCCATTTCTTAGGTTTATGAATTTGATAATCCTCTAATTCCCAGCGGCGTAAAAGTCTTTCCCCTGGCGAAGTAAGACAGTAACGTCCATTCTCAAATTTCAAGAGTCCTCTCTTGGCGAGCTTCGAGGCAGAAGTAGAGATGTATTCATGCTGGCGAGGCTTGGGCAAAAGACCAAGTTTTTTCATAGAACTTATAATATTGGGTGCGAGTAGTCCGATACTCAAAAATCCAGCAATTTTAATTGTGTTCAGAACAATGTGTTGCAAATCCCTCCTCCTTATTCTCTTTTTATTTATCTCTTCAAGTTTCCCCATACGTCATCTGTTCGCTATAGACGAATTATAACGTATAGGAATAAAAGAAAAAACTGGGTTGTCCCCAGAATGAAACCTCTCTTACCCTTCGACTCCGCTCAGGGTGATTTCGCCCTGCGAAATCACCAAGCGAAGTGGGCGAAGGCCTTGTTGGCTTCGGCCATTTTGTGAGTGTTTTCGCGCTTGCGCACAGCATCACCTTCGTTGTTTGAAGCAGAGATAATTTCCTCCGCGAGTTTCTCGGACATTGCCTTACCCTTCTTGGCACGAGCGGCATCGATGATCCACATCATGGAAAGAAATTGGCGCCTTTCTGGTCGCACTTCACGAGGGATTTGATAATTAGCACCACCAACCCGACGAGAACGTACTTCCATAGTAGGGCCGGTATTTTTAAGCGCCGACTCAAATATTTCCAACGGATTGGGATTTTTAGTTTTCTCTTTTATTACATCGAAGGAATCGTAAACAATTTTGCGTGCAGTACTTTTCTTGCCACGTTCCATGCAGTAATTTATAAATTTTGTAACCTTCTCCGACTCATAGACGAGGTCGGGGTGAATTTTTGGCTTGGTTTTTAATTTTCTTCGCATTTTTCTTACTTCTTACTACTTACTTCCAACTTCTTGGGCCTCTTAGCACCATATTGACTGCGAGACTGTCGGCGACTTTCAACACCAGTAGCATCGAGCACTCCGCGCACGATAGTGTAACGCAGACCGACATCCTTGACGCGTCCACCTCTAATCATCACGACGGAGTGTTCCTGAAGATTGTGTCCAATGCCGGGAATATAGGCGGTCACTTCCATACCGTTGGTCAAGCGAACGCGGGCAATTTTCCTAATTGCAGAGTTAGGCTTTTTCGGAGTCTTGGTGGTCACTTTCGTCAGCACTCCACGTTTGAATGGCGAATTATAAAAGGTGGGATGATTCTCCTTGTTGTTGAAACCGCGCGTCAAAGCAATTGCCTTGGTCTTGCGGGCAATTTTGCTTCTTTTGCGCTTCACTAGCTGATTAATTGTCGACATCTGAGATAAAAAATCCCTCAACGGGATGCTCGTACTCTACTAAATGTTGGCCTAAATTGCAA
>Ga0209514_10006467_pt1 | contig 14369 bp, 15 predicted proteins | sample Subgrocontami58m_FD_187452 | JGI IMG/M metagenome (GOLD analysis project Ga0209514, IMG submission 187452) | Subsurface groundwater microbial communities from S. Glens Falls, New York, USA - GMW37 contaminated, 5.8 m (SPAdes) (version 3) | ecosystem: Environmental > Aquatic > Deep subsurface >...
TCACGCCACTTTTGTACTGGTTGCTTTTATGGGTGCGCTGTGTGTTTTTCTGGTCTGGTATTTTGTAAAGCATGTTGTCGGTAATTCGTTGTATGCTCTGCTCATCGCTTCGGTGTTCGGCGCATCTGCAGCGCAACTTGTGTTTAGTTCGCTAATCGAGACATATATTTTTTTAGCCGCAACAGCCCTGGTTTTCCTCATTTTGTTGCTCAAGGACAAGCCGCTCTTTCTCCTGGTTATCACCGGACTTGTCGCTTTTGGCATTACCATCTCGAATTTTGGGCAAACTGCCATCGCACATCTGCTTATCAAGCGTGACATCAAACAATGGGTCAAATACGGTTTGATCGTTGCCGCGCTGGTTGTCCCATTAACCCTGCTGAATAATTTTGTGTATCCCAATTCCCAACCATATTTTTTTGATCTCTCCTCCTATGAAAGCGAGGGACACAATTCTTTTCCCCCAAGCGTTCAGCGAGGAGTGTATTTGGCGCGGGTGATGTTCCTGCACAGCATTGTTGCGCCTGAACCTCTTATCCTTAAAGAAGAGATACCATTCCTGAAAGTTTGGATGTTCAGGGCTTCGATCAAAAAAGATCCCATGCGCATCGCTCAATATGAATCATGGCTCGGCACATCTCTTGCCTACACCTGGCTTGCCCTCATTTTTCTGGGTGGGGCGCTTTTCCTTAAAAACCTGTGGAGAGACGATAACCACTTCCAATTTACCCTTATCTTGATTCTGTTATTCAATTTTGTGCTTCACCTGCGGTACGGAAAGGATGTTTTCCTTTATTCAACCAATTGGACTTATGCCGTCATTTTATTCCTTGCCCTGGCATGGGGGGAACTTGCCAATAAAAGGTGGTTTCAAATTTCCCTGCTTGTTTTTGTTGCGCTTTTGTTGATGAATAATTCGCAGTTGATATATACCATGTTGAGCGCCTCGGCCTTGCATATCAAATGATCACCATCTATCAGTTAAACAAAAAAGAGGCGCGAAAACCGGACAATAAAAGAATGGAGTCGCCAATGACCCAAAACCGCCCTGCAAGGGGGTGGAAAGGCTGGATTGATCCCTGGCTGGACGAAGAGAAACTACATGGTGAGCGGCGTCGAACCCTCCTCCCTGGCCAGGATTGGGACATGGAAATCGAGAAGGCTGTGGAAATAGTTTACGGGAAATAGCGGTAAATGTCTTTGCGATTCAAAAAGCAAACGAAGATTACTTGCCCCTCTAAAATTTCAACACCGATTCGATAATCTCCCACTCTGATTCGGAAGTAGCTATCGAAGCCCTGCATTTTCTTGACATTTGACACATCGCGAATTGACGCGGCGGACTCCACCTGGTCGATTGTTTCTTGCACTTGCTTGAGCAAGCGTTTGTCTTTTATCTTTTTCAGGTCGCGCGCAAAACTTTTCTCAAACAAAGTTTTCATTTTTTACCCCGCTAAAATTGCATTAATCTCTTCCTTGTTGACAAAATCATTCTTCCGTCCTTCACGAATGGCGTTTGCAAGTCCGATGTCTTCAAGCGCTTCGGCGACAATGGCGGAAAATATATCGCGGCGCTCGTCAAACAGTTCGATCAGGGTTTGTTTGAGCAAAATCTTGAATTGTTTTTCGTCTAAAGATACTGTGGTCATGGGGCACCTCTTCCAAAATTATAGCACTTAAACTTTTACCTTTCTGTTTCGTTTCTGCCGTATAATTTGACCATATCCCCCACTCAAGGAAACCCTCATGACCAAACCCCACAAACTCCGCGTTTTCCCTTCGACACGCTCAGGACATCACCTCTGCCACTCCTCGCAGGATAAACCCATCGTCCGCGAACAGCTACGCGCCAACGGACTCAATGCCGAAGGCCGACTCGCCAGGGTGCGAGTGCGTCGCACCAGACGGGTTGGATTTGTCTGTTTTACAGGTAAAATCCACGGGTAAGCAGAATCCTGTTTAAAAAGGTGCGACGCACGTTCCCCGCAAGGCGGACTCTCATGGCAAGAAGAAAAACCCCTTTCCTCCCCAACAATTACTATCACGTCTACAATCGCGGCGCGAATCGAGCGGACATTTTCCTGACCGACAAGGATTATGTGTTTTTGTTGAAGCAGGTAAAGGATCACATCAAAGAATTTGACGTTACCGTGATTGCCTACTGCCTGATGTCGAACCATTATCATTTCACGCTGCGCCAAAATGGGGAAGCCAAGATCAGTGACTTTATGCAGGCTGTTTTTTATATTTACTCATCTGCTTTCAATACAATCCATAATCATTCTGGGACATTGTTCGAAGGTCCGTTTCAAGCAATTCTGATAGATAAAAACGAATACTTGCTTCACCTGTGCCGATATATTCATCGAAATCCGCTTGAAGCTGGGATGGTGGTTAAGCCTGAACAATGGCATTATTCAAATTATGCAGAATTCATTGGCAAGCGAAAAGGGATTTTGGTTGACCATGAATTTGTCAAAATCAATTTTGGCACCCCAGAAGCATACGAAGATTTTGTGGTGAATTATGTCCCACCTGAAAAGACCCAAAAAGAATTACGCCATTACCTGTTTTGGGATTAAGTGCGGCGCGTGAAAGGCATGAATCCCCAAAGGGGATGATATGCGTCGCACCTGACCCGTAGACAAATCTCATTAACCAGATAGAATCAACCCTGAGACAGAATCCCATTAAGAAAGGTGCGGCGCACCCTCCCCATGCAAAGAAAACTCCGCGTCTTCCTCTGCCACGCTTCACAGGACAAACCCATCGTCCGCGAACTCTACAAGCGACTCAACGCCAAGCGCTGGATTAATCTCTTTGGGTAATTATCAATTTTATAAACCAAGAAATAATTTTGGGTCGGAGACTAAAGATTATGCCAATGGTAAAAAAAATACATAAATTGAACGAACCTAAGAATACAAAAATATTAGAGCGAGAATTAGCTGTTGAGGCATTAAGGATTTACGCCTTCAATATTATGTTTCCTAACAACACTTACTACTTTAATCAACAAATAGAGCGTATTGAGAAAAAATTCAATGCTTCTTACTGGAAGACCATTGCTGAAATTCTGGAAAAACTCCCTAAGAGAAACAAGAAAACATACAAAAAATCAGAAAATGCAGAAATGATTTACGAAGAGTATTTAATCGCAGCATGCCCACCTTTGTTATACGAGAAAGAACCTGGGCAAATAATTATTGATGGAAAAAAGCAATGGGCTTACAAAGGATATGTCTATGGAGTCGATGATTATTATAATGACGATGAAATTAAGCTTCTGATACTTGAAGAGTTTGACAAAGAGCGCCGGCTTTTTGAAAAACTGAAAGCCAAATTTGACGAAACCAAAGTCAATGAGTCGGGTTATGAACGCCCCAGAATATCAGAAAATGTTCGTGTTGAGGTTTGGCGGCGCGATGGTGGAAAGTGCGCCAGATGCGGTAGTCGCGAAAAATTAGAATATGATCATATTGTGCCGATTTCTAAGGGCGGTAGTAATACGGCTCGAAATATCGAGTTGCTTTGTGAGAAACATAATCGGAGTAAAAGCAATAATATTGTTTAGGAGGAAGAGATGCCAGCTGATACAGTCATATCTATGTTGATTGCTCTCGCCGCTATTTTAAGTGCCGTTTTTGCTTGTTTAGCCGTTCGTGAGTCAACGAAGCAGAATAACTTAAGCCATAAAGCCATTCAAGCACAAACTTTCCTAATCGTGGTTAATAATGCAAGAGAACTTCAATTTTCCAAGGGCATGGATATCATCAGAAGGCTGAACTACAGAAGTTATGATATCTTCAAATCAAAGGAATCAAAAAAAGTACAGGAACAAGTTCGGAATGTTGTTGATTTTTTGAATGATTTGATGCACTTAATTGAGAACGATTATTTGTCCGAAGAGCATGTATTGAAGATATACTATTCTTCCATTCGTGATTGTTCAAAACATTTACTGCCGTGGTGGTTGAATGGTTTTCGTAAAGAACAGAAGGGCGAATACTATTATTTGAGATTTAAGCTACTTTGCGACAAGGTGCAATCGGAAGATAAAAGTGAGATTCGGCAAATCAAAAAATAAAACAACAGAAATAAAAGTGATTTTATATTTGTTCTTTATCGTTAACAACTTGTAACTCATGAATTTGATTGGTAGGAAAAAAATCAGAAGCCAATGTGGCATCTGATTTTTTTATCTACTTCCCTAATCTTGCTCTTTCTTCTTCAATAACATTTTCTTCAAACTTCTTGAACAGCCGACCCGGTTGATTCAACTTCTTCCCAGGTTGTAAGTCGCTGGGCTTCCATTGCCCTTCGACTGCACCTGCGGCTCCGCTCAGGACGGGCGCACGGTAACGTAAAACCGTATGCTCGCCGAGCGAGTCTTTGACCGTCTCGGTGTATTGCTCGCCGAAGAGCGGAGTCTCATAGCCGAAGAAGCCGTGAAGTTTCTCGCAGGTGAACGGCAGGAAGGGGGCGAACATCACCTTGAGCGAGTCAATGGCTCTGAGCGCGGTGTAAACTGTTTTGGCCGCGCTATCTTTGTCGGTCTTGATGGCTGACCACGGCGCGTTGACATCGAGATATACATTCACGACGGTGGCGAGTTTCATCGCTTCGCCCAATGCCGAGCGCAGACGTACGGCTTCGAGTTCCGCGCCCACAACGTTGAATCCGTTTTCGACGGCCGCGAGCAGTTCAAGGTCCGCGGGACGAAGCGTTTTTATATCCACATCGGGCACATGCCCATCCCAATTTTTATAACAGAACACCAGCACGCGGTTCGCAAGGTTGCCCCACGTCGCCACCAGTTCGTTGTTGTTGCGCGCCACGAACTCAGCCCAATCCCAATCGCTGTCCTTCGCTTCGGGCATATTGACGGTCAGGTAATAGCGCAGGGCATCGGGGTCGTAACGCGTCAATGCGTCAAGTCCCCATACCGCCCAGTTGCGCGAACCGCTGATCTTTTGCCCTTCGAGGTTCATGAACTGATTGGCGGGCACATCATATGGCAGGGTCAACTTCACCCCCTCCCCCAACGGTGTTTTTCCCGTCGGGGGAGGGACGGGGTGGGGGTCGAAGATTTCCATGAACGCGCTTCCCGCGCCCATTAATTCGGCGGGCCATTGCGACGTGTGGAAAAAGATGTTGTCCTTGCCAATGAAGTGGAATTGCTTCGCTTCGGGATTCGTCCACCAATCGCGCCACGCATCTTTCTGACCCTTCGACTCGCTCAAGGCGGCGCCCGATAGCTGCGCCCACTCAATTGGGGCGGAGAGGTAGCCGATGACCGCCTCAAACCAAACGTAAATGCGCTTGCCGGCTTCCGTCCAGCCTTCAACGGGAATAGGGATACCCCAATCAAGGTCGCGCGTGATGGAACGCGGTCTGAGCCCTTCACTTTCGATTTTGCGCAGTGACTCGCCGATGACAGTATCGCGCATGTGCGGGGCGCGTTCCTGCAGGAACTTTTTGACATCGGGTTCGAGCTTGGAAAGATCAAGATAGAAATGTTCGGTGTCGCGTAATTCAAGCGCGCCATCGCCGGTCTTTGCGCGCGGATTTTTCAACTTTTCGGGTTCGAGCACGTTGCCGCAGTTGTCGCATTGATCGGAGCGTGCGCCTTCGTAGCCGCAGATGTAACAGGTGCCTTCGACGTAGCGGTCAGGTAGGAACTTGTCCGCGCTGGGGGAGTACCATTGCTTGCTGAATTCCTTGAAAAGAAAACCGTTCTTTTGCAAGGCAAGGAACATCGCCTGAGAGACCTTGAAGTGATTCTCGCTGTGCGTCGTGGTGAACATATCGTAGGTGATGCCATAGCCTTTGAAAACTTCGATGAAGGAGTCGTGATATTTTTTATAGACTTCCTCGACGGGCTTGCCCTCCTTGTCCGCGGCAAGCACAACGGGCGTGCCGTGAGAATCCGTTCCGCTGACCATCAGAACGTTATTTCCTATGAGACGATGGTAGCGCGCAACAATGTCACCGGGCAAATGGGAGCCCGTGATATTGCCAACGTGAATTTCGGCATTTGAGTATGGCCAGGCAATGGCGATTAAGATATTTTCGGGCATTCGTGCCTCCAGGATTATGTCATTGCGAGCGGTTTTTGCGAAGCAATCTCAAAATGTGAGGAGATTGCTTCGTGGCGCCGCGCGCCAGTGCGGTGTGACATGGTGATTACAAATAAAAAGGCCGTCCGCGAAATGGACAGCCCGTTTTCATTCAGGTGTGAAACCTAACGTGCTTTCCACTCAGCGCGGCAGAACATTTCCATTCGCATTGACATGGCCATGGTCACGCCTGCACTGGCGTACGGCGCAAGTGTTGTCACCATTAGGTAAGCGGGTCTCGTATTCATGGTCAATAGTTTACTCTGTCCTGCGTGATGTAGCAAGAAGCAGCAACTCTCCTAATGAACTTGGTTCATATCCATCAGAATGGCGGGCACGCCACCTTGGCTCCATTCAATATGAACCCTGAACTTTGCATGTTTCTCCCGTATGCTATGACCGGAACCATTGGCAGCGCTCCTGTTCTTTCCTGTAACACCCGCTGGGCAGGCGTGGCGTACTTAGCGTGGAGGCTTTTTACCGCCCAAAACGGGAGAGTCAAAAATAACTAAACACAACATCCATTCAAATTTGGTGGGATGTTCGATTGGTTATTTCCAGTACCATGAATTTACAAAAGATCCTTGAGTTTGGCAAAAGGTGAATCAGACTGTTCCGGGCGATGGCCGCAATCTTTCTCATTCAGGTTCTGACCACACTCAGCACATAATCCCTGACAATAGGGTTTGCAAATGGGACTGATGGGTATTTCAAGAAGGGCGTACTCGTACAGGAGCGTGGCAAGGTCAATATGCCCATCTTCAGGAAGGATGAGTCCAGAATCTGTTTCGGAACGTTTGTCGAAGGCAAATAACTCGGTAAATTCCCAATTGAGTTCATGATCAAATTCATTCAGACAGCGCACGCATCCCAGCGTGGTTTCAGCGGAGAAATCTGCCTGCACGACCAAACCCTGCGGCGTCCTGCCGATATTGACAATGCCGTCGAAATTACGCAGTTCCAGTTCATCGCTGAGGGTGATCCTGTCAAATTCGAAAGGGAAATCATGGCTGCGTCCGATTTCCTCATGGGCAATGAAGCCCACATTAATACGGAAGGGTTTTCGTAGGTTAGGCATGAGTGAAAAGGATAAAGGATGAATAGATTGTATCTACTTGATGATATGTGTGGGTTTTCCGTTATGGGTTGAACTGATCACTTGCTCTAATTACTGATCACTATACCTTCCTATCCACAATATACTTTGCAAGAGTTTCCAGCGCATCACGTTCGGCACAGGCTTCAATGAATTCTAATTTCGCGAGGGCGTGCTCAATGTGTTGTTCGGCTTCGAGCATGGCTTGACGTGATAAATTGCTCGCGCGGATGTTCTCCACGAGGCGCGTCATATTCTCGGTATTGGTCCAGCCGCCGTTGGGCAGGGAAAGCACATCGGGGTCATTTGGGTTTGCTTCAGCGTAGTAAATGGCTGGCAGGGTCACGAGACCATTCAAAAGGTCCGACCCGAGCGGTTTGCCTACTGCGGCTTGTTCGCCGTTAAAGTCGAGAATGTCGTCCACAATCTGAAATGCCATGCCGATCTGATATCCAAAATCGCGCATGGATTCGATCGTTGCTTCATCCACAGGACTGACCATGGATGCCGCGCGTGAAGTCATCTCAAACAATGACGCGGTCTTCGCGTAAATGCGTTTGTAATAATTGTCGCGGTTGATGAGTCCGCGTGAGGTGAACATCTGGGTGAGTTCGCCATTGACGATGGTCGCCAATGTTTCGGAAAATAATTTCATCAAAGGTAAATGATCAGTTTCCGCGGCGAGTTTGGCGGCGCGCGCAAAAAGGAAGTCGCCAGTCAATACAGTGGCGGGAGGTGACCAGCGCGCATTCAATGTGGGCATGCCCCTGCGAAGCAAAGCGCCATCAATTAGATCATCATGTACCAAAGTTGCTGTGTGCAATAATTCAACCGCCGCGCCGAGGGTGACGAGTTTTTCAAGAGGTGCACCCAAACTATTTCCGATGAGCAAGCCGAGGGTAGGTCGGACGCGTTTACCTCCCGCAGCAAGCAAATGCTCCAAAGCGGCGCGCAAGTCAGGATGGCTGTCATCCGCCTGCATCCGCATTCGTTCTTCGACAAGTTTAATTTCTTCTGTTACTGGTGATAGAAAAGTTACTGCGTTCAAATTAGTCTCCCCATGCAAAGAGCCGCGCCGCGTTGGCGGAGGTGATGTTGGCGATCTCTGCAGGGCTTTTAAAATGGATTTCTGCAATTTTATCAGCAATATGTCGGACGTAGGCAGGTTCATTTCTTTTACCCCGGTGCGGCACTGGAGAAAGAAAAGGAGCGTCGGTTTCAATTAGTAATTTGGTAATTGGTAATTGCTTGATAATTTCGCGCTTTTCATCCGCGTTTTTATATGTGACAGGACCTGTGACGCCGATGTAAAAATTTAATGCAAGCGCCTTTTGTGCAGTTTCAAGCGTGCCATTGAAGGAATGAAGAACGCCAGGATTTTCTGCGAGCCTGCCTCCCTGGCACCGCCCGCCAGGGCAGGTGTGCAAACTGCTTTGCCATACCTCCAAAATTTCTAACAGGTCTTGCGAGGCTTCACCAAACCATGCATCATTCTCCTCGCGCATGTGAACGATGACAGGCTTATTGATTTCTTTTGCAAATTGCAATTGTTGCCTGAGAACGTCGCATTGAAACGCACGCTTCTCATTTTCCTTCACCCAATAATAATCAATGCCGATCTCGCCGACCGCAACCACTTTTGAATGACTGGCGAGTTTTTTAACTTCGTCAAAAGTATGCTCTGTGAATTCCTCCAAATAAGTTGGATGGAACCCAACCGCCGCATACACGCTGGGATTTGACTCTGCCAAGCGCACCGCCTCTTTGCTGGACCTGTGGTGGAGTCCCGGCACGAGCATGCGGATCAACCCTGAATCAACAGCGCGCACGATCACCTCTGCGCGGTCAGCGTCGAATTTATGATAATCGAGGTGGCAGTGGGTATCGGTTAACATGTTGGCAGGTTAAAAAGTTGGCAGGGTGAAACGATTAAACATTTCGACCCGCCGACGTGCGAACGATTATTTTATCCCCGCAACCTTCAAGCCATCTTCCAAAATTGCCTTGACTTTATCGCCATGTCTGGTCTCGCAATACACTCGCAGGATTGGCTCTGTTCCAGAAAACCGGATTAGCATCCAGCCGCCATCTTCGAGTTTATATTGGAAGCCGTCCACTGTAATGAGTTCGGTCACTTTCAATCCGCCGAGGATCTTGGGATTGTTATTCATGATAATCTTCTTGCGCGCCTCAGGATCGCCGCTGAAGGGACTATCCACGCGGTCGTAGAAATATTCCCCGCCAACTTTGGCGAATAAATCTTTGAGCAATTCGGTTGGCTTCTTGCCTGTCTTCACCATGAAATCGAGCATGTACAAGCCAGCCAAAATCCCATCGCGCTCAGGGACATTTCCACGAAAGGCATAGCCGCCGCTTTCTTCGCCGCCGATGAGCGCGTTGGTCTCTGTCATCTTCGGTGCAACGAATTTGAATCCCACGCCCGTCTCATGAACGGGCACGCCGTAAATCTCACCAAGTTTGTTCAACATGCCAGTTGTGGACAAAGTCTTTACAATAGCGCCGCGTTTCCCGCGAATTTCAAGCATATAGTAAGCCAGCAGGCCAAACACACGTAATTGGTTGATGAACTCGCCGTACTCATCGCCGATGCCGCAGCGGTCTGCGTCTCCATCCAAAATTAAGAGGACATCGGCATTGTTGTTCACCGTTGCTGTCAAGCCCGCGTCAATATTCGGGCGGATGGGTTCAGGCCGTTTCATCTCTGGGAAGGATGGATTTCGCACGTTATGAATTTCGATCACGCGAGTTTTACCACCCGCGAGTAAACGTGGGAACCATCCCATGCCGTTGCCCCACATGACATCCACCATGACAGTGAGACCGGCATCTTTGATGGGTTGCAGATCTATTAATCCGTCGCGGGTGAGATGTTCGATATAAAGGATCGCTGCATCAAATTTAACGATCACGCCTTGTTCAACTCCAACGTTGAACGTTAAACGTTTAACGTTGGAAATGTCGTCAGGAATGGATGCCTCAATCTGCTTCAACCCTTCAGGGTCAATCGCGCCACCCGTCTCGTTGCGGACTTTGAATCCATTGTCGGTGGGCGGGTTATGGCTGGCGGTGATGTTCACCGCCCCCGCGGCTTTTTTATCCACAACGGCATAGGCAATGACAGGTGTGGGCGTCGCGCCATCTGTTAAATAAACCCTAAGTCCATTGCCTGCCAGCACTTCTGCAACTGCGGCCGCGAAATGTTCACTGCCAAATCGCATATCATGACCGATCACAACCCACTGCCCCTTTTTACCGATCGAAAGCATGTATGAGGCAAATCCCTGCGCACAACGGCGCACATTCTCAAATGTATAATCTTCGGCAATGACTCCGCGCCAGCCGTCCGTGCCGAATTTAATTTTTTGTACCATGAATGTTCTCCTGAGAAGTGATGACTTTGAAATTATATCATCCGAAAAAAGGACTCCGAGAGCCGGGATCATGGCAATGTTTTCTGAATTATCATCCTGTGCCTCAGCAAAGGATTGAATCCGTGTGAGCAGACTTTTGCCCATCCCTTTTACCTTCAGGCATTCGTCCACAGAAATGAAGGTCGTGCGGCAGTGATATTCCTTGCAATGGGATGGGTGATGCCCTGTATATTAGTCAATGTTTCGATATCTGCTGTATTGAGAAAGTTGAGGAGGCCGCTCATCGTGTCTCCTGTGATGTCATTGTACGACAAAATGTTTCGGACGCGTAACTTGCTTGTGAAACAGGGACGGTTGAAGGTTAGAAAAGTGGCGTGAATTGGTTTTGAAACTCTAATTTACTTATTTACCAGGCTGTTGAATGTCAATGTCATTTTCCTGAGCAATTCAGGGTTGAAGACCCTATAGGCTTCCAGGTGACCCGAAATAGGAAGCAATAAACTAATTGCTATGCTGTATATACAAAGTACAACTCCCAGTGTTGTGAATAAACGCCATGCAATGGGGCGGGTTTTTAGTTCGGTGAGTCCCTGCCAGAAGCCGATCACTGCCAGCAGGGACAGCGCGGGTATCAGGTCCAGCAGGTAGCGCATGGTCGTGAAGAAAAAGATCTGCAAAGTGAAAAATGTCAAAAGGGATGCGCCTGCCAGGCAGGTCAATATCCAGCGAAAGGTCTTGTTTTTGTTAAGTCCTGCGAGGAATGCGAAGATCATGAATGGACTTCCAACCAGAATGCCAGTGATCCCTTCCGCTAACAGCAAATAAAAATTTGGATAACTTCCTTCCAGCCATGAGGGTCCCGCCCAGCGGGTGGGGAAGAGGAAAGGAAATGTTATACGCCTTTCAAGCGTATTGAAGAGCGTTTTGTATGTGTTAGGTGGAATGTATTCAAGCGAAAATGTTTCATCCAGGGTTTCGTAAAGGTTGTAACTGGTGAGTTGATACCGTAAGCCGAATTCGGTGATGGAATCAAAACGTGCCTGGTTATACCAGCCATAGCTGACTGTGCCGAGAATCAACAGCAGGGCAAATGCGGTGATCAGTGCGAAGACTCTCTCTCGTTGTGATTTGATCGCCCAAATGAGGGTGATGAGTGCTAGGAAGGCAATAGGCAGAGCCAGGGTTGTACGAGAGCCGATTGCAAGCGCGAAAAATAAACCCGCCAATGATAGCCGCGTGGTTGATGGATGATTGAATGCGGTGAATAACCAATATAAACCGCCTATCAGGAAGAATTGTCCACTGATGATCGCGGCTTCGTAAATGCGCGCTTCAATTAAGATATAGAGCATGGGGTTGACCAAGCCTGCGAATGCAATTCCTAGCAGGATTGCCCAGCGCGGTGTTTCGAGATAATACTTTTTCCATAACTCAAGGATCAACATAGTTATAAATATAAATGTGCCTGTGACAAAAACAAAAGTTGGGATTTTGTCACCTATTGGCTGTGTATAAAATGGTTTGATCAGCGCAAGCAGCATGGCGGGTGTGGGTCCCCAGTACAGATAGTATTTGCCTTTGTAGAGAGAAGCATCCCATAATACGGGAATGCCTTCGCGGCTGCCAGGTTCGTAAAGGTTTTCCAGTGTAAAAAGGGCAGGGTCGGGTTGAACTTCCAGCGAAATTTGACCGTGGCTGAATGCGGTTGCGAGCAGATCATAATAGCTTGTTTCATTCGGCCAGGTTGTCCACAACCCAATGGAAACAACCCAAATATAAATGACGATGGTGGATGCACTTAAGACGCCAATGGCAAGGTAAAGCTGGCCTGTGTAAGTGTTGAATGCCTGACCGATGAAATTATTTTCGCGATAGAGCAAGGAGGCGGCAAGGATGAGAATGCCTATGAAAAAAAAGATGAACCGTTTTGCTCCCCAGACAGGGTTGTTATCCAAACCCAGTTGATTTGCAAAGAGCATAGCAAGAACAAGGCCTGATCCTAGGATTCCGCCTGTTGTTTGTGCCCAGTTTCTTCTCATTGTCTAATTTTATCCAGCAATCCTGAATTTGAATACCATTTTGAAGATTGCTGGATTTTATCATTCGGCTTGATTTGTTTGCTATAATCTCTCTTATGATATACCTTGATTATGCCGCCACTTCACCTGTTGACCAGCGCGTTTTAGACGCGATGATGCCTTATTTCCGCAAGGCGTATGGGAATCCCTCTTCTCTGCATCGGCTGGGGCAAAAAGCCGAGGCCGCAGTGGATCAAGCGCGGGAGAAGGTCGCTTCGGTTTTGCATTGCAAACTTGATGAAATCATCTTCACTTCCTGTGGCACTGAGTCAGATAACCTTGCCATTCGAGGCGCGGCGATGGCGCGAGTGAAATCGTCTGGTGAGAAGTGGATTCTAACTGCGAAAACCGAACATCATGCAGTTAGCAAAACTGCTGAGCAACTTGAAAATGAATTTGGCTTTCTGCTCGAGTGGCTGGATATAAATAAATATGGCACAGTTACGCCCGAGTCTATGCGCAAAGCGGTTTGCAATCAAACGGCGCTTGCTTCAGTGATGTACGCCAATAACGAGATCGGCACGATCAACCCGATCCCTGAATTGGCTGAAATTGCGAGGGTAAATAACATTCTCTTTCATACGGACGCCGTTCAAGCCGCGGCATATTTGGATCTAAACGTGAAAAAACTCGGCGTGGATTTGCTTTCCCTCGGCGGGCATAAATTCTACGGACCAAAAGGCGTGGGTGCGTTATACGTTCGCGATGGGACAAACCTTCTCCCGCACATGACGGGCGGGGGACAGGAGTATGGTCTGCGGGCGGGGACCCAGAATGTGCCGTACATTGTCGGGTTTGCGGAAGCCTTGCGCCTTACAGCAGAAGAACGCGAAAAACGTATCGCACATGTCAAACCATTACGCGATCGTATTATTGGAGAAGTCCTTGAAACGATTCCCGATTCCCAATTAACCGGACACCCTGAATCCCGCCTTCCGAATCATGCATCCTTCGTTTTCAAAGATGTAGATGGCAACCTGCTTTTACAAATGCTCGATTCCGCCGGCTTTGCCTGCTCCTCTGGTTCTGCCTGCAAAACAGGCAACCCTGAACCAAGTGAAGTCATCACATCGCTTGGCTATTCACGCGATTGGGCATTGGGTTCTTTGCGTGTGACGCTCGGCGTTGATTCCACGCCCAAGCATGTGGATTCCTTATTGAATACTTTACCTGCTTTGGTAGAGAAAGCAAGAAAATTGCACAACTAACCTGTCTGCTTGTTTACCTGTCTACTTTTACCTTGAAAACCAAAATCATCATCCTCGAAACTCACGATGACCTCATTTCCGTCCGCGATAAGTTATCCTGGGCGAAGACGCCGCGCATCTTGCTGGTGTGGCCGAAATATGAAAAGGTCACTCTGCGGCTGCTGGATCTGAAAGTTTTGCAACGCCATGCAGATTCGCTCGGCGCGCAATTGGGACTGGTCACCCGCCGTGCGAAGGCGAGGCGAGACGCCGAGTCGCTTCGCATCCCAGTTTTCAATTCGACAACCTCGGCTCAAAAGGACGCCTGGCCGGAGCCTGCCCCCAGGACTCAGCGCATCCCGAAACCTCCGCGCCCTGCCCTGCGTCAGATGCGGGATTCTATTTATGACAAAGAACCCGTTTGGCGGACATCCCTGCTTGGGCGCGTGGTTACTTTCACAGCGGGGGTAATTGCCGTTTTAGCGGTAGCAGGCTTA
>Ga0209514_10006468_pt1 | contig 14369 bp, 10 predicted proteins | sample Subgrocontami58m_FD_187452 | JGI IMG/M metagenome (GOLD analysis project Ga0209514, IMG submission 187452) | Subsurface groundwater microbial communities from S. Glens Falls, New York, USA - GMW37 contaminated, 5.8 m (SPAdes) (version 3) | ecosystem: Environmental > Aquatic > Deep subsurface >...
AGCCACACCGCGAGCGCGAGCATGTCCTCGTCGGTGGTTCCCGGGTGCGCGGCGATGAAATACGGAATCAGGTACTGTTCCTTGCCCGCCTCGCGCGAGTACTGGTCGAACATCGCCTTGAAGCGGTCGTAGCTGGCGATCCCCGGCTTCATCATTTTGGAGAGCGGTCCTTCCTCGATATGCTCCGGGGCGATCTTGAGATAGCCGCCGACGTGGTGCATGGCGAGCTCTTTCACGTATTCGGGCGAGCGCACCGCGAGGTCGTAGCGCAGCCCGGAGCCGATCAGCACCTTCTTGATGCCGGGCAACTGGCGCGCCTTGCGGTACAGGTGGATGAGCGGCGCGTGGTCGGTACCGAGGTTCTCGCAAATGTCGGGAAACACGCACGACAGGCGGCGGCAGGCGGACTCTATTTTCGGGTCCTTGCACGCCATGCGGTACATGTTGGCGGTCGGGCCGCCCATGTCCGAAATCACACCGGTGAAGCCGGGGGTCTTGTCGCGGATCTCCTCGATCTCGTGCAGGATCGATTCCTCGGAACGGCTCTGGATGATGCGCCCTTCATGCTCGGTGATTGAGCAGAAGGTGCAGCCGCCGAAGCAGCCGCGCATGATGTTCACCGAGAAGCGGATCATTTCCCAGGCCGGAATTTTCGCGCTGCCGTAGGAAGGATGCGGCGCGCGCGCATACGGCAGCCCGTAAACGGAATCCATCTCGGGCGTGCCGAGCGGCACCGGCGGCGGGTTGAGCCAGAGATCGCGCGCATCGTGCGCCTGCACCAGCGCGCGCGCATTGCCGGGGTTCGATTCGAGGTGAAAAGTGCGCGAAGCGTGCGCGTAGAGCACCGGGTCGTCCTTCACCTGCTCGTACGAAGGCAACCTGATCACCGTCTGCGCGCGCTCCGCCTGCCGCGCGGCGAGCCGTTCTTCGCGTGTGTGGAAGCGGATCGGCTGGACGCGCGGCGCTGCCGCAGCCTGCGCTTCTCGCGCGGCAGGCGCGTCTCCCCTTCCCGCTTGCGCCTCCATCGCGTAGGGATCTGGATGCGCATGGATCGCACCCGGCGTGTCCACGGTGGTCGAGTCAGCCTCGGTCCAGCCCTCGGGCCGCCAGCCGCGCGGCACCATGAACGCGCTGCCGCGCAGATCGCGAATTGATTCGATTGCTTCGCCTTTCGCGACGCGATGCGCCAACTCCACCAGCGCGCGCTCGGCGTTGCCGTAGAGCAGGATGTCCGCCTTGGTATCAGGCAGGATGGACCGGCGCACCTTGTCTGACCAGTAGTCGTAGTGCGCGATGCGCCGCAGGCTCGCTTCGATGCTGCCGATCACGAGCCCCGCATCGGGGTAAGCCTCGCGGCAACGCTGCGAATACACGATCACCGCGCGGTCCGGCCGCCGGTTGGGTTCGGCGTTCGGCGTGTAGGCATCGTCGGAGCGTAGTTTGCGGTCCGCGGTGTAGCGGTTAACCATTGAGTCCATGTTGCCGGCGGTGACGCCGAAGAACAGGTTCGGCTTCCCTAAACGCCTGAAGTCGTCAGGCGAGTGCCAGTCGGGCTGGCTGATGATGCCGACGCGGAAACCCTGCGCCTCGAGCAGCCTCCCCACCAGCGCCATGCCGAAGCTCGGGTGGTCGATGTACGCATCTCCGGTGACGATAATGACATCGCACGAATCCCAGCCGAGCGCCTCCATTTCCGCGCGCGACATCGGCAGGAACGGCGCGATGCCGAAGCGCTGCGCCCAGTACTTGCGGTACGAGGTAAGCGGTTTCGGGGAGGCAGAGTTTGTGGGCGCCATGGAGCGGATTGTAAGGGGATTCGATGCGCCACGGTACAGACTGGCCCACTCACTGCCCGCGAGCGCCTTGACAGCACGCGAACGCACGCCCTAAAGTTCGGTCTCCCCGCAATCATTTCCCTCGCAGAAGAACATGACTGTCCCATACGACGTAATCGTGGTCGGCAAAGGCAACGCCGCGCTGTGCGCCGCGCTTGCCGCGCACGAAAACGGCGCCAAGGTTCTGGTGCTCGAAGCCGCTTCGGAAGAGGAATCCGGCGGCAACAGCCGCTTCGCGGGCGGCGTGATGCGCTTCGCCTACGAATCGGTCGACGATCTGAAGCGCGTGACCGAACTCAGCGACGAGGAAATCGCTAACAGCGATTTCGGCACCAATACGAAGGAAGAATTCTTCGACGATCTCTACCGGCTCACGAGTTACCGCACCGACGCCGACTTGTCCGAGATCCTGGTGACGCAAAGTCTCGACACGATGGCGTGGCTGCGCTCGCAAGGCGCACGCTTCGTTCCCAATTACGGGCGCCAGTCGGGGATGGTCGGCGGCAAGCGCAAGTTTTTCGGCCGCATGCCGATCGAAGTTTCGGGCGGCGGCGCGGGACTCGTGCAGTACCTCGATGCGGCGGCGAAAAAAGCCGGTATCGAAGTTTGCTACGACACGCGCGTGGCGTCGCTCATCTACGACGGCGAGCGGGTATCCGGCGTGCGCGCCCAGCAAAAAGGCAAGCCCGTCGAGCTGCGTGCCAATGCGGTGGTGCTCGCATGCGGCGGCTTCGAGGCCAATCCCGAATGGCGCACGCGCTACCTCGGTCCGGGGTGGGAACTCGCCAAGGTGCGCGGCACGCGCTTCAACGTCGGCGACGGCCTCAGGATGGCGCTCGACATCGGTGCCGCGCCTTATGGCAACTGGTCGGGCTGCCACGCGACCGGCTGGGACCGCTATGCGCCGGAGTTTGGCGACATCAACGTCGGCGACCAGTTCCAGAAGCACAGCTACATTTTCGGCCTGCTGATCAATTCGGAAGGCAAGCGTTTCGTCGACGAAGGCTGGGATTTTCATTCGTTCACCTACGCCAAATACGGCGGCGAAGTGCTGAAGCAACCCGGCCAGTTCGCGTGGCAGGTGTTCGATTCCAAGGTATCGAAACTGCTGCGCTCCGAATACCGCATCAAGTTCATGACCAAGGTCAGCGCGAACACCCTCGAAGAGCTCGCCCCAAAACTCGAAGGCGTGAATGCGGACAACTTTCTCAGGACCGTGCGCGAATACAACGCCGCGGTACGCAAAGACGTGCCGTTCGACCACACCGTGAAAGACGGCAAGGGCACGGTCGGCATCGAACCGCCGAAATCGAACTGGGCGCAACCGCTCGACACGCCGCCATTCGATGCGTACGCGACCACGTGCGGCATCACGTTTACTTTCGGTGGGCTGCGCATCGACCGTGAAACCGGACAAGTGCTCAACGTGCACTTCCACAAAATCCCCGGCCTCTACTGCGCGGGCGAGATGGTGGGCGGGCTGTTCTATTTCAATTACCCGAGCGGCACCGGGCTGGTGTCAGGCGCAATATTCGGTCGCATCGCGGGACGCGGCGCGGCCATCGCTGCGCGGGGCTAGCAGACTCCGCGAGGACATTCATTGCTCAGCCGGGAAATGAACATGGCGTCAGCATCGCCCGCCGTCAGTCTGAAAACTTTTTTCAACCCTTCGTCCGTCGCTCTGGTGGGCGCGACTGAAGATCTCTCCAAGTTTGGAGGACGATGCCTGAACCATATGCTCGAGTTCGGCTATCGCGGGCGCGTCTATCCGGTCAATCCGAAGTATTCCACGCTGCGCGGCCTGCCCTGCTACCCGAGCATCCTCGAGCTGCCGGAGGCGCCCGATCATGTAGGCATCGTGGTCGCCGCCGACCGGGTGCTCGAGACGCTGCGCCAGTGCGCGGCAACCGGCGTCAGGTTCGCCACGATCTTTACCTCGAACTTCAGCGAAACCGGCACCGCGCAAGGCCGCCGCTTGCAGGAAGACATCAAGGCTTACGCACGCGACCACGGGATCCGGTTCATGGGCCCGAACTGCAACGGGCTCATCAACTTCGTCGACGGCTTCGCGATGGTATCGACGTCCGCGATCAAGGGCCCGCGCAAGCCGGCCGGCAACGTCGGCCTGGTATGCCACAGCGGCGGGCTCGGTCACATCAACATCATGTGGCGGGCGCAGGAAGCGGGTCTCGGGATCACTTATGAAGTCAGTTGCGGCAACGAGGCCGACATCGATACGGCGGATTTTCTGCGCTTCATGCTCGAGGATGTATCCACCGACGTGATCCTGATGGCGGTGGAAAGCATCAGCAACGGCGCAAAATTCGAGGCGGTCGCGCGCCAGGCCGCTGAATGCGAGAAACCCATCGTGATCCTCAAGTTCGGGCGCACCGAAGCCGGGCGACTCGCCGCGGCATCGCATACCGGCGCGATCACCGGCTCCGACGAGGTCCACGACGCGGCGTTTCGCCAGTATGGCGTGATCCGCGTGGGCGACTGCAACGAACTCTACGAAGTCGCCAAAGTCCTGCGCCGGCGCAAATGGCCCAAAGGGCGCCGTGCTGCCGCCCTGTCCGGCTCGGGCGGACATTCGGTGCTGATGGCCGACCTCGGCGCCGGCGTCGGCATCGAATGGGCAAAGTACAGCCAGAACACGGTCGACCATCTGCGCCCGCTGGTGCCCGGCTACGCCCCGGTGGCGAACCCGACCGATCTGACTTCTGCGCTCACCGGGTCGCCACGCTTGTTCCAGGATGCACTCGGTGTCGTCGCCGCCGATCCCGGAGTCGATTTTGTGGTGCCGATTCTGGTGTCCCCCACCGTCGCGGCAATCGAGGAAGTGGTGAAGCTTGCCGCAGCGACTCCCAAGCCGATGGCGGTACTCTGGACCGGCTACTGTCCCGAAAATCCGGGCGTGACGGCGGCGAGTCTGGTCGCCCGCGGGCTGCCGGTGTACCGCGACGCGATGATGTGCCTTAAAGCGGTGCGGGCCGCGATGACTTACGGCGAATTTCTTGAACGCCGGAACGATAGCGCGACCGGAAGGCTGACGCGACCGCCACGACTCGACGTCGATCGCGCGAGGCAGTTGCTTGCGGCCGGCGGCAAGATCATCACTGAGCGCGCTTCCAAGGAGATCCTCGCCGCCTACGGCTTCGATACTACCCGCGAGCGGCTGGCGCAGAATGTTGATGAGGCGTTGCAGGCGGCGGAGTTGATCGGCGGCCCGGTGGCATTGAAAGTCGAGTCGCCGGAGATCCCTCACAAGACCGAAGCGGATGCAATTCGACTCGGCGTTCAGGGCGAGGCACAGATCCGGCACGCCTACGCGGAGGTCATTGCTGCGGCAAAACGCTTCAATCCCGCGGCGCGAATCAATGGCGTGCTGATCCAGGAAATGATACCCAAAGGGATCGAAGTGATGCTCGGGATCGCGACCGATGCGGTTTTCGGACCGGTGATCGTCGCGGCGCTCGGCGGCATTCATGTCGAAGTCCTGCGCGACATCGCATACCGCATCCCGCCGGTGACTCATGCCGACGCGCGGCTCATGCTGCGCGAACTTCGCGCCTACCCGTTATTCGAAGGCGTGCGCGGGACACCGCCCCGGGATCTCGATGCATTGTGTGATGCGATCGTCAGGTTGTCGTGGCTCGCCTGCGACCTCGGCGGCGAATTGCAGGAACTCGACATCAATCCGCTGCTCGCGCTCGAGCACGGCGCCGGCGCGCGGGTCGTCGATGCCCTGATCATCCGGAAGGCGGCGTCATGAACGATCCAGCGCCCGACCTGATTGCGGACGTTCGCGACGGCATCGCGTGGATCACCTTCAACCGTCCGCAAAAAGCGAACGCGCTAACGATCCCGATGCTGCGCGGACTGGAAAAATTGCTGGGCGATTACGCGGCCGACGATGCCGTGCGCGCGGTGGTGTTGACGGCAACCGGAACGCGCACGTTCTCGGCCGGGGCCGATCTGACGCCCGCAGCCGGAGACCCGGACGCGCACCGCGCGCAAAGGCGTGCGCAGTTCGCCGCGGCACTTTTCGCGCTGCTGGACTTCAGCAAACCCGCGGTCGCGGCCGTCAACGGCGCAGCCTGCGGCGCCGGCATGATGCTCGCCATGCTTTGTGATGCCGTGATTGCGACACCCGCCGCGCGTTTCTCGCTGCCGGAAATCAATCATGGCCTTCCCACGCTGCCAGGCATCACGATCGTAAGCGGGCGATTTGATGACGCGCTGGCGGCGGACCTGGTATTCAGCGGACGGTTCATGGAATCCGGCGAAGCGCTCAGGCGCGGCCTGGTCAGGCAGGTCGTCACGAGCGATGAGCTGCCGGCCTCGGCCCAGACGCTCGCGTTGACGCTGGGCCGCAAGAACGCGCAAGCGTATGCCCATGACAAGCAATGGCTCAACCGCACGCTGCGCGAGCGGCTGGCGGCGGCCGTCAAGGCATCCGCGGAACTGCACGACTGAATCCCATGAACCCGACCGCACGTTGCAGCATCGTGGGCATTGGCGAAAGCGCCGTCGGCAAGGTGCCAGATCGCAGCGCTTTGCAGCTGCAGGCCGACGCCACCACGGCCGCGCTGACAGACGCAGGGCTGACCATCGCGGATATCGACGGCCTGATTACCACCCCGGTCCGCGTCGAAGCGTGGAACATGCCCTGCGGCGTCGTCGCGAGCTACCTTGGCATTCGGCCCGACTACCTTCTGACCGTCGATCTTGCCGGTGCTTCCGGCGCCGCGATGATTCATCACGCCGCGATGGCGATCGCCGCGGGGCAGTGCACCACCGTCCTGTGCGTGGCGGGCCAGAACCTGCTCTCGAACCGGTCGCGTTCCCATGCGGTGAAAGCGATGGCGGAATCCGGCGCGGCCCACCCCCAGTTCGAGGTGCCGTATGGCCCGCTGGTCGCGTCGAATTACGCGCTGATCGCGCGCCGCCACATGCACGAGTACGGCACAACCGAAGAACAGATGGCCGAAGTCGCGGTCACGATGCGCAGGCACGCGAGCCTCAATCCCAATGCGCACAAGCGCGACCTGATTTCGGTCAGCGACGTGCTGAAGTCCCCGATGATCACCTCGCCGCTGAAAATACTCGATTGCGCGCTGGTGTCCGATGGGGCCGCCGCGGCCATCGTCACGAGCGCGGACCGGGCACGCGACCTGCGCCAGAAGCCGGCCTGCCTGCTCGGTCAAGGCTACGGTCTGCGCCACAGTTACATCGGTGAAACGTTGAATGTTACTTCTTCCGGAGCTGTCGACTCCGGGCGCAAGGCGTTTGCGATGGCCGGTCTGAAACACTCGGACATCGACGTCGCCGAACTCTATGACTGCTTTACCATCACTGTTATCATCGAACTCGAGGATCTGGGGTTCTGCAAGAAAGGCGAAGGCGGCGCCTTTGTGCAAGGCGGACGCATCGGCCTCGAGGGCGAGCTTCCGGTCACCACTCACGGTGGCCTGCTCTCGGGAGGTCATTGCGGGGTCGGCGGCGGTTTTTTCCATGTGCTTGAAGCCGTGCGCCAGATCCGGGGCAGCGCCGGCGCGCGCCAGATCGGGAATGCCGAAACCGTGCTGGTGCATGGCAATGGCGGCACCATTGCGATTCATTGCACGCTGATTCTCGGCGCCGCAGCAGCCGTCTGATTAACGAGGTCAACGCATGCAAACGGACCGCCCTGTTCCTGCCCCCAATCCCGAAACCGCTCCCTACTGGAAGGCGGCCAGGGATCACCGCCTGACGCTGCCGCGATGTCTGGCTTGCGGCAAATACCACTTCTATCCGCGCAGCCTGTGTCCTTTCTGCGCGTCGCGCAGCCTCGCGTGGGAGCCCTGCAGCGGGAGGGGCGTGGTTTATTCGTATACCGAGGTGTTCCGGGCGCCGAGCCCGGCATTCGCCGCGGACGTTCCTTACGTCGTCGCCATCGTGGCGCTCGACGAGGGGCCGCATTTGATGACGAGACTCGTGCTCCCGGGCGGCATGAGCCCCGGCATCGGCCAACCCGTCGAGGTGCTCTACGAAGACCTCGACGACGAGCTGTCTTTACCCCGATTCAGGGCCACGCAGCCATGAGTGACGCGACCGAAACCGCCGTTCTGACCGCACGCAAAGGCGCGGTTGCGTGGGTCACCCTCAATCGCCCGCACGCCCTCAATGCGATCAACCAGGATATCCGCGAACAACTGCCGCGCGCGATCCGCGCCGCGGACGAGGATCCTGACGTCCGGGTGATTTTGCTTAACGGCGCCGGCGAGCGGGCATTTTGCGCAGGCGCCGACATCAAAGGGTTCAGCGACGTCGGATCCCTCAGCGATTTCCGCCAATCGCGCGCTCACCATCACTGGATCAGCGCTTTCGAGGACGCCAGGAAACCGCTCATCGCGGCTATCCACGGCCATTGCCTGGGCGGCGGCCTGGAGATCGCGCTTGCCTGCGACATTCGCATTGCGGCGGAAAACGCCACGTTCGCGTTGCCGGAAGTAAGCCGCGGCACGATTCCGGGTGCCGGCGGCACGCAACGTCTGGCACGCGTGATTGGCCTGGGCCGGGCCCTCGATATGCTGCTGTCCGCCGAGCGTATCGACGCGCCCGAAGCGCTGCGCATCGGATTGATTACCCGGGTCATGCCCGCGGCCAGCCTGCTGACCGAAGCGCAAAAGCTCGCCGAACTCATCGCCGGTCATGCCCCGATTGCCGTGATGTTCGCGAAGGAAGCGATGCGCCAGGGCGCGGATCCGGATTTCAGGATTGGCATGAAACTCGAGGCCGATCTCTCGGCGCTGGTGCATTCGACCGAGGACCGCAAGGAAGCCGGTGCGGCGTTTCGCGAAAAACGAAAACCGCAATTCAGGGGGAAATGATGAGCATGCTGCCACTGTCCGGATACGCAACCGCCGCCGCTCTGACCGCGGCACTCTGGAGTCTTGCACCGCAGGGACTCGCGCAAAGCTACCCCACCAGACCGGTTCGCATCATCGTGCCATTTTCCGCGGGAGGTCCGGCAGATCTGCTCGCCCGCGTGATCGGGGAAAAACTGCAGCACGGTCTCGGGCAATCGATCGTGGTGCTGAACAAGGACGGGGCGGGAACGATACTGGGCGTCGATATGGCCGCCAAATCGAGTCCCGACGGCTACACGCTGCTGCTCGGAAACGTGGCGATGGTCATCAATTCGAGCACCGGCAAGAAACTTCCGTACGACATGCTGAAAGATTTGACGCCAGTGACGCTCGCCTTCACGCAGCCGCTGATCCTGGTGCTCCAGCCGTCCCTTCCGATCAATTCATTGAAAGAACTGATCGCGTTCGCGAAATCGAATCCGGGAAAACTCACGTACGGATCCTCGGGTGTCGGAACATCGATTCATCTCACCACCGAGTTATTCAAGAACGCGGTCGCCATAGAAATGACCCATGTGCCTTACAAAGGTGTGGCGCCGGCGCTGACCGATTTGCTGGGCGGGCAGACCGACCTGATGTTCCCAGGCATTACCCCGGCCATGCCGCATATCAGGAGCGGGAAACTGAAGGCCCTCGCGCTGACCAGCAAGACAAGGTCACCCGCGCTTCCCGAGATGCCGACACTGATCGAACTCGGGGTTGCCAATTTCGAATCCGTCGGCTGGTACGGCATGCTGGTACCGGCGGGGACGCCCAAAGCCATCGCGACGCGGCTTCACACTGAACTGGTCAAGGTCCTGACGATGCCGGACGTGAAGGAGAACCTCGCGCGCCAGGGCGGAGAAGCCACGTCATCCACTCCCGAGCGGTTTGCGACGTTCATCGGCGAGGAACTCAAAAAGTGGACGCAGGTTATCCGAACGGCGAAGATCAGGGTGGAATGACGACACGCAAGGAACATGCAATGAGCCACGAAGCCACTGCTGACAATCCCTATACCCGCGGCATCGCGGAGTTCGTTTCAGGCCTGCGCTACGAGACGGTACCGCCGGAAGTGCTCACGCGCATCAAGCTGCTGATGCTGGATGCGCTCGGCTGCGCGATTTACGGCGCCGATCTCGAATGGAGCCGCATCCTGCAGCGGCGTCTCGGCGAGCTCGATACCACTCAGGCATGCTCAGTGTGGGGAACCGGTCAGAAAATGTCCGCGCCGCACGCGGCACTCGTCAACGGCACGCAGGTGCAGGGTTTCGAACTCGATGACGTGCACCGCCAGGGCGTGCTGCACGTCGGCGCGGTGGTGCTCCCCGCGCTGATCGCAATCACCGAAATCAGGCCCGGCATGAGCGGCAGGGAGTTCCTCGCCGCCGCGGTCGCGGGCTACGAGATCGGCCCGCGCGTCGGCCTTTGCATGGGCCCCGAACACATCGCGCAGGGCTGGCATTCGGGCGCCACCCTCGGCGTGTTTTCCGCCGCCGCGGGCGCTGCGCGCGGATTGCGGCTCGACCCCGGGAAAACCGTGCACGCGCTCGGCATCGCCGGCACCCAGGCCGCGGGCCTGATGGCCGCGCAATACGGCGCGATGGTCAAGCGCATGCACGCCGGGCGCTCGTCGCAAAGCGGACTCTACGGCGCGCTGCTGGCGGACGCGGGCTTCACCGGCATCGTCAACGTGCTGGAAAGCGAATACGGCGGTTTCTGCACGACCTTTTCACGCTCGTCCGATCGCTTCAGGCTCGGCGAGCTGACCGCGGGATTCGGCACGGTATGGCAGACCATGGGGGTTGCGCTCAAGTTCTACGCGTGCGTCGGCAGCAACCACACCACGCTCGATGCAATCCGGCTGATGCAGCAGGAGCGTGCGTTCGGCGCCGATGACGTCGCGTCAGTCATCGTGCACGGGTCGCAGGTGACGATGGACCATGTCGGCTGGACATATGTGCCGCAGGGACTCACTTCCGCGCAACTCAACCTGCCTTACTGCGTCGCGACCTGGCTGCTCGACGGCGACTGCTTCGTCGACCAGTTTACCGAAGACAAGGTTGCGGACCCGCTGCGCATGAAGCACGCCGGGAAAGTGCAGGTGCGGCACGACGCGGAAATTACCGCCAAGGGCTCCAGGTTCCGCCACATGGTGCGCGTCGAAGTCCATCTCGTTGACGGCACGAAGATGGAGCGCACTGTCGAGGCCGGGCGCGGCAACGAGAACAACTTCGCGACCGAAGCCGAGGTGGTGGAGAAATTCGAAAAACTCGCGACTCACGTGCTGCCGCGGCCGCAGGTCGAGCGGCTGCGCGATTCGATGCTCGGGCTCGAAACGCTGAATGATGCGGGACAAATCGCGTGCCTGCTGGTGAAGACCTGAACCTGCGCGTGTGTTTTACGCGCGCCGCCGAATGATAAACACCGCCGCCCACCCCCACCCTAGCCCTCCCCCATCAAGGGGGAGGGAATCGGTTTTTCTGACACTTCTTGCCGGCGTACTCGCAATCATCGGCACGCAACCGCAGGCGTCCGATTATCCCTCGCGGCCGGTGCGCATCATCGTGCCCTTTCTGGGGGGCGAGCTTCCCGACCGCGTGGCGCGCGTCGTGGTGGGGAAGCTCGACGAAAAGTCCGGCCACCGCTTTACGGTTGGAAACAATCCGGGCGACGAGGGCCGCTTCGGCGCCGAGCTCGTCGCCAAAGCGCACCCCGATGGATACACGCTGTTGTTTGCGCCGATCACCGGCTATGCGGCAGCGGCAGCCCTGCGCGCAAGGCTGCACTACGATCTGCTCGCGGATTTCACACCGGTGACGCTGATTGCCAGTGCGCCGCAGCTGTTGCTCGCGCATCCTTCGCTGCCGGTGAAATCCGTCGCAATGCTGATTGCGCTGGCGAAAGCGCGGCCCGGAGAGATCCGCTGGGCATCCCATGGCAATGCCTCGCTGTCGCGACTCGAGCTGGAAATGTTCAGGGCGCTGAGCGGCATCAGCGTTGAGCGCCTGCCTGTCAACGACAGCCGAGACGCGCTGTCCTCGCTGCTTATCGGCGACGCCGATCTGCTGTTCGACAGCCTTGCGGCAACGCTGCCGCATATCAAGGCGGGCAGGCTGCGGGCGATCGCGGCGGCCGGATCGAAACGCACGCGTGCGCTGCCCGAACTGCCGACCGCGGCAGCCGCCGGCATCCCGGGATTCGAGGCCGATCATTGGTACGCAATGCTTGCGCCGGAAGGTATGGAAATGCCTGTCGTCGGCAAACTCAACGCTGATTTCGCGAAGGCCGTTGACGCGGGTGACGTCAGCGAGCGCCTGTTGTCGCTCGGCTTCGAAACGCAACGCAGCACGCCCGCGGAGCTTGCCGCCATCCTGCGCGCCGACGTCGCCAAATGGGCCAAAGTGATCAAAGCATCGGGGACCCACCCCCGCTAGTGCCGCATATATCAGCCCTTCAACCCGACCAGCACCTCATCGCCTTGCGGCGTGAGTTTGGTGCCGAAAGGAGCGCTGCGTTGCGCGATATCCTCGAGCGTCGCGCGCTCGTTCGCCAGCGCGCACGGCACGGTTTCATTGGCGGCGTTGTGCCGCACGAACTGAAACCGGGCGCCCGCGACCGCGCGGCCTTCGAGCGTGACGCCCGCCAGCATCCCGACCCAGTCGCCGACTCCCATGCCGTCGTGGTGGCCGGTGTGAAACGAAAAGCTGCCCAGTCCATAGAAAACCGGTTTGCCCTGATAGACTTCGACCGGCAGCGAGTAGTGAGGCCCGTGGCCAACCACGATCTCGGCTCCTGCGTCGATTGCCGCGTGCGCGATCTCGATCATGTAGGCGAGCACCTCCTGGTGCAGACCCCAGTGGCACGAGGCAACCACGATGTCGCACCGCGCGCGCAGCGCCGCGATGTCGTCCCTGAACCACTGCAGGTATTGCGGATCGGCCCACGTCACGATCACCGGCGGGATCCCGGGACGGTTGGCCGGCGGGATTTCGCGGCGCGTCTTGTGCAGCGGCAGCTGGTAGGCCGTATGACCGCGGATGACCGCAACCCCGGTGGCATTCGCGCCCGCTTCGTGATTGACGGGCCAGTAGACCGAAGTGCGTTGCAGAAAACCGACGCGCAGCCCCCCGCGCTCAAGGATCACCGGCGCACGCGCCGCGTCCCGGTTCACGCCCGCTCCGGTGTGAGGAATACCCAATTCGTCCAGCCGCGCAAGCGAGGACTTGATCGCGGCCTCGCCGTAGTTGACGTTGTTGGCAATGCCCACCGCCTGGATGCCGGCGAGCCTGAGCGCCTCGCCGGTTGCCGGGGCCGCAAAAAAGCCTTCGTTCTCAACCGCGCGTCCGCCCGGCGGATCGTAGAAACAGCACTCGAGGTTGCTGAATACGAAATCGGACTTCCTGAAGAGCGGCGCGACGAGCCGGAACGGCACACCGGGTTCGGTGACGTTCATCAGATTCACGTCTCCGGTGAGCAGCAGCGTCTGCGGCATGCGGTTTCCTTGTCTGCACGCGTCGTTCAGGGTTAATGGTTGATTATATTCGACGCTCGCTGCGCCCGGCAAACCGGTTGATCGGTCCCATCGACAGCAAACTCGCGTGGTAAAATGTGATCCCAACGGCATAAGACCTTATGGCGCTCACACCCCTTACCGCACTGTCTCCGCTCGATGGGCGCTATGCCGGCAAGGTTGAACCTTTGCGGCGGCATTTCAGCGAGCTCGGCCTGATCGGCTACCGGGTCAGGATCGAGGTCGAATGGCTCAAGGCGCTCGCCGCCGAGCGCGCAATCCGGGAAGTGCCTGCATTCTCCGCCGCGACGATCAGGGAATTGGACGCCCTCGTCTGGAGGTTTTCCGAGGCCGACGGCGCGACCGTCAAAGCCATCGAGGCGCGCACCAACCACGACGTGAAGGCGATCGAGTATTTTCTCCGGGACAGGCTCGAAGCCAACGCCGAAATCGCGAGGGTCGCCGAATTCATTCATTTCGCGTGCACCTCGGAAGACATCAACAACCTGTGCCACGCGCTGATGCTGAAAACGGCGCGCGACGAAGTCATGCTGCCCGCGCTCGGCCAGATCATCGACCGCCTCGCTGCGCTCGCGCGCAAGCTCGCCGGCGCGGCGATGCTCGCGCACACGCATGGCCAGCCGGCGAGTCCGACCACGCTCGGCAAGGAACTCGCGAATGTCGTGGCGCGATTGCGGCGCGCCCGCGACCGGATCGCGGCAGTGAGTCTGCTCGGCAAGATCAACGGCGCGGTCGGCAACTACAACGCGCATCTTGCCGCCTACCCCCGCGTCGACTGGGAAAAATTCGCGCGCCGCGTGGTCGAAGGCCTCGGGCTCGAATTCAATCCGTACTCGATCCAGATCGAGCCCCACGACGCGATCGCCGAGCTGTTCGACGCCTACGCGCGCGCCAACACCATACTGCTCGACTTCGACCGCGATGCGTGGGGTTACATTTCGCTCGGCTACTTTACGCAGAAAACCAAAGCGGGCGAAGTCGGTTCATCGACCATGCCGCACAAGGTCAATCCGATCGACTTCGAAAATTCGGAAGGCAACCTCGGCATCGCCAATGCGCTGCTGCGGCACATGAGCGACAAGCTGCCGGTCTCGCGCTGGCAGCGCGACC
>Ga0209514_10006472_pt1 | contig 14361 bp, 13 predicted proteins | sample Subgrocontami58m_FD_187452 | JGI IMG/M metagenome (GOLD analysis project Ga0209514, IMG submission 187452) | Subsurface groundwater microbial communities from S. Glens Falls, New York, USA - GMW37 contaminated, 5.8 m (SPAdes) (version 3) | ecosystem: Environmental > Aquatic > Deep subsurface >...
GCCGCCGTCCGCCAGTGCGGTAAGCAGCGGTAGCAGGCGCGAGGTGTCTATATCCCCGAGCAAGGGGCCCAGATCCCAGTCCCAGCGCAGACGGGGTGCGCCGTTGCGGTCCTTTGTTGCAGAAGATGACATATTTGATCCTTTGGTTTCGTACTTTACCCTTGCCAGCCCTTATGCAGCTTGATGCATAAGCTCCACCACACCATGATCGAATTCAGCGACAGCTTTCACACCGCGTGGCAACTGCTTGCCGCCAGCGACTCGCGCCTGTTCGCCATCGTCCTGCTGAGCCTGCGGGTCAGTTTTGCGGCGACGCTGATCGCCTGTGTGGTCGGCATGCCGGTCGGCGCCCTGCTCGCCGTTGGGCGCTTCCCGGGACGGCGCGTGCTGATCGTGCTGTTCAATGGCCTCATGGGCCTGCCGCCGGTGGTGGTGGGCCTGCTGGTGTATCTGCTGCTGTCGCGCGCCGGACCGCTCGGGTCTTTCGGCTTGCTGTTCTCGCCGACCGCCATGGTCATCGCCCAGGCCGTACTGGTGACACCGATCGTCGCCGCCCTGACGCGGCAGGTGATCGCCGACGAATGGAGCGAGTACCGCGAGCAACTGCGTTCGCTGGGCGCCAGCCGCGCCCGGGCTGCCGCCACACTGCTATGGGATGGCCGCTTCTCGCTATCGACGGCGGCGCTGGCCGGCTTCGGCCGCGCCATCGCCGAAGTCGGCGCGGTGATGATCGTCGGCGGAAACATCGACGGCGTAACGCGCGTGATGACCACCACGATTGCGCTGGAAACCAGCAAGGGCGACCTGCCGCTGGCACTGGCCCTGGGCTTCATCCTGATCGCCGTGGTGCTGATTATCAATGCCGTGGCCTATGCCGTGCGCGGCTGGGCCGAGAGGAGATGGGGGTGAGCACCGCCTGGCTAGCGATCGACGGTCTCGGTTTGACCGAAGGCGCTACCCGCATCGTCGACGACGTCTCGCTGACGCTGGCCGCGCAACGCACCGTCGTACTCGGGCCCAATGGCGCCGGCAAGAGCACGCTGCTGCGCCTGATCCATGGTCTGCTGCATCCCAGCGAAGGCGCGTTGCGCTGGTCGCAGCCGCTGTCGCAGGCCATGGTCTTCCAGCGACCGATCATGTTGCGCACCACGGCGCTGGCCAATGTGGTCTATGGCCTCAAGCTCAAGGGCCATGCGATGGACGTGTGCCAGCGGCGTGCCCTTGATTCACTCGCGCACGTCGGCCTCGAACATCTCGCGCAGCGCCCGGCACGCCTGCTTTCCGGCGGAGAGCAGCAACGCGTGGCGCTGGCGCGCGTCTGGGCGCTGGAACCCGAACTGCTGATCCTCGACGAACCCACCGCCAGCCTCGACCCGGCCAGCAGCCGCGAGGTCGAACGCATCATCAACGAGATTGCAGCGAGCGGCACGCGCATCCTGATGACCACCCACAACCTCGGCCAGGCGCGGCGCATCGCCGAGGAAATCGTTTTCATCGACCGTGGCCGCATCGCCGAACAGACCCCGGTCGCCGAATTTTTCAAACTGCCGCGTACCCCTGCGGCGCAAGACTTTCTCCAGGAGGAAATGCCATGATCACCCGTCGCCTGTTCTGCTCCGCCCTCGCTTCCTTCGGCCTGCTGGCTGCCGCCGCGAGCCACGCCCAGGAACGCTTCATCACTGTTTCGTCGACCACCTCGACCGAGCAGTCCGGCCTCTTCGGCCACCTGCTGCCGCTGTTCGAAAAGGCCAGCGGCATCAAGGTGCGCGTCGTTGCGCTGGGCACCGGTCAGGCGCTCGACATGGCGCGCCGCGGCGATGCAGATGTGGTTTTCGTCCATGACAAGGCCGCCGAGGAAAAATTCATCGCCGAAGGCTATGGCGTCAAGCGCCAGGAAGTCATGTACAACGACTTCGTCGTGATCGGGCCGAAGGCCGACCCGGCCAAGGCAGCGGGCAAGGACATCCTCGAAGGCCTGCGCCGCATCGAGGCAGCCAAGGCAGCTTTCGTCTCGCGCGGCGACAAGAGCGGCACCCACGCCGCCGAACTGCGCTACTGGAAAGCCGCCGGCGTCGATCTCGACAAGGCCAAAGGCCCCTGGTACCGCGACACCGGCTCCGGCATGGGCCCGGCGCTCAACACCGCCGCCTCGATGAACGCCTACATCCTCGCCGATCGCGGCACCTGGCTCTCGTTCAAGAATCGCGGCGAAATGGGCATCGTCGTCGAGGGCGACACCCGGCTGTTCAACCAGTACGGCGTAATTCTGGTGAATCCGGCGAAGCATGCGCACGTCAAGCAAGCCGACGGCCAGAAGTTCATCGACTGGGTGGTATCGGACGCAGGGCAGAAGACCATCGCCGAGTACAAGATCGGCGGCGAGCAGCTGTTCTTTCCCAACGCCAGGCGCTGATGTACGCGCGGCGCGGCGGCCAGCGCCGTGCCGCCAGCACTGACCTTCAGTTGCGCGGCCGGCCCGCGCGTGCGTCAGCCACTTAGCTTCCGGTATAGCGTCTGCCGGCTGATGCCCAGGCGTCGCGCCGCGGCGGAGACGTTGCCGCGACTGCCTTCCATTGCCTGGCGGATCGCCGCGCGGGAAAGTTCCTTGAGGTTTTGCGAAATCGGCTGCGATGCCGCCTGCGGGATCGGCTGTGGCTTGGCCAACAGATCCTCGGCAAGGTCGTCGGGCAAGTGCCGCCAGTCGATGCACGCCTCATCCGGATCGAGCATGGCACTGGCCGTGCGCAGGACATTTGCGTACTGACGCAGATTTCCCGGCCAGCCATGGCGACAAAATCGCGCCAGGAGTTCGGGCGCGAGCTGCACTTCACGCTTGGAATTGAGGCTGGCCAGCAAGCGATCGGTCAGCGCCAGGAAATCGTCGCGCTCGCGCAAGGCGGGCAGATGCACCGTCAAGCTGTTGATGCGGTAGTAGAGGTCGCTGCGGAACTTCCCCTGTTCGGCCGCCAGGCGCAGGTTGCGGTGGCTGGCGCAGATCAGTGAAAAATCGACATCGACCGGACGGCCGCCGCCAAGCGGCGTGATCTGCCGCTCCTGCAGCACGCGCAGCAGGCGGGCCTGCATGGCCAGCGGCATGTCGCCGATCTCATCCAGAAACAGCGTGCCGCCATGGGCTTCGCGCATCCGACCGGGGCTTCCGTCGCGGCGGGCGCCGGTGTAAGCGCCGGGCGCATAGCCGAACAGCTCCGCTTCAATCAGGTTTTCCGGCACCGCGGCGCAATTGATGGCGACGAAAGCGCCGCCGCGACGCGGGCCACTGTCGTGCGTGGCGCGGGCGAACAGCTCCTTGCCGACGCCCGATTCGCCCTGGATCAGCAAGGGGATCGGCTTCCCGGATACGCGCCGGGCCTTGTCCGCCGCGCTGCGCCAGCGCAAGTCGCCGGTGTCCAGCCTGGCCAGGGCGTCGTCCACGACGACATCGCACGCGAGAGAGGGCGGCGCCCCGGCGGCTGCGGGTTCGACATGCACTTGCACGAAAAGGATGGTGCCGTCATGCAGCTTCACTTCCATGGGCAACGCGTAGCGCTGCCGGCCGCGCACCATCAACTCATCGAGGGTGACGTCGAAAGCACTGCCGAGCGCCGTAGTACCCAGGTCGGACGATGCCAGGCCAAGCAGTTCGAGGCCGCTGCGGTTGGCGCCGACGATCCGGCCGTCGGGCGCCAGAACGATGATGCCTTCCGCGATGCTGCCGATACCTTCGGCCTGCGGGTGCAGGTGCAGGCGGATGTTGCGCTGGCAACCGGCGATGAGCAGGCGGTTTTCGATCATGCGCGCGGCCATGCTGACCAGGCCGCGGGTATGGGGATGGCGGCTGCGCTGGTCGCCGGAAATGTCCAGAATGCCGGCCAGTTCACCGCGGGCCGACATGATCGGTGCCGCGGCGCAGGTGAGGAAGCCGTTGCGTTCGAGGAAATGCTCGGCGCCGTGGATCTCGACGCCGCGGGCTTCCGCCAGCGCCGTGCCGATGGCGTTGGTACCGCGGTGCTGCTCGTGCCAGGACGCGCCGCACTGCAAAGCCACGCGCTCGGCCTTGCACAGAAAATCGGCATCGCCCAGCGTGTGCATCAGCGTGCCCAGCTTGTCGGCCAGGATGACCATGCTCTGGGTATGGCGGACTTGCTCGAAAAGGTGCTCCATTACCGGGCGCGAGTGGGAGAGCAAATCATGGTTGCATGCCAGAAGGTGACTGACGTCACCGGCACAGGCATGGGCCGCATCGGCGAGGCCACCCGCGGGCGCGAGACCCGCATCCAGGCTGCGGCGCCACGAGCGGGCGAGTCTTTCGTCGATCGCGCCGGGAAGGCAGTCGCCGTGTTCCAGCAGGTAATCGCGCGCCTGGCGCAAGGCCGGCACCGGCGATGATATTCGCATTGAATCTCCTCCGCGGGTCGTGGCCCGATGGTTTAGCTTAGCGAACGGGCATGGCCCGGCGCAATAGGTTGCCGGCGACCACAAGTTCACCTGTCAAGTTTTTTGACAGCTGTCGCGCCGTGGAACATGGCGCGGATTGCTGCGGGCGCCGACGACTTCTCCAAACGTTCATCGAATCAATGGACTGCCATCGCCCATGGGTGCTGGCATGGCGCTTGATAGCAACAGTGACCCGCAAGGGAAACGCTGCACTCAATCCCAATATTGGAGGAAACAAAATGCTCTACGCTGCTCCCGGTGCCACCGGTGCCAAGATCGCCTACAAGGACCGCTACGACAATTTCATTGGCGGCAAATGGGTCGCCCCGGTCAAGGGTGAGTACTTCAACGTCATCACCCCGATCAGCGGCCGGACCTATACCAAGGCCGCCCGCTCCGGCGCCGAGGACATCGAGCTGGCGCTCGATGCCGCCCACGCCGCCGCGGACAAGTGGGGCAAGACCTCGCCCACCGAGCGCTCCAACCTGCTGCTGAAGATCGCCGACCGCATCGAAGCCAACCTGGAACTGCTGGCCTACGCCGAATCGGTGGATAACGGCAAGCCGATGCGCGAAACGCTGAACGCCGACATCCCGCTCACCGTCGACCACTTCCGCTACTTCGCCGGATGCGTGCGCGCCCAGGAAGGCGGCCTGTCCGACCTCGACGAAACCACCGTCGCCTACCATTTCCACGAGCCGCTCGGCGTCGTCGGCCAGATCATCCCGTGGAACTTCCCGATCCTGATGGCGGCATGGAAGCTCGCACCTGCCATCGGCGCCGGCAACTGCGTGGTGTTGAAGCCCGCCGAATCGACGCCGATCAGCATCCTGATCCTGGCCGAACTGATCGCCGACCTGCTGCCGCCCGGCGTGCTCAACATCGTCAATGGCTACGGCCGCGAAGCCGGCATGCCGCTGGCCACCAGCAAGCGCATCGCCAAGATCGCCTTCACCGGCTCCACCAGCACGGGTCGCGTAATCGCCCAGGCCGCCGCCAACAACCTGATCCCGGCCACGCTGGAACTCGGCGGCAAGTCGCCCAACATCTTCTTTGCCGATGTCATGGATGCCGACGACGGCTTCCTCGACAAGGCGATCGAGGGCCTGGTGCTGTTCGCCTTCAACCAGGGCGAAGTGTGCACCTGCCCGTCGCGCGCCCTGATTCAGGAATCCATCTACGACAAGTTCATGGAGCGCTGCCTGGCCCGCATCAAGGCCATCAAGCAGGGCAACCCGCTCGACACCGACACCATGCTTGGCGCCCAGGCCTCGAAGGAACAGTTGACCAAGATCCTCTCCTACCTCGATCTGGGCAAGCAGGAAGGTGCCCAGGTGCTGATCGGCGGCCACCAGGCGCAAGTCGCCGGCGAGCTGGGCGACGGCTACTACGTGCAGCCGACAGTGTTCAAGGGCCACAACAAGATGCGCATCTTCCAGGAGGAAATCTTCGGCCCAGTGCTCGCGGTGACCACCTTCAAGGATGAAGCGGACGCCCTGGCGATCGCCAACGACACGCTCTACGGCCTCGGCGCCGGCGTCTGGAGCCGCAACGGCAACGTCGCCTATCGCATGGGCCGGGCGATCAAGGCCGGCCGCGTGTGGACCAACTGCTACCACGCCTATCCGGCGCACGCCACCTTCGGCGGCTACAAGGAATCCGGCATCGGTCGCGAGACGCACAAGATGATGCTCGACCACTACCAGCAGACCAAGAACCTGCTGGTCAGCTATAGCGAGCAGAAGCTGGGCTTCTTCTGATCCGGCGCTTGCAGTTCAGCGAGTGACGCCCTGGGGGCGGCCAATTCTTAATTGGCGCCCCCTTTTACTGACGGAGACAGACATGGTTGAAAAGGTCATCGCCACCGAAGCGACGCTGGCACTCATCGAATTCCTCAAGCAGAAGCATGGCCCGCTGATGTTCCACCAGTCCGGCGGCTGCTGCGACAACAGTGCCGCCAACTGCTATCTGCCGGGCGAACTGACCATCGGCGCCGGCGACGTCCATCTGGGCGACATCGGCGGCTGCCCCTTTTACATGAGCAAGTCGCAATACGAGTACTGGAAGCACACCCAACTCATCATTGACGTGATCGAGGGCACCGGCGGCACCTTTTCGCTGGAAGGCCCCGAGGGCAAGGCTTTCCATACCCGCTCCCGCGTCTTCACCGACGCGGAGTGGGCGGAATTGAGTGCCCGGGAGGGAAGCTAAGGGCATTGGGCGGCGTGCCGCCGGGACTGACTTTGGGCGCCGGCGCATTAGAATACGGCCCTCGCCGAATTTCCCCGGCGCATCAACCGGTTGCACTGCCATGCTCGTCGCATCAAACGTCACCATCCAGTTCGGCATCAAGCCGCTTTTCGACAACGTCTCGGTCAAGTTCGGCGAAGGCAACCGCTACGGCCTGATCGGCGCAAACGGTTCTGGCAAGACCACGTTCATGAAGATCCTGGCCGGCGTGCTGGAGTCATCCGCCGGCAATGTCTCGCTCGATCCCGGCGAGCGCATGGCCTATTTGAAGCAGGACCAGTTCGCCTTTGAAGACGTGCGGGTGCTCGACGTGGTGATGATGGGCCACGCCGAGATGTGGGCCTGCATGTCCGAGCGCGACGCGATCTACGCCAACCCGGACGCCAGCGAAGACGACTACATGCGCGCCGCGGAACTCGAATCTCACTTCGCCGAGTTCGACGGCTACACCGCCGAATCGCGCGCCGGCGAGCTGCTGCTGGGCGCCGGCATCCCGATCGAAAAACACAACGGGCCGATGAGCGAAGTGGCGCCGGGCTGGAAGCTGCGCGTGCTGCTGGTGCAGGCGCTGTTCGCCAACCCCGACATCCTGCTGCTCGACGAACCGACCAACAACCTCGACATCAACACCATCCGCTGGCTGGAGGACATCCTCAACGAGCGCGAGTCGACGATGATCATCATCAGCCACGACCGCCACTTCCTGAACCAGGTGTGCACCCACATGGCCGACCTCGACTACGGCACGATCAAGGTCTACGGTGGCAACTACGATGACTTCATGGAAGCCAGCACCGTGGCGCGCGAACGCCAGGTCTCGGCCAACGCCAAGGCCAAGGAACGCGTCGCCGACCTGCAGGGCTTCGTGCGCCGTTTCTCGGCCAACAAGTCCAAGGCGCGCCAGGCCACCAGCCGCTTGAAGTTGATCGAGAAGATCCGCCCCGAGGACATCAAACCCTCGTCGCGCCAGTACCCGTGGATCCGCTTCGACTACGACGACAAGGAGAAGCTGCACCGCCTGGCCTGCGAAATCGAGAACCTCGGCTTCGGCTACGAACCCAAGGTGCCGATCATCAAGTCGCTGTCGATGAGCATCGAGGCCGGCGACAAGGTCGCCATCATCGGCGAGAACGGCGTCGGCAAGACCACCCTGCTGCGCCTGCTGGCCGGCGAGAAGCTGGACGGCCTGACGCCGCAGGGCGGCAAGGTGAAGTGGGCGGAGAAGGCCCGCCCCGGCGTGTTCGCCCAGGACCACGCCGCCGACTTCGCCGACAAGACGCCGCTCACCGAATGGATCGTGCAATGGGTGCGTGCCGGCGGCTACGACGGCGGCGATGTCGAGACCCTGGTGCGCGGCACGCTGGGCCGACTCTTGTTCTCCGGCGACGAAGCGAAGAAACCGGTCAATGTGATCTCCGGCGGCGAGCAGGGCCGCATGCTGTTCGGCAAGCTGATGCTGCTGCGGAACAACGTGCTGCTGATGGACGAACCGACCAACCACCTCGACATGGAATCCATCGAATCGCTGAACACCGCGCTGGAGAAATACCCCGGCACGCTGATCTTCGTCTCGCATGACCGCGAGTTCGTGTCGTCCCTGGCGACACGCATCATCGACATCAAGCCGGATCGGACCATCGTCGACTATCGCGGCAGCTATGAGGAATATCTGGCCAGCCAGGGGCTCGGTTGAGCGGCTTGCTTGCGACACGACGCGATTTGTATTACAGTTAATACATGAACTTCCTGGAGCTTCCGCCATGACCACTACCGTTCGCCTTCCCCTCCGCGTTGAACAGGCGCTGGCGACGTATTGCGTCGAAACGAAACGCACCAAGTCGGAAGTGATTGTCGAGCTTCTGGAACAGCATTTCACGGGCACCGACACCGAGCGCACGCCCTACGAACTGGCTCAGGAAGCCGGTTTCATCGGCTGCGTGGGCGGCAAGAGCGCCGGCAAGTCCCCGGCCGGCAGCGCCAAGGACCGCGTCGTCGCCGCAATCCGCAAAAAGCACGGACGGTGAACTCCATCCTGGTCGACACCGGTCCGTTGGTGGCACTGGCGGACAAGCGCGACCACGCCCACCTCGACTGCAAATCCTTCCTCGAAGACTATCGCGGCCGACTGGTGACGACTTGGGCCGTGCTTACCGAGTTCTCGCACCTGGCACCATCGGTATCCGCGACGCTGCCGCTCTACCGCTGGATCGACAAGGGCGGACTGGAACTGCTGCCACTCGGGCGCGACGAACTGGTGCGCGCCATCGACTGGATCGAAAAGTATGCCGACCGGCCGATGGACCTGGCCGATGCCTCGCTGGTGGTCGCCGCAATGGCCACCGGCATACACACCGTGTGGACCCTCGACCGCAATGATTTCGAGACCTACCGGCTGCCGGGACGCAAGCGCTTCCGGCTGGCGACGAACCCGAAATGAAGCTGCTGCGAGGCCCGGCGCGGCTGATCCTCAAGCTTTTCGGCTGGAAACTGCTGGACATGCCGCAACTGCCTGCCAAGGCGGTAGTGATCGCCTATCCGCATACCTCGAACTGGGATTTTCCGGTGACGCTGCTGGCGCTGGCCGCGCTGCCCTATGGCGCGCAATGGGTGGCCAAGGACACACTATTCCGCGGTCCGCTCGGTCCGCTCATGCGCATGCTGGGCGGCGTCGCGGTGAATAGGCGCGAGCGCACCGGCTTCGTCGAGCGCGTCGCCGACGAATTTCGCCGCCGCGATAGCTTTCACCTGATCATCGCCACGGAAGGCACGCGCCGCCTGCAGGCCGGCTGGAAATCGGGCTTCTACCGCATCGCCCGTGCCGCTGAAGTGCCGGTCATCGTGGCCGTGGTCGATTACGGCAAGCGCGAAGTCGGCCTGCTGTCCTGCATCACGCTGTCCGGCGACGAAGCCGCGGACATGGCCGCCATTGCCGCCTGCTACGAAGGCCGCACCGGCTATCACCACGAAAACGCCTCACCCATAAGACTCCTATGATCCTGCTGCGCGACCTGGGTTTTTCCCGCAACGGCGAGGCGCTGGTTACCGGCGCCACGCTGCAACTGCATCCGGGCTGGAAGGTCGGCCTCACCGGCGCCAACGGCTGCGGCAAGTCCTCCTTCCTCGGCCTCCTGCGCGGCGAGCTGCACGCCGACCGCGGCGACCTGGAACGCCCGCCCGGCTGGGTGCTGGCCCATGTGGCGCAGGACACGCCGGCGCTGCCCGATGCGGCGCTCGACTTCGTGCTCGACGGCGACACCGAACTGCGCCAGATCGAACGCGACCTCATCGCCGCGGAAGACCATCACGACGACCACCACGCCGGCGAACAGATCGGCCTGCTGCATTCGCGCCTCTCCGAAATCGACGGCTACGCCGCGCCGGCGCGCGCGGCCGCCCTGATGCACGGCCTGGGTTTCTCCGACGAGGATTTCCAGCGCCCGGTAGCCGAGTTCTCCGGCGGCTGGCGGGTACGCCTCAATCTGGCGCGCGCACTGATGTGCCGCTCCGACCTGCTGTTGCTCGACGAGCCGACCAACCACCTCGACCTCGACGCCATCATCTGGCTCGAAGCCTGGCTGAAGGGCTACCCGGGCACGCTGATCCTGATTTCGCACGACCGCGATTTCCTCGATGTCGTCACCAGCCACATCCTCGCCATCGAGGCCGGCAGGATGCAGTTGTTCACCGGCAACTATTCGGCCTGCGAACGCGCCCGCGCCGAGCGCCTGGCCAACGACCTGGCGCTGGCGGCCAAGCAGAAGCGCGAGGCGGCGCACCTGCAAAGCTACATCGACCGCTTCCGCGCCAAGGCCTCGAAGGCGCGCCAGGCGCAAAGCCGCATCAAGATGCTGGCGAAGATGGGCGACATCCAGGCTGCCCACATCGACACGCCCTTCAGTTTCAGCTTTCCGGAACCGACAGGCTTCTCCGATCCGCTGTTGCTGATCGACGATGCAAGAGTCGGCTATGACAAGACGACGCCGATCTTCGACAAGCTGCGCTTCACCCTGCGCCCCGACAGCCGCATCGGCCTGCTCGGACGCAACGGCGCCGGCAAGTCCACACTGATGAAGCTGCTGGCCGGTGAATTACAGCCGCTGGCCGGCGTGCGCGAGGCCGGCCGCAACCTCAAGCTCGGCTACTTCGCCCAGCACCAGCTCGAACAACTGCGCCCGGCCGAGTCGCCCTTGTGGCACATGATCAAGCTGGAGCCGCGCACACGCGAACAGGACCTGCGCAATTATCTGGGCGGCTTCGATTTTCGCGGCGACATGGTCGATGCCCCCTGCGGCCGCTTTTCCGGCGGTGAGAAAACGCGCCTGGCGCTGGCACTGATGATCCGCACCGCGCCCAACCTGCTTTTGCTGGACGAGCCGACCAACCACCTCGACCTCGAAATGCGGGAGGCGCTGACCATCGCGCTGCAGGAGACCGAGGCCGGCATGGTGCTGGTCTCGCACGACCGGCATTTGCTGCGCGCCACCTGCGACGAGCTCTGGCTGGTGGCCGACGGCCAGGTAACGCCGTTCGACGGCGACCTCGACGACTATGCCGACTGGCTGAACCAGTCGCGCGCCGCCGAGAAGTCCGCCGAGCGCGAGAAAAGCCAGCAGCGCCGGGAAAGCGAAGCCAACGCGGCGCACTGGGCTACGGCCACGGCGAAATCGCAAGAGTCGGCACCGGCTCGCTCTGCGTACCCGGATTCCCGCTCCGCCGGGGGGCAACGGCGATCGTTGCTCAAGGAAAGCGAAAAACTGGAACAGCAGATCACCGGCTGGCAAAACGACCTCAAGTTGCTGGAAACCCGGCTCGCCGACCCTTCGCTGTATGCCAATCCGGAAGCCCGCCTGCTCGACGAACTCACCCTGCGCCAAAGCCAATTGACGCAGAATATCGAAACAGCGGAATCACGCTGGCTGGAGATTCACGAACTGCTTGAGGACGATCAGGAGAAGTAAATGGCAGCCAAGCCCCCGACCAAGCCCGCCACCGGGATGCGCCCGGTTCCGAACAAGGCCGCCGCCAGACCGGAAGCCAGGCCCAAGCCGCCGCGGCGTCCCGCATCCGGCGACATCGCGCCGTCGAGCACCGCGCGGGGCATCAAGAGCTTCGTGGTCAAGGACCGTTCGGCCGCCGCGCGCGACTCGAAGATCGAGGCCATCCACGACATCGTCGCCCACGCCCGGCCCGGCGAAGGTGCCAAGCTGGCGCAGGCGCTCAAGGCAGTGGTCGAAGGCGCCTCGCCCGACGACGTCGAAGCACTCAAGGATGCCCTGCTGCAGCGCGAGGTCGCCGCCAGCGAACACCCCGATGAGGAACTGGCTCCCGGCTGGCGCGAGGGAGGCTATCCCTACCGCCACCTGATGACGCGCAAGAACTATGAAAAGCAGAAGTACCACCTGCAGGTCGAATTGCTCAAGCTGCAGGCCTGGGTCAAGGAATCCGGGCAGAAGGTGGTGGTACTGTTCGAGGGCCGCGACGCGGCAGGCAAGGGCGGCACCATCAAGCGCTTCATGGAACACCTGAATCCGCGCGGCGCGCACGTCGTTGCCCTGGAAAAGCCCTCCGACACCGAGCGCGGCCAGTGGTACTTCCAGCGCTACGTGCAACATTTGCCAACCGCCGGCGAAATCGCTCTGTTCGACCGCTCCTGGTACAACCGCGCCGGCGTCGAGCGTGTGATGGGTTTCTGCACCGACACCGAGTATGAGGAATTCATGCGCCAGACACCGGAGTTCGAACGCACCCTGGTCAGGAGCGGCGTGCACCTGATCAAGTTCTGGTTCTCCGTGTCGCGCCCCGAACAGCGGCGCCGGTTCAAGGAACGCGAAACCCATCCGCTCAAGCAGTGGAAGCTGTCCCCGATCGACATGGCCTCGCTCGACAAGTGGGACGAGTACACCAAGGCCAAGGAGGCGATGTTTTTCCACACCGACACCGCCGACGCGCCATGGACCGTGATCAAGTCCGACTGCAAGAAGCGCGCGCGCCTCAACGCCTTGCGCTACATCCTGCACAAGCTGCCCTACGCCAACAAGGACGTGGCGCAGATCGGCACCCTCGACACGCTGCTGGTGGGCCGCGCCCACATCGTCTATGAGCGCGGCGAGCATTCCGGTTCGGCGATCTAGACCGTCGCCGGCCACGATGTACCTGCCCGCCCACTTCTCGGAAAACCGCAGCGAAGTGCTGCATGCGCTGATGCGCGAGCGACCCTTCGCCACGCTGGTGACCCAGGGCGCAGATGGCCTGACGGCAGACCACCTGCCGCTGCAGTTGACGCCGGACGGCCTGCTGCAGGGACACGTCGCACGCGCCAACCCGGTCTGGCGCGAAGCGGCGGACACGGACGTGCTGGCGATCTTCCACGGCCCGCAAGCCTATGTCTCGCCTTCCTGGTACCCGACCAAGCGCGCGCATGGCAAGGCGGTGCCGACCTGGAACTACGTCGTGGTGCACGCCCGCGGCCGCTTGGCGGTAATCGACGACGCCGGCTGGCTGCGCGGGCAGCTCGACCGTCTGGTCGACCATCACGAAGCCGGTTTCCTTGAACCCTGGCGAGTCGCCGATGCACCCACCGATTACATCGACAAGATGCTGGGGGCCGTCGTCGGCATCGAAATAGCGATCACCGCGCTCAGCGGCAAGTGGAAGCTCAGCCAGAACCAGCCGGCGGCGAACCGTACCGGCGTGGTCGCCGGCCTGGGTGCGCGGGGCAGTGCCGACGAGTTGCAGGTGGCCGCACTGATCGCCGACCGGCTGGATCAGTGAGCCTGACAAGCGCCGACCTGCCGCCGGCATCCGCCGACGCAATCGCCGCCAGCGATGCCCTGACGGCCGTCATCGTCGCCGAAATCACCGCGCGCGGCGGCTGGATCTCCTTTGCCCGCTACATGGAACTGGCGCTCTATGAACCCGGCCTCGGCTATTACTCGGGCGGCGCGCGCAAGTTCGGCGCCGAGGGCGATTTCCTCACTGCGCCGGAACTCACGCCGCTCTTCGCCCAGTCCCTGGCGCGCCAGATCGCGCAAGTCCTGGCCGCTTCCGCTTCGCGGCTGATCGAAGCTGGCGCAGGCAGCGGACGCCTGGCGGCGGATCTGCTGAATGCGCTGGACGGCATGGGCTGCGCGCCGGAGCACTACTGCATCCTGGAACTTTCCGGCGAGTTGCGCGCGCGCCAGCAGGCGACCCTGGCGAAACTGGCGCCGCGCCTGGCGGGCCGCGTCGAATGGCTGGACGCATTGCCCGAGCGCATCGACGGCTGCCTGATCGGCAACGAAGTGCTCGACGCCATGCCCACCCATGCCGTGCACCGGGATGGTGGCGATGGCGGCTTCCTGGAAGGTGGCGTCGGCGTCGCCGACGGGCGCCTGGTGCCGGTCGAGCGTCCCGCCCACGGCGCACTGCTGGAAGCGGCGCAAGCGCTACCGGTGCAGCAGCCCTGGCGTGGCGAGATCGGGCTGGCCGCGCGCAGTTGGGTGGCCGACCTGGCGCGCCGCATCGAGCGCGGCGCGATGATCCTGATCGACTACGGCCTGCCGCGCCACGAACTGTACCATCCGCAGCGCGACGGCGGCACCCTGCGCTGCCATTACCGGCACCGCGTGCATGACGATCCGTTCTGGTTTCCCGGCCTGTCGGACATCACCTCGCACGTCGATTTCACTGCGGTCGCCG
>Ga0209514_10006477_pt1 | contig 14358 bp, 14 predicted proteins | sample Subgrocontami58m_FD_187452 | JGI IMG/M metagenome (GOLD analysis project Ga0209514, IMG submission 187452) | Subsurface groundwater microbial communities from S. Glens Falls, New York, USA - GMW37 contaminated, 5.8 m (SPAdes) (version 3) | ecosystem: Environmental > Aquatic > Deep subsurface >...
CGAGCGGATCGCCGCGAGGTCGGAGCCGGCCTGCGGCTCGGTGATGTTCATGGTGCCGGTCCATTTGCCGGAGACCATGTTGGGCAGGTACATGGCCTTCTGCGCATCGGTACCGGCCAATTCCAGCGCCTCGATGGCGCCCAGCGTCAGCAGCGGGCACAGCGAGAAGGACATGTTGGACGACTTCCACATTTCCTGCACCGCCGCCGAGACCACCTTGGGCAGGCCCTGGCCGCCGTGTTCGGGATTGCCCGAGAGCGCGTTCCAGCCGTTGTCGGCAAACTGAGCATAGGCCTCCTTGAAGCCCTTGGGCATGGTCACCGACTTGTCGGCCCACTTTGCGCCTTCCTGGTCACCGCTGTAGTTGAGCGGGTCCAGCACGCCGCCGGTGAACTTGGCCGACTCGTCGAGGATGGCTTCCACCACGTCGGTGGTGGCTTCCTCGTAGCCCGGCAGCGCGGCCACCTTGTCGAGGCCGGCCAGTTCGGTCAGGACGAACATCATGTCTTTCAGCGGGGCGGCGTAGGAACTCATGGGCTTACTCCAGGGTCATTTGTGCAGAAGATAGTGCCGGTCGTCGAAGCTGCCGACCCAATGCGGCGCATAGACCACCATCAGCGTGATCAGGGCGCCGTTGAGCCAGGCTTCGGCAAAGCCGAGCAGGAAATAGTAAGGCAGGTAGTCGTCGAGCAAAGTCGGCGCCGGATACACGGCGGCCAGCCACAGCAGCGCGCTGGCCAGCAGGCCGGTGGCCATGGCCGTCGCCGCCGCGCCGAAAAAGGCCGTGACGAAGACATAGACGAAGAAATTGCCGGGCAGCCAGCGCTCGACGCCGCGCCGGATCGCATCCGCCAGCAGCACCGGAAACACCGCCAGCACCAGCGCGTTGAGGCCGTAGGCCAGCCAGCCCGCGCGGCCCAGCAGTTCGCCGTTCAGCGTGACGCCGGCCAGCACCAGCGAAAAGCCGATGATCGCCAATTGCCGACCGAACATCAGGGCGAACATCGTGGCGCCCAGCAGATGCAGATTGAGTCCCGGCTTGACGCCGGCCTTCATGCTCCAGACCAGCACCAGCAGCACCACGGTGCCGAGCCAGATGTTGAGTTGCCCGGCATCGCCCAATCGCTTCCAGGGCGCGGTCCTGAAACACCAGAACCAGACCGCCAGCATGGGCAACCAGGCCCCGAGCGCCCAGGCTTGCGGAAACAGGGCGTCGGGGAAGTTCATGCGATCAGAGCGCCGCCGTCAGTTCCGGTACGACGGTGAACAGGTCGGCGACCAGACCGTAATCGGCGACCTGGAAGATCGGCGCATCGGGATCCTTGTTGATCGCCACGATCACCTTGGAATCCTTCATGCCGGCCAGGTGCTGGATCGCACCGGAAATACCGATCGCGATGTAGAGCTGCGGTGCGACGATCTTGCCGGTCTGGCCGACCTGGTAGTCGTTGGGCACGAAGCCGGCATCGACCGCGGCACGCGAAGCGCCCATGGCCGCACCCAGCTTGTCGGCCAGGGGCTCCAGCACCTTGTGGTAGTTCTCGCCGCTGCCCATGCCACGCCCGCCGGAGACGATGATCTTCGCCGCGCCCAGTTCCGGGCGCGCCGACTTGGTCAGCTCGCGGCCCAGCAGCTTGGACTGGCCCAGATCGGCGCTGGCAGCCAGCGCCTCGACGGCAGCACTGCCGCCCGAGTTCGCCGCAGCATCGAAGCCCGTGGTACGCACCGTGATGACCTTGGTCGCATCGCTGGACTTGACCGTCGCCAGCGCATTGCCGGCATAGATCGGGCGGACGAAGGTATCGGCATCGACCACGCTGATGATTTCCGAAATCTGCGCCACGTCGAGCAGCGCCGCCACGCGCGGCAGGGTGTTCTTGCCGTTGCTGGTGGCCGGGGCGAGGATGTGGCTGTAGCCGGAAGCATTGGCGACGATCAACGCGGCGAGGTTCTCCGCCGTCTGGTCGCCGTAATGGGCGGCGTCGGCCACGCGCACCTTGCTCACGCCGGCAACCTTGGCGGCCTGCTCGGCCACCGCGCCGCAAGCGGCGCCGGCGACGAGGATATGTATCTCGCCACCAATTTTCGCCGCTGCAGTGACGGCATTCAGGGTCGCGGTCTTGAGGACGGCGTTGTCGTGTTCTGCGATGACGAGGAGGCTCATGCGATCACCTTGGCTTCGTTCTTGAGTTTGTCGACCAGCGCGGCGACGTCGGCGACCTTGATGCCGGCGCTGCGCTTGGGCGGTTCGGTAACGGTAACGGTGGCCAGGCGCGGCGTCACGTCCACGCCGAGATCGGCCGGCTTGAGCACTTCCAGCGGCTTCTTCTTCGCCTTCATGATATTGGGCAGCGTCGCGTAGCGCGGCTCGTTGAGGCGCAGGTCGGTGGTGACGATGGCCGGCAGGCTGATTTCGATGGTTTCGAGGCCGCCGTCGACTTCGCGCGTGACCGTGGCCTTGCCCTCACCGATCACCACCTTGGAGGCGAAGGTGGCCTGCGACCAGCCCAGCAGCGCGGCCAGCATCTGGCCGGTCTGGTTGGCGTCGTCGTCGATCGCCTGCTTGCCGAGGATGATCAGTTGCGGGGCTTCCTTCTTCGCCACGGCGGCGAGCAGCTTGGCCACGGCCAGCGGCTGCAGTTCGACGTCGGTCTCGACCAGGATGGAACGGTCGGCGCCGATCGCCATCGCGGTGCGCAGGGTTTCCTGGCAGGCGGTGAGGCCACAGGAAACGGCGACGACCTCGGTTGCCTTGCCGGCTTCCTTGAGGCGCATGGCTTCTTCGACCGCGATTTCGTCGAAGGGATTCATCGACATTTTCACATTCGCCAGATCGACACCAGTGCCGTCTGCCTTGACGCGAACCTTGACGTTGTAGTCAATCACGCGCTTGACCGGGACGAGGATTTTCAAGCGGGTCTCCTTATGTTTGTCGGATCGTAAAAATGCATTGTAGCGACTAATCGACGGCCGCTTTCCCATACGCTACGGTATGGAATGTGAGATACTACCGCAGCGCAAAACAAAATTCAATACCCTACCGTATGGACAACAAGCCGACCAAGACCCCGCGTACCGCGCTCGACCGCGACGCCTGGATCAAGGGAGCGATCGCCATCCTGGCCGAGCACGGCGCCGAACGCCTGCGCGTCGAGGTGCTGGCCACGCGCCTGGGCGTAACCAAGGGCAGCTTCTACTGGCATTTCAAGGACCGGCGCGACCTGCAGGACGCGGTACTGGACTTCTGGAAGGAAGGCCGCATCCGCGACATCCGCAAGCAGACCCTGTCCGAACCCGGCGGCGAAGTCGCCGCCCTGCTCCACACCATCGAGGTCTATGCCTCCGCGCGCAACCGCAAGGGCATTGCCATCGAAGCCGCGGTGCGCAGTTGGGCGCGCCGCGATCCGCAAGCGGTCGCCGTGGTCGAAGCCGTCGACGCCGAACGCCTGGCCTGCTCCTGCCGCCTGTTTCGCGCCTGCGGCCTGCCCGAGCAGGAAGCCCAGGCGCGCAGCGTCATGCTCTACGCCTACGTCTTCGGCGTCAGCCTGCTGCGCCCCGGCGGCTTCGCCGACGACATGGACTCGCTCAAGGCCTGGATCGCCGGGCATATCGCGCGCTGAGCGCGGCGAAGTCCCGATCGGAAAGTCGGCGCTGGCGGGACGGCGATTGTTCGGTTATTCCATCCGACTGAAAGCAGTCGATCAAGGCTCCATTTCAGCGTCCATTTCTAATTATGCTGAACTGTAGCTTATAGGCATGAGCGGCCAATGAGAAAAAATCGATGTGAGTTCGTGGCGGGCCGCATAGTGCGGAGTCGAAAGGCCGAGTGCATACTTAGCGAATGTCAGCAAAGCAGCCATCCAAGAACACTAAGTGCCCCTGCGGTAGCGGCAAGAAGTACCGCAAATGCCCATAGACCTCAGGGTGACCCCTTTGACTGCGATAACAGCCTGAAGCTGGATTGACCAAAGTTCGCATTATTGCTAACCTGCATTCATGGCATTTTCTGTTGAGTACTTCCATGGGCGAGTGCTGGCCGAGATCGAATCCTGGCCGGTCGATGTTCTTGCGGACTACGCGCGAATCGTCGAATTGCTAATCGAGCATGGCCCCAACCTGAAACTGCCGTATTCGCGAGCGTTCGGCGATGGTCTGTTCGAGGTGCGGCCGCGCGGTCGCTCGGGGATTGGCCGGGCGTTTTATTGTTTTCTCGTCGGGCGGCGCGTGATCATTCTGCACGCCTTCGTCAAGAAGTCGCAACAAACGCCGGACCGTGAAGTCAAGCTCGCCCGGAAGCGATTGAAGGAGATTCAAAGTGGCTGATCTGAAATTCCAGGCTGTACCTCACGACCACAAGGCCTTCCTTGAAAGGGCGGCCAAGCGGCGGGGCTTTGGCGAAGCCTATGACGCGCTTGAGGTCGAATACGCTCTCGCCCATGAGATGCTCGCCGCCCGCGCCCGCGCGGGCCTGACCCAAGAGGCGGTCGCGGTCCGCATGGGCACCACCAAGAGCGCTATCTCGCGCCTTGAAGCCGCCGGAAAGCATGCGCCCTCGGTGGCTTCGCTGAAGCGATACGCGGCCGCCGTCGGGTGCACGCTCAAGATCGAGCTCGTGCCGGCGGCGCCCAAACGGCGAAGATCTGCCCAAGCCGGCGTTGCGGAAGGTACTGCGCGCTGAAGCCACCCCGCGCCCCTGAACTGGCGCGCTAGTGCCGTAGACGTACTGCCCGGGAGCGGCAGAAATGAAAACGGCTGCCGCGCCGGACTCGGCACGGTAGCCGCCTATCGCCGATTACATGCGCTCGTAAATTCCCGCCGCGCCCATGCCGGTGCCGACGCACATGGTCACCATGCCGTACTTCAGGTTGCGCCGGCGCAGGGCGTGAATCACCGTAGCCGACCGGATCGCGCCGGTGGCGCCGAGCGGGTGGCCGAGCGCAATGGCGCCGCCGATCGGATTGACCTTGGCCGGATCGAGGCCAAGGTCCTTGATCACCGCCAATGACTGCGCGGCGAAGGCTTCGTTGAGTTCGATCCAGTCGAGCTGATCCTGGGTGATGCCGGCCAGCCTGCAGGCCACCGGAATTGCTTCCTTGGGGCCGATGCCCATGATTTCGGGCGGCACGCCGCGCACGGCGAAGGAGACGAAGCGCGCCAGCGGCGTCAGGTTGAACTGTTTGAGAATTGTCTCGCTGACCAGGATCAGCGCGCCGGCGCCGTCCGAGGTCTGCGAGCTGTTGCCGGCGGTCACCGAGCCCTTGGCGGCGAACACCGGCTTTAGTTTGGCCAGCGCCGCCAGATTGGAATCGGCGCGCGCGCCTTCGTCGCGATTGACGCTGCGCTTCTTCAGTTCGACCTCGCCGGTGGCGAGATTCGGCACGCGATCGACGATCTCGACCGCAGTTGTCTCGTTGTCGAACTCGCCCGCCGCTTGCCCGGCGATGGCGCGCTGGTGGGATTCCAGCGCAAACTGGTCCTGCATTTCGCGCGTGACCTTCCACTGGTTGGCCACTTTCTCGGCGGTGAGGCCCATGCCGTAGGCCATGCCGACGTTCTCGTCCTTGAACACGCCCATGTTGATCGAGGGATGGTTGCCGCCCATCGGCACCATGGACATCGACTCGGCGCCGCCCGCGATCATGACATCGGCCTGGCCGACGCGGATGCGGTCGGCGGCCATCGCCACGGCGGTGATGCCCGAGGCGCAGAAGCGATTGACCGTGACGCCGCCCACGGTGTTGGGCAGGCCGGCCAGCAGCACGGCATTGCGCGCCATGTTGAGCCCGGATTCGCCTTCGGGGAAGGAGCAGCCAATGATGGCGTCCTCGATCAGCTTCGGGTCGAGGCCGGGCACCTGGGCCATGGCGGACTGGATCGCGTACACCAGCAGGTCGTCGGGGCGCGTGTTGCGGAACATGCCGCGCGGCGCCTTGCCGATCGGGGTGCGGGTGGCGGCAACGATGTAGGCGTCTTGAAGTTGTTTTGTCATGTCGATCTCCTCAGTTTCTGACCGGCTTGCCGGTCTGCATCATGCCCATGATGCGTTCCTGGGTCTTGGGATGGTTCAGCAGTTCCATGAAGGCCTTGCGTTCCAGGTCAAGCAGCCACTGCTCGCTGACCAGGCTGCCCTGATCGACGTCGCCGCCGGACACCACCGTGGCGATCATCTGCCCCAGTTTGAAGTCGTGGGCCGAGATGAAGCCGCCGTCGCGCATGTTGACCAGTTGCATCATGATGGTGCCGATGGCATAACGGCCGGCGACCGGCACCAGCTTTTGCAGCGGCGGCCGGTAGCCGGCATCGAACATGGCGCGTGCTTCGACCTTGGCCACATGCAACAGCTCGTAGGGGTTGAAGACGATCACGTCGTCAGGCTTGAGGTAGCCCATTTGCCGTGCCTCCAGGGCTGACTTTGAAACGACGGCCGTAGCGGCGTTGATGAAGTTGTTCTTGAGGAACTGCAGCAGGTCGTTGCCCTTGGCATCGGCCGCCGCGCGCAGCGCCGCTTCCTTGAGGCCGCCGCCGGCCGGGATCAGGCCGACGCCGACTTCGACCAGGCCGATGTATGACTCGATCGAGGCGACGCGCTTCGCCGCATGCAGCGCCAGCTCGCAGCCGCCGCCCAGGGCCAGGCCGGCCACCGCCGCAACCACCGGCACGTTGGCGTACTTCATGGCCTGGAAGGCCTGCTGCAGCTTGGCGACTTCCGGGCCGATGGCCGCAACGCCACCCGACATGAACAGCGGCAGCATCGATTGCAGGTCGGCGCCGGCGGAGAAGGCGCCGCCTTCGGCCGCATCGGCGCTCCAGATCACCAGGCCTTTGTAGTTGGCTTCAGCCTCGGCGATGGCCTTGGCCAGTCCGGCGATGACGCCGGCGCCGATGACGTGCAGCTTGGTCTTGAGCGACAGGATCAATATCTCGTCAGCCTGATGCCAGATGCGCACCGACTCGTCTTCGAATACCGTGGTCCCGGCCTTGCTGCCGTCCGCCGTGCCTTCGCCCAGCAGCGGGGCGCGGAAGACCTGACGGCGATATACCGGAAGTTCGGCGCGCGGCACATTGGCCCGGCGGACCGGCGACCAGGACCCGTCGGCGGCATGAACTCCTGTGCGACCGTCTAACACCCAGGCCGGCAGCGGTGCGGCGCACAGCGCCTTGCCCGCCTCGATGTCTTCCTTGACCCAGGTCGCGACCTGCTGCCAGCCGGCGGCCTGCCAGGTCTCGAAGGGACCCAGCTTCTGGCCGAAACCCCAGCGCATCGCGAAATCGACGTCGCGCGCATTGTCGGCAATCGCTTCCAGATGCACGGCGATGTAGTGGAAGGCGTCGCGGAATATCGCCCAGAGGAATTGCGCCTGCGGATTGGTCGACTCGCGCAGCGCCTTCATGCGCTTGGCCGGGTCCTTTTCCTTGAGGATGCGCACCACGAGGTCGTCGGCCTTGCCGCCGCCGGCCACGTACTGGCCTGTGGCGAAATCGAGGCGCTGTATTTCGCGGCCCACCTTCTTGTAGAAACCGGCGCCGGACTTCTGACCGAGGGCACCGGCGGCGACCAGTTTGGTCAGCACTTCCGGCGTCTTGTAGATGGCGGCGAAGGGATCGTCGGGCAGCGTGTCCTGCATGGTCTTGACCACGTGGCCCATGGTGTCGAGGCCGACCACGTCGGCGGTGCGGAAGGTGCCGGACTTGGCGCGGCCGAGCTTGGAACCGGTGAGGTCATCGACCACGTCGCAGGAGAGGCCGAACTTCTCCGCCTCGTGCATGGTCGCCATCATGCTGAAGACGCCGACGCGGTTGGCGATGAAATTGGGCGTGTCCTTGGCCCGCACCACGCCCTTGCCCAGCGTGGTGACCAGGAAGCCTTCGAGCTGATCGAGGATTTCCGGCCGCGTCGCGGCGGTCGGGATCAGTTCCACCAGGTGCATGTAGCGCGGCGGGTTGAAGAAATGCACGCCGCAGAAGCGCTCCTTGAGTTGGGCATCGAAACCCTCGGACAGGGCCGTGATGGAGAGACCCGAAGTGTTCGAAGCGAAAATCGCATTCGGGGCAATGAAGGGCGCGACCTTCTTGTACAGGTCGTGCTTCCAGTCCATGCGTTCGGCGATGGCCTCGATGATCAGGTCGCAGCCCTTGAGCAGATCGAGGTAGTCGTCGTAATTGGCGACTTCGATGCAGGCCGCATCGTCCTTGTTGCCCAGCGGCGCCGGGCTGAGTTTCTTGAGGCCTTCGATGGACTTCAGGACGATGGAATTTTTCGCACCTTCCTTTGCCGGCAGGTCGAACAGCACCACGGGAACCTTGGCATTGACGCAGTGGGCGGCAATCTGCGCGCCCATCACGCCGGCGCCGAGGACAGCGACTTTCCTGACGATGAAATTGCTCATGATGCTCCTTTGTTGACAATGCGCTTATTCATTCGTCACCCCGGCGAACGCCGGGGTCCAGCGGCTTCGCTGCACTGGATTCCGGCTTTCGCCGGAATGACGGACTTGGCTACTTAGAACAGTTCGGCTTCGAGATCGAGCAGCGGCTTGGCGCCGGAACGTGCCTGGCGGATCAGCATGGCGGTTTCCGGCAACAGGCGGGCAAAGTAGAAACGCGCGGTGGCGAGCTTGGCCTTGTAGAAGGTATCGCCCGAGTCCTGCTTTTCCAGCGCGATCTTCGCCATGCGGGCGAAGAAGTAGCTATACACCAGATGGCCGACCACGCGCAGGTAGGGCACCGCCGCGGCGCCGACTTCGTCCTGGTTCTGGAAGGCCTTCATGCCGATTTCCATGGTCAGCTTGCTGACCTTGTCGCCGATATCCGCGAGCGGCGTGACGAATTCGCTCATGGCTTCGTCGGTGCCGTTTTCCTCGACGAAGGCCTGCACCAGCGCGCCGAACTTCTTCAGTTTGGCGCCGTTGTCCATCAGGATTTTGCGCCCCAGCAGGTCGAGCGACTGGATCGTATTGGTGCCTTCGTAAATCATGTTGATGCGGGCGTCGCGCACATACTGCTCGATGCCGGTGCCGGTGATGAATCCGGAACCGCCATGAACCTGCATCGCTTCCGACGTGGCGATCCAGCCGTTGTCGGTCATGAAGGCCTTGATGATGGGCGTCAGCAGCGTCACCAGATCGGCCGCATCCTTGCGCACCGCTTCGTCGGGGTGACTCAGCTCGCGGTCGATCATCAGCGCGACGAAGGACGAGAAGGCTCGGCCGCCTTCGGCATAAGCCTTCGCCGTCAGCAGCATGCGCCGCACGTCCGGGTGCACGATGATCGGATCGGCCGGCTGGTCAGGCGCCTTGGGGCCGGAAAGGCTGCGCATCTGCAAGCGCTCCCTGGCATAGACCAGCGCGTTCTGGAAAGCCACCTCGGTCAGGCCCAGCGACTGCATGCCGACACCGAGCCGCGCCGCGTTCATCATGACGAACATGGCGTTGAGGCCCTTGTTCGGCTGGCCGATCAGCCAGCCGCTGGCCTCGTCGAGATTCATCTGGCAGGTGGCGTTGCCGTGGATGCCCATCTTCTCTTCCAGCGCGCCGCAGGTGATGGCATTGCGCGCACCCAGTGTGCCGTCGGCATTGGGAATGAACTTCGGCACGATGAACAGCGAAATGCCCTTGGTGCCGGACGGCGCGTCGGGCAGGCGGGCCAGCACCAGATGCACGATGTTCTCGGCCATGTCGTGCTCGCCGGCGGAAATGAAGATCTTGCCGCCGGTGATCTTGTAGCTGCCGTCGGCCTGGGGCACGGCCTTGGAACGCAAGAGGCCGAGGTCAGTGCCGCAATGCGGCTCGGTCAGACACATGGTGCCGGTCCACTGGCCGGAGACCAGTTTAGGCAGGTAGAGCGTCTTCTGCTCCGGCGTGCCGTGTTCGTGCAGGCACTCGTAGGCGCCGTGCGAGAGGCCGGGATACATGTACCAGGCCTGGTTGGATGAATTAAGCATTTCCGACAGCGAGTTGTACACCACCACCGGCAGGCCCTGGCCGCCGTATTCCGGATCGCAGGTCAGCGATGGCCAGCCGGCCTCGACGAACTGGCGATAGGCTTCCTTGAAGCCGGTCGGCGTGCTCACTTCGTGGGTAGTCGAATCGAGCTTGCAGCCCTCGCGGTCACCGACGGCATTGAGCGGGAACAGCACCTTGGAGGTGAACTTGGCGCCCTCCTCCAGGATCTGGTTGATGGTGTCGGTATCGACCTCGGCGTGTGCCGGCAAGGCCTTGAGTTCGCTGCTGACGTCGAGCAGTTCGTGCAGCACGAAGTGCATGTCGCGCAAGGGGGCGTGGTATTGACCCATGGGGTCCTCCTGTGTCTTATTGGCTACCCGCGGCCATCCTGTAGCGAACGGCCGTTTCAAACAAACGTTTTAATAGTAACGCAGTTTGCCGGTCGGGTGTAGTCGCACCGCTCTAATTTCAGCGCAGGAAGTTTCTACTGATCTCGCGAAACAGGTCGGAATCGGCCTTGCGCAGCCACTCGAAAGCCACCATCTCGCGGCTGACGATGCTGGCGCCGGCGTCACGCATGCGCGCCAGGGCCAGCGCCTTGTCCGCGTCGCGGCGCGAGCCGACGGCTTCCTCGACGACAAAGACCTTGCGCCCGCTCTCCAGCAGTTCGATCACGGTCTGCAATACGCAGACGTGTGTTTCCATGCCGCAGACCACAAGCTGGGGGTGGCTGCCGGCGGCGGCGAAGCCGTGGCAACCGCCGGCCACGGCGGAGAAATGCAGCTTGCCCGCGACGCAGGCGGGCGGCAGTTCGGCCGCCACCGCCGGATGGGTCGGGCCCAGGCCCTGCGGATATTGCTCGCAGGCCAGCACCGGGATATCCATGCGCCGGGCGACGCGGATCAGCCAGATCACCTGGTCGAGCAGTCCCTGCCAGCCGGAAATGGCCGGCACCAGCCGGCCCTGCACGTCCACCACCAGCAGCGCGGATTGTTTTGCGTCGATCAGCATGGGGCCTCCCAGGCGGCAAGAAATTCCTTCCAGTGTGGCAGCCCGGTCGCCGCCAGCGAAGTCTTCACCAGTGCCAGCTCGCTGTCATGTTCCGCCGCCGTGAGCAGGCCGCGCATCATCTGGAAGCGCAGGAAGACCAGGAAGGTGTTGACCACGTCGGTCTCGCAGTAATCGCGGACCTCGTCGGCGCGCCCCTCCAGCCAGGCGCCCCAGACCGCCGAACCGTCCATGCCGAGCTTGCCCGGCAGGCCCATCAGGCGCGCCAACTGGTCGAGCGGCGCACTGCCGCGCGGCTGGTACATGGCCAGCAGGTCCATCAGGTCGGTGTGCCGCATGTGGTAGCGGCTGATGTAGTTGTTCCACTTGAAGTCGCGCGAGTCGCGGTAGTCGCCTTCGCCCATGTCCCAGTAGCGCGGCGCGGTGACGCCATGGATCAGGCCGCGGTAGTGCAGCACCGGCAGGTCGAAGCCGCCGCCGTTCCAGGACACGATCTGCGGCGTGAATTTCTCGATGCCGTCGAAGAAGCGCTGGATGATCTCGCCCTCGGTCGATTTGGGCTGGGCCAGCGACCAGACGCGGAAGCCGTCGTCGCTGCGCAGGGCGCAGGAGATCACCGCCACGCGCTGCAGGTGCAGCGGCAGGAAATCGCTGCCGTTCCTGGCCCGCTGGCGCTGAAAGGCGAATTCGGCGACCTCCGCATCCCCCAGCGACGGCGGCAGTTCGTGCAGCGTGCGCAGGCCGGCGATGTCCGGAATGGTCTCGATGTCGAAGACGAGAACGGGGGTCATGGGCTGGGTTCCACTGAAAGTCGGCGCTGACAATCCGCCGATTCTATAATCCCGCCCATGTCAGGTGAGGAAAAAGACGGCGACGGCCGCCAGGGGATCCAGTCGATCGAGGTCGGCGTGCCACTGCTGCGGGTGCTGGCTGACCACGGCGCGCCGATGATGCTGCGCGATCTCGCCAACGAGGCCGGCATGCCAGCCGCCAAGGCGCACCGTTACCTGGTCAGCTTCGTGCGCACCGGCCTCGTCTCCCAGGATGCCGTCTCGGGTCGTTACGACCTGGGCCACTTCGCGCTGGATCTCGGGCTCGCCAGCCTCGCCCGGCTCGATGCGGTACGGGTGGCTAGCCCGGCGCTCGAAGTGCTGGCGGAAGAAATCGGCGAAACCGTGGCGCTTGCGGTGTGGGGCAACATGGGCCCGACCATCGTGCGCTGGGTCGAATCCCGTCGCCCGGTGAATGTCAACCTGCGCACCGGCGCCGTAATGCCGCTGCTGAACTCCGCGATCGGCCTGTGCTTTGTCGGCTTTTTCGATTCACCGCTGTTGCACGACCGGATCGAGGAAGAATTGCGCATCAACGCCCGATCCGCGAAAAAACCCGGCACCCGTGCCGAACTCGATGCCCTCGTGGCGGAAGCTCGCCAGCACGGCATGTCGCGCGTGACGGGTTCGGTCATCCCGGGCATCAATGCGTTTTGCGCCCCGGTGTTCGATCATGAAGGCAAGATGGCCTTGGCGATCACCGGCCTCGGCCCGGCGGGACTTCTGCCCTCGCACTGGAATGGCCCGATACCAAAGGCGATCCGCGCCACCGCGGAAAGCATCTCGCGGCACCTGGGCTGGCGCGACCGGAGCGCGACCGGGGAAGCCTGAACAGCTCACCCCCGGTCGGTTTTGCGACCGGATGGCGTCAATGGTTTGATCAGGATCAAATGTCCTGCAAGTTGAGGCCCGCCTACTACTTTCGCCGGATTTCAATTTGCATTGAACTGGCGCATCGTATCGATATCAGTTCCGACGACTCCGAACGAGACCGCCATGAAAGTTCCTGTCCTGGTATTGCTGGCACTCTGGGCCGTACCTGAGGTATTGCTGGCCCAGACCATGGTTCCGAAGCTCGACGAACCCGGACACAGGGGCGACCTGGCGCGCAAGGCCTACCAGCGATCCGTCGCCCAGTTCGACGGCGCCGATGCCGACAAGGACAGCCGCCTGTCGAAGGCCGAAGTCAGCAAGACCTCCCAGTACCTGAACGACAACTTCGCCAAGCTTGACGCCAACCGGGACGGTTATCTCAGTTGGGAGGAATTCCTCGGCCACGATCGCTGGCCCAGGTAAGCCTCGCCGGACGGCGACAGCCAAGCTCTATTCGTCCGTCCTCGAAACGATCCGACGCACGATTTCGCATAGCAAGGCAGCATCATCGCCCAGATGCTGCCGGCGGCAGGCATTGGTCAGTTCAAGCTCCCGGAGCGCGGAGAAATCCAGCCGGTAGCCGGCGGCGGCGGCGAGGTCGCGACAATAGCGCCGCAAGGATCGGCTGTTGCCATCGCGAAACGGATGCACCGCGTATATCCCGTAGTAATACCCTGCCAGGCGCCGCGCGAACTCGTCGATGTCCAGGCCGCGCAGGAAGCCATCGCCACGCAAGCCATCGTGCATCACTGCGAAACGGGCTGGAATCTCCGCAGCCAGGACAAAATCCTGGCCCTGCTTTTCAGTATCGACGCTGCGTATCTCTCCGGCCCAGGCAAACACGTCCTGAAACAGGGCGCGATGAATGGCGCACAAATGCATGAGGTCGAAATCGCCCGGCAGCGGCGCCACGTCGAGCTGTTCGCCGCGCAGGCCGGCGACGGCGGCGACCACCCGGTCCAGCACATCCATGTTGCGAATGCCGAATCGGTTGATCAGCACCTGGGTACCGGGATACACATAGGGCCGTGCCGGGTCCGGCGCCGGATACGCGACAGGATCGGGAAATTCCGGCGTCAGTGCCATGGACGGAAGTGCGGGCGATTCATTCACGGGCGCCGCGGGCCGGCACTGGCGAGGTGGTCAGGCCCAGGCTCTTCCAGGCCTGCATGCCGCCGCGATACCACTTCAGCTTGTGCGCGGGATAGCCCAGCGCCAGCAACTGCCGGATATTGGTCGGCGATTGTCCGCACCATGAGCCGTTGCAATAGAAGACCAGGGTCCTGGCGTTCTCGAAGTTCCACAGCAGCCCGGTGCGGCTGGCGCCGAATTGCAGGGTGAGTATCTCGGCGATCGCTTCAGCCTCGGCTTGCGCCGGATGCAGCCGGGTCCAGGGCACGTGAATCGCTCCCGGAATGATGCCGGAACGCTGCAGCCAGTCCGCATCGCGGGAATCGATCACCAGCACGCCGTCGTCGCGTCCCGTGATGCGCCGCAGATAATCCATGAGTTCCAGTTCGCCTACGGTTTCAACCCCCGGAGCGAGCTGCATCGGCTGCACGCAATAGGGTGGGCACGGCCGCGAGGTCAGGGCGAAATCGGGATCGATCTGGTTGAGGTTGTCCGGCTCGCGCCGGATGCGCACCAGCCGCCCTTCGTGCATCACGTCGAGCGATGGCTCGCGGGCGGTGATGCCCACCGGCTGG
>Ga0209514_10006478_pt1 | contig 14357 bp, 12 predicted proteins | sample Subgrocontami58m_FD_187452 | JGI IMG/M metagenome (GOLD analysis project Ga0209514, IMG submission 187452) | Subsurface groundwater microbial communities from S. Glens Falls, New York, USA - GMW37 contaminated, 5.8 m (SPAdes) (version 3) | ecosystem: Environmental > Aquatic > Deep subsurface >...
GCCATTCTCGCTTCTTCTTCGAGCGTTCGTGATTCTTTACCCGAGCAACATCGTGAACACTTCAATACTCTGCGCCAAGAGATTATTGATTTTGCCAAGGCTCATGGGATCCCCAAAGACGCTCTAACCAAACCCAATACTCTCCTCGAGGCTGCAAAGAAACTCTCCACTCCTGACCTTCAACAACTCGCTCTCCTTCTCGAACGCTTCGAGTATCTACTCATTCATCACGAACCTAAGAAAGAGAAACTTCCCGAAGCTCTCGAACATGCCGAAAAGTTTTATCACCTAAAAGAGCAATATGATTCTCAAGTCGAGCTACTCGAGCGCACAGGGATTCTCGATCATGGTGCCATTCTTGGCATAGATGGAAATGAGTACCTTGTTCCAACTTTGGAACAAATCGCCCTTCGTCTCTTTGAGCGTCGCGGAGAACTTTCTGTTAAACACGATCAAGGTTTTACCAAACTCCTCCTTGTTCCATTCGGAATGAGCCTGGATACTCTGCGAAAAACTTTTACACAATTTCTTCTTTCTTATCACCGAGAACATTCCGATTTTGATTTAGATATCAATGAACCTCTCTATACATGGTCAGTATATCAAGGAGCAGACACAGGAGATTCTCCAAAGCTTGTCTATCACCCACAGTCTTTTACAAAAGAGGGGCATAGGGGAAAGACAAAGATGGAGGTACTCAAGGAACAAACCGGAAGACGATGGACCCCCACCTCCGTGGGGGTGGCGGGGGGAAGTGGGGTAGGGATGGCAGGAGAGAGTGGAACGGGAACCCCCGGTTGGACTATTCATCTTCTTCAACCTTCTGACCCATCAAATCCCGATTCCAAAGGCATTGCTCGTATTTCCAGACAAAGTCAAGGGCAGATCCGCGGAAAAGAAAATCCACGCCCAGACCTTGTTGCTGACCAAACTCCCAGAGAATATCTTTCTATTCTTCAAGAGGCCAAAGAAGATCCATATTCCCCTTACTCCCAAGAATCCGGCATGACTCCCGAAGACTGGATCGTGGCTTTCATAACCCATCTTGAGGAAACAGGGCGACCCATGGACAACTTTTATAGAAGTGACGGAGAAAGTCGTTCCTTTCTTGTTGGAGCTTTTCATGTTTCTAACGCCGTTGTGCCAGACGCGTGTTGGGATTCTAATTTTCCGCGTGCGACGTTGATTTTTGACGGGCCTGAAAGAAGCGCTTTTTTTTCCGGTGTCCGCACTTCAGTCATCATTTAATCTCTCACTTCCACTCATAATCATCATATATGTCCGAACGTCCATTTATGCCCCCTGGGTTTGAAGATGATCCCAGTATCACTCAACATCTTGTAGAGACATTAGAAGATTTTCCAGAACCGGAGATTCCTTCTTTTCTTGGTGAAACAGAGTTGGTGCGACGATTTTTTGATCGCGGATTGTTTGATGAAAAGGTGTACAAGATCAAACATCCTCTCGGAGAAGATGCACAAGACCCATCCGTACGAGAACAAAAGACTGCTATTGCTCAAGGGATGTTGAGTCGTATGCAATCTACCCCAGGATTTAAGTGGCTTGTGAGAGGATTGCTCGGTGTGGGGATCATGCTTTCAAGCGGAGAAAATATTTCAAGAGATGCGAAAGCGGGCGAGACAGCACAAGACCCAAGTGTACAGTACGAACTGCGTCGGCTTTTGCTCGAAGATTTGGAAAAAGATGGGCGTACGTTTAGCGAGACGGATGCGCGTTTTGGTCCCAGTGATCTTTCGGCCGAAGAGGCACAAGAGTATGGAGCCCGTTTTCATGATTTGAGTGCCATGTTTGAGTATCTTCACAGAAATGATGTGGAACTCATGAAAACTTATCATGATCCGCGTTTACGCTTGGAAAATTATGAGACCCTAGCCGGACTTATGGGGAAAGAATTTGTTCATTCCAAACTTTTGTGGATTTTCACAAGCGAAACATTAGATATGGCTGTGAAGCTTCTTCCCACCCTTCCGGAAAAAGAAGCATGCGATTTGCACACGCAACTTTACACACAGATGACCAATCAAGTGGGGATACGAACGCCGTATGAAATGTCGCGGCATCTTTTGAAAAAATTGGGAGAAAATCATGCACTTGCCAAAATGATTCGCGATCAAAAACTGGCAGATCCGCTCATAGAAAAATGGTTTCAAAAAAGTTCGCAAAATCACGCGTATTTTGATCAGGCAACAGGACGACTTGAGATTATGCGCAAACTTTCTCCTGAAGAAAAAAAGGTAGTTCAATCTTCTCTTTCTCTTTTGGATCCAGAACAAGATTATATTTTGCTTTTGGATAGCGCTCCGGCAAATGGAGGAGATCCAGAGGCCCCATCTTTTTATGAAAGCAAACTAGCTCAACAAGAGGTGCGCACTCCAGATGGAGAGTTTCCTTATTTGGAGACTGTACGAAAAAAATCTCCTTCTTGGCAAAGCTCTTGGATTGCGGATGGGTCTCCTTTACGTTTGAGTGAAGATAAAAAAAATGTGGAGTATCAAGATTTGGATGGAAAGTGGTATCAAGCAACAGGGGAGGATGCTGTTTTCTTTGGAGATCAACGGCCGTTTAAAGATAAGAAAAGTTCGTGGATTTACAATTCAGCGGGCCATATGGAAGAAGGTGAGATGATTCCACCAAGACCGTTTACCTTGCAAGATTTTTTGGTTGCAGGGGAAGTTGGGATTCCTGTTGTGGCAGAGCAATGGGAAAAGAATGATTTTGGTCCTTTGACCATTCATGTGAAAGATCCAAAAAAAGGGAAGCGGGCGAGCTTTATGTACCACTCTTCTCCGCGAGATGAATCTCCTTGGTCGTTTCTTATACATTCACATGGATGTGTCCATATGAAGCCCGAGGATATTCAACTTTTGGATGGATATTTGAGCAAGGGGTCTGTGATCCGTAACTCTTCCGCGGTTTTGTCATAAAAGTGTTTATGTCTCCTCTTCGCCTATCTCCCGAATCCGCTCCATCCGCTACTTTCCACGAAGCCCTCATGGATTCAGTTTCAAGTGTCCGTGATTCTCTCCCTAAGGAACATCGTGCACACTTTGAAACTCTGCGACAGGAAATCATCATCTTTGCCGCATCTCACGATATTCCAAGAGAAGCACTTTCCAAACCCGATCTCCTCCGCGAGGCTGCCGAGAAACTCCCCACTTCCGATCTTGAACGACTCGCCAATCTTCTCGAACGCTTCCAACATTTGATTGTCGAGAAAAAACCTTGGACAAACAAAGAAGCTCTTGAGTATGCCGAGGCGCATTATAATATTTCCGAACAATACGATTCTCAAGTCGCTCTCCTTGAACAAGTTGGTATTCTCAAAGAAGGGGCCATCCTAGGCATAGATAACAAGAAATATCCCATTCCCACCTTGGAACAAATCGCCTTCCGTCTTTTTGAACGCCGCGAAGAACTCGAAACCAAACACGACCAAGGTTTTACCAAACTCCTTCTTGTTCCCTTTGGCATGAGCCTTGATACCCTCCGTGAAACCCTCAAACAATTCCTCCTTTCCTACGAACAAGCTAATCCTTCTTTTGATCTTGATACCAATGAACCTCTCTGGACACGGGATGAATATCAAGGAGCAGACAGGGGAGATTCTCCAAAGCTTGTCTATTATCCACAGTCTTTTACAGAGTATGGTCATGGGGGGGGGACAAAGATGGAGATACTTGAGGAACAAGTCGGAAGGCGAGGGACCCCCGCTTTCGCGGGGGTAGCGGGAGGGAGTGCGACAGGAACCCCAGGTTGGACCGTTCATCTTCTCCAACCTTCGGATCCAAATAATCCCGATTCTTTAGGCTTTGCTCCCATTCCCCGTGAAGGCAAAGGAACATCCCAAGGAGACCTCGTTCCCCGCCCCCCTCTTGAAGCAGGTAAAACCGCAGAAGAATATCTTTCCATTCTTCAAAAAGCTAAAGAAGATAAAGACTCTCCCTATCACCATGAATCAGGCCTTACTCCTGAAGACTGGGTCATGGCCTTTATCCTTCATCTTCAAGAAACGGGGGAACCCCTTGATAATGCATGGAACTCTACAAACAGAGAAAGCAGCTCTAATCTTATAGGAGCTTTTTTTCACTCCTCTGTCCCTGTGCCTTACGCGCGTTGGGACCGTGATGGTTGTCAAGCTTTCCTTGGCAGGAATGATCCCCTTCGTCGGGCTGGGTACTTTGGTGCGCGGTCTTCGGTGATGATTTAACGTTTGATAACAAAAAAGGCGCAGGCTTTGGGCTTGCGCTTTTGCGTTGTCAGGGGAGGATCAGGATCATGGCCTTTTTGGAGGCAGGGAGGGAGTCGCGCAACTTCCCGAGATTGACTTCAGAAAGGGCGATACATCCCAAGGTCCAGTCTGTCAGATCTTCCCATCCACCAGTGTGGATTAGGATGCGTCCACCAAGAGGTGTGTATTGCGGCGGAGGCAATCCGTGAGCTTCTGCTTGGCAGATCTGCTCGTGTACGTTTTTTCCAATCCGTCCTGCTACCACTCCGCGCTTGGCGTCCTGGCAGTTGGGATAGTGGACAAGGAGAGCGTCTTCAAATTGTGAGACAGGCTCATCACTGATCGCATACCATCCTTCAGGAGTACGGTGATCTCCGGAACGCTGCTTGGGACCCAAAGGCGCTTGCGGCGCCAGGGCGACTCTCCAGCATTTGGGATTCCTGTCCTCTTCAAGGGCAAAAACACCTTGGTGATAGAGACCCATGCGTCGCGATTCTTTTTCCACCACGATCAGGTGTCCGCTCAAATATTTTTGATCGTCCGGAAGACCTAGGGCTTCTTGAAGTGCCTGGATGGTTTTGTAGCAACCGAGGTCGCTTTCAATCCGCACCTCTTCCTCGATTATGACAACCGAGGCTTTAGCAGTATCAGCCACCAGGATATCGGAAACCCCTGGGTGGCCGCGGCAACCATGTGATGCCAGCAAGGCCACGAGGAATGTGACGAGCTTAAGAAGTAAAGAACGTTTCATGTCTTCCCCCATTAGGGATAGATAGACCCTTTATTTAAGCGAAAAAATGAGGTTTTGTCAATCCTCTATACACATTTTTGATTGCGTCTAGTGAACCGTTTGCGTATAATAAGCTCCAGTTTTATGAAGCAAATCCATCAAAATAAAAAACATTCAATAGCTCTAGGAACCGTCTTTTTGGCCCTTTTGGTTATGCTTGGATTCGGCTGCCTTTCTAAGAACGACTCCTTAGGCACATCAGAGGGGGACGTGACGATTGATCGGCAGGCCATTTTGGAAGATGCCAAGGAGGCCGGACTTATTATGGATGATGACGAGCTACAGGCCATGGCTGATGTGGGGAATCTTGTGACAGTTGAAGGAGATATTTCTTTGGATGAAACCGTACTGAAGGCTGCAAAAAAAGATGACTACCGCGTTTCCGGAGCTCTTGCTGATGTGACAGGTGGTGGAAGTTTTGGGATTGTCAAATCAAAATCAGAAGAAGGAACATTTACGCTTTATGCCACGGTGGGAGCACTCCCTGTTTTGCAAGAAGATCAACACTATGAGGCATGGCTCGTGAAGCGCGACGCTTCCATGCATGTGGTGTCTTTGGGGGGTTTGTCAGTTCCAGTTGGAGAAGAAGAGCGTTGGTCATTTTTATATTCTTCCAAACAAGATCTTTCACAATATGATTTCTTTGTTCTCACATCAGAGTGGAATGATACAAACCCAACTCCAGGACTGCATATTCTCGAAGGGGTTATGGAATAAAAAAACGGCCAGGAGAAAATCCTGGTCGTTTTTATTCTCCTTCGCCGAATACCCTGCAACTTTCTACGGGGATGAAGGAGGGTATTCGGCTACGGAAGAATTCCGCTTGATACCGTACAGCTCTGCTGTGCGGAGCTTCATTTTGCTTTTTGCAAACGGATGGCTTTTTGACGACGGTTGCTTGCGAGTTGCAACTTGCGGTCAGCCTTCCATTTTGTACGAATTGTTTTTCGTTTTGCCATAAGAAGTGTTAGATGAGGCGTATACTAGGGGATTGTGAGGATCCCGTCAAACCGCTCATTCTCTCTTTTCCTTCCTTTTGCTATACTTTCTTTACGACCTATGACTATTTTTTCTTTCTTTCAATCTCAAGATCTTCCACGTCTTCTTTTTCAATTCAGTTTTTTGATCAGTGTTTCTCTAGCCACCTTGGGGTATCTTTTAAAAACAACTCCTGCTCTTTCCAAAAAAATCATGATTCTCATTGTAGTTTTTTTGGTGAGTTATAGCGCAGTGCTTATTTGTGATATCGCAGGCATTATTCAAACCCACTATCTTTTACAGATATTTCCCACGTTTACTTTGGACACGATCACCCATCGCAGTCTTCTGGCTCCTTTTCCATTTTTGGCTGGGGTGACAAGTCTTATTCTTCTTCTCGTCTATCGTCATCATCTTCACGAAAAACATGCGGCTTCTTATTTTATCTTGATTCGTACACTTCTTTTTCTCATAGTTTTTGCCATGGGGCTCATGGCCTTTGAATCTTACTTCTAATCTATGTTTTCTTTTTTTCGATCATCGGTTGCTGAATCTTGGGCGTTGGCCTCGATATTTGCTTTAGGATTTTCGCTTCAAGCACTTTGGGTACTTGCTCTTCTTATTGAACGATTACCTGCGATAGCAACATGGATGACTTTTTTTTCTTTTGCCGGACCGGTTTCAGGACTCTATATTTGTACAACAACGATCTATCTCATCAGCCTCCTTCTGTGGGAGAGATGGTATTGTGGCCGTGATTGTTCTCGTGAGCGTGTGCATGTTGTATGGTTTTTGACAGTCTCTCTGCTTATTTTTTTCATCATGTCCATTCCTAACATTTTTCAATTTACTATTTCCCTTTCTTTATAGCCTATGTTGTCTATTCCTGTTTTGGAGGAGTTACATACCAAAACAGATCTTAGGATCACGTTTTTGGATGAAAAATTTATTCGTCGAGCGCTGCAAAAAAAACAGTCTTCGGAAATTCCCGCAGACTTGTTTCGTTTTGAGCAAATGACCGGAGCCTTGGGTCAGTGCGTGTGGGAAGACCATCCTTCTTTGTGTAGCCGTCGCGCCTTGTATGTGGGACTTGGATCTACTTTGACCTTGGAAGCCTATCGTCAATCAGCGGCAACCGCTCGAATGGCCTTGAAACCGTGGTTACTGCGATCTGCCATCCTCACGTTTCCTTCTTCTATTCCCAAACATCTTTCTGTGTCTGAAGTGGCACAAGCGCTCACAGAAGGATGGATGTTGGCTTCTTATCGTTTTGATCATTATAAGAAAAAAATAAAATATAAAGAACCTCGCATTTCTTTTTTAGTGGAAGATAAACGGTGGCATACGCCAGTGGCACGTGGGATTGAAAGAGGGCTTCATTTTACCAAAGCAACTGTGCTCGCTCGTGATCTTGTGAATACTCCTGCTGTTCATAATACACCTAAAGATTTGGTGGATGTCGCTCGAGAAATAACACGAGAGCATGGTCAAATTTCTCTAAAAATTTTTGACGAAGCAAAACTCAAGCGCATGAAAGCCGGAGGAGTTCTCGCCATTGGTCAAGGATCGGTTCATCCACCTTTTCTTGTACATCTGATCTATAAACCCAAAAAGAAAGCCGTAAAGAAAATTGCGCTTGTAGGAAAAGCAGTGACCTTTGATTCCGGAGGTCTTTCACTTAAACCAGCAGATGCGATGATGTCCATGAAATGCGATATGGCCGGGGCAGCAACCGTGCTTGGTGTTTTTTCTGTTCTGGAAGAACTGCAAGTTCCTTTTGAAGTGCATGGAATTTTTGCTGCGTGTGAAAATATGCCTTCAGGTCATGCGATTCGTCCTGGCGATATCATCAAAACATTAAATGGAACAACCGTAGAAATAGCGAACACAGACGCGGAAGGTCGTGTCACTCTCGCGGACAGTCTTGCCTATGCTGCAAAGTTTTCTCCGGATGTTCTGATAGATTTTGCCACATTGACCGGAGCCTGTTTGGTTGCTCTTGGGGAAGAAATCGCTGGAGTTTTATCTACAACCGGAAATTGGAAAAAACGCTTTTTGCAAGCAGCGGAAACGACAGGAGAAAAAATGTGGGAGCTCCCGCTTGAGAAAAAATACGAGAAACTTCTTGAATCCGACGTCGCCGATCTTCGCAATATCGGAAATAAATACGGTGGTGTCCTGACAGCAGGATTGTTCTTACAACATTTTGTCGGGAAAACGCCGTGGATTCATGTGGATATTGCCGGGCCAGCCTTTGCTGAAAAATTATTTGAACCTTATATCCAAAAAGGTGGAACAGGATTTGGTGTGCGTAGTTGTTTGCGATTTCTTCTATCCTGAAAAATTATGTTACGACAATATCCTTGGATGTGGTGGGGGATAGGAGGAGTAATTCTTTTTTCCATTTTTGTATTTTGGCGCGATCAGTTTTTTTACATGGTTCCTCCTCCCGCCGAATCCACAACCGATTTTCAAGCGGAAGATGTAATCCCTACCTTTGCAGGACAGGATACAATTCCCGCTATTGACGAACCTGTCTTTGAAAGTGTTGCAGCGGCTGATACGTATTTGCGTAATGAAGGACGAGGGCTTTTTGTTTCCTCTAAAGGCGTTGCCCGTTTTTATCCTTATCAATTACTCGTCTGGCACGAGGTTGTGAATGATACTTTTGGTGATCTTCCTTTGCTGATTACCTACGATCCTTTGTGTGGATCAGGAATAGTTTTTGAACGATCTGTGACACGGGCGGATACCATTCAACAAGAAACTCTCACCTTTGGCACCACAGGATCAGTTTGGAATAATGCACTTGTCCTTTATGATAAAGAAACGGGAGCACAGTGGATTCCTCTTTTGCGTCGTGCTGTGAGTGACCCCCTTGGTGGAACCGAACTTTTTTCTTATCCCTCTACGGAAATGACTTGGCAACAATTTAAAGACACCCATCATTCAGGACGTGTGCTTTCACGCGAGACAGGCGCAGATCGCGATTATACGGAAAATCCTTATGCGGATTATGAGACAAACATGGATATCTATTATCCTCTCACAATTCTTGATGGACGCTTGAATGCAAAAGAACAAGTGCTCATGGTGTTTGCAGGAGTGGAATCAAAAGCCTATCCTTTGGAACTTTTGGAAGAGGCTGGGACGCTCGAAGATACCATGGGTGCTCTCACGTTTACACTAACCTTTGAAGATGACATGATAACCGTGACATCAGAAGAAACCGCCAATCTTTCCACAATCCCGATCTACTGGTTTTGCGCAGCTGCCGCTTATCCCAATATTTCTCTTTATCAATATTAATTTTTTTTCGTATGGACTACCTCATACAGATCGGTTTCGTTGTACTCGTGATTTTGGTGGCAAGTATTCGCCAGATCAATCAATATCAACGCGGGGTGAAGTTTCGTTTTGGTCGGTATGTCACAACACAAGAGCCTGGATGGCGTTTAGTGCTTCCGATTATTGAGAGCATGAAACGTGTGGATATTCGTATCAAAGCCGTGGATGTTCCCGATCAAGAAGCGATCACGCGTGATAATGTGTCTGCAAAAATTAACGCGGTTATTTATTATAAAGTGCGTGATGCTGCCAAGGCGATTATTGAAGTCGAAAATTTTTACTACGCCGTCAGTCAGTTGGCACAAACGACGATGCGTAATGTGGTGGGAGAAATGAATCTCGATGAGTTATTGAGTCAGCGCGAACAGGCGTCTAAAAAGATTCGCACTATGGTGGATGAACTCACTGGTCCTTGGGGAATTCAAATTGATAATGTGGAACTCAAAGATATCACCCTTCCCGAAGACATGAAACGCACGATTGCTAAACAAGCTGAAGCAGAACGAGAAAAACGTGCGGTGATTATTAAGGCCGAGGGAGAAGTGATGGCCGCAGAAAATACTGCCAAGGCCGCACAGATGCTCATGTCTTCACCAGGCGCTCTGCATTTACGCACCTTAAGCACGATCAATGATATTTCTTCAGACGAATCTAATACGATAGTTTTTGCTATTCCGGTGGAAATTTTGCGCGCGTTTGACAGTATTGCCAAATCCAAAGAATAACCTATGTCTGGTCGTCTTTACGTGGTTGCTACTCCGCTTGGAAATCTTCAAGACATGAGTGAGCGTGCGAAAACCACGCTTGCAAGCGCAGAGAAAATTCTTTGCGAGGATACACGCGTCACTGCTCATCTTCTTCATGCCTACGACATACATGTTCCTCTTATCAGCTACCATCAGCACAGCTCACTTTTGCGTGAAAAAGAAATTGTGGATTGGTTACGCCAAGGACAAACCATTGCTCTTGTCACAGACGCAGGGACACCTGGCATTTCTGATCCTGGAGGAAAATTGATTCAATCTGTTTTACACGCGCTTGGGAAAGATGTGGAAATCATTCCGATTCCTGGTCCTTGCGCTGCAATTACAGCACTCTCTGTTAGTGGATTTCCCACAAATCATTTTCTTTTTTTGGGATTTCCTCCGCAAAAAAATGGACGAAAAAAATATTTTGAACAAATCCTCCTGCACCCGGAAACCGTGGTATGCTATGAAAGTACGCATCGCATTATCAAAACACTCGAACAGCTCAAAAAAATTCTCGGTGATCGTTCTCTGCTGGTTGCCCGCGAGCTCACCAAGATGTATGAAACACTCTATCGCGGAACAACCACAGAAATTCTGGATCAACTCACTCATACAAGCAATAAAGGAGAATTCGTGATCGTGATTGGTCCCTCTTAGCACTCATCTATGCCCACGTTTTATCTCACCGCTCCCATTTACTACATCAATGGCAAACCTTCGATTGGCCATGCGTATACGACGATCGCGGCCGATATCTTAGCGCGTTATCATCGCCTGCGCGGGGAAGAGGTTTTTTTCTTGACCGGGACAGATGAAAACAGTCAAAAAAACGTAGAGGCTGCACAAAAAGTCGGACGAGAAAATGATATGCAAGGATATCTTGATGAAATGGCTGAAGTCTGGAAAGGCACGTGGAAGGCTTTGGACATCACCACTGATCGCTTTATCCGTACCACCGAGTTAGATCATCTCAAAGCCGTCGAAAAATTTTGGAAAACCGTTGAAGCAAAGGGAGATATTTATAAAGGGACGTATGAGGGACAATATTGCAAAGAGTGTGAAGCCTTTGTAAGCGAGGGAGATTTAGTGGATGGAAAGTGTTCGTATCATTTGACCGAGCCTCTACGCATCAAGGAGGACAATTATTTTTTCCGTTTGACCGCGTATCGCGAACCGCTTTTGCATTATATCGAAGAACATCCGGATTTTCTTTTGCCAAAATCTCGTCGCAATGAAATCGTCAGTTACATCAAAGATTTCATGACTGATATTTCTATCTCTCGCTCTTCTGTAAAATGGGGGATCAAGGTTCCCGGAGATGAGAGTCAATGTGTTTATGTCTGGTTTGATGCGCTTATCAATTATTTGACGGGGGTGGGATATAGCACAGATGAGGAACGATTCGGCAAATGGTGGCCTGCACAATTACATTTAGTCGGAAAAGATATTATTAAGTTTCACTGTGCACTCTGGCCGGCCATGTTGCTTTCTGCCGGACTTCCACTTCCCAAACATATTTTTGCTCATGGATTTTTTACGATTGATGGGCAAAAAATGAGTAAGTCACTCGGCAATGTTGTTGATCCTCTTGAGGTAGCGCATACCTATGGCAATGATGTACTACGTTATTTTCTCATGCGTGAAATTCATTTTGGCGAAGATGGGGATTACGGGAATACGCGACTAGAAGAACGTTATGGCAGTGAGCTTGCTAATGAGCTTGGGAATTTGGTTCATCGTGTCTGCACGATGACGGAAAAATATTTTGATGGAAAAATTCCTGCACACACACCGCATGATATTTCCGAGGCAGTGAAAAAATATCACGCAGGATTGGAAACATTTGCGTTTCATGACGCGCTTGATGCCATTTGGTCTTTGGTGCGCGAGGCAAATTTATTGGTCGAGCAAAAAAAACCTTGGGTCTTGGCCAAGGAAGAAAAAACCGAGGAACTTGCTCAAACCATATATACACTTTTGGAATTAGTGCGTGTCATCGGTGTACTGATCCTGCCGTTTATGCCCGAAGCTGCACAAAAGATTTTGTCAAAACTCTCTGCTTCACCCGCTTCAAACGCAACTCTGGACGATCTGCTTGTCTGGGGCCAACTCGTACCTGGCGCTGTGATCACAAAAGGTGATCCGCTTTTCCCTCGCCGCGAAATAATCTCTTCATAACATTCTTAATTATAATTTTATGCCCATCGTGGACATCCTTCTCCTTTGTCTCATTGGCGCATTTGTGCTCTTTGGTTTTTTCTTCGGGTTCATTCACACGTTGGGTAGTTTTATCGGCAGCTTTGTCGGGCTTGGCATTTCCCTCTATCTGCTCGATCCATTATACGAAAAAGTTGGTTTTCTTTTTGGAACCGAAGGAGTTGCAAAGGTCGTTATTTTTATTATCGCCTTTTTGATTATTTCCCGTTTGATCGGCGTTTTATTTTGGGCTCTGGATCACTTTTATCATTTTTTCACTTGGATTCCCTTTACCTCATTTATCAACCGACTCTTAGGAGGGCTTTTAGGATTTCTCGAAGGGTTGGTAATCGTAGGTGTTGTGATTTATTATGCTGATGCTTTTTTGCCCGAAGGTATGATCCGTTCTGCTGTGGAAACTTCTTGGGCGGCCGGATATGTTTTGTCCACCTTGGGTCAGCTTTTGACCTATATCCCTGAACCCTTTCGCAGTTGGATTCCTCTGGAAATTGAGTAGGAGAATTTCTAATTTCCAATATCTAATTTCTAATGATTGAGCCTGATGGCTCTATTAAATATTTCTCCTTCCTACATTAAAAATTAGGAATTGGAAATTTTATTTTTATGAATCTCATTGACACTCATTGTCATGTTCACTTCCGCGCCTATCGTCATGATATGGACGAGGTGATTTGTCGCAGTTTAGAAAAGGGTGTGAAAATGATTACCATAGGAACTCAACTCAATACAAGTCAAAAAGGTCTGGAGGTTGCGGAGCGTTATGATGGCGTGTGGGCGACGGTGGGCATGCATCCCAATCATCTTTGTGCACAAAATTTTGTAGATGATGAAGAACTAGATCCTTCAGAACAGCAAATGATTTATACCAAGGGTCATACGTTTGATCCCGCAAATTTTTTGCCACTAGCTCATCATCCAAAATGCGTGGCGATCGGGGAGTGTGGGTTGGATTATGTCCACATTCCAGAAAATCTGGATCGAGAAGAAGTGATTGCCAAACAAAAAGAAACTGTGCGTCAACATTTTGATCTTGCAACCGAGGTTGGATTACCCGTAGTTATCCATTCACGCGAGGCGCAAAAAGATCAACTCGCCATTATCAAAGAATCTATTGCCGCAGGAAAGTTGGCCCAGCGTGGAGTGATTCATTGCTTTACAGGTAGCCTAGAAGAAGCACAGGAATATCTGGAAATAGGTTTTTTGATTTCTTTCACAGGCATCATTACTTTTCCACCGCGCAAAAAAGATCTGCTTGTGGATAGTTTGTCTCCACTTCAATATGTGGTGCAACAATTGCCCTTGGAATCCATTATGATTGAAACTGATGCCCCGTATATTTCTCCCGAGCCTTATCGGGGGAAACGCAATGAGCCTTGGCAAGTGGAATTTGTGGCAAGGAAAATTGCAGAGATCAAAAAAATTTCTTTTGAAGAAGTCTGTGAGGTGACCACGAAAAATGCAGAAAAATTATTTGGAATCAAAGTGGGATAGGTCTTATTCGTTTTTAGGCAATACTCACCCCACTTCGCCAAGGCTTCGTGGGGTTACCCTACTTCGCCAAGGCTTCGTGGGGTTACCCTACTTCGCCAAGGCTTCGTGGGGTAAACGAAAAAACGGCTGGCACTGCGTGTGCTAGCCGTTCGTTGTAACCAGGAGGTTACTCATTGGTATCAGGAACCTCCGGCGGGGCCTCGGAGTCGGGGATCTGCTCGGCCGCGGGCACCTGGTCGGGCGCCTCGTCGGGACGAACCTCTTCCTCGGGAGGCTTGGTTTCCTCCTGTGGGGCATCCTGGGTCTTTTCGCACTTGGTCTTGAAGATCCATGCACGGAGCGCACGGTGCCAGGGGTTTCGGGCGTCGAAGACGACCTCACCACCGAAGATCTGGGCCATCCGTGTTGCCACAATCGGAGCGACGAGATCGCCCTCCTTGACCTGACGGTACCAGTCCCTCCGTTCGCGTCCGTTGAGTGCATCGCCCTGGGTGGGGAAGACGACTCCGGTCCAGGAAATCGTGGGATCTGTGAT
>Ga0209514_10006480_pt1 | contig 14354 bp, 11 predicted proteins | sample Subgrocontami58m_FD_187452 | JGI IMG/M metagenome (GOLD analysis project Ga0209514, IMG submission 187452) | Subsurface groundwater microbial communities from S. Glens Falls, New York, USA - GMW37 contaminated, 5.8 m (SPAdes) (version 3) | ecosystem: Environmental > Aquatic > Deep subsurface >...
CGGGGAGGGACGGGAGCGTCTCCATGGCGCGCATTCTGCGCGCGGGGGGGCGGGGGTGCAAGATTCCTTGCCCGCGCGCGGCGCCGGGCGTAGCTTCGACCCGAGACCGATCCGCCGGACGGCGGCCCGGCGCGCCCCTGCGGGTGCCACGCCGTAGGCGAGGGCCGTCGCGAGTCGTTTCCGCCCCGGTTGGGGGGGATCAGCCGCGGGGCGGCCGGCGCAAAGTCGTCTTCGCCCTCGCCGGGGCGGGATCGTTCTGGCGGGCGGCGGGTGGGGACGGCGCGAGAGCGACCGGGTGTCGTGGTGGACGATTCGTTTCTCACGGTGGTGGCGGTCCTCGGGGGACTGGCCTGGTTGGCCCTGAGAACCCCCCTTTTTCGAAGTCGTCGCCACAAGTCCTTATCCATCGGCGCGCGAAGCAACGCAATCATAGGACTTGCGACGAGGGCCCGACTTGTTACGCGAGACTCGAGATTGCTTGCCCGCCCGCGCCGTCCGGCGTAGCTTTTCCCCATGGCCGATCCGCTCGACGACGCCCTGGTGCGCCACTTCGGCTTTCACGCCTTCCGCGAGGGCCAGCGCGAAGTCGTCTCCGCCCTGGTCGGGGGCGAGAGCGTGCTGGTGTTCATGCCCACCGGCTTCGGCAAGTCGCTGTGCTACCAGCTGCCCGCGTTGCTCCTGCCCGGGACCACGATCGTGGTCTCGCCGTTGATCGCGCTCATGAAAGACCAGGTCGATGCGCTCGAGGAAAAGAAGCTCCCGGCCACGAGCATCAACAGTTCGCTCGACGGCGAGGAGCTGGCCTGGCGCCTGAAGGGGATTGCCGCGGGCCGCTACAAACTGGTGTACGTTGCGCCCGAGCGGTTCAAGAGCGAGCGCTTCCTGAGCGCGCTGGCCCCGGCGCGCGTGTCGCTCTTCGCGGTCGACGAGGCGCACTGCATCAGCCAGTGGGGGCACGATTTCCGCCCCGACTACCTGCGGCTGAGCGCCGCGATCGAGCGCCTGGGCCGTCCGCCGGTGGCTGCCTTCACCGCGACCGCGACGCCGCGGGTGCGCAAGGACATCGCCGCGCAGCTCAAGATCGACGCGGCGCGCGAGTTCTTCGTCGGCTTCGACCGCCGCAATCTGTTCCTGCGGGTCGCCCGGCCCGGAGGTGCAGAGGAAAAGCTCGCGGCCGTGCGCGCGTTGGTCGAGGAGCTGGAGCTGGTCGACTTGGGAAAGCCCGCCCGGCGCGGGTCGGCGATCGTCTACTGCGCCACGCGCAAGAACGTGGACGCGGTGACGGAAGGCCTGGTCGCGGCGAAGATCCCCGCGGTCGCGTACCACGCGGGCCTGGCCGACGCGAAGCGCCGGCAGGTGCAGGACCTATTCATGGCCGACGACGCGCCGGTGGTGGTGGCGACCAACGCCTTCGGGCTGGGCATCGACAAGCCCGACATTCGCGCGGTGATCCACTGGGACGTCCCCGGGAGCGTCGAAGCCTACTACCAGGAAGCCGGGCGCGCCGGCCGCGACGACGAGCCCGCGGAGTGCCTTCTCCTGTTCAATCAGGCGGATGTCCGCACCCAGGAATTCTTCATCGACCTGGCCAACCCGCGGCCGCAGGAGGTGCGCGCGCTACACGACTGGCTGATGGAGCAGGACGACGACCTGGTCGAGGTGGAGTTCGACGTGCTGGCGGGCTTCCTCGACGCGGCGAGCGGGGCGTCGGTCGAATCGGCGCTCAAGGTGCTCGAGCGCGAAGGCGTGCTCCAGCGCGCCGGGGGCGACAACGACGTCGCGCGCGTTCGGCTGCTGGAACGGGGCGAACTCGCGGTCGATCTCAAGCGGGTCGCCGCCAAGCGCAAGTCGGACGAGGAACGCCTCGGCCGCATGGTCGCATACGCCTACGGCAGCGGCTGCCGGCGTCGCTTCGTGCTCGAGTACTTCGGCGACCCGCGCGCGCCGGAGCGGTGCACCGCGTGTGACGCCTGCGTGGCGGGGGACGCGGGGGCGGGCGACCGGAGCCTCCCAGACGAGGCGGAGACCGTGCTCCTGCAGAAGGTGCTTTCGTGCGTCGCCCGGATGAACGGGCGGTTCGGCAAGCAGAAGGTCGTTCAGGTGCTGTGCGGCTCCCGGCAGAAGCAGGTGGTGGAGTGGGGGCTGGACCGGCTTTCGACGTACGGACTGCTGAAGCAGATGAGGCAGGATGAGGTGGAGGAGATCCTCGACGAGCTGGCCGCCGTGGGGTGCGTGCGGATCGCGCTCTCGGATGGCAAGTACCCCAAGGTGGACCTGACTCCGCTCGGCCGCGAGGTGATGGTGCGGAAGGCGTCGGTGGCGGTGAAGTTGCCCGGGCGGCGGGTCGTGGAGCCGGTCGCCGCGCGGGGTGCGGGGCCGCCGGCGGGGGCCGCGAGCCGTGCACGGGACCATGGCCGGGCGCAAGCAGGGCGGCCGAAGAAGCTCGGGCGCGCGGCGTCGGCGAAGCTCACGCTGGAGCTCTATCGCAAGCTGGGCACGGTGGACGCGGTGGCGGCGGAGCGGGAACTCGCGCGGTCCACGGTGGTGTCGCACCTGGTGACGTGCATCGACGAGGGGGAGACGGTGGGTGTGACGCGCGACGTTCTGCCCGCGCGGCGTGCCGCGATAGAGGAGGCGGTCGCGGCGAGCGGGCAGACGGCGTATGCGGCTCCGGTGAAGGACCGCCTGCCGCCGGACTATGGATGGGACGAGATCCGGCTGGTGATGGCGGGGGTGAGGATGAACGGAGGGCGGAATGAAAATCCCTGACTCGACCCTACGGCGGCATTCGCACAGGTAGGATGAATGGAGGACATGGAGATGGCCGTGGTTCACGAAGAAGGACCTGAAGGCCGAGGAGAACAAGGTCCGATCCGCGGCAGCCTCCCCCCCTACTTCCGTTGCTTCTCCCTTTGCTCGCGCTTCTTCACGATGACTTCCTCCGCGATCGCGAACGGCACCGCCTCGTAGTGCTCGAAGTGCATCACGAAGCTCGCGCGACCCTGGCTCATGCCGCGCACGTCGGTCGAGTAACCGAACATGTTCGACAAGGGCACGATCGCCCGGATCAGCTGGGCGTTGCCCACGCGGTCCATCCCCAGGATGCGTCCGCGGCGGCTGCACAGGTTGCCGATGAGCGGCCCGGCGTAGTCCTCGGGCGAGGTCACGTTTACGCTCATCACCGGCTCGAGCAGCTGCGGGTTGCACTTCATGAATGCGGTCTTGAAGCCCATGGAGGCGCAGATGCGGAACGACAGCTGCGATGAGTCCACGTCGTGGGCCTTGCCGTCGAGCAGCGTGGCGCGCACGTCCACGATCGGGAATCCGGCCCAGACGCCCTTCTGAATCACGTCGATGAACCCCTTCTCGATCGAGGGGATGAACTCCTTCGGGATCGCGCCGCCGGAAGTGTCGTTGACGAACTCGAAGCCCTGCCCCGGGCCCAGCGGCTCGAGTTGAAATGTGATGTCGGCGAACTGGCCGTGGCCGCCGGTCTGCTTGGCGAACTTCTCGCGATGCTTCGCGCCCGTCGTGATCGTCTCGCGATAGGCCACCTGCGGAGCGCCGGTGACCACGTTCACCGAGAACTCGCGCCGCAAGCGGTCGGTGATGATGTCGAGATGGAGCTCGCCCATGCCCGAGATCACCGTTTCCTCGGTCTCCGGGTCGACCGTGACCAGGAAGGTCGGGTCCTCCTCGGCCAGCCGGGCGAGCGCCTTGCCGAGGTTGTCGCGGTCGGCGCGGTTCGCGGGCGCGACCGCCATCCCCAGCACCGGCGCGGGGAACTCGATCGCCTCGAGCAGGATCGGCTGATCCTCGCTGCAGATCGTGTCGCCGGTCCCGGTCTCGCTCAGCCCGACCACCGCGCCGATTTCGCCAGCGTAGAGCGCGTCGATGATCTCCTGGCGATTGGCGTGCATGCGCAGGATCCGGCCCACCCGCTGCTTCTTTTTCTCGCTCGAGTTGTAGACGAACGTCCCGGGCAGGAGCGTGCCGGAATAGATGCGGACGTAGACCAGCTTGCCGACGTGCTTGTCGGCCGCCACCTTGAACGCCAGCCCCGCCAGCGGCCCGTCGTCCTTGGGAACGCGCTCCAGCGGGTTCCCCTCCAGGCACGATCCGCTCACCGGCGGCAGGTCGACCGGGCTGGGCAGATAGTGGATCACCGCGTCGAGCAGCCGCTGGACTCCCTTGTTCTTGAAGGCGCTGCCGCAGAGCACCGGGCAGACCAGATGCTTGTGCGTGGCCGTGCGGATCGCCGCCCGCAGTTCTTCGGGCGTGACCTTCTCGCCGGCGCAGAACTTCTCGATCAGGTGCTCATCGACCTCACTGACCTTCTCGACCAGGTGCTTCCGGCACTCGGCGGTCTGCTGCTTCATGTTCTCGGGGACGTCCTCCTCGTGGTACGTCACCCCCTGGTCGCTCTCGTCGTAGTACACCGCCTTCTCCTCGACCAGGTCGATGATCCCCTTGAAGTCGGCTTCCTGGCCGATCGGGATCACCACCGGGACGGCGTTGGCCCCCAGCGTCTTGTGGATCTGGGCCACCACCCCGAAGAAGTCCGCCCCCACGCGGTCCATTTTGTTGACGAAGGCGATACGTGGGACGGAGTACTTCTCCGACTGGCGCCAGACGGTCTCGGACTGGGGTTCGACGCCGCCGACGGCGCAGAACAGGCCGATGGCCCCGTCGAGGACGCGCAGGCTGCGCTCGACCTCGGCGGTGAAGTCGACGTGTCCCGGGGTGTCGATCAGGTTGATCATGTGGTCGCGCCACTCCGCGGTGGTCGCGGCGCTCGTGATCGTGATTCCGCGCTCCTGCTCCTGCGGCATCCAGTCCATGATCGCGGCGCCGTCGTGGACCTCGCCGAGCTTGTGGGTCTTGCCGGTGTAGAAGAGGATGCGTTCGGAACAGGTCGTCTTGCCGGCGTCGATGTGCGCCATGATGCCGATGTTGCGCACCCGCTCCAGCGGGCAGATACGAGGCACGGGAGGGGCTCCCTATTGGGGGAAGGCGCGCGGCGTGGCGGTTCGCGCTTCCGGTCTGCGTGCGGTCGAAGGGGCCCCGCGGCCGCGCTCCCGCGGCCGCCGTGGCCGCGAAACCCCTCACGAAAGAGGGGGCAGTATACCGGGAGCGGGCCGGGAATCAAGGGGGTAGGCGGAAATTCCGGGAGTTCCGCTAGGACCCGGGGGCGACCTGAGGCTGGCCCGTGATCTGCTGCAGGCGCTGGCGGAAGCTCTCCGCGGTGAACGGCTTGACCAGATAGGCGGTGGCTCCGGCCTGGATCGCTTTCTGCACCGTCTCGCGCCCGACCTCGGTCGTCACCATGACGATCGGCACCGCCTTGGTCTCCGGCAGCGCGCGCAGCTGCTGGACCAGCTGCAGACCGTCCATGTTGGGCATGTTGATGTCGGAGATGATCAGGTCGACCTTGTAGGATGCTTCCTTGAGCTTCGCCAGGGCGTCCACTCCGTCGACCGCCTCGAGGATCTCACTGTGGCCGAGCAACGCGAGGAGGTTCCTTTCCGTCATCCGGACGGACCGCGAGTCGTCCACGATCATCACTCGCATGCTCCTCGTCCTTTCACTACCGACGCGGCCGATCCTAGCAGGTCGCAGGAACCGACTCAACGCATTCCGCGCGCTCACGCCCCGGTCTCGCGCGCGACTGCGTCGAGCGCGGCGACGTCGGATGCGAGCCAGGCGTCGTACTCCGGGGTCCGGCGGAAGCGCTCGGGGTGCAGCACCTCCTCGAGCAGCGCATCGCCCCCGTGCTCGTGCGCCAGCAGGCCGCCCATCGCGGCCGTCAGCGTGTGGATCGCCCGGAACGCGCTCTCCGGCGGGCCCATCACCTCGACCGAGCGGGCGATGAACTGTCGGTAGCGGTCCTCCTCGACGGAAAATTTCGTGCGGTCCCGGAACTCCTCCGCCGCCAGGTCCGCCGCGCCCGACTCGTGCCGCGCGAATCCCCAGGCCCACATCAGCTCGAAGCGCAAGTCCTCCGTATGCCGCCGTTCGTCTTCCGGCAGGTCGGCCGCGGGGGCGAGCGCGTACTCCAGCACCAGGGCAGCCAGGTACTCGAGCCCGTCGTGGTCCATCAGGTCGGCGAGACCGCGCAGCGCGACCGGCTGCCGCGGCTCCAGCACGAGGGCGTGGTACAGCAGCCGCGCGACCGTCCGGTGCTGGTCGGTCAGCGGGAAGAACTCGCCAGCGTACGCGGCGAGCCGTTCTGCGCTCAGTTCCGAGACCCGGGTCACGGCTCCCTCCATCGATCGGGCGGGCATCATAGCGACTGGCCTTCCCGCGTTCATGCGAAATCGTTGCCCCTCGATCGGGGCTGCGCTACCCTGGTGCGACGGGCGCCGCCCCGCTGCCGCCGCACCTGCCCGCGAACCGATCGAGGCCCACCGATGAACCCCGCCGCCGCCCGCCCGATGCTCGCGCTGCTGCTCTGCACCCTCGCGGCTTCCACCTCAGCCCAGGACTACCTCCCCCCCGGCCATCGTCCCGAGCCCCACGGAGTCTGGGCGCTGGTCGGCGCGAAGGTCGTCCTCCGTCCGGGAACCGTCCTCGAGGGCGCCGTGATCGTGATCCGGGACGGACAAATCGAAGCCGTCGGCACCGACATCGCGCCCCCGCCGGACGCCACGGTCCGCCGCCTCGACGGCTGCGTGGTCTACGCGGGCCTCATCGACGCCTACGTCATGGCAAGAAAACCCCCGGCGGGCCCGCCGCCCGACGAGGAGTCTTCGCCGCGCGCGCACGGGATCCGCTTCAAGGGCGTGACCGGCGAGGAGCAGGACCCCGGTCAGCCCGGGCCCGGGTACGAGCTCGAGGCGATCACCCCCGAGCGCCGCATCGCCGACACGTACGTGCCCGACGCCAAGCTCCTCGAGAGCCTGCGCGAGCTGGGCTTCGCCGCCGCCAACATGGTCCCTGCCACGGGCGTCCTGCGCGGGACCGGGGCCTTCGTGGTGCTCTCCGACGTCGACCCGGTGCATGCGGTGCTGCGCGCGGATGTCTTCCAGCACGCCTCGTTCGACCCGGGCGCGCGCGGCAAGGAGGAAGACCGCACCTACCCGGCCTCCGTGATGGGGGCGATCGCGGCCCTCCGGCAGACCGGCTTCGACACGCAGCACCAGGAGCTCGAACTCGCCGCCGCCGGGCGCGACCCCGTTGCACGCCGGCGCGTCCCGGCAGACCCCGCGCTCCTCGCGCTCGCCCCCGCGCTGCGCCGGGAAGCCCGGGTGGCCTTCGAGACCGCCGGCATCCTCCAGGTCGACCAGGCGGCCCATGTCGCCCGCGAGCTCGGCCTCGACTTCCTTCTGGTCGCCAGCGGACAGGAGTGGCGCAGGCCGGATCTCGTCCGTGCCGCCGGCGTTCCGCTTCTGGTCCCCCTCAAGTTCCCCGAGCTGCCGAAGCTGCCCGAGGACGCGGACTGGGACCAGGTTTCCCTCGACCAACTGCGCGCGTGGGACTGGGCGCCGGAAAATCCGGCGATCCTGCGCGGGCTCGGGCTCGAGATCGCCCTCACCACCCACGGGCTCGACGACCGCAAGGACTTCCGCAAGAACCTGAAGCTGGCGATCGCCCGCGGACTTTCGGAGACCGACGCGCTCGCCGCCCTCACGGTGATCCCCGCCGCCCTCTGCGGCGTCGACCGCCGGCTCGGGACCATCGAAGCCGGGAAGATCGCCAACTTGACCATCGTGGAAGGCGCCGGGTACTTCGATCCCGAGGCGCCCGTGCGCGAAGTCTGGATCGACGGGCGCGTCCTGCCGGTCAACCCCGGCCGCAAGCCGGAGAAGAAGGAAAAGCCCGCGGAAGCCGGTGCGGAGAAGCCGCCGGAAGCCGGCGGGAAGGCCCCGGAGGCCGGCGCGGCCGAGCCTGCCTTGACCGCCTCCGATGTCCCCCGACGCGATCCGCCCGGCGGCGACGTCGCGCGCACCGGGGACCCCGGGCCGGCCGGTCCGGAGCCGACGGCGGCGGCAGCGCGCAAGCTGCGCGAGTCCCGCACGGCCCGCTCCCCGCAGGAGGGGCGCGGTCCCTTGCTCGCTCCGCCCGCGGTGCTGGTCCAGGGCGCGACGATCTGGACCTGCGGGCCGATGGGTACGCTCGAAGGTGCCGACCTGCTCTGTGTCGGCGGCCGCGTAGCCGCCGTGGGCCGCGACCTCGCCCTGCCGGACGACGCTCCCGCGGGAATCGTGGTGATCGACGGGCGCGGCCTGCACGTCACCCCCGGCCTGATCGACTGCCACAGCCACGCCATGGTCGTGGGCGACGTGAACGAGGGGACGATTCCGTCGTCCGCCATGGTCCGCATCCAGGACGTCGTCAACTCGGAGACCGAAAACATCCATCGCCAGCTGGCCGGTGGCTTGACCGCGTGCAACCTGCTGCACGGGTCGGCCAATCCGATCGGCGGGCAGAACTGCGTGATCAAGCTGCGCGAGGGCGCGACGCCCGACGGGCTCGAGTTCGCAGGCGCCCCGCCGGGAATCAAGTTCGCCCTCGGGGAAAACGTCAAGCAGGCGAACTGGGGCGAGAAGTTCGTCACCCGGTTCCCCCAGAGCCGCATGGGCGTGCGCACCTTCTTCGCCAACCGCTTCGAGGCCGCCCGCCAGTACCTCGAGGCCTGGGCCGGCTGGGAGCACGCGCGTGCGGCGAGTCCGGACGCGGCTCCGGTGCCCCCGCGCCGCGACCTCGAGCTCGAGGCCCTGGGCGAGGTCCTGCGCGGCGAGCGGCGGATCCACTGTCACAGCTATCGGGCGGACGAGATCCTCATGCTGATCCGGCTGATGGACTCGCTCGGCGTCCGCATCGGGACCTTCCAACACGTGCTCGAGGGATACAAGGTGGCGGACGAGATCGCGGCGCACGGCGCGGGCGGCTCGTGCTTCACCGACTGGTGGGCCTACAAGCTCGAGGTGTACGACGCGATCCCGTACGCGGGCAGCCTGATGCACGCGCGCGGCGTGACCGTGAGCTTCAATTCCGATTCCGCGGAGCTGGCGCGCCGGCTCAATCTCGAGGCCGCCAAGGCGGTCAAGTACGGCGGGACCCCGGAGCCGGAGGCGCTGTGCTTCGTCACGCTCCACCCGGCGCGGCAACTCGGGATCGACGCGCGCGTCGGCTCGCTCGAGCCGGGCAAGGACGCGGACTTCGCGATCTGGTCGCGCTCGCCGCTGGACGCGGCCACGCTCTGCCGGCAGACCTGGATCGACGGCAAGCAGTACTTCGATCTCGCGCGGGTTCCCGAGCGGGCGGAGGCGCGCCGGCTCGAGCGCGAGGCGCTGCTGGAGAAGGCGCGCAAGGTGGTCAAGGGGGGCGGCGGCGACGCCGACGGGGCCAAAGCCGCGGCCTCCGGGTTCTTCGATCGCGCCCTCGAGCTCCGCTTCGACGATCGGGACGTGAATTGCATGGGTGCCTGCGATCACGGAGTGGAGGCGCGCCGATGAGCGGCCGATCGGGACTGCTGCTGGTCCTCTGGGCATCGCTGCTCTTGCGTTCCGCAGTGGCGGAGGAAGTCGTCCTGCGCGGCGCGACGGTCCATACGGCGGCAGGTTCGGTGCTGGCCCCGGGAGACGTGCGGATCAAGGACGGGGCGATTCTCGAGCTGGGCGCGCGGATCGAGGCGGGCGGGGCGCGGGTGGTGGACCTGTCCGGGCTCCATCTCTATCCCGGGCTGATCGCCGCCGACTGCTCGCTCGGCTTGAGCGAGATCGGCTCGGTGCGGGCGAGCCAGGACACGGCGGAGGTGGGGGACTACTCGCCCGACGTCGATTCCTGGGTGGCGGTGAACCCGGATTCGGAGCTGATCCCGGTGGCGCGGGCGAACGGGATCACGCACGCGCTGGTGGCGCCCGAAGGCGGGACCGTGGCCGGGCGCTCCGCGCTGATCGCGCTGCGGGGCTGGACCTGGGAGGAGATGGTGGTGCGCGCGCCGGCGGCGCTCCACATCAACTGGCCCTCGATGGCGCTCGACGTGACCCCGCGCGAGGAGGGGAAGGGGAAGGGGAAGAAGGAGTCGAAATCGCTCGAGGAGCAGGCCGAGCTGCGGCGCGCGAAATTGTTGGAGCTCGACACGTTTTTTCAGGAGGCGCGCGCCTACTGGGATGCGCGGCTCGCGTCTCGGAATGGCGCGCGGGAGCCGATGCGCCACCCGGCGTGGGAGGCGATGCGGGGCGCGGTCTTGGGGGAGACGCCGGTGATCGTCCACGCCCACGGGGTGCGCGAGATCACCGCGGCGGTGGAGTGGGCGGGCCGGCGGGGCCTTTCCCTGGTGATCGCGGGCGGTCGGGACGCGTGGCGGGTGGCCGGGCTGCTGGCCGAGAAGCAGGTGCCGGTGCTGCTCGAGACCGTGATGGAGGTGCCTGCGCGGGACTACGACCCGCACGACGCGAACTTTCGCGCCCCCGAGGTGCTGCGGCAGGCCGGCGTGCTCTTCGCACTGAGCCCGAGCCCGGGCACCTGGTCGGTGTGGGACCTGCGCAATCTCCCGCTCCGGGCGGCGTTCGCCCGCGCCCACGGGCTTCCCGAGGAGGATGCCCTGGCGTCGATCACGCGGAACCCCGCGATCATCCTCGGCGTCGGCGACCGCCTCGGAACCATCGAGGCCGGCAAGGAGGCCAGCCTGTTCGCCGCGGACGGCGACATTCTGGACGTACGCACACGCGTCGTGCGGGTCTGGATCGCGGGCGCGGAGACCAGCTTGGAGACGCGGCACACGCGCCTGTATGAGAAGTACCGCGGTCGACCGACGAAGTGAGCTGCGATCCGGCGCGGTCCGGGCCGCGACCGACCGACGGAACTACGGATTGTCCGGATTGCACGGATTGTCCAACGGCAGAGCGAGTGATTTCCCGGAACATCGTCGTGGATGCGGGAATCAGTTCGGCTGGACGGAAGACGGGATTCGACACCCCTGGCGAGGAGCCTCCGATGGACCCGACCTGGCGAACCGACCGCTCGATCCCCGACCGGATCCGCGAGGGGCTGATCCGCTTCTGCGACTCGCTGCGTGACGCCCTGGGCGGGCGGCTCGAGTCGATCGCGCTCTATGGAAGCCTCGCCAAAGGCGATTTCGTGCCGGGGCATTCGGACGTCAACGTGGCGGTGGTCCTGGCCGGCGTGACGGTCGAAGCCCTCGACCTGTGCGTGGACCCGGTGACCGAGGCGGCGCGCGATATCCGACTTTCGGCGATGATCCTCACCGTGACGGAGCTGCGCTCCTCCTGCGACGTCTTTCCGGTGAAGTTCCTCGACATGCAGCGCTGGCACCGCACGCTGGTGGGCAAGGACGTGCTGCTCGACCTGACGATCCGGCGCGACCACCTGCGGCTCCGCTGCGAGCAGGAGATCAAGAACCTGACGCTGCGCCTGCGCCGCTTCTACGTGATGCGGTCGCACCGGCCGGAGCTGGTCCGCTCGACGCTGGAGCACGGGGTGAGCGCGCTGATCGAGGAACTGCGCGTGGTCCTTCACCTGCGCGGGCAGGAGGCCCCGGCCGCCAAGCGGGCGGTGGCCGAGGCGGCGGGGAAGGCCCTGAATCTGGACACGCGCGCCCTGCTCGACGCGCTCGAACTGCGCGGCGAGGGGGTCCTGCCCGACCCCGACGAGTTGCGCCGGCGCTACGGCGCGTTCATGGCGGTGACGGCGCGGGCGGCCGAGGTGGTCGACCGGATGTAGGGGGCACGCGCATGAACTGGCCGTCACGCTGGTGATCTCGCGGCCTACGCGGCAACCGACCCCCGACGGAACTACGGATTCTACGGATTACTGGGATTACGCGGATGGTCCAACGGCGGAGCGGGTGATGGCTCGCAAGACCGTCGGGAGGGCGAGGACTCGACCGCGCGCAGTTGTCCGCACGCCGCCTCGACATCGTCGCCCCGCGTCTCGCGGGGATGCGCTACCACGCCGCATGCCCGCAGGATCGCGAGGAACGCGTCCACGCGCTCGGGCGCCGGTCGTGCGTACACCGTTCCCGACAGCGAGGCGCCGATCGGGTTGTAGGGGATCAGGTTGACGTGGGCGCGGAACCCGTCCATGAGTTCTGCGAGCCGCTTCGCGTGCGCGTCGGAGTCGTTGACCGCGGCGAGCAGGCAGTACTCGATGGTCGGGATGCGCCGGGTGCGAGCGAGGAACCGGCGGGCGGCGTCCATGATTGCGCGCACCGGCCAGGCGCGGTTGGCGGGAACGAGCCGGGCACGCGTCTCGTCGTCGGGCGCGTGCAGCGACAAGGCGAGGTGCACATTCAGCCCGGCCTCGGCGAGCGCGTCGATGCCGGGGACGATCCCGACGGTGGAGACGGTGATCCGTCGGCGCCCGAGCTCGCCCATCTCGGGATCGCCGATGCGCCGGATCGCGCCCAGCACCGCGGGCAGGTTGAGCAGCGGCTCGCCCATGCCCATGAAGACCACGGTGCGCAGCCGTCGCCCGATCCGGGCGGCCTCGCCGCGCAGATGGAGAAACTGCTCGGCGATCTCCCCGGCGGTCAGGTCACGCTCCAGCCCGTTCCGCGTCGAGGCGCAGAAGTCGCACCCCATCGCGCAGCCGACCTGCGAGGAGACGCAGGCCGCGGCGATGCCCGCGCGGTGGCTCGGCATCAGCACGGACTCGACCGCACCGCCCGAGCGATAGCGGATGAGGAGCTTGACCGTGCCGTCCGCGCTTTCCCGGCGCACGGCGACCTCGGAGGAGAAGGCCGGGATGTCGGCGAGGATCCGCCGAGCGAGCGGCCGGCCGATCGGCAGCGCCTGGGGGTCGAAACGGCCGCCCCCCTGGTAGTACTCGAGCAGCACCCGGGCGGCATGGGCGGGAGAAAAACCCCAGTCCGAGAAGAGCCCGGCGAGCGACCGCGGATCGTGGTCGGCCAGCGTGAGCGGCCGCGTGGCCGCGCCGGCGGTTCGGGAAGGGTCCATCGGCATCCTGCTCCGTCGCCCGGCACGGCGCAACGACCGTGCGGTCCTGCGGCGACGCTCGCGACGGGGACTACCTTACCAGATCGGGCGGCTCACGACCACGGCGCCGGGGCACTCGCCGGCTACTTGGACCCCGGAGCGGGCCGCTCCGGGATCCCCTTCTTGCGCCGGGTGATCGCCTGGCGCAGGATCCACTCGGCCTGTCCGTTCGCGCTGCGCAGCTCGTCTCTGGCCCACGCCTCGATCTCCCTCCAGACCTCGGCGTCGATCCGCAGCAGGAACGCCTTCTTGTCGTCGGCCATGGCTTCCCGCTACGTATACAGGGTCCCCGTGTTGATCACCGGCTTGGCTTCGGACTCGCCGCACAGCACGATCATCAGGTTGCTCACCATCGCGGCCTTGCGCTCGTCGTCGAGCGTGATCACGTGGCGCTCGGACAGCTCGCGCAACGCCATCTCCACCATGCTCACCGCCCCGTGCACGATCTTCTGGCGGGCGTCGATGATCGCCTCCGCCTGTTGCCGCCGCAGCATCGCGTGCGCAATCTCCGGGGCGTAGGCCAGGTGCGTCAGTCGCGCTTCATCCACCCGCACGCCGGCCTTCGCGAGACGCGCCTGCAGCTCCTTCGTCAAGGCGATCGAAACCTCCTCCACGTGGCCGCGCAGCGTGGGCTCGTTGCCTTCCCCCTGGTCGTATGCGTACGAGCTCGCCAGGTGGCGCACCGCCGACTCGCTCTGGATCCTGACGTACTCCTCGTACCGGTCGACGTCGAACGTCGCCTCCGCCGTGTCCTCCACGTGCCATACGATCACCGCGCCGATCTCGATCGGATTCCCGCGCTTGTCGTTCACCTTGAGCTTCGCGCTTTCCAGGTTGCGCGCCCGCAGCGAAATCCGCAGCTTCGTGTTGAACGGGTTCGTCCAGTGGAAGCCGCTCTGCCGCACCGTGCCCAGGTACGAGCCGAACAGCATCAGCACCCGCGCCTCGTTCGGTTGCAGCGTGAAGTGCCCGAGGCACATCACCACCCCCGTCAGGAGCAATCCGACTTCCGGCAGGATCAGAATCGGGGAAGGCTCGCCTTGCGCGGTCGCCGCGGTGATGACGATCAGTATCGTCGCTCCCAGGACGATCCCCAGGTTGAGGGGCAGCATCGCCCATCCGCTGTACGTGGTAATCAGCCGCTCCTTGTTCATCGTCGTTCTCCTCCATGGGTTCTATCGGTGCAGTACCAATATGATATCACAGTAATATGGCTCGGTCAAGTGAATTCACGAGGGCGAAAGCGTCTATCGCTCCGCTTCGAAGGTCACCATGTGATGCGGACGCGAGGATGCAAGCCGCCACTGCCGGCGGCGTGCCGGCCGCACGGGGTCGCGCCCGATTGCCACGCGGGACCGCGACGGCGGCGACCCGCTTGACGCGGTTTCTCGG
>Ga0209514_10006483_pt1 | contig 14347 bp, 10 predicted proteins | sample Subgrocontami58m_FD_187452 | JGI IMG/M metagenome (GOLD analysis project Ga0209514, IMG submission 187452) | Subsurface groundwater microbial communities from S. Glens Falls, New York, USA - GMW37 contaminated, 5.8 m (SPAdes) (version 3) | ecosystem: Environmental > Aquatic > Deep subsurface >...
AGCGGCGGATAAATCCAAAACCAGTTTTATTTATAGCCGCTGAAGCGCTTCAGACAACCTTAATCCCGAACAAGCGCGACGCCCGTCCGGCTGGAGTCGCGGTTTGGGTCAACCGATTTTGGCTCAGGAAACATAGCTGGACTCATGCCACGAAATATCTCTTCAGAGAAGGCACCGCCCGCCGAGCGCGCGGAGAAACGAATCTCTGCTGGCGCAAACTCGGATGATGGACGACCGAGGGATTGACCAAACAACTGAATGTGGTAGGAGTAATGCCGCGATCCGCCTCCGCCAAAGAGGATCAACCAGTTGGGGGAGTTCTTCGATCCGTATTCGGTTGCCAGAGTAGCTCAGGGGTAGAGCAGAGGACTCATAAGCCTTTGGTCGGGGGTTCAAATCCCTCCTCTGGCACCAATCTCAAAATAGCGGGCCAGCGGAGGCAACTTCCAGCGATACGCGGCGCGGCTCGTCCTGGCTCTCCTCCCGGCCGCGTGCATTAATCCACGCAGCACGAACGGGAACTTCTGCAAAGTGGTGATGACGATCTTGGTCCCGTCAATCAGCGCCGCGGCAAGTTGCCTCGAATCCTGATCAATCGCCTTGACCACGCCCTGCGCGGGTTCGATCTGGTAAATCGCATCCTGCAACTGCCGTGTCGTGCAGGCTAGCCCGCCGATGTGATAACCACGAGATGCTGTTCGTCTTTCGCTGCCGCAGAGTGCTCGATGAGATAATTCCGTCCCGGACCTTCGCCTCGCGCGGCGAGAACCAGTTTGCGTACGCATCCAGTTGGTGAAAACGCGGGAACACCATCGTTTCGTAACAATGCGCTGCCCGCCTCGAACGTCATCCAGCTTCTCCTCCTTCTTTTCGAGGAACAGGACCCCGCTGGGGCATCGGGCGATCTGCTCGCCGATTTTGAATCGCTCCAAATTACGATGCAGGTGCGTCACGGATTTGGCAGACCAAATTATGATGCAGGTGCATCACGGATTTGGCAGCCCAAATTACGATGCAGGTGCATCACGGATTTGGCAGACCAAATTATGATGCAGGTGTGTCACGGATTTGGCAGACATGACGAACTCTTGTTCAAATCGGATAGCGATGTTGCGAACCTGGGGAGCGATCACCATCGGCGGCAGGCTTCTCTCGTTTCTGTTGTTAGTCTGGACTGATGGCCTTCAAAATGAGACCGCCGACACCAGGTCGAGTGTTTTCCTGCCGAATCATGGAAGCAGCCGGCGTTGGATCGTCAGAGCTTCGCGCGGGTTGATGACGAGCAACTGCTCGAAGTCAGCCTCGGTGAAATTCTTCGCGCGGAGGTCGGGCAGCAAGCGTGTGAAAAGCGATTCGTACGGGGCTTTGTTGCCGTTGCCGAAAAGGGTGAGCTTGTTGCCCGTCGGTGCATCGCCGTCCACGGCCCAGCCATCGTCGTGCGAAAGCAGCACGCGGTTTAACGTGCCCGCTTCGCGATGGGCCACGACGAAGTTGACGAAACGCATGCCGTTACGCGGCGCAAGCGAATAGCCGTCGAGACTAACCCACGCGCCGAGCTTCGCCGCTTCGATTTGAATCGGGCCGGGATCGTTCATCGCGTGAACCCAGATGAGCGCCCTGGGCGCGACGCCTTCCTCGCGGAGCAGCCGAATTTCGTCGAGGGCGGCCGCGCCGTCCCCGGTGTGGATGGCGATGGTCAGGCCAGTCGCGCGATGCACACTGGCGGCGGCGCGGACGAGCTTTGCGTCCACCGCTGGCAATGGACCGTCGCCCGTGCCGAGTTTGAGGAAGCCAGGGCGAATCACTGCGGCGCGGTTCGTCGCGTCGCCAATGCCGCTTTGCCACTCGTTCAACCATCTCGCGGCGATTTGCTCCGCCGACTCGGTCTCTGCCTCGGACGGCAGAAACTTGTGGTTCACCGCGGCATACCAGCCGGTGTTCGTGATTACCTGCACGCCACTGGCCAGGGAGAGCCGCCGGAGCAACGCTGGATTGCGTCCGATATAACGTGGGGTGCATTCCACCAAACTCTTCACGCCGCGCTCGCGAAGTTGTTGGAAATGCGGCAGAGCCGTTCGGAACGCCAGTTCGTGATCGTAGCGTTCGGGGGAGGTCTTCGCCGCACCGATGAAATCCACGACGACGTGTTCGTGCACGAGCGTTCGTCCGAGGTCGGCCGGCCGGATTGGTCCGGTGACGGTCATGATGCGTGCCTCGTCCGCGCTGCCGGTTGTGGCGCAGCCGCTCAGGACGCTGGTGGCGGCCAATGCGGTCGAAGTGATGAAGTCGCGGCGGTTCATGAGAGTTGGCTCCAGTTTTAGGGCATAGCTTTTGCTTAAATTCACTCACCCAATGGCTCGGTCGTTTCTACCACGTTTCCTCGGCGCGTTAAACGCCGCGCTCATCGGACTTTTTTGCGCCAACGCTGCTTCGAACGATTTCGTCAACTTCGAGACCGCTCCTGTTCATCCGATCGATGTCAGCCCGGACGGCCAGTTCCTCGCGGTTTGCAGCTTGTCCGATCGCCGCATTGAATTCTTCCAGATTGGCTCTGACAAGTTAACTCCGAGCTTTTCAGCGCCGGTCGGTTTGGATCCGGTCAGCGTTCGCTTCCGCAGTGACGACGAGGTTTGGGTTGTGAATTTCATCTCCGATTCGATCAGCATCATCAACATCTCAAATCAAAGAGTGATCGCCACCATCTCGACCTTGAACGAACCGTCCGATGTCGTGTTTGCTGGCGTCGACAGAGCGTTCGTTTCCTGTGCGCAACCGAATGCCATTCAACTCTTCGACACCGCAACGCGAATGCCCTTGCAGAAGATCGCGCTGGATGGCGAGCGGCCAAAAGCGATGGCGCTGAGCCCGGACCGCAGGAAATTGTATGTGGCCTTTTTTGAATCGGGCAATGGGTCGACGATTCTCGCGCCGCGTTTTACAGGGTTGGATCACTTTCCGCCAGCAGGCCCACTCGATCTTCCGGATGGCCCGTATGCTGGCCGGAATCCGCCGCCAAATTCCGGGGCCAAATTCGAACCGGCCATCGTCCCGACGAATGCTCCCCCGCGCGTTGGGCTCATCGTAAAGAAGAACGCTGATGGTCGTTGGATGGACGATAACCGAAGCGATTGGACAGAATTTGTCTCCGGGACAAACGCGTTTTTTTCCGGGCGCGCTCCAGGTTGGGATGTTCAGGATCATGACCTCGCCATCGTGGATACGGCCGACTTGAGCATCCGCTACATTTCCTCGCTGATGAATATCTGCGCTGGGGTGGCGGTGAATCCAGCTTCCGGCGAAGTTTCGGTGGTAGGGACCGATGCGCTCAACGAGGTCCGCTTCGAGCCGGTGTTAAACGGGATCTTCGTGCGGGTGAAGATGGCTCTGGTCGATCCGGCGGCCGGGCGAAAGAAAGTTTTCGATTTGAATCCGCATTTGGATTATCGAACGCGGCTTTTGCCAGAGGTGGAGAAGGCGCGGTCGATCGGAGATCCCCGCGGGGTAGTTTGGAACGGGCCAGGCACGCGCGCTTACATCAGTGGAATGGGCTCGAGCAATCTGGTGGTGGTTGATCAGACAGGACAAAGGCTGGCTGACGTGACAATGCCCGCCGGACCGGCAGGAGTGGCCTATGACGAGCGGCACGGGCGAGTTTATGTTTTCAGCCGGTTCGCGGCCGCGGTGACCTCTTTGGATGCGGAATCGCTCAACGTGTTGCAGACCATTCCGCTGTTCGACCCAACTCCGCCAGAGATTAAGGAGGGCCGAAATTTCTTTTACGACACGCATCTGACCTCCGGCTTGGGCCAAGCCGCTTGCGCCTCTTGCCACGTCGACGCACGCTTCGATCGTCTGGCTTGGGACCTGGGAAATCCCACGGGAGAGATGATGGCGGCGAATGGCACGAACCGAAACTTCGGCCGGTTTTTGCCGGCGCAGATTCCGCCAATTCATCCGATGAAAGGGCCGATGGTGACGCAGACGCTGCAGGACATTATCAGCCACGAACCGTTTCATTGGCGAGGGGACCGGGATGGCCTCGAGGCGTTCAATGGCACGTTCACGAATTTGCAATCTGCGCCGGTGAGCCTGACCACAAACGAGATGAAGCAGTTCAAGGAATTCTTGCGCACGGTGCACTTTCCGCCGAATCCATTTCGGCCGATGGACAATACGCTTTCAACGAAGGTTTCCTTGCCGGAGCAATTCTCCTTGGGCCGCGGTGAATCGCCGGCGGGAACGCTTCTTCCCCCGGGTAACGCACGCGCGGGCCTGGCCCGATTTCGTTTGGCGGGAATTGATGGCTGCATTCATTGCCACACCTTGCCGAGCGGGTTGGGATCGTTCATGCAGTGGACGGGCATTTCCTGGAAAACATTTGCGCCAGGGCCAAACGGCGAAAATCATGTCGCGCTCGTCTCGGTTTTGCGGGCGGAACTTGTGCCGTTCAAAATTCCGGCGCTGCGCAATCTCCAGGACAAAATAGGATTCACAATCGCAAGCGCGTCGAGCCGCACCGGCTTTGGTTTCTTTCATGATGGTCACGTCGATTCCATGGTTCGCTTCTTGCAGGACAGCTTCGATTTTCGCACGGACCAGGAGACCGCTGACATGATTGCGTTTCTGCTGCAGTTGCCGGGTGGCGATCTCCCGCTCGGTTCGGTGAGCGATCCTGACCGTCCGCCCGGAGTGACGGTCAGCGACACGCCAGCTGGAGTCGGCAAACAAATCAGTTTTACTGGCGGAACTTCTCCTCCGGAAATTCAAATCATGATGAGTCTGGCGCGCACTGGCCGAGTCGATTTAATCGTCGATGGTTCGATGCTGGCGACGAACCGGAGTTGGCTTTACATGAAAACGAGCAATCGGTTTCAGGCTAACCGCCGCAGCGAAGTCGTGACCTTGGAGCAATTGAAAACGTTCGCCGGGCCTGACGCTCCGCTGACTTTCATGCTCGTGCCGCTCGGAACGGGCAACCGCCTCGCACTCGATCGGGATCGCGACGGCTTTTTTGATCTCGACGAAATCGATCGCGGGTTGAACCCGGCAGACCCGGCCTCATTCCCCACGCCGCATGTTGTTGTTGAATCGATCGTGCTGGAGGCCGGCGCCTTGGAAATTCGCTGGACGACCGATTTGGAGACTAATTTCCAACTGGAGTCAACCGAGGCCGTCGATTCGGCCGATTGGAACGCCGTGGGGAATTCCGTTTTGGCGCCGCCCGGGACCGCGACAAGCGTGGCTCTGATCCCCTCGGACTTGAAACAGCGGTTCTACCGGGTGCGGTGGATCCAACCCGAGGCGACATCGCAGTGAATTTTAAAATAAACACGTCGCTGCTCGTGCTCATTTGGCTTGCCAGGACGTTCTCCTGTCGCGCTGAAGGTGAAGTCAATCTTTCGCTTGGCCGCGGGCTCAATGCCATCTGGGAAATTTCGTGGCAAGCGCGATCGGTCGTTCCGCCGCCGGGCTTGATCATTCTTCCGCATTACATTTTGGAGGAGAGTTTTGATTTGGAAAAATGGCAAACACTGAGGGAATTCGCTCCCCAGCAAACAAACGAATCGCTCAGCGTTGGGTTAGGGGCTGACCTCAGCTCGAATAAATTCTTCCGACTTTCGGGCTTGGTCGATTTGACCGGGCGTCAACTGATGCACGCCTCGCTCCAGCAGGCCAATTTCGGAAACGCGGTTTTGTTTGGGGCCAATCTGTTCGATGCGAAACTGACCGGCGCGAATCTGGCCGGCGCGGATGTGACGGCAGCGGACGCGCGGTTTGCCGATTTCGAAAATGCTGACCTCAGCGGCGCGCGCTTGTTCTTCGCCGATTTTTCGAATGCCAGTTTGAAAGAAGCAAATTGCTCGAGCGCCGACATCAGCTTCGCGGATCTGACTGACGCGGCCATGGTGGGTTGCGATTTGACCGGCGCGGACTTGAGTTTCACCCGGCTGAGCGGGGCTGACTTGCGGTTTGCGCTTCTGCACAATGCGAAGCTAGATGAAAAGACTGCGCTCGATCCCAAATGGCATACGGTCTGGGACATCGTGACGAACGGGGCGGAGGGCCGGAATTTTCAGAATGGCGATTTCAGTTTTGCGAGCTTGAACGGGGCGAAGCTGGGCAGAGCAATTTTCAGGCAAGCGGATTTGACAGCGGCGGATCTCGAGCAAACGGATCTTCGCGGGGCTGATTTGACCGGCGCGAGGATGGAATTCACGGATCTGCGCGGGACTCTGGTCGACGCCGGCACACGGTTAGATCCAAAATGGCGGACGGTTTGGCGCATCGTGCAAGCGGGCAACCATGAAACGAACTTAATTTCAGCAAATCTTTCCAGCGCTCTGTTGGCGGAGGCCAATTTGGAAGGAGCGAATCTGACCCGAGCCAACCTGAGCCTCTGTTTTATTCAGACGGTAAATTTTCATAAAGCCGATTTGGGGGGCGCTAATTTGAACCAAGCTGAAATCCGGAACGCCGATTTGACCGGCGCGAATCTGGCGGGCGCGGATTTATCGAGCGCCAACATGGTCGAGTGCAGTTTAAAGGACGCCAATCTTGCAGGAGCCAAACTGATCGGAACCACCTTCAGCAAGACGATCATGCCCGATGGAACAGTCCGGAATCCGTGAGAACGAGTTTATATAGCTCACCTCCTGATGCGGTAAAATTCGGTGGGATTTGTCATCAGGATCGTGTGAGGGCTAGTCGCTCCTGGAACATCTATCCACGGACCGTTTACATTTTCCCCGGCCTGCAAAACGCCTGCACCCGCCCAGCGTAGCGTGATGAGAGCGTTGTTGGATTCCACTGCGATGAAACCAAGTTGGTCATTTCGACCTGCACTAGCAGGTCCACCTGAGACTTGTTGATCGAGGTGTCGTTCCGTCGCGGAGAATTGTAATTCCACTCCACCCGGACTGAGTTTGACGAGGTTTAGTTGTGAACTTGCCACTGCCGTATCGGGAGCGACCACCACGTATTTGTGGAGGTCCCCAGGCGGTCCAAGACTTGTGCTCAAGACGACGTTGCCTCTGGCGTCGATCCAGACTTGATCCACCCGACGGGCACCGATGAAAGGATGCACATCTTTCAGGTCGAACTGCGGCAATGACAGCCCTCCAGTCGTCAGGAACAACTGCTGATTTGAAGCGATCCATTTCCCGCCCGATTTATCATCGACCACTTTTGGTGTCGGCAGACCGGGGTGCAAGTTGATCGGTTCCCGTGCTCCCGCGTTTCTCCACGGTCCGTCTATCCAATGTTTCCCGTCAAATATTCTGGTCATGCTTTGACGCAGATCCTTTGTGAGATTGATGGCCAACTCTCCTTCCGGGGTGAAGAATGGTTGTCCTGGATAACCCGGTTGGACGAAACCAACCGAAGGCAAGTCCCATCGCTGCCACTCTTTACCGTCGTAAAAACAAACCAACCTCTCCCGCAAGGTCGGATGCAATTCCATAAAGCAGATTTCACCGCGTGAGCTAAAGTCGGGCTGATAGTAACTTGGCAGATCGACACGGAGCCGCTTGTCGCGTCGAACCAAATCGGTGAGGGCCTCCTCCAGCGAATTGAAGCGTAACCATTCCGAGCTCTGCGGCAGGAAGATGGCGACCTTCACCAAGAGTTCGGTTTCCTGACGCTCCGCGATCCATCGTTGCTCGCCGTAGGGCACCCAAAATCTTTTTAGGGAATCCAGCCCAAGCCGGTGATAGCCACCGTTTTTGTTCTGAAGGTCGTCGGGAAGGCGGTGGTGTTTCCATTCGGCGCCGTTCCACTCCGCGAGAGAAACGCTTCCGGGTTGGGTGAAAACAGTCCACAAGCGGCCCTCTTCATCTCTTTGCAGATTTCCTTGCGACTTCCAAATATCAATGAGCCGGCCGGAAACTGTCCGGCCTTTCCGCAAATCTTGGCGAGACAGAGAAGTCGTTCCTTCATGAAAGCCGACCAGTAATAAGTTGCCGTTCTTCAGGTCTGCGATTTGATGAACGTTTTCCAAGGGTTGTCCTTTGCGCCAGCCGAACAAATCGACGGGCGCAGTGGATGAGTGTGGCACGAGTAGTAATCCGTTTCCGCCAGTGCCAATCCAGACCCCATCCCGGTCGGCCAAAAAAGGCCTGACCACTCGGTAAAAACCTCCAAATGGCCCCACATCTGCCGGAGAAATGATTTTTTGCCACGCTCCGTTTCGCCAACGCCAAAGTTTGTTAATTGGAAGCTGGAGCCCGAGATATCCCGACACAACATACACGTCGGGTCCGACAGAGAAAATGCTGGTGACATAATCAAACGCGCTTGGCTCGGGTTCAGCCAATTTTATCGCCCGCATGTTTTTTAGAGATAGCTCGTAAAGACCTTTTCGTTGGCTATCACTCCGGCTTACCCACAGCCGGTCCGGCCCCACGATGGCCAGGGCCACAAAACCCTCCTCCCCTAATCCGTCGATTTTAGGATAGTGAACGAATCGTTCTTGTGAACGGATCAGAAGCCCGCGCAGCGTCGCGAGATCACGAAAACGTTTCTCGCCCCAGAAGACGACCCTGTCTTCGCCATCGATAATTCCGTGGACCGGGTTGTACTGGTCGAATCGAGTGCCGGCCAATTGATTCGAGCTAATGATGTAAGACAGCGCAACCGCGAGATTCACCTCGATTCGGTAAATCCGAGGTCCAGCCTCGCTCAACCATCCGGTACCATTCGGTTCAAACGAAACCTCGCCAAACGCGAGCCACGCCTGAAACGATGAGGATTCGGGTCGGTCCGATCCATGAACCCTGGTGATCCAATATCGGTTTTCGGCTGGCACATAGCCGTCGCGCGACCAAAACACCAGGACATGACCTTGCTGGTTCGTTTGCAGGAAAAGCGGACGCACTCCGGGAAGGCGTCCAGTCGAGATGAAGCTATTCGTGTCAAGCCCCGGCAAAACCAAGTCCTGCCCCTGCCAATGGTCTTCGGCCCAATAAAAAAGACCCGCTTGCTCCCGCGTCCCCCACACTCGGCCGGCGCCATCTTGAGCCGCATCGTCCAACGGCATCGGGTCAAAAGGAAACGGCTGTGCGACGCAGCCGATGATTGAGGCGCTGCAGAGTAGCAAGAGGTGAACGGTCTTCATAAAAGTTCTGTATGGACGAGGTCGTTCGTGGCTTGCTTCGAAGGAGGGAACGCCAGCGCTGCGGTGTCCTGCCGGCAACCTAACCAGGCACGCGGGGCAGGCCAAGATGAAAGTGCAAAGAGGCGACTGCTAAAAATTTAGCAAGTTGTGATTGACAGGGAAAGGGCGCCTGCTAGTTTTTTAGCATTCATCCGATGAGCTCTTCCTTCAGCCGCCGCGAACGCCAGATCATGGACATCCTGCACGCCCGCCAACAAGCCACCGCGGCTGAGGTTCACGCGGCGCTGCCAGATCGTCCGAGTTATTCGGCCGTGCGCGCTTTGTTGCGAATCCTCGAGGAAAAGGGACACATCAAGCATCGCTCGGAAGGCACGCGCTATGTTTATCTGCCGCGCGTTTCCCGCGAGGTCGCCAGCCGCTCGGCGCTCAAGCAGATGGTTTCCACATTCTTTCAAGGGTCGGTCAGCCAAGCCGTCGCGGCGCTGTTGGAAGCCGGCGATAGGAAGCTTTCGGATGCGGAATGGGGCAAACTGCAGGAGATGATCAAAAAAGCCAGAAAGGAAGGGTTATGAATTCACTGGTCAGCTTCATTGAGAGTTCGAATCTTGCCGCGGCGATCCTCGATGCTGCGCTGAAAAGCTTCGTTGTTTTAGGCGTGGCCAGCGCGCTCTCGCTCGGTCTGCGGCGCGCATCCGCGGCCACTCGGCACCTGGTTTGGCTTTTGGCCGTCGCGAGTTTGCTCGTGCTGCCCTTGCTTTCGGCAAGCTTCTCCTCCTGGCAAAGACCGCTTTGGTCGGTGTCAACGAGCGCCAAGCCAGGGAACCAAGTCGCGTTAACCTTCGAAATGCGGTCGGCGGAAAAACCACCTGTCGCGCGAAGGCAGCCTTCGATTTCCACACCGGAAACCAGTGATCCACGAACGACTCGATCGAACTCGATCGGCACTCAGCTCAACGCCCGATGGTTCGCCGGCGCGCTGGCGGTGTGGCTGAGCGGGGCGATGGCGTTGTTTTGTTTCCTTGCCGCTGGCCAAGCGCAATTACGAAGAGCTCAACGGCAGGCGCTGAAGATCGAGAGCGCCGGCTGGTGCGAGTTGTTAAGCGGCCTTTGCCAGGAATTGCGCGTGCGTCGCACGGTCACGCTGCTGCAATCAGCTCGGGCGACGATTCCGGTGACCTGGGGGGCATGGAGGCCGATTATCCTGCTGCCGGCCGGCGCTGATCGATGGTCGAGGGAACGCCAGAGGACTGTGTTGTTGCACGAACTCGCGCACATCCGACGGTTGGACGCATTGACGCAGACAGTCACGAGCATGGTTTGCGCGCTTTACTGGTTCAATCCGCTCGCGTGGCTCGCGGCGCGAAGAATGTCAATCGAGCGAGAACGCGCCTGTGACGATCTCGTTCTAAACAGCGGCTGCAAGGCTTCGGATTACGCGGCGCAGTTGGTTGAAATCGCTCGAAGTTTCCGGCGCCTGCCGCAGCTTGGAGCAATCGCCATGGCGCGTTCATCCGGGCTGGAGCAGAGGGTGACGGCGATTCTCGATCGCAGCCGCAATCGGAACCGAGCAGCCGTTGCCACGGCGGCAATCACACTGGTGGCTGTGGTGGGGTTGGGATTAGCGTTGGTCCGGGCGCAAGCCGAAATTTCCCACGTCTGGACACTTGAAAACTCGAAAGCATCAGGTCAGTTGAAGCGGTTCGTCGCGGAAAAAAAAGCGCAAGCAAGCGCAGCCGCGAGGGCCGAGGGCAAACAAATGCTTCCCGAATTTCAGGATTTGTTCGCTGCGGCGGAGAAGGGGAATTGGCAAACGCTCAGCAACATCTGGGAGAATTTGCGCAGGCGAGCTCCGCAGTACGAAGGAAGCGGCGAGAAAGATCCGCGGTTGCACGGCACGCAATGGCAGACTGTGCTCGAGATCTGGGGAACCTTTGATAATTTGGCCCAAGGCGGGGACAACTATCCGATTGCTTTCGGCCGGGACATTATCAGCTCGATTCCACCGGGGAGCATTTATTTTGGCGGCACGGATCCGGGACGTTTTCTTGTCACAGCTTTGTCCAAGTCGCACGTGCGGGCGGATCCATTCTTCACGTTGACGCAAAATGCGCTGGCCGACGCGACTTACCTGCAGTACCTGCGGGACATGTATGGCGCGCGGATCTACATTCCGACCGCCGAAGACTCGCAAGCCTGCTTCCAGGAATATGTGGAGGATGCCAAAATCCGTCTGAAGGAGCACAAGCTCAAACCGGGGGAGGATGTAAAGGTTGAGGCCGAACGCGTTCAAGTTAGCGGCCAAGTGGCGGTCATGAGCATCAACGCCCTTTTGGTCAAATTAATTTTCGACAAAACGCCCGCCCGCGAATTCTACATCGAAGAGAGTTTTCCGTTGGATTGGATGTACCCACACCTCGAACCGCACGGCCTGATTTTCAAGATCAACCGGGAACCGCTGCCCGGATTGGCCGAGGCTAGCCTCCGTAAGGACCACGAGTACTGGTCGAATTATGTTCGGCCGCTCATTGGTGATTGGCTGACGGCTGACACGTCGGTTCAACAAGTCGCGGCGTTTGCGGAAAAAGTCCATCGCAAGCGAGATTTGACCGGCTTTAAAGGCGACCCGCAGTTCGTCGAGAATGATTACGCGCGCCAGATGTTCGCGAAGCTGCGGAGTTCCATCGGCGGTCTTTATCTCTGGCGGATGGACCATGCGAGCGACGAAAATGAAAAGAATCGCATGGCGCGGGAAGCTGACTTCGCCTTGCGTCAGGCCGTTGCGATGTGCCCCTATTCCCCGGAAGCTGTGTTTAAGTACGCCACGCTCCTTTCCAAGCAGCAGCGGATTTCGGATGCGATTCTGGTAGCCGAGACGGCGGCCCGCATGCCGCAAATGGAGGGCAAACGTGGCGAAGGCGTCCGGTCCCTTTTAGCAGAACTCAACGCTGTCCGCTGAGCCTCGGCTTTCATTTCGGCGGTTGATAGCCGGTCTTACTTGCGGATTTAAAGATTTGCAGTGTTTCCGTTCCGCTGAAGAGCGGCGTTGTTTTGTTGGATTTGATGGCGCCACCAGCTGCGGCGGCTATGGAAAAAGCGGCGGCGCTGACGTTGTCGGGCAGTTCACAAATCAGAACGATGTCGTAATCACCGAAGCAAAACCAATTGCCAATGAGCTTGCCGCCCATTTTTTCGAGGACACCTCGAATAGCCTCCCCGCGATCCACCGGTTTCTTGATAAGCTTCGCCAAAGCTTCGGATTGGTACGCTGCTTGGAACAGATAATAAGGCATAGGAATTCCCTTTGGTAATGGTGATGGCCCGAGATTAACCGACCGCAATTGCCAGTCCAGATCAATTGATATGCGCCAAGATGATTCGGTGGGGCGAGGCTACTGACGAGCCGCCCTGGAGTATGCGCCAACGCATTGCGGCCCGCGGGTACGCTCGTCCCTGCGCTGCTTCGGCAGCAGGTGGACGGCGGAGAAATTCAGGAAATTCGATTGGTAAACCACGGCGAGATCTGTTACAGCTCGGTTCGTTAAACTCCCCCATTTCTCATGACAAACATCACTCGCCGCCGTTTCTTCGAGCAATCAATCCTGGCAACCGCCGCCGCTGCTACGCTGCCGGCGGGTGTGAGTTCAGCTGAGCCAACTCCGTCCAGTCCGAACAACAAGATCGCTGTCGCCATCATCGGCTGCGGCATTCGCGGCAAACAACACGCGGCGGAACTCATTCGGTTGCCGGATTGCGAGATCGTTTGCGTTTGCGATCCCGATCGCGACCGCGCCACGGCTCTCGCCGAGGAAATCGCCGCCAAGAATCGGCCCCGCCCGAGGGCGGTTCAAGATTTGCGCCAAATTCTCGATGACAAATCGAGCGCCGCCGTGTTCATCGCCACGCCCAATCACTGGCACGCCTTGGCGGCGGTTTGGGCAATGCGCGCGGGCAAAGATGTCTACGTTGAGAAACCGGTCAGCCATAACATTTCAGAAGGGCGGCAGATCGTGCAGACCGCACGCAAGCTCGGCCGGATGTGCCAGACTGGAACACAGAACCGTTCGAATGGCGCTTTGGTCGAAGCAATCAGATACATCCACGACGGCAAACTTGGTGAAGTGAAGCTGGCGCGCAGCATTGTGTATGGACGGCGCGGTTCGATTGGCGGGCCGGGACAATATCAAGTGCCTGCTAATGTCGATTACAACCTCTGGGCCGGACCTGCGCCGATGAGCCCGCTCACGCGGCCGCAGTTTCATTATGATTGGCATTGGTTCTGGAGCACGGGCAACGGTGAACTCGGCAATAACAACATTCATTCGACGGATGTTTGCCGCTGGGGTTTGAACGTCGCTGGCTTGGGCCGAACTGCCATCAGCTACGGCGGGCGTTTCGGTTACGTGGATGCCGCGGAAACACCGAACACGCAAGTGGTGATTCATGATTTCGGGAGCAAGACACTCATCACGGAAACGCGCGGATTAAAGACGGAACCGTTCCATCCGAATTACACGGGCGGTTGGATTTTTTACGGCACGGAGGGAATCATCGCGGGCACGTCGTTGTTCGATCTGCAGGGAAAGCTGGTCCGCACGTTCAAGGGGCCCAGCGAAAGTCATTTCGCCAATTTCCTAAAAGCAGTCCGCAGCAGAAAAATTTCCGATTTGCACGCTGATATTCTCGAGGGCCACCAATCGACCGCCCTGTGCCATGTTGGGAATATCTCATATCGCCTCGGGCATCCGACCCCCGCGAGCGGGATCGCGGGATTGAGCGGATTCAAATCGAGTGATGAGGCGGCCGAAACATTCGAACGCACCCGCCAGCACCTCGTTGACAATAATGTCGATTTGGAAAAGTCGAAGTTGATCATGGGACCTTTGCTTCAGATCGATTCCGCCAAGGAAAAGTTTGTAAACAATCCGGCCGCCAATGCGTTTTTGACGCGGGAATATCGTCAACCGTTCGTCCTTCCTGTCGAACGTGAGGTCTGAGACGAGAGGACAGGCAATTAGCAATTTCGAACGTTGCCATTGAGTTGGGCTGAATCGTAGCGCAGACAATCTTGTCTGCGGGTTAAAGGAACTTTCCAGTTCCTCGGTGGAGCTGAGCGATTAGAAAATCGCCCGCACCCGCCGGCTAGAAAGCCCGCGCTACGTAGCGCAGACAATCTTGTCTGCGGGTTGAGGAACTTTCCAGTTCCTCGGTGGAGCTGAGCGATTAGAAAATTGGCGT
>Ga0209514_10006491_pt1 | contig 14334 bp, 10 predicted proteins | sample Subgrocontami58m_FD_187452 | JGI IMG/M metagenome (GOLD analysis project Ga0209514, IMG submission 187452) | Subsurface groundwater microbial communities from S. Glens Falls, New York, USA - GMW37 contaminated, 5.8 m (SPAdes) (version 3) | ecosystem: Environmental > Aquatic > Deep subsurface >...
TGGCCGGCCTGGCCGTCAGCCTGTTGCAGTTTCCGCTGTGGCAGCCCTTGTGGCTGGGCATCAAGATGCTGGGCGACGTGTCGATTCCGCTGCTGTTGTTCTCGCTCGGCGTGCGACTCACCGACAGCCGGCATGCCGACTGGAAACTCAGCATCGCCGGCGCCATTACCTCGCCGCTGGCCGGCGTGCTGGCGGCACTGCTGATGAATTTCGCGCTGGGCCTGGGCGGACGCGATGCCGCGATGCTGATCCTGTTCGGCGCCTTGCCGCCGGCGGTGCTCAATTACATTTTTGCCGAGCGTTACCACCAGGAGCCGGAACGCGTGGCGTCGATCGTCCTGATCGGCAACATGGCCTCGCTGGTGATCATTCCATTGACCCTGGCCTGGGTCTTGCGCTGAACCAGGCTCAGGGAACCCCGATTGACCACGCCGGTCAGAGCCGGGATACTTGCATGGTCAAACCGGAACCCGAACCGATTTGTTGAGGAACAGCATCCTGGACTCCCCCTTCCAGCCGCATGGCGGCATTTCAGCACTGAATTCAACGCTTTTCGACATCAACCAAAGCGATGTCACGGGCACCGTCAACATGGCCAGCCCAGGGGCGGTGGCCGACGCCATTTGCGCCATTCTGGCGCGGCACCATCCTGATTTCGATGAAGTCCTGCTGCGCGACGGTTTCATCGATCTCGAAGATATTTTCTGGGGCCGCAGCGCGGGCTGGCTGCCCTGCGACACGCCCTACCACGACCTGCGCCACTCGATGAGCACGGCCCTGGCGATGGCGCGCCTGGTGGACGGCCATGCGGTGGTCCATGGCGGGGACGGGACCGCCCTCGGCAGCGAGCTGGCAAGCCTTGGCGTGCTGCTGGCCCTGTTCCATGACGTCGGCTTCATCCGTCGCTTGTCGGAAAGCGGCCTCAAGGGCGCCGGCCTGATCCGCGAGCACGAGCAGCGCAGCGTGGAATTCATGCGCGGCTATCTCGCCGCGGGACCCCTGGCGCGTCACGCGGAGCGGGCGGACCTCATCCACGCCACCAATTTTGCGCGATGCACCTGCGATACCCTCGACGGCTTGTCGCCGCAATTGGTTGCGCTGGGCAAGATGCTGGGCACGTCGGACCTGATCAGCCAGATCTCTGGCCGCTACTACCTGGAGCGCTGCCAGCATTTCCTGTTCCAGGAATTCGTCGCGGCCGGGGCTGACCGGACCACCTCGCCTGGCGGTGAAACCGTGATCCTCTATGCGACGCCGGAAGATCTGCTGCGCAAGACCCCCGGCTTTTTTGAGCATCTGGTCAAGCCGCGCCTCGACGACGAGTTCAGCCAGGCCTATCGCTACATCGCCGCCCACTTCGGCGGCGACGACCCCTATGCCCGGGCGATGCAGCGCAATCTCGACTTCCTGCGCGACATGATCGCACGCAATGATTTTTCGGGTTTGCAGCGCAAGCCGGTGCCGTTGATGCCGGCGCCGTAGTCTTTCGATACCAGCCCGCCTCGTCAGGCGCTTGTTTCCAGCCTGCTCTCGATCAGCGAATACACGGCCGGCACCACCACCAGCGTCAGCAGCGTCGACGACACCATGCCGCCGATCACGGCGATCGCCAGCGGCTGCTGGGTTTCGGCTCCGGCGCCGAGGCCCAGGGCGGCCGGTGCCAGGGCCAGGATCACCGTGGCCGAGGTCATCAGCACCGGGCGCATGCGGATCGGGCAGGCATTGCGCAGCGCGGCATCGACGGCCATGCCTGCGGCGCGGCGCTGGTTGGCGAGGTCGACCAGCAGGATCGAATTCTTCGCCACGAGGCCGATCAAGAGCGTCAGCCCGATCATGGAATAGATGTTCAGCGTGTGTCCCGTGGCCCACAGTGCGGCGATGCCGCCGACCACGGCCAGCGGCTGCGCCAGCATGACGATGGCCGGCTGGATGAAGGAATTGAACTGGCTGGCGAGCACCATGTAGAGCAGCACCAGCGCCAGGCCGAAAGTGAACACCATGTACTTCATGGTCTTGCCGAATTCCTCAGCCTGGCCGATGAAGCGCACCTGGTAGCCGGCCGGCAGCATTTCCTGGCCGGCGCGGCGCACCGCTTCGACCGCCTCGCCCAGCGGAATGCCCGGCGTGGCGTAGAAGGTCGCCGAGTACTGCAGGTCGAAGCGGCCGATCACGGCCGGGCCGAGTCGTTCCTCGAAACGCGCGACCGAGTCGAGGCGTACCATCTTGCCGTCGCGACTGCGCAGGAATATCTTCGACAGGTCGGCGGGCTGGGTGAATTCGCCCGGCCTGGCCTTGACACGAATGTCATAGCGCTGGCCGTCGCCGGGTTCGTCGTTGAACTTGGCGATGTCGATGCCGCCGGTCAGCATGTTCACCGCCAGCGCAACGTCGCTGGATGACAGGTTCGCCGCCGCGATGCGCAGCCGGTCGGGAATGAACACCAGTTGCGGCAGGTCGAGCTGGATGTCGCTGTCGATCCTGCCGATGCCGGGCACCGTCGCCAGTTTCTGCTGCAGTTCGCGCGAAAGGCGACCGATCTCGTTGATGTTGTCGCCGGCCAGCACGAACTGCAGCGGTTCGCCGCGCTGGCCGCCGACCACCGCGAAGGGTGCGGCGAAGGCACGCGCGCCGGGGATCGCGGCGAGGTCGCGGCGCACCGCGGCGATGACTTCATGCTGGCTGCGCGTGCGTTCCTCGCGCGGTGCCATGCGCACCACCACCGTGCCCTGGTTCACCTGGCCGGCGGTGCCCAGCCCGATCAGGGCGAACTCGGTGCGGATCTCCGGATAGCGGTTGAGCACTTCCTCGACTTCGCGCAGCTTGCCATCGGTGTAGTCGATGCTGGAGCCCAGTGGTGTGCGCAGCGAGATGCGGAAACGGCCCTCGTCCTCGTCGGGGGTGAAGGTCTTGCCGACGTTCAGGAAAAAGAAGGCCGAGGAGCCGACCACCGCGACGGTCAGGGCGACGACTTGCCAGCGTCGGCGCAGGGCGCGGTCGAGGAGTGTGATGTAAACACGGTCGAGGCCGTTCAGCACGCGGTCGAACAGGTGGTAGATACGCCCGTGCTGCTTTTCCACCCTGAGGTAGCGCGAACAGAGCATGGGCGTCAGGGTCAGCGAGACGAACAGCGAAACCAGCACGCCGAAGGTGACCACCACGGCGAAGGAACGGAAGAACTGGCCGATGATGCCGGAGAGGAAGATCACCGGGGCGAAGATGGAGACCAGCGACAGCGTTGCCGCAATCACGGCGAACACCACTTCCTTGCTGCCGTTGATGGCAGCGGCGACCGGCTCGGGATCGATCTCCTCACGGTGGCGGAAGATGTTCTCCAGCACCACGATGGCATCGTCGACGACGACGCCGATCAAAAGCAGCAGGGCCAGCATGGTCAGCGAATTCAGCGTGTAGCCGAAGAAGTAGATCACCGCGATGGCGCCCATCAGCGATACCGGGATCGCCAGCGCGACGATCAGTGTCGAGCGCAGCGAACGCAGGAAGAACCAGACCACCAGGGAGGCCAGGAGGGTGCCTTCGACCAGGTGTTGCTTCAGCGAATTGACGATCTCCAGGATGAACACCGCGTCGTTGGAGACGATGCTGATCTTCATGCCCGGCGGCAACTGAGGCTCGATTTCGTTTGCCAGCTTTTCCTTGATGCGCTCGACGATGGCCACGGTGTTGGCGTTGGTGACCTTGACCACGCCCATGCCGATCGTGGTTTCGCCGTTGAATCTCGCCAGTTGTCGGTTGTCGGTGAGGCCGTCCTCAAGCTCGGCGATGTCGGCCAGCCGGATCGGTGCCGCGCTCGGCGGTGTGCCCCGGTAGCCGATGACCAGGCCGCCCAGCGTGTCGAGGGTATGGAATTCGAGGTCGAGCTTGACCAGGTGTTCGGTGGTCTCGCCGACGACGAAGCCGCCGGCCAGCTGCACATGCTCACGGGCGAAGGCGTCGCTGATGTCCTGTGCCGAAACGCCCAGCGCGTTCATGCGGTCGGTCATCAGGTTGACGCGGATGGTGCGATCGCGGCGGCCGCCGAGGCGCACCTCACCGACACCGTTGATGGTTTCCAGCTTCTTCTTGATGACGTTGAGCGCGTACTGGTTCAACTGCTGCTGGGTGCGGTCGCCCTGAACCGCCATCCAGAAGATCGGCGATGCATTGGTTTCCACCTTGGCCACGATCGGCGGATCGACATCCTTGGGCAGGCGCCGCTGGGCCTGGTTGACCTTGGACTGCACCTCGCTGAAGGCGACATCGACGTTCTTTTCGAGGCCGAAGGTGATGTTCACCACCGAGACGCCGGGCGAGGAAGTCGACTGGATGTGTTCGATTCCGGGGACGCTATTGACCGCGCTCTCGATCAGGTTGGTGACGCTGGAATCGACGATGTCGGGATTGGCGCCCTTCAGCGCGGTGGTGATCGAGACTACCGGAAATTCGATGTAGGGCAGGCGGTCCATGCCGATACGCGTGAAGGCGATCACGCCGAACAGCACCAGCACCGCATTCGCCATCCACGCCAGGACGTGGCGCTTGACCGAAAGTTCGGGCAGGGTCATTTGGCGGCAGGCTTGGGCTCGTCTGGCTTGGCGCCGGTGCCGCTTGCCGCCTTGGGCTTGGCCGGTTCCTTGATGGCGACCGATGCGCCGTTGGTGAGGAAGCCGGCGCCGTCCAGCGCGATGGTTTCGCCGCCGGCGAGGCCTTCCAGAATCTCGATGCGGCCGCCGCGCTTGGCGCCGACCTTGACCGGCTTCTGTTGGGCCTTCTTCTGTCCGTCCGCCTCGGCGATGACATACACCACCTTGCCGGCGGGACGCAGCACCACGCTCTGTTCGGGCACGGTCAGCGCTTCGGCCTTGGCCGAGACGATCACGGCGGCATTGACCGTGCCGCCGCCGCGCAGGCTGCCGTCGTTGTCGACGTCGACCAGGACGTCGAGCGTGCGGCTGCCTTCGACAATGCCGGGGCGGATGTCCTTGATGAGGCTTGCGAAGACCTTGCCCGGTGCCAGCGGCGAAACCAGCCGGACTTCCTGGCCGAGTTTGAGGCGCGGGCCGACGCTTTCGGCGAAGGGCAGATGGGCGCGCAGCTTCTTCGGCGACACCAGGTTGAATAGCGGATCGCCGACCTTGACGTAGTCACCGGGCGAGACGATCTGCACTTCGACGATGCCATCTATCGGCGCCACCACCCTGGTTTTGCCGACCGAACGGCGGCTGTTGTCGGCGCGCGCGCGCGCGGCCTCGAACTGGGCGGCCAGCGCGGCACGCTGGGCGGCGACGTCCTCGCCGGCATTCTTCGACAGGAAGCCTTTGTCCATCAGCGACTGCTGGCGTTCGGCGAGCTTCTCCTGCTGCTGCGCCAGCGCTGCGATGCGCCTGGCTTCCGCCTCGTCGGCCTTGTTCTGCAGTGCCAGGTCACCTGAATCGATGAGCGCCAGCAGTTCGCCGGCCTTGACTGCCTTGCCGCTGCGGGCCAGCACCTGGATGACGCGGCCCGCGACTTCGGCGCCGACCTTCGGGTCGGCCAGCACTTCGAGCGTGCCCAGCGTTTCCAGCACGACTTCAAAATCACCCTTGGTGGCCTGGGTCACCGTGATCAGGGAGGGCGGCGGCACCGCCTTCTTGTCCTCGGTTTTCTGGCCGCAGGCGCCAAGGAGGGTGATGACCAGGCAGGCGAGGAGCGTTTTGTGCATCAGGGCAAGACCGTTTCAAGGGCGAAGAGTTCCGCTACATCCTCGCGGCGGCGGATCAGGTGCATGGAGCTGCCGTCGATCATGACCTCGGCGGCACGCGGCCGGCTGTTGTAGTTGGATGCCATGGCCATGCCATAGGCGCCGGCCGAGAGGATGGCCAGCAGATCGCCTTCGCGCAAGGCCAGCAGCCGGTCGTGGCCGAGGAAATCACCCGATTCGCAAACCGGGCCGACGATTTCGTAGGGCATCGATTCCTCGCCCGCCGAGTCGCGGGAACTGACTTTCACGATGTCGTGCCAGGCGTCATACAGCGCCGGACGCATCAGGTCGTTCATCGCCGCATCGACCACGGCAAAGTGCTTTTCCTCGCCGGGCTTCAGCACCTCGACGCGCGTCAGCAGCAGGCCGGCATTGCCGACCAGCGAGCGACCGGGTTCGAACACCAGCTTCTCTTTGCGGCCGACGAATTTGGTCAGCATCGGTGAGAGGTAGGCGGACGCCCCGGGTGCCGGCTCCTCGGTACGGTACTGGATGCCCATGCCGCCGCCCAGGTCGATGTGTTCGAGCGCGATGCCGGCGGCGGCCAGGCGGTCGACCAGGCCCAGCACCTTGTCGGCGGCCTCGGCGGCGGGCGCCGGATCGAGCAGCTGCGAGCCGATGTGGCAGTCGATGCCTTTCACTGCAATGTGCGGCAGGGCCGCTGCGCGGCAATAGAGATCGAAGGCTTCGCCAAACGCGACGCCGAACTTGGCGCTCTTGAGGCCGGTGGAAATGTAGGGATGGGTCTTCGCATCGACGTCGGGATTGACGCGCAGCGATACCGGCGCCCGGCGGCCAATGCTGCCGGCGACTTCATTGAGTTGGTCCAGTTCGCTGGCCGATTCGACATTGAAGCAGTGGATGCCCGCTTCCAGCGCCGCACGCATTTCCGCACGCGACTTGCCGACTCCGGAAAACACGATCTTGCCGGCGTCGCCGCCGACTGCCAGGACGCGCGCCAGTTCGCCGCCGGAAACGATGTCGAAGCCAGCGCCGAGCCTCGCGAAGTGACTCAGGATGGCAAGACTGGAATTGGCCTTGACCGCGTAGCAGATCAGCGCCCGTTCCGCCAATCCGTGCGCCAGCAGTGCGTTGCGATAGGCAGCGTAGGCGGCGGTCAGCGCGAGGCGCGAGTAGACGTAGCAGGGTGTGCCGAAACGTGCGGCGACCTCGCTCAGTGGGACCGCCTCGACCTGCAGGCCGTCCACACCCATGGTGGTCAGGCTCATCGGCGCGGCTCTGCAACTTTGTTGCTATGATCGGGCGATGTCGGCGCCGGCGGGACGGCAGAGGGCGCGGGCTGCGCCTGGGGCGGCAGCGTCAGCGGGGTCTTGGTGCCGCAGCCGGAGAGAGCCACAATGGCAAGCAGGATGGCGACGGATGGAAGAGTCAGGCGCATGGCAAATAGGTGTGTCTCGACAGGCGAGGGATGGTAACACGCGATGGATGAACGGGAATTCATGGCCGCGGCGGATGCCGAGCTGGCAGGCATCGAAGCGGCGCTGGAAGTCGCAAGCGAAAGCGGCGTGGCTGATTTCGATTTTGAAACCAAGCCCGGCGGAGTGATCGAGATCGAGATGGAGAATGGCTCGAAGATCATCCTCAATCGCCACGGCGCCGCGCGCGAAATCTGGCTGGCGGCGAAGTCCGGCGGCTATCATTTTCGGCCCGAGGGCGGGCGCTGGCTGGGCACGCGTGATGGAGAGGAGTTGCGGGCGGCGCTGGCGCGCACCCTGTCGGAACAGGCCGGCGTCAAGGTCGCGCTTTAGGGTTTCTTCTCCGCCGGCTTTGGCGCGGCAGGTTTTTCCGCAGCGGGCTTCTCGATCAGTTTCGGCTTGGCATCCTGCACCGGCGCCGGTTCCGGCTTTGCTTCGACCTTGTCTTCGGCGTCGGCCTGCGGGGGCGGCAGATGCTCCTTGTAGATCAGCTCGCGGCTGGCCCTGCCCGAGGGATCGTTGGCGACGACGCTGACCAGCCCCTCCGGCGCATCCTGCCAGCTTTCCGGCACGCCCTTCAGGGCATGCTCCATGAAGCCGATCCAGATCGGCAGTGCCGCGGCGCCCCCGGTTTCGCCGTTGCCCATGCGTTTGGGTTGATCGAATCCGATCCAGGCAATGCCGACGACCGTGGGCTGGTAGCCGCAGAACCAGGCATCGATGTAATCGTTGGTGGTGCCGGTCTTGCCCGCCAGGTCGCCACGCTTGAGCGCGGCGGCAGCGCGGGTGGCGGTGCCGCGGCGGACAACGTCGTGCATCATGCTGTCCATCAGCCAGGCATTACGTGCGTCGATCGCGCGCAGGGATTCGTCGCCGGCCAGCGCCGGCTGGATCGCCGCCAGTACGGTGCCCTTGTCGTCGATTATCTGGCGCACGATGTATGGTTCGGTGCGGTAGCCGCCGTTGGCGAAGATGGAATACGCCGCCAACTGCTGCCAGGGGGTGACGGCACCGGCACCCAGTGCCAGCGTCAGGTAGGGCGGGTGTTTCTCGGCCTCGAAACCGAAGCGCGTCACGTAGTCCTGCGCGTAGTGCGTGCCGATCGAGCGCAGGATTCGGATCGAGACCATGTTCTTGGATTTCGCCAGGGCCGTGCGCATGCTCATCGGCCCTTCGTACTTGCCGTCGTAATTCTTCGGTTCCCATGCCTGGGAACCGGTTTCCTCGGCCGAGATGGAGACCGGTTCGTCGGGAATCACCGAGGCCGGGGTGTAGCCTTTTTCAAGGCTGGCGGAGTAGATGAAGGGTTTGAAGCTGGAGCCGGGTTGGCGCCAGGCCTGGGTGACGTGGTTGAACTTGTTGCGATTGAAATCGAAACCGCCGACCAGTGCCCGGACCGCGCCGTCGACCGGGCTGGCGGCGACGAAGGCCGCCTCGACCTCGGGCAGTTGGAGGATCTGCCAGCCTTTTTCCGTTTTTTGCACGCGGATCACGGCGCCGCGGCGCAGCCGCTTGTTGGGTGCCGCCTTGTCGTCCAGCATGCGCGCGGCGAACTTGAGGCCGTCCTCGCCGATCCTGAGCAGTTCGCCGCCGCGCAGGTAGGCGCGCACCAGCTTGGGCGTCGCCTCGAGCACGATCGCCGGCAGCAGGTCGTCACTGTCGTCGTATTCGGTCAGCAGCTCCTCGAGATTTTCGTCCTGGTCGGACGTGACGTCCTTCATGTCCACATAGGCCTCGGCACCGCGATAGCCGTGGCGGCGGTCGTAATCCATGACGCCGCGGCGCAGGGCGAGGTAGGCCGCCTGCTGGTCGTTGCGGTTGATCGTGGTGATCACGCGCAGGCCTCGGCTATAGACATCGTCGGGAAAGCGCTCGACGGCAATCTGGCGCGCCATTTCGGAGACATGTTCGGCGCGGACGCCGAAGTCGTTGACGTCACGCTTGACATGCAGGGTCGCCACCTGCGCCGCCTTCATCTGCGCCTCGTCGATGAAATTCAGCTCGTGCATGCGGCGCAGGACATAGCGCTGGCGCAATTGCGCGCGCTTTGGATTGGCCACCGGGTTGTAAGCCGAGGGGGCCTTGGGCAGGCCGGCAAGCATCGCTGCCTCGGCAACCGTCACATCCTTCAGCGCCTTGCCATAATAGATTTGCGCGGCGGCCGAGAAGCCGTAGGCACGCTGGCCCAGGTAAATCTGGTTGATATAGATTTCGAGGATCTGGTCCTTTCCCAGATTGTTCTCGATTTTGAAAGCCAGTAACATCTCGTAGAGTTTCCGGGTCAGTGTCTTTTCACTGGAAAGGAAAAAGTTGCGCGCCACCTGCATGGTGATGGTCGAGGCCCCCTGGCGCTTGCCGCCGCCGACAAAATTCGAGTACGCTGCGCGCAGTACGCCCAGCGTGTCGATGCCAGGATGCTGGTAGAAGCGCTCGTCTTCGGCCGCAAGAATGGCCTGCTTCATCACGGCGGGCACGTCCCTGATGTTGGCGAAATTGCGCCGCTCCTCGCCGAATTCGCCGATCAGGTGCCCGTCACTGGAGTAGATGCGCAACGGGATTTTCGGCTGGTAGTCGGTCAGGACATCCACCGAGGGCAATTGCGGGTAGGCGAGAATCAGCACGATGCCGGCAAGCGCGACCGCGCCGAGCACGATGCCGCCGATCAACAGCAGGAAATACAGTGCCCAGCGGGCAGGGGTGTTCACGGGGACGATGGGTACGAAAGGAAGGCACGAAGGGCGGCGCGGAGGATTATAGCTGTGGTGCTGATGACACGCTTTGGCCCGGTTCCGCTAGTTATTTTGCTTTACAGTCGATATAGTTGCTGCTAGCATCTGAAGTGAATTATGCGTATAGCCCGTAACGCAATATTTTTAAAGGAAAAATCCTTTGCGGATCGATGTCTCGGCTCTTAAGTCGATCTTTAACCCGAAGCTTCGCCCGCTGATCGGGGTGGATATCAGTTCGACTGCCGTCAAGATGGTCGAGTTGTCGGATGCCGGCAAGGGGCAGCCGCGGGTCGAGCGTTACGCGATCGAGCCGTTGCCGAGGGACGCAATGCTGGACGGTAATTTCTCCTCGCTTGAGGCGGTTGCGGATACCTTGCAGCGTTGCTGGAAGCGGCTTGGCACCTCGACCCGCTTCATTGCCCTGGCTTTGCCCACCTCCGCCGTCATCACCAAGAAGATCACCCTGCCGGCCAACCTGCGCGAACAGGACATGGAGATCCAGGTCGAGTCCGAGGCGAACCAATACATTCCTTTCGCCCTGGAGGAGGTCAATCTCGATTTCCAGGTGATCGGTCCGGCGCCATCCAGTCCCGACGATGTCGAGGTCCTGCTGGCGGCTTCGCGCAAGGAGAAGGTCGAGGATCGTGTCGCCGCGGCGGAACTCGCCGAACTGAAGCCCGTGGTGGTGGATGTCGAGGCGTATGCGACGCAAGCGGCCTATGAGCTGGTTACCAAGCAATTGCCGCGCGAGGCGGTGGGGCAGATCGTGGCCCTGATCGAGGTCGGAGCAACCGCGATGAGGGTTACCATCGCCAAGGACGACCAGCAGCTTTACGGACGCGAACATGCTTTCGGTGGTTCTCAGTTGACCGACGAGATCATGCGTGCCTACGGCATGGGTGCCGAGGAGGCGGAGAACCTTAAGCGCTCAAGCACGCCGCCCGACAACTACGAGTCCGAGATTTTGCATCCCTTCATCGAGAACCTGGCGCAGGAAGTCGCCCGCGCGCTGCAGTTCTTCTTCACTTCGACGCCGCACAATGAAGTGCACCACATCATTCTGGCAGGCGGTTCCGCACTGGTTCCTGGGGTTGCCGAGATCGTCAGCCAGCGTACCAACGTCAATACCATCCTGGCCGATCCATTCGCCGGCATGGCGATATCGCCGCGCATTCGCGCCAAGCAACTTGCCACCGACGCACCGTCGCTGATGGTGGCCTGCGGGCTGGCTCTCAGGAAGTTCGATCAATGATCCGGATCAATCTTCTTCCTCATCGCGAAGAAAAGCGCAAGGGGCGGCGCCAGCAGTTCTATGTCCTGCTGGGCCTGGTTTCGGTACTGGCGGCGGTGATCTGGTTTCTCGGATTCTCGCTGATCAATCGCGAGATCAGTGCGCAGAACGAGAAGAACGAGTTCCTCAAGCGCGAGATCGCCAGCCTGGACAAAGAAATCCAGGAAATCAAGAAGATTCAGGAACAGACCAACGCGCTGCTCTCGCGCAAGCGGGTAATTGAAGCGCTGCAGGCCAATCGCACGGAAACCGTACACCTGTTCAACGAACTGGCCAAACACGTTCCGGAGGGCATTTACTTGCGCACCTTGACTCAAAGGGGGCAACAGATATCGATTAACGGCTATGCCCAATCCAACGCGCGGATAACCTCGCTGATGAATAATCTGGATGAGTCGCCCCTGCTCGAGCGCTCAACCCTGGTGGAGACGAAAGCCGAAGCTGTGGGCGGTCGGCGCCTCAATGCCTTCAGCATCACGACCGCGATCACTCGCCAGACTGCGGCAGCGGGGAAGAAATAATGAAGCTGCCTGCCCTGCCCGCGTCGCTGTCTTCGTTATTCAAGCGCAAGACGGCTGCCGAGAAGCTAGCCGAGAAGCATGCGGCCAAGGCCGAGCCGGCGGCTCCCAAGAGGCCGCTGATCGACTTTCAACAATTGGCCATGGACTTCAAAACCCTGGATCCCAAGGATCCGGGCCTGTGGCCGCTTGCCCCGCGCATTGTCATCCTGTTCAGTCTTTTCGTTGGCTTGATTGCCGCGGCGTGGGGATTTGGCGCGATCGGTTGGAGCGTCCAGCTCGAGGAGCTGGAGTCCAGCAAGCAGCAGGAAATCAAGCACAAGGAAGACTGGCTGGGGAAGAAGAAGCAGGCGGTAAATCTCGATGAATATCGTCGTCAGCTCGCGGAAATCGACCGCTCTTTCGGTGCCTTGCTCAAGCAGTTGCCCAACAAGGCTGAAATGGGCGACATGCTGGTCGATATCAACAAAGCTGCGCAGGCGCGCGGTTTGGCGGTGGAATTGTTCAAGCCTGGCGGCGAGGCACCCAAGGAATTCTATGCCGAGGTTCCGATCACGCTGAACCTAATAGGCAATTATCACGACATCGGCGCTTTCTCCGGAGACCTCGCCAAGCTGCCGCGCATAGTGACGCTCAACGACATCAACCTGACCTCAAATCCGAATGCCACGCTTACCCTGAGAACCACCGCCAAGACCTTCCGCTATCTTGATGAGGGTGAGTTGGCAAGTCAGCGCAAGGCGAAGCAACCCGCCAGGGGAGGCAAGAAATGAGGCTTTCGCTTTTGCTGCTGGCGTTGCCGCTGCTCTTGCTGGGTTGCGCAGGCGAGCAGCATCAGGACTTGCGTGAATGGATGCGTGAAGAGGCCAAGGGCATGAAGGGCAAGGTTCCGCCGCTGCCCGAAATCACTGCGTTCCCGGTTGTCGCCTACGAAACGGAAACACTGACGTCTCCATTCGCGGCGGGTAAAATTTCCACACAGGATACCGTTGCCGACAAGACCGCACCGGATAGGGCCAGGCCGCAGCAACCCTTGGAGGCTTTCCCGATCGAGGACCTCAAGGTGGTCGGGGTGATTACGCTCGGGGCTGTTCCTTATGCCCTGGTCCAGACACCGTCGCCCAACAAGCCCAAGTACGTCCGGGTGGGCGAATACATGGGCCGCAGCTTTGGCAAGATCACGGCGATAACCCAGGATGGAGTCACGGTGCTTGAAACCATCAAGGACGTGCACGGCGCATGGGTGCCACAGGAAAGGCAGCTTATGGTGCCGAGAGAAGGAGGACGTAGATGAAACCAACGATTCGGCGCGACCCATTGTCGACATTGCCGACCCCGTATGCGCAGACTGAAAACAAGAAGTCCCGCCTCGGCCTGATTGCACTTGCCGGATTCTGCTTGGGCCTGTGCGGGGTATCGATCGCGGCCGAGAATTCGATCAAGCAGGTACAGGTCAGGCGCGATGGTGATCAGGTATTGCTCAAGGTACAGATGGCCGCGCCTTTGAAGGCCTTGCCCGGGAACTGGAGCGTCGTCGAGCCGCCGCGCGTGGTCATCGACTTTCCGGAAACCGATAACCAGTCTGGCCAGACCGCCCAGCAGGTGGCGGAGGGCGATCTGAAGAGCCTGAATCTGGTTCAAACGGACAAGCTGACGCGCCTTGTTCTCAATCTGTATCGTCCGACCAAGTTTTCCACCGAAATAGTAGGCGATGCACTCTTCATCAAGCTGCAGGGCCAGGGCGTTCAGGCCAGCAGTGAGCCGGCGCCCAGCGTCTTCCAACCCACTCCGGTGGCAGCCGCCACCGGCAAAGCCGCTCCGTCGGCCGAAAGCGCTTCGGTCAGGGACATCCTCTTTCGTCGCGGCGAGGATGGACAGGCCACCATTACGGTCGACTTGACCGATGGCACGGTGCCCATCGACATTCGTCGTACCGCGTCGGGGATCTTAGTGGAACTACGTAATGTGGATCTGCCGGAGAGGCTTCAAAACAGGCGCGACGTCAATGATTTCGCCACGCCGGTGACGATGATCACTTCGCGCGCGTTGGGCAATCTGACGAGCCTCGAGATCGCCGCCCGCGGGCGCTGGTTCCATCAGGCCCACCTGGCCAACAACCAGCTGACGGTCGAGGTCAAGCCCATCCCCGCGGACGACGCCAACAAGCTGGTTCAGACCGGACAGCAGGGCCAGAAGATTTCCATCAATTTCTTCAGCGCGGACGCAACCATGGTGTTGAGGACGCTGGCCGATATTTCAGGCAAGAACGTGCTGATCGATCCTTCGCTGAATGGCCGCTTGGTCACGGCCAATCTTGACAACATTCCCTATGATCAGGCGCTGGAAATCATCATGGCGCAGGTCAATGCGGGGATGAGGATACGTAACGACGTCCTGCTGTTCGGCGATCGCGCCGTGCTGCAGAAGCGCGATCAGGACACCGCCGATGAATTGACGCGGGCGAGCGATATTGCGCCGCTGGTCGCGGAAACCTTCAAACTGAGTTACGTCAAGGCGGGGGATATCGTAGCTTTGGTGAATAGCAGTTTTACACAGGCGGCAGCTCCAGGTGCCGCCGCACCCGGGGCTGGAGGCGCTGCGGCACCGGCGGCGGGCGCTGCCG
>Ga0209514_10006493_pt1 | contig 14326 bp, 9 predicted proteins | sample Subgrocontami58m_FD_187452 | JGI IMG/M metagenome (GOLD analysis project Ga0209514, IMG submission 187452) | Subsurface groundwater microbial communities from S. Glens Falls, New York, USA - GMW37 contaminated, 5.8 m (SPAdes) (version 3) | ecosystem: Environmental > Aquatic > Deep subsurface >...
GTTCCTGCCGAACTATATCCGTTCACGGTTTTCGTATCCCACCCTAAACCACGGGTGTATCTTATCCCTTGCTTTGTTGTAAACAGGGTAATCGTTTCAGGATTAATGTACTGTACTCCGTTATAGCTCCCCTTATTCATCAGCATAAACATCAGAATCGATAAATCTGATGCTGTTGAAAACAATCCTGCATGACCTGATACGCCATTTAACGAATAAGCATTTTCATCATGAACGACACCTTGAACAAGCCTTTTTCTGAATGAAGAATCAAACTCTGTCGGTGCAATGCTCATCCATAATGATTCAGCAGGAGTGAACATTGTTTTACTCATACCCAGCGGTTTGAAAAATGTTTCTTGAACATACTTATCAAGACTTACTCCGGATATGTTTTCGACAAGCTTTCCAAGCGTAATAAAACCAAAATCACTATATACTGATGAATCCCCGGGTTGATAAATTAATTCTGTCTGATAGACTGAATCCAATATTTCTTTAGGCGATTTACATGTTATAAATAATCGCTTAAATGCCGGCAATCCGGCATTATGCAACAACAAATTTCGGATAGTAATCTTACCTTTCCCGTGGTTATCAAACTCAGGAATATACTTTGTAACCAAATCATCAAGCGATAATTTATGTTCATCATACAATTTCATCACCGCAGAGGTTGTTGCAACAACCTTCGTCAGCGATGCTAAATCGTACATAGTTTGGTTTATTATTTCAGGTGAGCCTACTGAATACGTTTGATGTCCATACGATTTTGTATACACTAACGCGCCATCTTTTATGATGGCAATTTCCGCACCCGGAAACGCCGCATCTCGTATCGCTTTATTGATTACTGAATCCACCAAAGCCAAACTATCGGTATTAAATCCAACACTTTCCGGTTTATCTTTCCGCAGTAGCGACTGAGTAAGTTCAATTCCTTTCCCAAAATTAAACTCCTCCGAAATAGTTACCGGCAGTTTCCCTGATGTCGGTATCTCACCGAACAACGCTTCTACCAATGCCTCGGTGGATATCTCACAATCTGAATATGTACATAAATATGCATTTGCATTGGGAATATCACTTAATACAAAAGGACTCCCCATCGCCACCACAATAACAGGTTTCTTTAACGTCATCAATGAGTCAAACAATACACGCAATTCAGAAGAATCGCCAAACATACCCGCACCTGATCCGGCTTTTGAAAATATTGGCATCAGAATTTTATCCGCCTTTTTCGCACGCACTAAAATTGAATCAAAATCAATTGTATTGCTCCGGGGATCAATCAGAATTTGTTCAACATTATTCAATCGTTTTTTCAACTGTGCTGTTAAGTAATTTCCCACCGGTTCATTTGCCCATGGATAGCCATTCCTATTTACCTCAGTCCGGTAGGATTCCGCATCAGCAACAACAAGATTAAGAAGTTTCTTCGGTGTTTTCATTAACGGTAACACACTATCATTTTTCAATACCGTAATCGATTTTCTTGCAATATTTTTTGCCACCGAAAGATGTTCAGCCGATGCAACAACTTCTCGAATATTCTTCAAGTCTGTGTAACGGTTTGAAGCTAAACCTAAATCATATTTATAGCCAAGTATTTTCCTTACAGAGTAATCTATCCGCGATTGCGGTATGCTTCCGCTTTGTACTGCCTCAACCAACGCTTCAATTGCGCTATCTTCATTCGGCAACACTAACAAAATATCCGCTCCTGCTAAGACTGCCTTCACTGCCGTTGAATCTGAACCATACGCTTTAACCACAGCGCCCATATCCAAAGCATCTGTTACTACTAACCCTTTAAACCCAAGACTTTCTTTCAATAAATTCGTGACTATCGGTTTTGATAATGTGGAAGGCAAACCTTTTGTGGCATCAATAGCCGGGATGGTGACGTGAGCAACCATAACAGAAGATACTCCCCGTTGTATCATTGATTTAAACGGAACCAACTCAACGCTGTCGAGTCGTCCCTTTGTAACATCAACGGAAGGTAAATCGATATGTGAATCTACATGTGTATCGCCGTGACCCGGAAAATGCTTTGCAGTAGCTAATACCCCGGCATCCTGAATCCCTGAAGTAAATGCGCTCCCCATCGCGGCTACTAAATACGGGTCTTCTCCAAACGAACGTGTATTAATAACGGGGTTTTCCGGATTGACATTCACATCGGCAACCGGTGCAAAATCTTGTCTGATACCCATTGCTTTCGCTTCTTCACCGATTATTCTGCCCATTTCATAAGCAAGTAAGGTATCTCTCGTTGCTCCAACTGCCATCGCCTCCGGGAACCGCGTTGCCCTACGGATTCTCATTGCCGCACCCCACTCAAAATCCGAAGCAATCAAAAGTGGCACATCTGCCCATTCCTGACAACGTTGGATCATTTCAGCAGTTTCGTAAACATCCCCTTGAAAGAAGATCAATCCGCCAACCTTGTGCTCACTTACAAGATGATGCATGAGGTTGTATTGGTCACTACCTGTACTGAAATAGTACCCATAAACACGCGACATAACCATCTGGCTGATACGTTCTTCCAAACTTAATTTGGCAAGGGTTTCCTCAACCCATTCAGCCTTTGTTTTGGCGACAGACGGAATAGTCTCATGTTTCATCGTGACAGGCTGATGGGAGCACCCACCTAATATCACCATCAACAACGCCAATAAATAAATGCTCCCAAACCGATAGTTCGGTTGTTGGGAGCACGAAAAAGAATTTTTATTTTGATTATGCTTCAATTGGTTTGATTTATTGTGCATTCACTATTTCTTGTTGATATTTATTAATAGCCATAATTAAAGCCCCATACACCGGTGGGAATTTCGGCTTTTGGACATATAACGAAGGGAATTTTTCCTTCAACTTCTTCCTTACTATATTCGAATAGATATTTGGATTATCTAATAACCCACCCTCAAACGCCACGGTTATTCTTCCTTCGGGAGCATTCTGTTTTAATAGAGTTTGGATAAGTTCTACTAAATCTTTCGCTCCGTTTTCAAGTATTTTTACCGAGACAGCGTCCTTTTCTTTTGCCGATTCCAAAACTATTGGAGCAATAGATGCAATATCTCCGTTTACACGTTTGATTGCTGAAATAAGGTGCTCAGGAAGTTCAATTTTGAAAAAATCTAATACTTTTTCAGATAATATTGTTGCTTTTCCTCTCCCTTCAGAAGCTAACATGACGGCTCGCAATGCTTCTCGTGATATGGCATAACCGCTCCCATCATCACCCAGCACTCTCCCCCATCCGCCTGAGCGTAGGAAGTCGTTATCCTTCGTCCTGTAAAATGCAATTGACCCTGTCCCCGAGATAAGAACTATTCCGGGTCGCCACGGTAAAGCCGCTTCCAGTGCAACTCGCGCATCATGTTCCAACTGGATGTTCCTTGTGTAAACACTTACCGACCTTAACGCTTCTTTCAACTGGGCTTTATCCTCAGCCCTTCCAACGCCGCCAATTCCTGCAACAATACTTTTTACTGTCTTTACGGGCTGGCTTATTTTACCGCAACATTCTCTCACCAAATTAAATATTGAATGTGCAGCGCGGTCAAAACCTACTATTTGGGGATTTGAAGGACCTGTATTCGCTTCAGCAAGCACTTCTCCTTCCGGAGTTGCAAGAAGCGCTTTTGTTTTCGTTCCACCGCCATCTATTCCAATTACGTAGCTCACTTTAAATTCTCCTGGCGTTTTATATTCAACCGATAAAATTCCATTGTCTATATCATATATTAATTATGAGTAACTATTGAGGTGTCTATGCGACCAATGCACCAATAATCTCATGTATTACACAAAATTACCATAAAATTAACTAAGAACAAAAAAGTATCTATTCCTTAATTTGGGATTTCAACAAAGCAATATATTCCTTCTGGAGTTGACATAATTCACGTATTTCCGATGAACGAAGCTCATCTATTTTTACATGCAAACTCTGGATCTGCATCTCAGCTTTCTTATTTACCTGAAAATCTAATTCAGCGCTTACTCTGTCTTTTGCCGCCTGTCTGTTCTGACTCATGATAATAATCGGTGCTTGTATGGCAGCTAAACAAGAGAGGATAAAATTGAGAAATGTATAAGGAAAGGGATCTAACGGAGATGCAAACAACGCAATGGTATTTATACCCACCCACAGGATAAGTACGAAAACAAAGAAAATGATGAAATTCCAGCTACCAACTCCCTTCGCTATTGTGCCAGCCAACCTATCTGCAAATCCTAAATGTTGTTCAATTTCTACATTGAGATTTTTGGTTGTCATCCGTTCCATCTTCTCATTTGTAGAACGAAGCCTGTCTGCTATCACCTCAGTCATAATTAATGATACGCCCGGACGTTTCTGCAAAAAAGAATAGAAATCATCGTGAGTCATTTCGAATAACAAAGCATCCCTCACAGCTTTTGCAGATGCGCTCCGAGGTGAACTCTTGAATAATGACAGTTCACCGAAGAAATCTCCTTCTCCAAAAACTGTCAATACCGTTTGTTGATTATCTTCTGTCCAAACACTAATCGCAATTTCACCTTTGCGTATGATAAACATCGAAGTACCGGGATCGCCCTTTTGGAAAAGTACCTGTCCTTCCTTAATATTGACCGGTTTCCATAAGGTTGTTAACTCCTCAAGGTCTGCTTTCGGAAGTGAAGAGAAAATTGAAATATGAGAGAGAAATTTAATATCCATAATATGTGCTGTCATTCGCTTATGCCGCTTGATTATCTTGGAGGAAAGATACAGAAAAAATCGGGGGGAGAAAAATAACGTTTGAGGAGAGTGGTGGGCAGAGACATGGTTGCTGAGCGTGGTCAAGCGAACCACAATTACTTTCGGATTACATTCGCTCCATAACCTCAGCCGCAACATAGAATGAACCAAGAACGATTATTGCTTCGTCTTTCCGAACAATATTCTTTGCAAGTTCAATTCCATTTGATACCGATACTCCATCTAAGGCAGGAAACTGATGCGAATGGAATTCCTTGACTATAACTGTACTCGCTAATGCTCGTTCGGTATTTGGTTTTACTGCAATTACTACTCGCGCAAATTTGCAGAGATAAGATATCATTAGTCTGTAATCCTTATCTTTCATCACCCCAAAGACCACCACAGGTTTGTTGACAAGAGTCTTTCGTAACGAAGTAATTGTTGTTTGTATTCCGTCAGGATTATGCCCGACATCAACAATGAGCAATGGGTCAGTTTGTACGATTTCAAGCCTTCCATGAAAGCCGGAATATGACTGAACATCCCCTAATCCTGCTCTTACTGTCGCCTCACTTATTTTTGAAAATCCACACCGTTGTTGTAATTGTTCAATAGCGACTAACGCTGTTCTTGCATTCAAAGACTGATGTTCGCCTGCAAGTGAAATCTTTAAATTCTGATAAACGAAATTTTTTGTTTTAATAGAAAGTGTTAATCCCGAAATATCATATTCAAATGCTGAAATGCTAGAGGCTTTTTGAGATTGAATCAGTGGTGCACTTTTTTCTCTTGTAATATCCTTTAAGACGGAAAGGGGTTCTTGTTGCGTTACTCCCGTAATGCAAGGAGTATTCTGTTTTATAATCCCCCCTTTTTCAAAGGCAATGGATTTTAATGTATTTCCTAAATGTTCAGTATGATCATAATTGATTGTCGTAATTATGCTAAGGAGAGGGTGAACTACATTCGTTGCATCATATCTACCGCCTAATCCGGTTTCAATAATTGCAATATCAACTTGCTGATCGGCAAAATATTGAAATGCAATTGCAGTGGTTGCCTCAAAAAATGTTGCTTTCGTTTTTGTAATTTGTGATTTGAAGTAGTTGGTATATTTGGAAAGATCATCATCGCTTATCATCCTGCCATTAACTCGAATGCGTTCATTAAATGAGACAAGATGTGGCGATGTATAAAGTCCGACTCGATAGCCGGAAGCGGTAAGAACAGAAGCTATCATTGCAGAGGTTGAGCCCTTTCCGTTCGTCCCCGCAATGTGAACTGAGGGGAACTTTGTTTCAGGGTTTCCTGCAAATTTTAACAATATTTCTATATTCCGCAATCCTAACTTGATGCCAAAAGATTGAAGTGAATATAAAAATTTCAAAGTAGAATGTAACCGAGGAATACGTCGTTCCTTTTAAACAAACTTAGTACTACACCCATAGAACAACTGATTAAACACAATCCTTACTATCCGATATTTCCTGTATAGCCATTTGAATTCGATACGATGGTGCGTATACGTTTAATACTACGTTTGTTGGCTGTCTTAAATGCGTCATTGCATATTCATTTGACAAGTCACTACGGTGTAATCCATAATTTTTCTTTAGGGTGGTTCCAAAAACTATCCCAGCTCCACTCTGCGTCCTTGCAGAGTGCTCAATCCTATTTGATTTCGTGGTTCTGCGAGGACGCAGAACCGAGCGTAAAGGGTTTTTAGAACCATCGTTTAATAAATGGTCTATTAAATAAGGACTATTATCTGAAAAACTAATCATAGATTGGATCATAATATTGTAATTGAAGATTCGTACATCATCAATCTTCAGCATATTTGTACTATGATTACTTAATGAATCATCTCCCCCGGTGTCATCAGTGTTTTCCTCAGTATCACCCTGATTCTCATCCTCCGTAGGCTCCTCGTTATTTTCATCAATGTTTTCCTGATCTGCATTCTCATCGCCATTTTCTTCAGCATCACGATCTTTCAAACGGTCACGAATAGAACTTGCAGGCTGATCGTCCTGATTCGGTTCCTCATTCTTGTTATCCCCCTTCTTTGCCTTTTCCTTCTTTGCAGGTTTCGCAATAGCCTGTATTTCTGCAACATGAACATATTGAGAGAGCGTTTCAGGCTTCTCTTTCACCGCCACCTTTGGTCTTGATGCTGTTGTATATTCTGACGAAGGATATTCCGTAGCTAACTTTTTATAAACCGATGCAGCGCTATCATTGTTGATTAACACATTCTCATAAATCCAACCCATTGCATACATTGCTTTTGCCGCTATTGGCTTTCCGGTATTGCGTGCTGAAAAACTATCTAACAATGCAATTGATTGTAATGCATGAGCAGAGTCCGGCATGACATTAATTGATGCATACTCTGCCGCCAAAGAATCAATAGCTTTTGCCGTATCAAGAGGCTCTCCAAAATATTTTCGGAGATTCTTGGCATAAACAGTGTTATGGTGATAATGGTGGATGATTCGATACAATGAATCCATTCCGCATGAATCATCTAAGGTGCGATACAGTTCAGCAAGCATATACAACGATCTCGGGACATAATCTGAACCGGGAAATTCTTCTACGACCCTATTAAAGGTAAATTCTGCTGAATCATCTAAGTGCATGTCCAACAAAAATAAAGTACCAAGTTCATAATACCCCTTTGAACGATAATAGTAAATCGAATCAATCGACATACCGGAATTTACTGCCGGGGAATAAACCTGACTCGCCGGAGTGTTTCCTTTTTGGTTACCCCTGTTTTGTGCTCCTCTCTGTCCCCCTCCGGCTCCTTCCCTTGTCCCGGGAACACCTGCCGTAATTCCAGCAGTCTTATCCTCATATGTGCCATCGTCATCATCACGCTCACCCGCTCGAAGCTCAGCAATGCTTAGTTGACGACGAGGGGGAGCATTCTCTTGTTGTAGTTGTTCTGCAACTGGTTCGTCAGGAACTTGTGATTCAACTTGGGGAATCTTTTGTTCAACAGCCTGTTCACCTTTGGGAATAGTTTCCTCACCCTCTTTTTTCTCTTCTGTTTCTGCTTTTAAAGCTTCTTTTTCCAACGCCGCTAACGTTTGAGTCGAATCTGATGGAGGTAAAAGACTATTCTTTAATGAATCAACTCCCACAGCGCCTGTTGAATCGGTCTTCACTTTTGGAATTGCCGCTAGAGCACCACCCTTTGGTTTGGGAGATGCAACGGCATTCTTTTTTGCAAGATATGCTTCTGCGCTTGAATCAATAACTGCCAACGCTTTTCTCAATAACGAATCAGGCAACATACTGATAGAATCGGAAACACAAAATAAACTGTCGAACATTGCTGAATCGGCTTGTGCCTGTAATATCTTTTTCAACCGTTCGTTTCTACTGATAGAATCTTGATTCAGAATTGAAACATATAAGCTATCTAAGCTTCTTATCTGACCACGAATGCCAAAATACTTAGCAATGTAGTCCGATCGTTTTTGAGCTAATGGGACGACTTCAGAGGTTGGAAATTCTCCTTTTGATTTATCATAATATTCTTTTGCCTTTTTATATTCGCCATACTGCTCCTCCATAATCAACCCTTGGCGATAGAAACTTCTCGCAGATGCATCGCTACGCTTATACGTCGTATCAACATATTGATATAAATCAAATGCTTTTGCAGAATCACCTAACGAGGCATACACATTGGCTACTTCATGATCAACCAAAGCCTGTTCGTCCGGTTTAAGATTATCACCATTTAATCCTTGAAATACAGCTAACGCGGCATCCGGATGCTCCGCTAGATACAACATAACACCACGACGTAACCGGCACTTAAAATCGAATGTTAAATCGCGATTATAATTCAAGACATTTTTATAAGCAGCGGCGGCTCGTTCATATTCATTTGTTTTATCTAAACAAAGGGCAAGTTGAAACTGAGCAACAACCATCATCTCATCCTTACCGGAGAGCTGAACTGCACGTTCTAAATAAGGTATCGTCGCATCATAATCCTGATTCCTAAAAAATATTTGAGCCGCAAGCATCTCCGCTTCCATCGCTACTTCATCTTCACCTGCTTCTAGTGCTAAGGGATACAGTTCGTCAATAATCCGTAATGCTTCTTCCTGTTTGTTCGAGAAATAAAATGCTTTAGCATACCATAACTTTGCTTCAAAACGGAGCTCACTTTCAGGGAAATTCTGGAATAACTCATTGAACTTACGTATTGATAATTCGGTTTCACCCAAATACACACCGGATTTCCCAATTAGTAGAACGGCATCATCTACTAAATTGCTATTAGGATAATTTTGAATGAGTTTTGAGCACTTTTCAATGACCTTATCAAATTTTGATTGTCCCGTTGTTTTGGAGGGAATCGAGAAATAGATGGTATCTTTATCAGGGCGAGTTGATCTCGTAAGTTCGAGTACTGCGTCATCATATAACTTTTTGGCGTTATAATAGGTATTAAAGTACGATGTGACATCCTGATAAACTGAACATCCAAAGAATACCGACAAAAGAGCCAGAATAATGATGTTTTGAGTGAATTTTTGAGGTTTGAACAATTCTTTTCCGGTTACGTGAGAATTAGAGATAGACCTAAGGTTATCCATAGAACAATGAAATGATACAGAAAAATTCCCCGTTTTGCAAAGGATTTGATTTATTTTCCTTTTTTTCAATTCCGGCTCAAATAGTTGAATGTAACATTACATTGTCTTGCATAAACGCTAAAAGCCGATGGCTCCATCGGCTTTTATGTCTTGCGGAAAGAGAGAGATTCTCAGCCGACGGCTGATGCGCCTTTGGCGCAGAACTCTGCCTTCCCTTGCTCAAATCATTGAATGTACTTTTACATCGCTCCAGAAACGCTAAAAGCCGATGTCTCCATCGGCTTTTATGTCTTTGCGGAAAGAGAGAGATTCGAACTCTCGGTACCCTTGCAGGTACACACGCTTTCCAGGCGTGCCAGTTAAACCGCTCCTGCATCTTTCCGGATCAGTTCAAATTTGATAACTTTAGGGGATTGATTACCTTTAGAGTTAACAGACTTAAGTTTACCAAAATTTCGTGACGTTTCCAAAAACAGTATGGCTAAAAGTAATCTTTCAAAAACAGCTGAAATTCAAATAATATCCTTCAAATCACAGGCACGATTCCGTAAATGGCTTGAAAAGAACTTTACACTTACCGAAGGAATATGGATGCAAATCTATAAAAAGGATTCGGGGATAGCAACCATTACGTATGCCGAGGCGCTTGATGAAGCGCTCTGTTTCGGATGGATTGACGGGTTAAAGAAATCGTACGACAAAGAAAGTTGGATACAAAAGTTCACCCCTCGCAGGGTAAGAAGTAAGTGGTCGAAGATTAATACACAACATGTCGAACGGCTCATGAAAGAGGGAAAAATACATCCTTCCGGTCTAAAGGCAATAGAAGAGGCAAAAGCTGATGGCAGATGGGAGCAGGCATATGATGGACAACGCTCAATGCAAATTCCTGATGATTTTTTTATTGAATTGAATAAAAACAAGAAGGCAAAAGCATTTTTTGAGACACTTAACAAGACAAATCTTTACTCAATAGGGTATAGGTTACAGACAGCAAAACGGCCTGAAACAAGAGAAAAGAGATTAAGAGAAATTATAGAAATGCTTGGGAAAGGAGAGAAATTTCACTAAAAAATTCTTGTAATTGCCTTCTCTCTTTTTTTTCGTTACCTTATTCTATGAAACACGTTCTGGTTATATTTTTCACCATGTTTGTGTTGGGTGGATTTTGTCTCGCCAATCCCGCCATCGTTCACGTCATTACGGTTGACGGAGCAATTAATCCTGCATCTGCCGATTACATTCATCAAAGTATTCTTAATGCTACGTTAGCACGCGCTGAATGTCTAATTATTCAATTAAATACACCGGGTGGATTACTTAAATCAACCCGCGTAATCGTTAGTGATTTATTGAGTTCTGAAATCCCGATCATTGTGTACGTTGCACCGGGCGGATCTCAATCCGCATCAGCAGGAGTATTTGTAACACTCGCCGCCAATATTGCAGTTATGGCTCCGGGTACGAATATGGGGGCGGCTCATCCTGTCTTGATTGGGGAGCAAATGGATTCCGTAATGTCGGCTAAGGCTACCAACGATGCCGCGGCGTTCATCCGTACGATAAGTGAAAAACGTCACCGTAATATCGAATGGGCTGAGGATGCTGTCCGAAAAAGTATCTCCATCACAGAAACAGAAGCCCTTTCAAAACGTGTTATCGATACCATTGCAACCTCACTGAACGATCTCTTAACAAAAATAGATGGTCGAGAAGTTGAAACGTCATCCGGTAAACACATCCTACAAACACGTGAAGCAACAATACAATTATTTGAAAAATCTGTTGCTCAAAAACTTCTTGATCTTCTCAGTGACCCGAATGTTGCATACATTCTTATGATGCTTGGCATGTATGGATTGCTTTTTGAACTGTATAATCCCGGAGCGATATTTCCGGGGGTTGTGGGATTTATTTCGATTATACTTGCATTTTATTCGTTTCATACCCTCCCTGTTAATTATGCAGGTGTTGCACTGATTGTCTTTTCAGTAATTTTATTTATACTTGAGGTAAAAATTATTAGTCACGGAATGTTAACAATTGGCGGGATTATTTCGCTTCTCATCGGCTCTATGATGTTAATAAAAACAGATTCAGGATTAGAGATTATCTCAATATCGTGGCAGGTGATTATTGCCGTTACTCTCACGACTGCCGGATTTTTCATTTTCGCAATAGGGCTGGGTATTAAAGCTCAACGCAGAAAACCAACAACCGGCAAAGAAGGCTTAGTAGGCGAAATTGGTGAAACACTCACCCAACTCTCCCCCGATGGAAGCGTTCGTGTACATGGCGAAATCTGGTCTGCACAGAGTACGAGCGGAGTTATTGAACAAGGCTCAAAAGTTGTAGTAGTAGATATGCATGGTTTAACAGTTAACGTAAAAAAAGTTTAATAAAATAAAAGGAGAAGATATGGCTGAATTTCCAATGATGTTTTTTGGTGTTGCAATTTTTTTCGTGATAATCATAGTATTTAATTCTATACGGATATTAAATGAATATGAACGAGGTGTTGTATTTAGATTAGGACGTATCAACGGTGTTAAAGGTCCCGGAATCATCTTTCTTATTCCTATGATTGACAGGATGCAAAAAATTAGTTTGCGTACCGTTGTGCTTGATGTTCCACCACAAGATGTCATCACAAAAGATAACGTTTCAATTAAAGTTAATGCCGTTGTGTATTTCAGAGTAGTAGATCCACAGAAGGCGATCATAGATGTTGAGAATTTCTTATTTGCTACTTCCCAATTATCACAAACAACATTGCGAAGTATTTTAGGTCAATCAGAACTCGATGAGCTACTTTCGCAACGTGAGAAAATCAACATGGAATTACAAAAAATAATCGATACACATACTGAACCGTGGGGTGTAAAAGTCTCCAACGTAGAAGTGAAACAAATCGATTTACCTATTGAAATGCAGCGTGCGATGGCAAAGCAAGCCGAAGCGGAACGTGAACGCCGTGCAAAGAATGTTCATGCCGATGGCGAGTTTCAGGCAAGTCAACGCCTTTCTGATGCGGCAAAAATTATTAGTGAGAACCCGATTGCGTTGCAATTACGTTATTTACAAACATTGACTGAGATAGCGGCAGATAAGAATTCAACCATTGTTTTCCCGTTACCAATTGAAATGTTGAGTGGATTTTTTAATAAAGCGAAGAACGAGTAAGTTTTAATTCAAATTACGTTATTTCTAAACACATAATTCAGGCTATTATGCGTTCGCGACCATACTATATTTTCGTTATCATCATCCTGAGTTGTCTTTTCCTTTCCTGTGAGGAAGAAGAGAAACCTACGGGTCCATCGGATACGTCCATAAAAATCAATATTCCAACAACAAGATTGGACTGGGGGGTGATTGTGTACGGACAGGCAATAGATAAAACATACTCCTTTACATGTGATATATCTTCACGAGACAGGTTGAGAGGTTCAGTCACTATCTCCGGAAATGGTTTCTATCTTGTAAACGGAAGTGGTTCTTACGCTATTGATCCGGGAGCCGCACGTACAGTGAAAGTCCGTTTCCTGCCCGATAGAAAAGGTAGTTTTACCGGAACTTTAACCATTAATCATAATGGAGAGAATAAATCCTCGCCACTTTCAATAATTTTAACCGGCAGCGCGAACTAATTGCAATTCAATGAATCATAATATACAATTGCAATGAGATATTTTACTTGTAAGGTAAATTTCTTCATTGCAATTGTATTGTTGTTTGCAGTAACCCGAATACAAGCTCAAACCGATTCATCATTTCAAGCTAACCCCGATACAACAATTTCTCCCTTACGATTGCCTCTAGTCATTGGTGTATCAGCAGGCATTGTAACCATAGCACATATCCAAAATTATAACTCATGGTGGAAAGGCGAGCTTGTTCCTTTTCATATTTGTCACGATGAGTTTGCTTCGCTTCATGCTGATAAGGCCGGGCATTTTCTTTTCAGTCTTGCCGCAAGTGATTTGATAAGTAAATCATTTCAATGGGCTGGATTTGAGCGGAGAGAAGCAATGCTTTGGGGAGCAGGGTTATCAACAGCTTTCCAGCTTTATGTTGAAGTAGAAGATGGTTTTCACCCTGATTTAGGCTTTAGTGTTGGCGATGCCATTGCTGATATATCAGGCGCGGTTTTTCCACTGTTGCAGGATCATTATACATTCCTTCAACCAATATCGTTTAAATGGAGCGCTATCCCATCCGAGCGGTATCAACGTGGCGCCTATCGAACAGTTATCGATGATTATGAAAGTCAATATCATTGGCTAAGTGTTAATATCCATGATGCTCTTGGCAAAGATTGTCCCTCCTTTATTCCTGATTTCTTAAATCTTGCATTGGGATATGGCGTAAAAAATATGGATGGCAAAGGAAACGGTACAATCGAACTTTATCTAAGCTTAGATTGTGACATGCGAAAATTACCGGGAAAAGGAGATTTCCTTTCATCAGTTAAATATCTCCTGAATTACATCCATGTTCCTGCTCCTACGGTTAGAATCACACCTGATATAACATTTTATGGCATCCGTTTCTAATCAATAGGAACAAAGTATGAGAATAACACGATGTATATCACATGTTTTGCAGATGAACGCCTATTTATTTGTTTTTTATGAGAAATCATAGTACAATGATTCCCACTATTTATATACATCCGGATGATAGTTATAGCATGAATACACCATTAATTCTCTTTGTCGACGATGATAAATCGCTTTTGAAAATCCTTACCGAAGGACTACGCGAACATAACATGGATGTTATAGCAACCGATAGCCCGGCTGATGCGCTCGAAAAATTGAAATCTGTCACGCCTGATGTCATTATTGCCGACTTAAAAATGGATCCCATGAATGGATTCGAGTTCTTCCAGCAGGTTAAAAAAATCCCTCGCCTTTCAACATGTAAGTTTTTTTTCCTCACCGGTGTGGAA